>Ga0070669_100004208_pt1 | contig 10411 bp, 9 predicted proteins | sample KBSS53metaG_FD_64680 | JGI IMG/M metagenome (GOLD analysis project Ga0070669, IMG submission 64680) | Switchgrass rhizosphere microbial communities from Kellogg Biological Station, Michigan, USA - KBS S5-3 metaG | ecosystem: Host-associated > Plants > Roots > Rhizosphere > Soil ... | reverse complement strand
CGCCGCCGAGAATCGCAACCTTGGCCGGCGCAACGCCGGGAACGCCGCCGAGCAGGACACCGCGTCCACCCGGCTCCTTCTCTAGATAATGGGCGCCAACCTGGACCGACATGCGGCCCGCCACCTCGGACATTGGCTTCAGCAGCGGCAGTGCACCGCTACGCGACGTCACCGTTTCATAGGCGATACAAGTGGCGCCAGACTTCATCAGTCCTTCGGCCTGGGCCTTGTCGGCGGCGAGATGAAGGTAGGTGAACAGCAGGTGGCGCGGCTCGAGCATCGCGATTTCCTGCGGCTGCGGCTCCTTCACCTTTACGATCATGTCGCTCTGGGCGAACACGTCCGCCGCGGTCGGCAGGATGGTCGCGCCTGCCTTTTCAAAAGCCTTGTCGGGGCAATCGATTCCGCTTCCGGCCTTGGTTTCGACGAAGACTTCATGACCATGCGCGACCAGTTCGGCCACCGAAGCGGGCGTTAGGCCGACGCGATATTCATGAACCTTGATTTCCTTCGGCACACCGACGCGCATGATGAGTTTGCTCCAAATAGGGAAAGTTGCGGCCCTATAGCGGCGGGATGGCGCGATTGCAGCGTCTTTTTGCCGGTGCTAGGTCGGCGCGCCGCGCCCTGAGCGCATGAGGGCGATTAAACAGTATGAGCATTACCCCCGCCGGTACCGCAGAAATCGCCACCGGCGACCAAATCCAGGGACATGGCCATGGCCAGGGATCGCTCGCCAAGCTGATGGTGGGCGCGGTCGGTATTGTGTTCGGCGATATCGGCACCTCGCCGATCTACGCCTTTCGCGAAACATTCGCCGGGCACCACCAGCTCGTTCCGGACGCGCTGCACATCTATGGCGTGCTCAGCCTCATCTTCTGGTCGATGCTGATCATCGTCGCTTTGAAATATGTGACGATCATCATGCGGGCCGACAACAAAGGCGAGGGCGGAAGCCTGGCCTTGCTGGCATTGATCAACCGCACCACGGCTGAAGGCGAGAAAAAGAAATGGACGTTGGGGATCGTCATGCTCGGCGTCTTCGCCACGGCACTGTTCTACGGCGACAGCATGATCACGCCCGCCATCTCGGTGCTGTCCGCGGTGGAAGGCTTGACCACTGTCCAGGCGGGCTTTGAGCCTTACGTGGTTCCTACGGCCATCGGCATCCTGGTCGGGTTGTTCGCCATCCAGGCTCGCGGCACGGCCAAGGTCGGTCTGTTGTTCGGCCCGATCATGCTGGTCTATTTCGTGACGCTAGCGGCGCTTGGCGGGATGCATATCGTCAAGCACCCGGCGGTGTTCGCCGAGATGTTCAATCCATGGAATGCCATCGAATTCTACATTTCGGAGCCGCTCCGGGCATTCATCGCGATGGGCAGCGTGGTCCTGGCGGTCACCGGGGCAGAGGCGCTCTATGCCGACATGGGCCACTTCGGCCGTCGGCCGATCAAATATAGTTGGCTCTACTTCGTCATGCCGGCTCTGCTGGTGAACTATATGGGGCAGGGGGCATTGCTTCTTTCTCTTCCGCCCGACCAGGCGATCGAGACCGTCAAGAACCCATTCTTCTTCCTGGCTCCCGAGCAATTCCGCCTTCCGCTGGTCATTCTGGCGACGATGGCAACCATCATCGCCAGCCAGGCGGTAATTTCTGGCGCATTTTCGGTCACGCAGCAGGCAATCCAGCTCGGCTTCATCCCGCGCCTCAGGATCAGTCACACCAGCGAGCATGCTGCCGGCCAGATCTATATCCCGGTCGTCAACTGGGCCTTGATGATCATGGTCATCCTGCTGGTGCTCACATTCCGGTCCTCGTCGAACCTGGCCGCCGCCTATGGCATCGCGGTTACCGGCGCGATGGCGATCGATACAGTGCTGATTTCGGTGGTGTTCTTCAGCTTGTGGAAGTGGCCAGCGTGGAAGGCCTTCCCGCTGCTGGTGATCTTCATCACCATCGACATCCTTTATTTCAGCGCCAACCTGCTGAAGGTCCCGGCCGGCGGCTGGTTCCCGCTGCTGGTCGGCGCAATCGCTTTCACCTTCCTCACCACCTGGGCCAAGGGACGCAAGCTGATGATCGACCGCATGGCGGAGGCCAGCCTGCCGATCGAGGTGTTCATCAAGTCGGCCGCGACCAGCGCCGCTCGCGTGCCAGGCACCGCCGTGTTCATGACCACGTCGATGACCGGCGTCCCCCATGCGCTGCTGCACAATCTCAAGCACAATAAGGTGCTCCACGAACGGGTGATGTTGCTGACCGTCAGGATCGAGGATGTTCCGTTCGTAGTCAGCGAACGCCGGATCGAGACCAACGATTATGGCGCAGGCTTCTTCCGGATCATCCTGCGCTATGGCTTCATGGAGGAAATCGACGTCCCGGCCGCCCTGGCGCAGGTCAAGAGTTGCGGCCCGCAGTTCAAGATGATGGACACCAGCTTCTTTCTCGCTCGCCAGACGCTGATCGCGTCAGCCCGCCCGGGCATGGCGATCTGGCGCGAAAAGCTGTTCGCCTGGATGCTGCGCAATGCGGAAAGCGCGATGGAGTTCTTCAAACTCCCGACCAATCGGGTCGTGGAACTCGGCAGCCAGGTGGAGATTTAGGGGGTCGGCGTGGCCGGGCCGCTGATCGTAACGGCCGACTTCGCGCCGCCCGATTTTGCCTGGCTGGAGGGGCTACGCCGAGCCCATTATCCCGCCGAACTTAACCGCGTGCCGGTCCATTTGACGATGTTTCAGGGCTTGCCGCCTTCTGCGGTCGAGGAAGTCCGCCGTCAGTTGGCGCTGCACGCTGCTGCGGCGGCGCCCAAGGCGAACATTGCCGGACTGATGAACTTTGGGAGCGGCGTGGCATTTCGAGTCGTATCCGACGAGCTAGAGGCCGTCAGGGAGGCGATCGCAGACCATTTTCATGGCCTGCTGTGCGCACCGGATGCGGCCGGCTGGCGGCCGCACATTACAATCCAGAACAAGGTGCCGGCTAAACGGGCGAAGGCGTTGTTCGACCAGTTGGAAGAAAGTTTTCGGCCGAGGGCGCTGGGGATCGGCGGACTATCGGTCCACCGCTATCGAAGCGGGCCGTGGGAGACGCTGGCCAGTTACCGGTTCCGCGGCTCTAGCTGAGGTCCCCTACGCCATCGCAGTTCAGATCGAACGCGGCGAGGCCGGCCTCGAGGACGGAAGCCAGCATCGGCATGTCCATCAGCTCCTCGACGATGTTGCCTTCATCGGAGGCCGCTTCGAACGCTTCATCCCAGTCGGATGCGTCATAGGTGCCCTGGCCCACCCAGGCGAAAGCGAGCAGTTCTGCCTGCTGGTCATCGGCCAGGTCCTCGAGCGAGGCGATCAGCTCTTCCTCGACGCTGGTGTTGATCGAGTCATCGAGGACGGACAGTGTTTCACCGCTTCCCTCGTCGTCGACGTTCTCGGGGGCCTCGCCCCCGTCATAGTCAGTCGGAACCTGAGCCTCATATTCCTTCGCGCGAAGGATGATGCGGCAAAGCGTGTCGAGCGGCGTTAGCGGTTCCATCGGGTCACAGGCCTCCTGTTCCTCGCCCTTGAACGAGGGGAGGGGTGGCGGGTTCCACCCCTTGTTGACGCTTACAGGGTTGCTACTTATAGGCCCGCGACGCGCCCTTCGGGCAAGGCCTTATGGGGCGGAGTAGCTCAGCTGGTTAGAGCAGCGGAATCATAATCCGCGTGTCGGGGGTTCAAGTCCCTCCTCCGCTACCACTCTTGCAAAGCTAATCAGCCGCTTGGCATCGGCGTTTGCAGGCAATTCGACAGCCGATGTAAAGATTGCGTCACATCATTGCTGGAGCCGTCCCGCTGCCCTACGCTGGTGCTTTTCAGCCTTTATCGGATCCCCCAGCGTATGATTGCCTGGTTTCAACGACGATACCTCGACGTGCTCGGGTCAATTTATATTTACAACGAACATCGCGGCTACACGGCGATCGATCGAGTGCTTGAGGCTGTGCGGTCGCGCTGGCCGGATGACTGTGAATTCATCGCCAAGATCGAGAAGCATCGGGTGGACGAGCGGAAGCATTACATGATGTTCCGCCGCTGGTTCGAGCGCCGTGGCACCATGCCGATCGCCGTCGATCGTGCTTTCGGTCACATCGATCGGTTCATCGGCATCATGTTCGGGTCATCGATCGACCAGTTGGACCAGATGCAACTTGTCAGCGACGACCGGCAGTTCGCTCGGCTGTGCCGAGTCATTTCGCTGACGGAAAAGCGAGGTCATCGCCAGGTGGAAATCCTCCTGCGTCATCCAATCGTCCGCAAGGATTCGACCTTGATGAAGACCTTCCGGATCATCGAAGTCGACGAACCGAGTCACTGGACCCCCTACGATGGCTGGCTCACCGACCATGGCTGTCGGCAGCCGAGCTGGTGGGAAGGAGTCATCGATGCCTTCATTCACCGTGAGCTCTTGTTCCTGAAGCTTCCGATCCTGTTCCTGACGCCGCGCCTTGGCCGTCGGGCGACATGGCCTGACGAACATGATCCGGTTCCCGCCGGCCCCGCTGTCGCTGCGAGAGCCTAGATCTCGACTGCCGCACCTCTAGCCCTGCGGGCCCGGCGACCCAGGCTCGAATGGGCCGCCGTCGGCAAGGATGGCGAGTGGCTGTCGGTCCTGGCCGTCCTGACCACGCTCGAGCTTGGATGGTGGGCCTTTACCTGGAGGATTGGCGCAACTCCGGCCCCTTGGGTCACAACCTATACTTTGATTGCCGCCATTGGGGTCGCCGCGGCCGGACTGCTGCGGTTTTTGCTGGGCCGGGGAGCGCCTCCGGCAAATTGGCTGGGCGTCATGCTCGGGACGATCCTGACCGGCATCGGGGCAAGCGCCTTCCTTCCGCTCAAATATGCGATTCCGAAGCTAATGCCCTTTTGGCTCGATGGGCCGCTTGCAGCAGCGGAACGGCATTTGTTCGGCGCCGATCCGTGGTTGCTGCTCGATCGCATGTTTTGGTGGGCAGCGATCCCCTTGGACCGGCTCTACGGTTGCTGGCTGCCGGTGCAGCTGCTGGTCATGTTTTCGGTCATGATTGCGCGGCCGTCGGCAGCTAAATCCCGGGCGCTGATCGCCTATTCCCTGGCCTGGTTGCTGCTTGGCGTGGTTGCCGCGCTGCTCCTCGCCTCCGCGGGGCCAATTTTCTACGATCGGCTGTTCGGGGGCAGCACTTTTGTTGCTCTCAGCGATACGTTGCGAGTTCGAGGAGCCCTGATAGCGATCGCCGAGTCCGACGCTATGTGGGCATCATGGGCAAGCGGGCAGCCAGGAATGGTCGCAGGGATGTCCGCCGTTCCGTCAATTCACGTAGCCGTGAGCCTGTGGATCTACCTTGTCGCCAGAACGATGGCACCGCGCGCGGCCAAAGCGGCCTTCCTTTATTTTGCACTGATCTGGCTGGGGTCGGTGCAGCTCGGCTGGCATTATACCGCCGACGGCTTGGCCGGTGCATTGGGCATGCTCGGCGTGTGGAAAATGGCCGGCGCATTGCAAAGGTCTTTGCAAAAGCGGGCGCTTTCGAGCTGATCCTGCGCCGAATTTGCGCAAACAAAAACGCCCGGGCACTAGTCCCGGGCGTCCTTGCGTGACGATTGCTCGTCAGCCCCCTTGGAAGTTTCGAAGCGCCTCGGCCCCCTGACCGGCGTCGGCATCCTCCCCGGACTTCCGGCCTGACGACCACGTCCGTGGGCAATGGCTAAGCTTGGTAATCGGTTCTTGTCACGCCGAATCGCGCATCTGGGACACATTCTTGCGCCTGCTGTGACCGTCGTGCCACAGCCCCCGCGGCGATTGCCTTGGGCGAGACGGCTCACTAGGACAACTCGAAATCCCTGCTCGCCAACCCGGAAAGTCTACTCTTGCGTCTCTCCCGCAACTTCTTGCCCGTCCTGAAGGAAAGCCCTTCGGATGCCCAGATCGTCAGCCACAAGCTGATGCTTCGTGCCGGCCTGGTGCGCCAGACTGCCGCCGGTATCTATGCCTGGCTGCCGATCGGCTTCAGGGTGCTCAAGAAGATCGAGCAGATCGTGCGCGAGGAGCAGGACCGAGCGGGGGCGATCGAAATGCTGATGCCGACGCTCCAGTCGGCCGACCTGTGGCGTCAGTCAGGCCGCTACGATGCCTATGGCCCGGAAATGCTGCGCATCAAGGATCGGCACGACCGGGAGATGCTCTACGGCCCGACCAACGAGGAGATGATCACCGACATCTTCAAGGAGGGCGCCAGGAGCTACCGCGACCTGCCGCGCACCCTCTACCACATTCAGTGGAAGTTCCGTGACGAGGTCCGGCCGCGGTTCGGCGTAATGCGCGGCCGCGAGTTCCTGATGAAAGACGCCTATTCGTTCGACATGGACGAGGCAGGCGCCCGCCAGAGCTATTACAAGCAGCTGCTGGCCTATTTGCGGACCTTCCAGCGGATGGGGATCCGAGCCGTGCCGATGAAGGCCGCATCGGGCCCGATCGGCGGCGACCTCAGCCATGAATTCATCGTCCTCGCCCCGACCGGCGAGAGTGAGGTTTTTTATGATGCGGCGTTCGAGGAGTTCGATTGGGCGCAGGCCGGGCTCTCCTATGAGGATGGAGCGGGGCTTGAAGCTCTGTTCAACCAGGTGAGCTCGACCTACTCGGCGACCGACGAGACACATGACCCGGCACGCTGGAGCGAGGTTGCAGCGGATCGCCAACGGCAGGGCCGCGGCATCGAGGTCGGGCACATTTTCTATTTCGGCACCAAATATTCGGCGTCGATGGGGCTGAAAGTGTCCGGTCCCGACGGATCGATGGTTTATCCGGAAATGGGCAGCTATGGCGTCGGCGTGTCGCGCCTTGTAGGCGCAATCATCGAAGCCAGTCATGATGACAATGGCATCGTCTGGCCGGAAGCGGTCGCGCCGTGGAAGGTCGGGCTGGTGACCATGCGGGGCGATGACGAGGCTTCGATCGCGGCGGCTGAAAGGATTTATGCGCAATTGACCGCGGCGGGCGTCGAGGTGCTCTACGACGATCGCGACGAACGTGGCGGAGTGAAACTCGGCGGCATGGATCTGATCGGCCTGCCCTGGCAACTGATCATCGGCCCGCGCGGCTTGGCGCAAGGCCTGGTCGAGCTCAAGAACCGCGCAACCGGTGACAAGCAGGAGCTTTCGATGGAAACTGCACTGGAGTGCTTAACCGCATGATTCTCAACGCTTATGAGAAGATGATCGCAAAGCGCTACCTGGTCCCGGTCAAAGGCGAGCGGTTCGTTTTCGTCGTAGCGGGATTTTCGGTCGGCGCGGTCGCGCTGGGCGTCGCCGCCCTAATCATCGTGATGAGCGTGATGAACGGGTTCCGCGCCGAGCTGTTCGACAAAGTCGTCGGCCTCAATGGCCACGCCATTATCCAGGGCTATGACGGGCGGCTTTCCAACTGGCAGCAGATTGCCGATGCCGCCAGCAAGACTCCGGGGGTGCAGTCGGCCAAGCCCCTGATCGAGGCGCCGCTGATGGCCTCGGCCAATGGCCGGGTCGAAGGCGTGCTGGTCCGCGGCAACACCGTCCAGGACATCCGCACCAACCCGGTGCTCAACGGCAAGATTATATCCGGCGACCTCAAGTCAATCGCGCCGGGCAGCGGACGGGTCGCGATCGGCGCGCGACTAGCGGAAGCCTTGGGGGCTTATCCGGGGTCGGAAATATCGCTGATCAGCCCGGACGGGCGGTCCACCCCGGTCGGGACAGTCCCGAGGATAGTCACCTATACGGTCGGGGCGATTTTCGAAGTCGGAATCTATCAATATGATGAGGCGTTCGTCGTCATGCCGATGCAGGACGCGCAGACGTTGCTGATGCTCGGCGACCAGGTCGGGATGGTCGAGGTGCAGGTCGACAAACCGGACAAGGTCGGCGCGACGCTGGCCCCGCTTCGGCCGCTGGTCCAGGGCAGGGGCATCATCGTCGACTGGAAGCAGATGAACAGCGCGTTGTTCGAGGCGCTGGAGGTGGAGCGGATCGCGATGTTTGTCGTGCTGTGCATCATCATTCTGGTGGCGGCGTTCAACATCGCCAGCTCGCTGATCATGCTTGTCCGCGCCAAGACGCGGGACATTGCGATCCTACGAACGATGGGCGCCAGCCGGCGCTCGATGCTCAGGATCTTCATGACGGTGGGCCTGACCATCGGCCTGATCGGTATCCTGATCGGCTCGATCCTTGGCGCGGTCTTCCTCTTCTTCCGCCAAGACGTGATCAACTTCATCCAGCTAATCACCGGGCAGAACCTTTGGGACCCATCCGTCCGGTTCCTGACCGAGCTGCCGTCGCGCACTGATCCGATCGAGGTGGCTGCAATTATCACCGTCACACTGGTGTTGACCTATTTCGCCACACTGTTCCCCGCGCGGGGCGCCGCAAATACCGACCCGGTCCAGGTGCTTCGCTATGAATGAGCCCGTGCTCCAGACGCGCGGCCTGATGCGCAGCTTTACCCAGGGCGGAGTGACGATCGACGTCCTGCGCGACGTCAATCTCGCAGTACAGCCGGGCGAGATCGTGGCTTTGCTCGGACCGTCAGGCTCGGGCAAATCGACGCTTCTGCAGGCGGTCGGCTTGCTCGAGGGCGGGTTTGAAGGCTCGATCCGCATTGCCGGGCGAGAGGCCTCGGCGCTGGACGATGACGGCCGAACCGCCCTGCGACGGGACACGCTGGGCTTCGTTTATCAGTTCCATCACCTGCTACCCGACTTCAATGCGCTGGAAAATGTGCTGCTGCCGCTGATTATCCATGGCGGGGACGATGGCTCGGCGAGGCGCCGGGCCGCGGAATTGCTCGGCAAGCTCGGCCTGGAGCAACGCCTCGAACACCGTCCGGCCAAGCTGTCTGGTGGCGAGCAGCAGCGGGTCGCGGTAGCCCGTGCCCTTGCCAATCGCCCGCCGCTGGTGCTGGCCGACGAGCCAACCGGCAACCTGGACGAAGCCACCGCCGACCGAGTGTTCGCCGAATTCCTGGCACTGGTCCGCGGCGAAGGCAGCGCGGCCTTGGTCGCAACCCATAACGAACGCCTCGCCGCCAAGATGGATCGCGTGGTAAGATTGCATGAGGGAGTTTTGGAATGACCGAACTCGCTTCAATTCCGGTCACGGCACCGGACGGATCGACCACCGACCTCAGCTCCCACAAGGGCGAGGTGATGCTGATCGTCAATGTCGCCTCCAAGTGCGGCTTCACCCCGCAATATGAAGGGCTGGAGGCGTTGCAGCGCAAATATGCCGCCAAGGGGTTCAGCGTCGTCGGTTTTCCCTGCAACCAGTTCGGCAGTCAGGAGCCGGGCGACGCCGACGAAATCGCCAATTTCTGCAAGCTGACCTATGACGTCAGCTTCCCGGTGATGGGCAAAATTGACGTCAACGGCGACAATGCCGCGCCAATCTATCGCTATTTAAAAGACGAGGCGCCGGGATTGCTCGGGTCCAAGGGCATCAAGTGGAACTTCACCAAATTTCTGGTCGACCGGTCGGGCAAGGTGGTGAAGCGCTACCCGCCGCAGGCCAAGCCGGAAGACCTCGTTAGGGACGTCGAAGCGCTGCTTTAACTGGGGATAAGTCGATGCCCGACGCTGGCGATTCAGCGCCATATTCCCCATAGTCGCAGGCAATGTCCGCGCCCTACGTTCCGCTTCGCGTCTTTTCCTCCTTCACTATGCTCGAGGGCGCGATCGAACCAAAGGCGATTGCCAAGCACGCCAGGAAGCTCGGTTTCCCGGCGATCGGCCTCAATGACCGTAATGGCCTGTATGCGGCGATGCCGTTTGGCGAAGCCTGCATGGCGGAAGGAGTGCAGCCGATCACTGGCGCGCTGCTCGCGGTGGCTCGGCCCGACGATATCGGCCCTGCGGGCACGCTCGACTGGCTAGTGCTGCTAGCCCAGGATGAGGTCGGCTATGACAATCTCTGCCGCCTGGTGTCGGCGGCGCATCTCGATCGGCCAATTCACGAGGAACCGAACGTTGCCTTCGACGCGCTGCATGGCTCGACTGACGGACTGATTGCCCTGACGGCAGGCGGCGAGGGTGCATTGGCGCGACTCTTCGCCGACGGCCAGTCGGGCAAGGCCGGGAGCTATGCGGGAAAGCTGAAGACGCTGTTCGAGGGGCGTCTCTACGTGGAACTGTCGCGGCGTGGCGATCCGGTCGAGGAGGCTGCGGAAGCGCCGTTGATCGAATTGGCTTACACGCTCGACCTTCCCCTGATTGCCACCAACCCGGCCCAATATGCCGAGCCCCAGTTTCATGCTGCGCATGACGCGATGCTGTGCATCGCTGCCTCCACTTACGTAGACAATGGCGAACGCCGCACATCATCTGCTGAAGCCTGGCTCAAATCCGGACCGATGATGGCGGAGCTGTTC
>Ga0070669_100004199_pt1 | contig 10427 bp, 3 predicted proteins | sample KBSS53metaG_FD_64680 | JGI IMG/M metagenome (GOLD analysis project Ga0070669, IMG submission 64680) | Switchgrass rhizosphere microbial communities from Kellogg Biological Station, Michigan, USA - KBS S5-3 metaG | ecosystem: Host-associated > Plants > Roots > Rhizosphere > Soil ... | reverse complement strand
TCATCCTCGTCGTTATTGTTGCCGGTGAAGGCGCTCATGCAGATCAGGCGGTGCTCGCCCGAATCACCGGTAAGGGTCCAGCTTTGCAAGGTGTCATCGAACGTCGCGGCGTTGACCTGTTCCAGGCTGAAACGCCAGCGTTTTTCTGCACGGCCGTCCATGGCGGTGATCAGCAGTTTTTCGTTATCGAGTTCAAAATCAAAGGCATGCAGCCCATCGATTTCAAGCATGTCGCTGGTTTCAAGGACGGCAAGCAAATTCTCAGTCATCACAGTCTTTCATCAGGTTCAAAGCGCTAATCATAGGCCAGTTTGCCGCCAGGGCCTAAAACCATAGCGGGCTACCGCACGGCGACTACGCCGGGCATTACCTTGCAAGGACGCACTCTTATCCGACGTAAAGGAACCCACATGCCCGTACAGCCCCCCGCCCCAGCGGCGAACCCCACACGACAAGCGGTTGCTGCGCAATTTCTCGGGCGCCCCACTTTGCGTACCGTCACCGCGCAAATGCTGGGCACCCACCTGGTGGAGAAGTACCCGCCCCTGACACTGCCCGTCGCCGACCTTCGGCTGGCCGTACCCCGTGACGGCGGTGGCCGCGCCCTGCTGTCATTGCTGGACGTTGCGCTTGACCATATCGCCGACGGCAGTTTCCCCGATCTGACGGCACGCCAGAACCTGGATTGCTACCTGAGCGATGCCACTGGCACCCGGCTTGGCTCTCACGAGAACGGAGAGCGCCGCGACTTCGACCTGCGGGTTATCGAAGCCCTCATCCGGGAGCTGCCACGGGTGCTGTTCATCGGTTTTCAAGAAGCCTTGGCTGCTTACTGGGGACAGGACAGCGACGCAGGGAGCGTTCGCTGGAAGTGGCTGGCCGATGTGCTGCAAGGTGTGTTGCTCGAAGTCGCCACACGCCAGACCGGCCTCACTGCCCAGCACATTGAAATACTCAGCGCGTTGAACCGTTATCCCGACCGGGCATCGCGCGCGCTCAGCCGCGCGCCCGCCAACGAGGTCCACGCCTACACCTTGGAAACCCACTTGCAACGCGCCGGCAAGCGGCTGACCGTACAAGGCACCGAGATCCTGGTGGTGCGCGGCAAGCAAGCACTGCTTTTTCGCCTCAACGGTGAGATCCAGACCTACCCCGACCTGGAAACCTTCGGCCAGGCGTGGGGCGAGCAGTTGCAACAGCGCTTCATGGCCGAGCGCATCACCTGGCAGCAGTACGAACCCGACGGCAATATTTTCGAAGTGCAAGCGGCGCTCATCCTGAACCAGCAGTTGGACGATCTCGCGACTCTCCAGCTTCCCGCCCAATCCACGCGGCAAGCAGTGGAACGCCTGTTTGCCGTCACCACCGACCCTGCGCAGTGGCTGGCGCCATCAAGCGCCACGTCGCCGGCAACGGTGGCGGCCATCCAGGCCGCCCTGCCGGATCATCTGCAAGCCACCAGCGCCGCCAACCGCCTGGCCTACCGACACACCCTGCTGGAACACGCCAGCATCAAGCGCCAGACCCTTGGCGACGCCGACTTCGATAGCCTGGAAACACTGCGCGGCTATGCCACCGCGCATGTGAACCACCAGTTGTGCATGGACCGCGCGGTTGCCAAGGGCGGACTGCGCGCCTGCACCCATGAAGCGCTGGCGACCGGCTACGATGCTGGCGATCTGGAACTGACCTTTCATGTGCCGGTGGGTATCATCGAAGGGGGTTACATCGAACCTGTCGTCATGAACCTGGTCGACCTGGCCCTGAAGAACCTGTCGGGCCGCCCCAAAGGCCGCATGACCATACGCCACGTCAAAGGCCGCGCAATCGAAGCCTGGCTGACGCCCGATTACCTCCTTCAACTGGTCCAACGCGTCGACATCGGCAAAAACTACCCCGCTTACCTGCGTCGGGAGCTGATGGGGCAGACCGAAGCGGCACGCAAACGTCAACGCTTGTTCGAGCAACTGCGCCCCCTGCATCTGAAAACCCAGGCACTGGAGTGTTTGATCAAGGGCGAGGCCGGCCTCACCCAGCGTGGTTTCGAGTGTGTGAAAGCGCTGGTCAACCCGAACCCGCTGGAGCGCCGGGTCAATGGCGAGGATATTGTCATCCGGCCGCTGGCCTTTGTACGCAAGCCAGGCGCCAAGGCGGATGTGGTGCGCAATATGTTCGTCATCGAACCCCGCGACACGCAGTCGGGACCGCACCTGCTGTATCGACCGGCCTATGCCGAGGCGCTGCTGGAATACCCCCATCGCCAGCAGTTGCTGGCGGCCATCGTGCAACCCGGCGACCTGCAGGAGAGCGTACTGACCTGGTTGCCGGACCAGGCCAGGGCGGTCTACAGCAACGGCGGTTTCAACGAGCCTCACTACGTGCGCATCGGCATGGGCTCGGAGTTCGACAGCCTGCCCAGCGTGCCAAAGCCCGCCGAGCTGGCCGGTGCCGACGACGAAAGCAACGATGAAATAGGCCTGGCGCTGCGCAACGGCAGCCTCATGGAATATCTGTTCGGCAGTGAAACACAGCAACTGGTGGATCAGGCCGAACGGGAGTCGACCTCCAACAGTGAAAGCCGCTGGGCGCTTATCCTCGAAGGCCTGCAACTAGGGTTCAACACTCTGCTGCTGGCTGTACGCGGCCCCATGGCGACAATCGGTTGGCTGATGCAGGCCATGCAAGGCGTAGTGAAGGACCTGCCGGCACTGGAGAGTAACGATCCGACAGCCAGGGAGCTGGCGTGGATTGATCTGCTGCTCAATATCGGCATGGCGATGTTGCATCACGGATCGACCGGCGCATCGCACGAAGAATCCCAGCGTGATGAACAGGCCACGATCCCCTCACCCTTCAAGCACCCACTGCCAGGCCAGCGCTTGATCAGGCCGGCCGTGGTTGAGCGAGGCGCTGTCGGCCTGCCTTCCGAGCCACCGGGGGGTGGTCGCACGCTGTTGGACTTTGATCGCTCCCTGGCCGGTGATGGCGCCTCGGCGATGCTTCTCGAGAGACTGCGGGGCGTCAATGTGCCCTGGCCCACGCCTGTTCCCGAGCCGATCAGTCTCGGGCCCTATCGGGGTTTGTACAAGATCAACGACCAATGGCATGCCTCGGTGGGAGGCCTGCTGTTCAGGGTCAACATCGTGCCGGGTTTCGGTGAAGTCTTTATCATTCACCCGCTCAAACCAGACCACCCGGGCATCAAGCTGAAAACCGACGGCAACGGCCATTGGACGCTGGACCGTGGTCTCAAGTTACTGGGGGGCGGACGCAAGCGGTTGCAGGAGCTGCGCCGTGAAAAACAACTTGAGAACGAACGGTTGACGGATCGCTTGCTCCAGCTCGTTCCGGAGGCGAAGTTCCTGATGGCACCCATTATTCAGACAGGAACCCAACTGGCAGCCGCCCTCCAGGGTCTGGAGAAACAACTCAAGACCCTGCGAATCATCCAGGATCTGCTGCTCAAGGCCTCGCAAACCCAACGTCCAGACCTGGAAGTACGTCAACAGACTGAAATCTCTGAGTACAAACGCCTTCGCAACCAGTTTGATGTATTGCTGCAGCAACTCGAAACTCAACTGGCCCAATCCTCGCCAGTGTACTTGGAGTTGACCACCTTGACCCGTCAGCTGGAGGAAGCCGCCATTGCCGGCCTGCCCCTGATCAATGCGGCAACCATTGTTAAAGAGGTCTGGAACCAGCAGATGTTCCTCCACAAGATGCAATTGAATGCGTTGGAGTTCCATATCGTTACCGAGGCAGGCGAGCCATTGGAGGAATGGCACAAGCGGATGCAACCGCGAATCGTCGCGGGAGACTTGACCCCCATCGACGAAAACCTGCGGATGGCCACGGGCTACATCGACTACCTCGAACACATGGTCGCCCATTCCGCTAGCATGGAAGCTAGCCTCCAGCACCTGGGACAAGCGTCGGCGACAGCGCGCGCGGTACGTCAAGAACTGCTGGCAAGTATTCCAAGCGTTGAATTGTTTTTCTCCGACAACCTCAAGCTCAGTGCGCTGGAACTGCTTACCAGCCTGAGCCAAATACGCTTCGAGATGCCTTCATCACTGTCGGCGTTGCAGCGGTATTACAAGGCGCGTTATCAAGTGTGCGGGCTGGACATAGGCCTGAAATCCCACATTGAGGTACGCAGCAGTACCGAATACCCGTTGGCCGAGCAACGCAATGTCTACGAGACAGTTCTCGATAAATACCAGCAAGCCGAGTTCGCCCTGCGGGCCCTCAAGACGTTGAAGCCCGATGCGTTGGGGCCCGAAGCCGAACGTGTGCTCAAGGGCCTCGAATTCGCCAAGGTGTTGGCGCAAAACGAACTGGAGGCGGTGGTCAGAGAACAGGAAGACCTCAAGGTCGAACTGCCACTGTCCAAGACGCTACGTGCCAAGCCTGCGGCAAAGCGCGTGTTCAAGACCCGTAAAAAGGAATACCTGATCGGCGAGCTCAAGCCCGCCGACGCGCAGAACGGCGAGGAACACATCACCATCACCGACACGTTGCTTGGCAAGACCCTGGCTTCGTATAACCAGCACACGGACGGTTGGGCCCCCATCGACGAGGCAACTACCTCGACGCCGGCCCCGCAGCTTCGCTCACTCGCGACCCTCAAGAGTGAAGCCCAGGGATTGATCGGACAACGCCAGGACCTGGAGCAATTGGTCGCGGCGGACCAGGCGAAACTGGACAACCCTCTCACTCGCCAGGATGCCAATCCCGGGGAATGGGACACGCTGCTCAACGCGCAAGCCGAAAAATTTACCCAGCTCGCCAATGAAATCAAACGCGACCATCTCGACGCGCCCACGGCCCAGAACCTGATTGACGAATGCCTGGCGCAAGCCAAGGACATCAATCGCTGGGCACAGCGCATCTGCAGCGACGCCTACAAACGCCAGTGGCCGACAATGGAAGGCGTCGCCTACCTCTGGGACCATCAGCAGATCGATATCAACCTCACGAGCCAGGCCGACCCGCAACGCCCGACCCTCAGTGGAGACTTCTTCACCGAATACGCGGTGTACGACAAGGCGCAAAAACCGCCGGTGGTGTTGTGGTACGCCCATTTCCACTATGCCACTGCCGACGCACCGCCCGATGGCTATACGCGGGCCCATCTGAAATTGCCGGAGCAACGCAAACTCACCCAGAAGGATTTGCTCAAGGCCCATGTGCAGGATTACCTGAGCCGCTTGAAAGACCCCGGCAGCGAACCCGTGACGAAAATCGTCTACGTGCTCATCACTCCACCGCTGGACAACCTGTTCCTCAAGATAGCGCCCAAGCCCAAGGGTGTTCAGGCGTGAACAAGGCCGGCTGACCAGAGGATGGGGTATTAGCGTGGTCGCTATCAAGCATCCGAAAAAGAAACTCGAGAAACCCGAAACCCGGGACACCGCGTGACACGTACACGGCGGCGCACCTGAAGATACCCGCCCAGCGCTACCTGACCCAGAAAGACCTGGTCAACGAGCCGGGTTCTGCCGGAGCGGTGGAGCTTGTCCGTGCGCAGATTGGCAAGCCACTGGATGAGAAACTGTTCCTGAAACTGTAACCCGCAAAAAAGCCGCACTCTGTGCGGCTTTTTCGGGGGCGGCGACTCAGTGCGCAAACAGCGAGTTGCCCTTCTGCCCCGCCAGTTTTTCCGGTTTGATCAGGAAACGCGCCAGGGCCGGCAACAGCCACAGTGCACCGAACATGTTCCACAGCAACATGAAGGTCAGCATCAGGCCCATATCCGCCTGGAACTTGATGGCCGAGAAGATCCAGGTGCACACGCCGATCGCCAGGCACAGGCCGGTGAACAGCACGGCTTTACCGGTGGACTTGAGCGTCTGGTAGTACGCCTCCTGCAATGGCAAACCGGCACGCAGGAAGCTTTCCAGGCGGCTGTAGATGTAGATGCCGTAGTCCACGCCGATGCCCACACCCAGGGCCACCACCGGCAAGGTCGCGACCTTGACGCCGATGCCCATGAATGCCATCAGCGCGTTGCCCAGCACCGAGGTCAGCACCAGCGGCAGCACGATGCACAGCGTCGCGGCCCAGGAGCGGAAGGTGATCATGCACATGGTCGCCACGCACAGGTACACCAGGATCAGGATGGTCAGCTCCGATTCCTTGATCACCTCGTTGGTGGCGGCCTCGATGCCGGCGTTACCGGCGGCGAGGATAAATTCCAGGCCGTCCTTGTTGTTTTCCTTGGCAAAGTCCTGCACCGCATGCACCGCACGGTCGAGGGTCTCGGCCTTGTGGTCGTTGAGGAACACCAGCACCGGCGCCAGGGAACAGTTGTTGTTGTACAGGCCATCGGCACGGGCGATGGAGTTGTTCAGCACATCCGGGTTGCGCGACAGGGTTTCCCATTTCAGGTTGCCCTCGTTCATGCCCTTGATCATCTGCTTGGACACAGTCACCAGCGAAATCGCCGACTGCACGCCCTCGGTGTTCTGCATCTTCCACATCAGTTGGTCGATGGGCGCCATGGCTTCATAGCGCGAGCAACCTTCGGCCTTGGTCTTGACCATCACCACCAGCACGTCGGAACTGGTGGAGTAATTGCTGATGATGAAGTTGTTGTCCTTGTTGTAGCGCGAGTCCGGGCGCAACTCCGGCGCACCCTGGTCAAGGTCGCCGATCTTCAGGTTCTGGCTGTACCAGAGGCCGCCGCCAAAGGCGACAAGCGCCAGGGCGATGGAGATCGGCGCGACTTTCGGGTTGGCAAAATTCGACAGCAGGCGCCAGAACGAATGTTCGCGATTCGCGTCTTTCTTGCTCTTGGCGATGGCGCGCTTGCTGATACCGACATAGGAGATCGCTACCGGCAACAGGATCAGGTTGGTAAACACAATCACCGCCACGCCGATGGACGCGCCGATCGCCAGTTCACGGATTACACCGATGTCGATGATCAACAGCGTGATGAAGCCCACGGCGTCGGCCAGGATTGCGATCATCCCCGGCAGGAACAGTTGCCGAAAGGTGCGCCGGGCGGCGGTAAGCGCGTTGTCCGCCTCGCTGGACTGCAGCGCGATGCCGTTGATCTTCTGCACGCCGTGAGAGATCCCGATGGCGAAGATCAGGAACGGCACCAGCATCGAATAGGGATCAAGGCCGAAACCGAAGAAATGCATCAACCCCAGCTGCCAGATCACCGCCACCAGCGTGGTGCTCAACACCGCAACGGTGCTGCGCAGGCAGTTGGTGAACCACAGCAACAGAATCAGGGTGATAACAAACGCGATGCCGAAGAACATCACCACCATGACCAGGCCGTCGATCAGGTCACCGACCTTCTTGGCGAAGCCGACGATGTGGATCTTGACGTTGGGGTTCTGGGCTTCGAACTTGTCGCGGATCTTGTCTTCCAGTTCGTGGGAGAACTTGCGGTAGTCCAGGGCCAGCAACTTGCCCTGGTCCTGCGGGTCCGGGTAGGACTCCAACAGCGGGATGTCGACAATGCTCGACTTGAAATCGTTGGCCACCAGTCGCCCGACCTGGCCAGACTTGAGCACGTTGTTGCGCAGTTGATCGAGACTTTCCGGCGACCCGTTGTAGCTCTGCGGGATCACTTCACCGCCGGCAAAACCCTCTTCGGTCACTTCGGTCCAGCGTACGCTGGGGCTCCACAGCGACTTGAGCCCCGAACGGTCGACGCCGGAGATGTAGAACACCTCGTCGTTGATCTGCCGCAGGGTCTCCATATACTCCCTGGTAAAAATGTCACCGTCCTTGGCCTCCACCGAGATGCGCACCGTATTGCCCAGGTTGGCCAGGTCGTTGCGGTGTTCCATCATCTTTTCGATGAAGGGGTGCTTGAGGGGGATCATCTTTTCAAAGCTGGTGGACGGGCGTATCAACGTTGCCTGCCAGAACAGGAAAATACTCACCAGCAGGCAGATCACGATCACTGCCGGGCGGTTGTTGAAGATCAGGCGCTCAAGAAAGGTCGCTTTATCGTTGTGATGACTGCTCATAGTTCCCCGCCTTCTTCTTATTTTGGCTCTTTATTTCAGGAGCAGTTCGGCGCCAGTCGGCGTGGCAACCCGCACCCCACCCTGCCCGGCCAGAATCAAGTTGCCGTTGCCGGCCGCCGTGACGGACGACAGCGAAATCCGGTCCGGACGGTTGAACACGCTGAAGGTCAGCCCATCGTCATGGCTGACCACCACGCTGCCGCCGTTGCCCACCACGACGATGGCACCGTCCTCCAGCAACGCCGCGCCCGACAAACCAAACTCCAGCGCTCCCCGCGCCGCGTTCAATTGGACCTGTTCCCAGGTACTGCCGAAATCCGTGGAGCGGTACAGGTTGCCGCGCAAGCCGTAGGCCAACAGCGTTTGCGCTTGGGCGGTGCCGATCACGCCAAACAACGAACCCTCGTAGGGGCCTTCGAGTTTTTCCCAGGTCTGGCCGTCGTCACTGGAGCGGAACATGCTGCCCTGCTCGCCGACGATGAACAGGCCGGCCTCCTTGATGTGGGCAATGGCGTTGAGGTGATACTGGTCTTCGTTGTCGAGGCGGTCGCTGACGTCATTCCAGGTCTTGCCACCGTCGGTGGTTTCAATCAGCGCACCGTAGGCGCCCACGGCCAGGCCGTGGTTCGCGTCGTTGAACCACACATCGAGTAGAGGCGCTTCGCGCTTGAGGTCCTGATACTGCTGGCTCCAGGTCGCGCCGCCGTCGGTGCTGGCGAGGATCTGTGCATCGTGGCCGACCGCCCAGCCTTGCTTGTCATCGACAAAAAACACCGCCGTGAGCAATTGCCGGGTGGGGACTTTGGCTTGGGTCCAGGTGCTGCCCTGGTCGTCCGAATAGAGGATGTGCCCGCGATCACCGACCGCCACCAGGCGCTTGCCTGCGTGGACCACGTCGATCATCAGGCCCTTGGCGGCCTTGGGGGATTCAATCGCAAAAGTGGTATCGCCGGCGGCCTGGACGGAGGTCGACAATGCGGCTGACGCTACCCCCAGTCCAAACAGCGAGAGCGCTGCGGCCAGCATCGCAACCCTGCGTGCGGCGCGTGGGCGGCAGACAACCCACCCCATGACAGGCTCACTCATAGACCTTTCTCCCATTTATTATTGTTATCGCTCGCCTTCCGGGGCCTTGGAACCTGCAATCTAGAGCGCCTGGAGGAAACAGGGGCCATCCTATCGGGCTTTCGAATCGTCTGACAATCGGCGCTACGTTATCTTTTGTTAACTGCAGGCATTTGGCCCCATGGTGAATGTAGCTGCATTCGCCGGGGTGATTGCCAGCGCACAAATGAATTTTTATTCCATCTATTGAATTTAAGGAATTTTTATTCCATTAATAGCTTTCCTGAAAACAATAATCCAAAGGACCACGGCGATGCGTGAACTCGGAATCGGCTTGATCGGCACAGGCTTCATGGGCCGCGCCCATGCATTGGCATTCAATAACGCCCGTGCGGTATTCGAACTGCCGGTACACCTCAAGCTGGCCGCCCTGGCCGATGCCGACAGCGAACGCGCCCGGCGCTGTGCCACCGCCTGGGGGTTTGCCCAGGCCCATGGCGACTGGCAGGCGCTGATCAATGATCCGTGCGTCGATGTGGTGGCTATCACCACGCCCAACCATTTGCACTACCCCATGGCCATGGCCGCGATAGCCGCAGGCAAGGCGGTGTACTGCGAAAAACCCCTGGCCGTGAGCCTGGAACAGGCCGACGCGATGCGCCGCGCCGCCAGTGCCGCCGGGGTGGTGACGCGGGTCGGCTACAACTACCAGCACAATCCGATGATCACACTGGCGCGGCAGATGATTGCCAGCGGCGAGCTTGGCGAAATCATCAGCTTCCAGGGCGAGTTCAGCGAGGACTTCATGGCCGACCCGGCCTCCCCGTGGTCATGGCGGTGCGAAGTCGAACATGCCGGTGGCGCCCTGGCGGACCTGGGCAGTCATTTGTTGTCGATGGCCCGTTATCTGATGGGGGATGTGCTGAGCGTGTGCGCCGACACCCAGACCGTCCACGGCCAGCGCCCTGCCGTCAAAGGCAGCGCCGAGCTGAAATCCATCGCCGTGGATGACCAGGTGCATGCCCTGCTGCGCTTCGCCAATGGCGCCCGAGGCACCGTCAGCAGCAGTTGGCTCAAGCACGGCTACAAGAACCACCTGAGCTTCGAGATCAGCGGGACGCAAGGCACCCTGGCGTTCGATCAGGAGCGCTTGAATGAATTGCAGGTGTGCCGCGTGGGTCAGGAGGGGTTCCAGCGTTTGCTCGCCGGCCCTGCCCTGCCGGGTTATGCGGCGTTCAGCCCGGCGGCGGGGCATCAACTGGGGTACAACGAGCTGAAGACGCTGGAGGTGCAGGAGTTGATTCTGGCGCTGGCAGGCCAAGGTGCGGATGGCACGGACTTTGAAGCAGCGTGGGAGGTTGAGCGACT
>Ga0070669_100004191_pt1 | contig 10449 bp, 9 predicted proteins | sample KBSS53metaG_FD_64680 | JGI IMG/M metagenome (GOLD analysis project Ga0070669, IMG submission 64680) | Switchgrass rhizosphere microbial communities from Kellogg Biological Station, Michigan, USA - KBS S5-3 metaG | ecosystem: Host-associated > Plants > Roots > Rhizosphere > Soil ... | reverse complement strand
CCCAGGCGATCCAGGGCGGCCAGTCGTCGACCACGGCGCTGAAGGGCTCGACCGAGGAAGCGCAGTTCCAGGCGCACGAAGCGGCCTGAACGCGACAGGCGCGACGCGGCCGGCCCGCGTCGCGCGCAGGGGGACGCTGCGGTCGTTGCGCCGCCTTGCAATCCTGACCTGACGGACGATCGCGCACCCGTGGAAGAGGCGCGTGCGTCGATCCGTCATCACTGAATAGGCGCGGGTGACGGCGGCATCACCGCGCATGGCAGAGCCAATTCAGCCCGAGGCACGACTTTTGGCAGGCCATCGGCGGCGATGCCGGGCGTTATGATCGGCCGACCGATCGGGGGACCTGGGGTACAAACGACATGCAGAAGTTCGGAATGACCATCGCGCTGGCCGTGCTGATCGCAGCGGCTACGTCGGTCGCGGGCGCGGAACAGTTCACGCTGCAGACCAGCGACGTGATCGCGCAGCAGAAGGCGATCCGCGCCGACATCGAAGCGCAGAAAGGCCGCTTCGCGAACATGCCCGCATCCAAGCGCAAGCAGGTGCTCGCCGATCAGGACCGCCTGTTCGTGCTGCTGGACGGCACGACCAGCACCGCCGACCTGCCCGAGCAGAAGAAGACGCAGGTATTCAATCTGGTCGAATCGATCACCACCGCGCTGAACAACGACGACGCCGACGACCGCATGGTGTGCACGCGCGAAGCCCGCACCGGCAGCAACTTCATGACCCGCGTATGCCGCAGTTCGGCGCAGATCCGCGAGGAAAAGGACGCCGCCGATTCGAAGATGAAACAGGCGAACCAGCGCATCTGCAACACGCGCGGCGAGTGCAACTGATCGCATAGGCACGTTCGGCGCGCTGCGCGCGCGAGATCGATTCGAAGCCGACCCGGGCGATGCGCTGGTCGGCTTTTTTTTGATCGCTCTGCGTGTCGAATCTCCGATCACATCACATCAGAATGTGATCGCTAATGGAAATTATTTGCTTCGGAACTGATCCCGCCAGATGGCCCTTGCTTCGGCGATGCCGATCCAAGACTTTCTTACGGAAATGATTCGGTGCAACAGTCGATGACAGTTAGCGCATAACAAGGCCATGTCTTTGATTCGAGTGGCTACCTTCCCTTGAGCGCTGGAAAGCGGAACGATGTGGTGCGCTTCAAATACGGAGTCGGCTAATTTTTCTTCCATACCAATTACGTTCAACTCACAAATCTCGCACGAGAGGACTCCACTTTTATTCATCCTATTAGCAATCACAGCGCTCCTGATCTTGGAGTTTCTTTCGCGACGTTTATGCATCTGCGTTGCAGACATTCCTTCGACGAATTCCATTTCGTCGATTTCATCCAAAGCGCTCTCTGCGAGAACGATGGCTTTTCGAATCACTCCCGCTATTCGTTTTACCTCCGGCTGATTTTTTCCGAGCTCATTCCAAACCGCCTTGTCGACGGATGAAACGTTACCCAGTCCCTTTCCTGTGGCAATCTGCCTAATGTTTTGCAACTTAAAGGCAACGCCTTCTGTATTACGAAATGTAGATCGCCTTGATGAGATTGCGTGCGCCGGAAGCTGACGAAGAATGGTCGATAACTCGATAATCCTTGCATCACTCTTGCTCGGAACAATGCCGCCGCAGTCCAAATAGAGATTGAGCGCAAGGATGACCTCTTCGCGCGTCCATCTCGGATTGCCATGGCCGTGTGTTTTAGCCATATGTAGGTAAATAATTGGTCATGCATATTTCCGTTATCAACCCATCCCTAGGTTGAGAGGTTATAACGAAATTGCAGCTAGAGGGAGAGTTGAGCCTTGTGTAAGGCTATTTGCAAGGCAGTCGCGTAGTGCATACGAAAAACAGGCGGTCCTGGCGTCAAGCCACGCGCCGCTCGGCGCCGCGTTCCAGCGCCCGGTAGCCCAGCGCTTCGGTGAGATGCCGCGTGGCGATGCCGTCGCTGCGTTCCAGATCGGCGATCGTGCGGGCGACGCGCAGGATGCGGTGCATCGCGCGCGCCGACAGCCGCAAGGATTCGATCGCGCGTTCCAGCAGGCGCTGGTCGTCGGGCCGCAGGCGGCAGACGGCCATCGTCGCGGCCTGGTCGAGTTGCGCATTCGATACGCCGCTGCGCGCCAGCTGCCGGTCGCGGGCGGCAGGCGCGGTACGTCGACATGCAGGTCGATGCGGTCGAGCAACGGACCGGAAATCTTCGCGCGATAGCGGTCGATCGCTTCGCGCGGGCAGCGGCAGCGTCCCGATGCGTCGCCGGCCCATCCGCACGGGCATGGATTCATCGCCGCGACGAGCTGGAAGCGCGCCGGGAATTCGCTCTGGCGCGCGGCGCGGGAAATGGTCACGACACCGGATTCCATCGGCTCGCGCAGCACTTCCAGCGTGCGCCGCTCCCATTCCGGTAGTTCGTCGAGGAACAGGACGCCATGATGGGCCAGCGAAATCTCGCCCGGGCGCGGTTCGGCGCCGCCGCCGACCAGCGCGACCGGGCTCGCGGTGTGGTGCGGCGCGCGGTATGGGCGCTCGCGCCAGCGCGCGGGATCGAGCCCGCGTCCGCTCACCGACGCGATCGCGGCGGTTTCCAGCGCCTCGGCTTCGCTGGCCTGCGGCAGCAGGCCGGGCAGGCGCGAGGCGAGCAATGTCTTGCCGCAGCCGGGCGGGCCGATCAGCAGCAGGTGATGGCCGCCGGCCGCGGCGATCTCGAGCGCGCGCCGCGCCTGTGCCTGGCCGCGCACGTCGCGCATGTCCGGGCCGGCGCCGGCGATCTGCGGCGGCGCGACCGCTTGCGGCAGAACCTTGGCGCCGTTCAACAGCGCGCAGACTTCCAGCAGCGTGCGCGCGGTGCGCACTTCGACGTCCGAGGCCAATGCGGCTTCCGCGCCGTTCGCGAGCGGCACGACCAGCTTGCGGCCGCTGCGCGCGGCGGCGAGCGCGGCTGGCAGCACGCCGTCGACGGCGCGCAACTCGCCGGTCAGCCCGAGTTCGCCGAGGAATTCGTATTCACCCAGCGCCTCGGAGACGAGCTGTCCGCTCGCGGCGAGGATGCCGAGCGCGATCGGAAGATCGAATCGGCCACCGTGTTTGGGCAGATCGGCGGGTGCCAGATTGACCGTGATCGCGCGCGCCGGGAATTCGTATTGCGCGCATTGGATCGCGGCGCGGACGCGATCCTTGGCCTCGCGCACGGCCGCTTCCGGCAGGCCGACGATCGACATCCGCGGCAGGCCGCCGGACAGATGCACCTCTACCTGCACGGCGGGCGCGCGCACGCCGGCACGCGCGCGTCCATGCACGAGTGCGAGTCCCATGGCGGCCGGCTCAGTGCGTGGCGGTGTCGACGCGCAAGCGCTGTTCGATCTGCGCGGCCAGGCGTTCCAGCGTTTCCAGCTTCTCGCGCGTACGCAGCAATACCGCGCGCTGCACCTCGAATTCCTCGCGCGTCACCAGGTCGAGCTTGGCGAGGCCGGACTGCAGCACCGCGCGGAAATTCTCCTGCAGCTCGTCGCGCCCTTCGCGCAGGCCGGGCGGCACCAGGCCGCTGAGGCGCCGGGCGAGTTCGTCGATCTGGGCGAGGTCGATCATGGCGAAGCGTCCTTCCGAGGGGCATCCAGTCTAGGGGGCCGGCCTCGAGCGTCGCCATCGGCGCCGAGCCCGTCGCGGCATCGGAAAAATCCGACGGGCCGACGCCGCCACTACAGCATGCGTTCCGCGCACCGGCAAGCGCGGCAACCGCGAAATCGCCTGCGCGTTCAGCGAACGCCGCGCCGCGCTATCCTGCGTGCATTCCATTCAGGGAGAAGCCGCGATGAAGATGGTGATGGCCATCATCAAACCCTTCAAGCTCGACGACGTCCGCGAGGCGTTGGCCGAAGCCGGCATCACCGGCGTCACGGTCACCGAGGTCAAGGGGTTCGGCCGGCAGAAGGGACACACCGAGCTGTATCGCGGCGCCGAATACGTCGTCGACTTCCTGCCGAAGATCAAGCTCGAGGTCGCGGTGGTCGACGACCGCGTCGATGCGGTGGTCGAAGCGGTGATGAAGGCCGCCGGCACCGGCAAGATCGGCGACGGCAAGGTGTTCGTCTACGATCTCGAACGCGTGGTGCGGATCCGGACCGGCGAAATGGACGGCGACGCATTGTGAGCGCAATGCGCCGCATCGCATGACGACAGCGGCGAACGACGGCTGATCCGGCGCGATGTAAAATTTTCGTCATGCTGCGAGCGGATCACTTTGTCGCGGCAGCGCCGAACGCGATCCACTTCGCACTCAGGATGCATCTGTCGCATCGACCATTCGGTGCAACATGCGCCGCTAGGGTCTGTCCTAGATTGTTCCGCGCGCATGCGCGCGATATTCCTGCGTCGAAGGCCTCTCTTGCGCGAGGCCATCGCAGGGATCGCAGATGCAACTCAGGACCGAAGGACAACTCGCAGACCTCCGACTGCCGCAGGACGCGACCGGGCACGACGTCGACGCGAATGCGCCGACGACGCAGCGCGGCGACGACGCGCTCGCATCCAACGCGGCCGATGCCGACAACGCCGACACGCGTGCGGATGCGCGCGGGCCGATGCCGCGCCCGGACAACGCCGCCGATCGCCAGGAATTCGGGCTGCGTCTGCGCCACGATGCGCGCGCATTGCTCCGCGAGGTCGCGGCGCCGGATGCCGGACCGGCGACGACGACCGCCGCCACGCCGTCGCCGGTGCGCGCCGACGCGCCGATGCTGTGGAACGATTATTCGGTCTACCTGTTCAACAACGTCGGACGTCGCGAAGGCGGCCTCGGCGCGACGCAGTCGGCGCTGAACGCCGAGCTCGCGCGGACGACGCTGTCGACGGTGTCCGACGGCCGCGCGGTCGTTGCGTTCGCGCCCGACGGGCTCGCGATTTTGGCGCAGGCGTCCGGCGTGCGCGATCCGGCGCTGCTCGGCGACGCGCAGCTCGCGTCCGCCGCGCAATACGTCAATACGTCCGCCGATCCCGCGCAACAGCAGGAGCGGCTGGCGCAGACGCTCGGCAGCCTGCAGCTGCTCGAACAGCCGGTGCCGCCGCGCCCGAGCGTGCAGGAGATGAAGGATCAGCTGTGGATGCAGCTGAAGATTCCGGACAAGGCCTTCAAGAAAATGGACGAAGGCGAGATCCGCGCCAAGTACGACGAGCTGATGGCGGCGATGTCCGGCCCGGCCGGCAGCCACGAGACCAAGATCGGCAAGTACAAGGTCAGCTTCACCGTCGACGGCCAGGGCCACGTCACCGAAAGCCATTGCAAGAAGAAGGGCTGGTTCTCGAGCCTGTTCTCGGGCATCGGGCATTTCTTCGGCAAGTTCGGCAAGACCCTGCTCGCGGTCTGCAGCTTCATTCCGATTCCATGGATCGCGATTCCGGCGCGCATCATCAGCGGCGTCATCGCGGTCGCCGAAGGCATCAAGAACAAGAACTTCCTGCAGGCGGTGGTCGGCGTCGCCGGCGCGGTCGCGGGCGGGGCCGGCGCGATCGCCGGCAAGGCGATGGCCGGCGCGGCCGGGGTCGTGTCGAAGGTCGCGTCCACCGTCGGCGACATCGCCCGCGGCGCGCAGGCGGGCATCCAGGCGATCAAGTCGAAGAACCTGCTCGGCGTCGTCCAGGCCGGGCTGTCGGTGGCCGGTGCCGCGGCCGGCATCGTCGGCGCGGGTGCCGAGGGCGTGGCGCGGTTCGCCGACCAGGCCGGCGAGTGGGCCAACCGGGTGCTGGTCGGCAAGCAGGTGCTGGTCAGCCTCAAGGACGGCAAGTTCGTGCAGGCCGCGACCGGCGCGGCCGGTCTGGTCGCCGATGTCGCCGGGACCGTCCGCGGCGGCGAACGCGTCGCCGACATCGCGAACCAGGTGAAGACCTACGGCGGTTACGCCGACAGCGCGATCCGCGTGGTCGATCAGGGCCGCCGCGGCGATCTGGCCGGCATGCTCGACGGCGGCGCCGATCTGGTGACCGGGCTGCAGACCGCGTTCGGCGGCGAGCGCAGCAACCAAAGCTCCGACGTCGCCCGCTATCTGCATGGCGCGGCCGATGCGGTCGGCGTCGTGACCGATCTGCGGGCGGGCCGCTACGAATCCGCGTTCGAGCGCGCTTCGGGGGTGTTCGACCAGGTCGCCGCGCAACGCGTCGATGCGTCCGGCGCGGCCGCGCAACCCGACTGGACCTCCAGCGTGCGGCGCTGGCTGGAACATGGCGCCGACGTCGTCGGCATCGTCGACGATCTGCGCCACGGCCGCGTCGAGCGCGTGTTCGACACCGCGCCGGGCATCGTCAACGACATCGCCTGGGACCTCGGCCAGAGCCGCCTCGTGACCGCGCCGGCGGCGGGCAGCACGTCCGCGACCTGGGACGTGAAGCGGACGCTCGATCTCTGGGCCGGTCGCGGACGCGACGCGTGGCGGGTCGCCGACGCGGTCGTCGACGGCCGTTACGAAGACGCCGCGCACGGCGCGTTGGCGCTCGGCGCCGATCTCGGCGGGCAGGCCGATGCCGGCTGGGTGCGCAGTGCCGATCGCCTGATCGGGCAGGCTGCCGACGCCGCCGACGTCGTCGCCAGCCTGCGCGGCGGCGACATCGAGCGGACCCTCGACCGCGCCGCCGCGCTTGCGAACCGGGTCGACCGCGATTGGCTGTCCGGCGCCCGCGCGCCGGACGCCACGACGATGCTGCAGACCGCGTCGGTGTGGCTGGGCCGCGGCGCCGACGCGTGGCGCATCGCCGGACAGGTGAAGACCGGCGCGTACGAAGCGGCGGCGCTGCAGGGCCTCGAACTGGCGGTCGACGTTGGCGGCGGCGAGCGCGCTGGCTGGGCCGGTCCCGTGCGCGAGCGCGGCGGCCGCCTGATCGAAACCGGATTCGGCGTCGGCCGCGCGATCGAGGGCCGCGACGTGCTCGCGATCCTGCGCGCGTCGACCGCGTTCGCCGACGCGCTGCGCCGGGCCGCGGCACGTGCCGACGCCACGCCAGCGCTCGCGCGCGCGGCGTGAGGATGCGGTCACCGACGCGGCACAGGTAAGCCGCGTCGGGTCCGGCGGGTTTGACATCGCCGCCATTTGGCGTAAGATTTCCGCCAAATGGAGGGCGCCATGAACGCGATGCTGGACCAGGCCGGTGAGGACGAGTCCGTCTACGGACGCATGTCGCGGCTGCTCGACCTCAAGCTCGATTCCGAGAGCGACGCGGTGCGCGTGATCGCGAACGGGATCAGCCCGCGCACGTACAAGCGCGTGGCCGGCAAGCTGAAGTTTCCGGTCGCGCTGGTCGCGCCGGAGAGCACGGTGCGCCGCAGGCTGCTGGCCAACGACCGCTTCACCGAGGCCGAGTCGGAGCGCCTGGTGCGCCTGACGCGGGTGTTCGCCGAGGCCTCGCAGCTGTTCGGCAGCGAGGACGCGGCGCTGGCGTGGCTCAACACGCCGGCGGAGTACCTGCCCGAGCAGCCGCCGGTCACGCCGATGGCGCTGGCCGCCAGCGATGCCGGCGCGCGCCTGGTCGAATCGCACATCCGCCGTACCGCGCACGGCTTCTTCTGAGTGCTGCGCTTATGGCGCATCAGCGCCTATCCCGGCCTCGCCGGGATCGGCGGCTACCGCAGCGACGGTCGCTGGCACACGGTCGGCCGGCCGGTCCTGTACGCCGGCGAGCATCCGGCGCTGGCGATGGTCGAGACGATGGCGCACATGCGCCTGAGCCTGACCAACATCCCGACCACGTTGCACCTGATCGCGATCGACGTGAAGGCCGGCGCCGTCGTGTCCGCGCCGCCGGCGTTGCCGTCGGGCTGGCAGGCCAACGAGCCGACGTCGCAGGCGGTCGGCAACGCCTGGCTGGCGTCGATGGCGGGACTGCTGCTGCCGGTGCCGTCGGCGCTGTTGGCGCACGCGACGAACTATCTGATCAATCCGGCACACGCGCAGGCGGCGAGCCATCTGCACGAGGCCCTGGTCGAACCGTTCTGGTTCGACAAGCGCTATCTGCGCTGAGTTCGAATCGAATCGGGCTGCGCGGCTAATCGGCGAGCGCGGCGGCGACGAACGGCGGCAGCGTCGCCGCGCCGGCGTGGATGTCGGCGCTGTAGTACGCGGTCTCGAACGCCTTCGCGCGGGCGTCGGCGTCGCGGAACGCGAAGCCGCCGGCGTGCTTGCGCGCCAGCGTCGCGCTCCACCAGCCGGTGGGATAGCACGGCTGCGGGAACAGCAGCGTCTGGAACGCGACGAAGCCGGCCTTGCGCATCTCGCCGCGCATTTCCTGGATCAGCGCCAGCAGCGCCAACGGCGACTCCGACTGCTGCACGAGGATGCCGTCGTCCTTCAGCGCGAGGAAACAGGATTCGTAGAACGCGCGGTTGAACAGGCCTTCGGCCGGGCCGACCGGATCGGTGGAATCGACGATCACCACGTCCAGGCTCGCGGGCGCGGCGTTGCGCATGTACGCGATGCCGTCGTCGAACAGCAGTTCCGCGCGCGGATCGCCGTTGCGCTCGCACAGCTCCGGGAAATATTTCTCGGCCATGCGCGTGACCTGCTCGTCGATGTCGCACTGCACGGCCTTGGCGACGCCGGGGTGCTTGAGCACCTCGCGCAGCGTGCCGCAGTCGCCGCCGCCGATGACGACGACCTGCTTCGGATCCGGATGCGTGAACAGCGCCGGGTGCGACATCATCTCGTGGTAGAAGAAATTGTCGCGCGTGGTCAGCATCATCGCGCCGTCGATGAGCATCAGGTTGCCCCAGTCGGTGCTCTCGTAGATCTCGATCTTCTGGAACGGCGACTGCACCTCGTCGAGCTTGCGCACGATGCGGTAGCCGATGGCGGAGCCGGCGGGGTCGAAGTTCTCGTAGAGCCAAGTCGGAGCGGTCATGGGGCGCCTTGCGTTGCGTCGCCGCCGCGCGCGGCGGACGACGATGGGAAAGAAGCCGCCGGCGGTCGCGCGTGGGCACGGCGCGCGGGCGGAGTCGCGGGGCGGATTGTACCCGCCGCGCGATGGCGGTTCGGCGACATCGTCTAGCATGTGGCACGGCGGAACTGGGACGGCGAAGGGGGCGACGTGACGAGATCGGCGCGCGAAGCGGCGCTTATCGAGCGGTTGGAGCGCGAGATCGAGACGTCGCCCGGCCGCTACAAGTTCAAGCTCGCGTGCCTGGCGTTGGCCGGTTATGCCGTGCTGATCGGGATGCTGGCCCTGTCGCTCGGCTTGCCGCTGTGGATGCTCGCCTCGATCGCGACCGGCCGCGCGGACTTCGATACCTCGGTCGTCTACGGCATCGGCCTGCCGGCCTGTTTCGCGGCGATCCTGTTGCGCGCGTTGTGGACCCCGTTCGGGGCACCGAGCGGCTATCGCCTGACGCCCGGCGAAGCGCCGGCGCTGGAGGCGGAAGTGGAACGCATCCGCACGGCGATGGGCGCGCCGCCGCTGCACGGCATCGTCATCGACGATGCGCTGAACGCCGCCGCGGTGGACATGCCGCGCGTCGCCGGCCTGCTCGGCCACCGCCACTATCTGGTATTGGGGTTGCCGCTGCTGCGGCTGTTCGACCCGGACGAGGCGGCGTTCGTGATCGCGCACGAATTCGGCCATTTCGGCGCCGGCCACGGACGCTTCGCTGGCTGGATCTACCGCATCCGCGTGAGCTGGCATCGCGCGCTGCACGGCATGGCGCGCAGCGGATTCGCGCTCGGATATCTGCTCGCAAAAGGCTATGGCTGGTACGTGCCGTACTTCGACGCCTACAGCTTCGTGCTGGCGCGCCGGCACGAGTTCGAAGCCGATGCCGCGGCCGCCGCGGCGACCCGCGCCGACATCGCCGCGAGCGCGTTGATCCGCCTTGAACTGGCGTCGCGCCGCGCGCAGCGCGATTTCCACGACGAACTCGACGCACGCGCCCGCACGCAGTCGTACCCGCCGGCGCAGATGCACGCCGCGCTGGCGCAATCGCTGGGACGCGCGCGCGGTTGCGACGTGCCGCGCTTGCTGGAGATCGCCGCCCGCGACAGCGAAGACCACGATACCCATCCGATCCTGCCGCGCCGCCTGGCCGCGCTGGACGCCGCGCCCGCCTTGCGCGCACCGGCGCCGGACGACGCGGCGACGGCGTGGCTCGGCGCGCGGCTGCCGGAGATCGAGCGCCGCCTCGACGAGGCATGGCGCGAGCGCATGCGGGCGTCGTGGCAGCAACTCCACACCGAGGCGGCACGCGATCGCGCGCGCCTGGCGGAACTCGAAGGCCGCGCATCGCCGTCGCCCGACGAGCTGCTGGAACAGGCGCGCCTGTGCGAGCGCCTGTATCCCGACCGCGATGCCGAGCCGCGCTACGCGCGCCTGATCGAGGCGAACCCCGACAGCGCATTCGCCCATTACCGCCGCGGTTATCTGCGCCTGCGGAGCGGCGCGCAGACCGAAGGGCTCGCCGATCTGCGCGCC
>Ga0070669_100004189_pt1 | contig 10451 bp, 6 predicted proteins | sample KBSS53metaG_FD_64680 | JGI IMG/M metagenome (GOLD analysis project Ga0070669, IMG submission 64680) | Switchgrass rhizosphere microbial communities from Kellogg Biological Station, Michigan, USA - KBS S5-3 metaG | ecosystem: Host-associated > Plants > Roots > Rhizosphere > Soil ... | reverse complement strand
GGGCTGCCTAAAGAACAGACTGTGTAGCCGATTTAACTGTACAGGAGAAAACCTTGGCTGAAAGTCACGCGATCGAACACCACCCTGCTCTCAAGCATCACTTCGAGAACATGGAGCAGCAGCGGGAAGCGAGCACCATTGGGATGTGGGTCTTCCTGCTGACCGAAATCATGTTCTTCGGCGGCTTGTTCCTCGCATACATTATCTACCGCGCAAACTATCCCGATGGCTTCGCGGTCGCCAGCAATACACTCGATGTCAGACTTGGCGGGTTGAATACTGTAGTTCTGATCCTGAGCAGTTTGACGATGGCGCTCGCGGTTTATTCCGCACAAACCGGCAAGCAGAAGCGGTTGATCGGATTTCTGTTTGTGACGTTGGTGCTTGGATTGACCTTCCTTATGGTGAAGGTCTTCGAGTACAAGTCAAAATTCGATCATCATCTGTTTCCCGCAGTAGGATTTTTCGACTGGACGCATGAACCTTCGCACAATCCGGCACTGGCGAGCCAGGCCCGCATCTTTCTTTGGTTGTATTTCGCAATGACCGGGCTCCACGCGCTGCACATGATCGTCGGTGCGGGAATGTTGATAATTCTTATGTTCTTTGCCTGGCGGCGAAAGTACTCACCTGAGTATTACTCTCCGATTGAACTGGGCGGGCTTTACTGGCACTTCGTTGATATCGTGTGGATATTCCTTTTCCCGTTGCTTTATTTGCTCGGATTCCATCTCGGATCACATGGCTAAGAGCTTATGTCAGAACACATAGTTCCTGTTCGAATTTATATTCTCGTGTTTCTTGCCCTGATGGTTTTCACAGCCATTACGGTCTTTGTAGCCTATTTCGACCTGGCCTCGATCTGGGGCCCTCTCAACGCGATCGTTGCGCTCTCGATTGCTGTAATTAAGGCTACTCTAGTTGTGCTTTTCTTTATGCACGTCAAGTACAGCTCCAAGCTGACTCAGGTCCTTGTAATGGCCGGAGTTTTCTGGCTCATCATTCTTCTCGCATTTACGATGGCTGACTACCTTACCAGGAGTGGGTGGCCGCAGCCTGGGCTGTAAAAGAAGACCCCTCATGCGAAGACGCGAAGACGCGAAGTTCTCTTTGGTGCTTCGCGTCTTCGCGTCTTCGCGTGAGAGCTGACAGGAGGTCCCGTGAAAAAGCTATTTCTTCTCGCTAGTTTAGCGCTTCTTGCCCTGCCTCACGTTCTGTGGGCACGCGAAGCGAAACTGGTTCGTTATCCGCACTACCATCAGGGCCGCGTTGTATTCACCTATCTCGCTGATCTGTGGACTGCCGATGAAAATGGGCAGAACGTGAAGCGGCTCACCGTACATCGCGCACGTGACGTATATCCGCGATTCTCGCCTGATGGCAAGTGGATTGCCTTTTCTTCGGAGCGGTTCGGGAACCTCGATGTCTTTGTCATTCCATCGCAGGGCGGAGAAGCGAAACAGCTCACATTCCATTCGGCCGATGATACCGTTCAGGGCTGGTCTCCGGACTCACGTTCTGTGCTGTTTTCGTCGCAGCGCGGCGAAGACTTCATGGGCAAGCTTTACACCGTGAGCATTGATGGCGGGATGCCCAGATCAGCAGGTTCGGACATGGGAGTGTATGCCGTCTTCTCACCAGACGGTCGCTCGTTGGCAATCAACCGCAAGTCGCAGAGCTATTGGCGGAAGTATTATCGCGGCGCGTACCAGACAGACGTGACTGTCATGGACATCGCGTCTAAGAAGTTCACGGACATTACAGACTTTGACGGAATGGACTCGTGGCCGATGTGGAGTCAGGATGGCAACATCTACTACGTGAGCGATCGCGACGGCAAAGGCCTTACTAACATCTGGCGCACTCCTGCGACCGGAGGAAAGGCTGAGAAGGTTACATCCTTCACCGCTGGAGATGTACGCTGGCCGGCCATGAGCTCTGATGGCAAGGTGATCGTCTTTGAACATGATTTCGCCGTCTGGAAGCTGGACGTTGCGAGTCGCAAGGTAACCGCGCTCAAATTCGACATCGATGCTGAGACCCAGGACAATCTCGCGGAGATTCGCGACTTCAACTCGCAGCTCGATGATTACGATCTTGCACCATCTTCACGAAGGATCGTCTTTTCCGTTTATGGGGACATCTTTACCGCTCCGGTAGATGAAGGGGACCTTCACCAGATCACTAGCGGCGCAGCGCGTGACAAAGAACCCCAGTACTCACCGGATGGGAAGTGGATAAGCTTCATTTCTGATTTAAGCGGCCGTGAAGAGATTTACGTCATCGCTGCCGATGGCACAGGAACTTCCCAACGGATCACTGATCTCGACACGCTCAAGTTTGCCTATTCGTGGTCACCGGACTCGAAGCAGATTGCTTTCACGGGTTCAGATGCGACGCTACGCAAGTACATCGTAGACACTAAACAAACGTCGGAGCTGGATAAGTCGCTCTATGGGAACATCAGCTCACCCGTGTGGTCACCAGATGGAAAGTGGCTCGCATATTCAAAGTCTGATGTATCGAGAACAAACGACGTGTATTTTTTGCCAGCTTCTGGCGGTGAGGCTCGCAAAGTAACGTTTGACTCGGCAAACGATGGCGCGCCACGATTCTCCCCAGACGGCCGCAAACTCTTCTTTGTTCGCAATGATGGGCCTGGTGGAGGAGGAGGCGGAGGTGGCGGCGGTGCACAGGCTTCCTCACAGATATATGTTGTGACCCTGGAGCGTCAGGAGCGCGATCCAAATGATCCTGAGGAACGCGCCGAGACGGCTGCTGATCAGTCGGATGATGCCGCAGCGCGTCGTCCGGTACCGCCGCGCCGCGAACCGGCTCGCGAGATAGCTATCGACTGGGCGGGACTCAAACGTCGCACTCGCCAGGTAACACGGATGCCGTTTGCTGTATTCAATTATGCGATTGCGCCCGACAGCCGAACCGTCGTTTTCCTTACTACAGAACCTGCCACGCTGCGCACGTTGCCAGTGATCTACTCGGTTCAGGAGGATGGACGCCGGCTAACACGAATAGCTGCCGGAAGTGTCGGTGAAGGTGATTCTGATGATGGTCCAGGCGGCGGGCGCTTCGGTGGCGGCGGGATTTCGAATTTCCAGTTTTCGAGAGATGGGCGATCACTATTTTTTCGCGAGGGCCGATCTGTCTATACAGTCGCAATGCAGGGAGCTGCCGGAGCGAATGCCGGATTTGCGCCGCAGACCGGCCGTGGCGAGGCACCACGGCGTCGCATCAACTTCGTTGCCAAAGTAAGAATCGACAGGCCCGCTGAATGGGCAGAGATGTTCGATGACGCGTGGCGCACGATGAAGTACCGTTTCTATGATGTGAAGATGCATGGCTACGATTGGGATGCGATGCGCGCCAAATATCAGCCAATGGTGAGCTACGTTGGCGATCGTCAGGAATTGATCAATATCATCAATGAAATGATCGGTGAGCTTAACGCCTCGCATACAGGCGCTGCACCGGGCCCTGGTGGTAATGCGGACCGCGTAACCACGACGCATCTCGGACTCGACCTTGAGCCCGATGATGCGGCAGGACGTTATCGCGTGACCTATGTCTACGAAGATGGTCCATCCGATAAAGACTGGGTGAAGGTGCACTCAGGTGATTACCTGATCGCCATCAACGGACAGCCGGTCAAGGCGCGCGACAATTACTGGAGCCTTCTGAATTTCAGGCTGAATCGCAAGGTTGAAGTTACTTTCAACTCAAAGCCATCAGAGGATGGTGCCTGGAAGACACGGATTGAGCCGGTACCAATGAACGCATTCAACCAGCTTCGATATGAGCGCTGGGTTAAGCAGCGTCGGGAAACGGTCGACAAGCTCTCAGGTGGCCGGATTGGTTATCTGCACATTCAGGCGATGAACCCGCCTTCGCTTCGCCGGTTCGAAAAGGAGATTCGCGAATTTCGAAACAAAGAGGCATTGGTAATTGATCAGCGCTGGAACGGTGGCGGGAACATCGAGCAGGAACTTCTGGCGATCCTGGTGCAACGGCAGTATCAGGTATGGCAGCCTCGCGGCACCGAATCCTCGGGACGTCCTTTTGCGGGTTTCTTTGGCCCGAAGGTTGTTCTGCAGAACTGGCGGTCAGCATCGAATGCTGAAATGTTTCCTGCGGGCTTTAGAGCGCTCGGATTGGGCAAAGTGATAGGCACTCCCACAATGGGCGCCGTCATTGGAACTGGCAGCTATTCGCTCATTGACGGCTCAACCGTACGAACTCCCGGGGTTGGCGTGTATCTGGCTGACGCCAAACACACAAACATGGAAAACTACGGAGTCAGGCCGGACATCCTTGTGGAGAATACTCCTGAGGACAACCTGGCCGGCAAAGACCGTCAGCTTGAAACTGCCGTGGCTGAGCTGTTGAAGGAAATCGGGCAGAAGGCGCCCGTCGCAAAGAAGGAGTAGGAAAAAGGGTCAGTGGTCAGGGGCCAAAACCCCTGACCGCTCTCACTTCGCTGCCATTACCTTGACCTTGGCTCGATAGGATCCGGCATTATCTTTCAGATTCGCTTCGTTTACGCTCAAGAATAGAGTGCCGTTGTGCGCCGCAGTGATCTCAGCCGACCGTCCGACATAAATAAAATCATCGTTGTCGTCACCAATTACTGCGATCAGCGCGCCGGTTGGTCGATTGGCCATTAGCTTCTTCGTGTCTGTGAGTGCGATCCCCGCTGGACCAGATTTCTTATCATTACCAAGATCGACTTCACCTTCGGCTGTGATTGTCAGGCGCTGACCCTTGGTGATACGAATTTCGCTGCTGGTCCAATCGGCAGCACCCGCCACACGAATGTCTTTTTCCGCCAGCACACCGGCAGCACTGGACGTCTCCGACGCAGCAACCGCGGAAGTATCGGGCTCAGGCGGCGTTGCAGAGGCCTCTTTTTCCTTTACGTCTTTAGTTTCCTTGGGGGTTTCCTTGGGTTTTGAATCTGAGGCATCCTCAGTGCGCTCCGACGATGCCGGCTCTCTCGATGAGGTCGAACGCGGGGCAGCACCGGAATCTGACGCAGCTGAATCGAATTCAATACTTTCTATGTCTTCAGCAGCGATGATCATCCGGGAATTGGATTTTCGGCTCGAGGATCCGAGGTCAAGAATGATTGTAAACTCACCCTGACTGAAACTGACCACACGGCCTTTGATCACGCTTCCATTTTTGAGCTTTATCGTATCCGCAAAGGCGCTTACAGCCAGCAGACACAGGGCGCTCAGGACAAGGATGACTCGCAGAAAGCGAGTTGAATACGCGACTTTCACAGTTACCTCCGAACGAACTTATCCCATGATTTTAGAAAGAATCGCCGCGTTGGGCGGGGGCTACGTGCGTAAGCTTATCACAATGAGCCGGCAGGGCGGCAGTCTCCTATCTCGCGTCAGTGATTAACACTACGTCACTGGTAACGCTGCCACGTGAGACTTCGAGAGAATCGCCCGATCTCGACCACGCGAACCAGAATATCTGATCGCTCTGAAACGATGTCAACTGGCGCGGAGCGCTTCCATCCAATGGTTTGGCCCATATGTTCGAGATTCCGTCGCGAACATCCACGTAGCAGAGCGCCTTGCCGTCCGGCATCCACTTTAGGGGAATTGCTGCATTGGCGGTGACTGGTACGTCGAGCATGATTTTTGGATCACCGCCATCGAAAGGAAGCACAGCAAGCTGCCACGGCTTTGACTGGTCGCTTCGATACCAGCAGCCAATCATCTTTCCATCCGGAGAGACGTCAGGCCACTGAGTAAGGCCATTAGTCAGCTGAGTCGGTGTTCCGCCCTGGATTGGCACACGCCAGAGCGTAAACCGGCTTGACCCTGTGTCGTTGTAGATGACCCATTTCCCATCCGGTGATATGTCAGGAAACTCTTCACCATTGCCGTGGGTCAGTTGAACAAGACTTCCTCCGTCAGGATCCATCCGATAGAGATTCGAGTTGCCTGAGCGCGTCGAAACAAAAACAATTGTCTGACCGTCAGGTGACGCGACCGGATAAACATCAGCACCGGTCTCAGGCGTAGTCAACTGGCGTTGATCGGTACCGTCAAGATTCATGGTCCAGATATCCTGGCTTCCGCTCAGCCTCGATACATAAACAACTCTCGAGGTGGTGAGCCAGTCGAATCCGCGAACGCCGTTGTATTGCCCGATACCTGAAGTAATTCGCCGAGCTTTGCTCGAGTCTCCGCCCTGGGCCAGCCAGATGTTCACGTGAGCTGCGCTCTGAACCGTTACAAGGCCCTTGGAGTCATCGGTAAGGCTCATATCGCGGTAGTCGCTGAGATCATTTGTAATCCGAACCGGGTCGCCACCGACGTTCGGGATGTACCAAATCTGAGCCATCGTTGCACCGCGTTCAGTCCCGCTCACGATAAATCCACCACGTCGAAGATGTGCCACGCGGCCAACGGTGCTCCATTTGTGCGGTGTGACTGCTTTTTCAGATCCGCTCGATGCGTCAATCTGAACGACAGTCATGTTGCGACCGCCCGTGTTACTCCCGGTCGCCATCGACAGGCTCCTGTCGTCCAGTGACCATGCAGGTCCACCCAGACCGAAGAAATCAGGTCCATGCCTTTCAGCGAGTTGTCGCTCATTGGTCCCGTCAGTGTCGGCAACGATTAGCAAGTCATTACCCAAACCGCGCGATCTTCGAACAAAGGCGAACTTCGCTCCATCACTTCTGAAAGCAATAGGGCTGTCGATGTTGGTCAGGATGCGCCGCGGCTGACCGCCAAGTACTGGCACTTGATAGAGTACCTGGATTGGATTGTTTCCCTCCTGGACGACATAAAAAATGTAGTTCCCATCAGGCGAGAATGTGAGCCCGCGATAGAAAACTTCCCCAGGGCTGACGATCTCTACGTTACTTGTCACAGCCACTTGCCTTACCCAAAGGCTCTGCTTTCCAAGATCGCTCTCAACGTAGACAACATATTTGCCGTCGGGCGAGATTGTCGCGCGTGTTGCCTTTCCTGAGGTCGTAAAGGGTGCAAGCCTCATCGAGCTGAAGGGTGCCGGAGCGCTGCTCAACAATTTCGAATTTAGCAGGAACGGAATTGCTGCTACGAGCAGCAGTCCTGCAGTCACCAGTATTGCTGCTGAGGGTCGGTTTCGAAGCTTCCTTAAGTAGTTGGAGAGCCTCGATGTAGTTCGACCTCTTAGCTCACCCGTGGTGCTTAGTTCAGTTGTCGGACGGCCCGATACGAGCCCTACAGTACCCGCTCCGTGCGTCCGTGCAACTTCCCGGTCGACTCGCAGACGATGCTGAAGCCTGCGAAGATCGTTGAGCAGCTCTTTTGCCGTCTGATATCGCTCATCACGATCCTTGGTGAGTGCCTTGGTTACAGTCCACTCGAAAAGATCCGGGACGTCATTTCTGAAGCGCGCAATCGGAGGCTGCTCAGAATAAAGGACTGACGCGATTACCTCGCGTCGAGTCGCGCCCGTGAACGGATGCACTGCGGTAGCCATCTCATAGAGGACAACACCCAGCGAAAAGATATCCGTGCGTGCATCTACCTTGAGTCCACGTGCGTGCTCTGGAGACATGTACTGCGCAGTTCCCATCACCATTCCCGGCGCAGTGTCTGGTTCAGAAAGCAGCGGTGTTGTCTCGTAGTTGTCGCGAGGGGGCCGAACTTCCTGTTTAGCCGGCACTTCGACTTCACGATCCGGATCAGTAATGCTCTCGGCGACTGTTTCAATAACGGTAACAAGGTCAGGCGATGATTCGCCGGAAGTCGTGGTGGCGAGCGCGCCAGTTTGATCGGTTTTTTCGGTCAGTTTTGCAAGACCGAAATCGAGTACCTTAACGTAGCCGTCCGGCCGGAGCATTATGTTTTCAGGCTTGATATCCCGGTGAACTATTCCCGCAGCGTGTGCGGCTACAAGAGCGCTCGCGCTTTGAATGGCAATATCGAGCGATTCGTCGATAGAAAGCCGACCCTGACTAAGCCGTCGCCGGAGAGTCATTCCATCGATGAACTCGGTTGCGATGAAGTGAGTCTCGTCGGCATGGCCTACTTCGTAAATCGTGATGATATTGGGATGATTGAGCGCTGATGCGGTCTGAGCTTCCTGAGCAAAACGCTTTAGTCGCTCTGAATCCTGGGTGTATTTCGTTGGAAGAAACTTGAGCGCAACTTTACGTCCCAGCCGCGTATCGTGGGCCAGATATACCTCTCCCATGCCGCCTGCGCCCAGGAGAGAAATGATCTGATAGCGGTCTAATCTTGTGCCGGGAGTAATCGAGGGCATGCTGGCGTCCAAGCAGAACAATGTAGCGAACTTCACAACTACAAGCAAGTAGGGCTTTTTGGAGAAGCGGAAGATTCACCTCCGCGGTGAATCTTCCAATCAAAGCCGCTTAATGACCATGATCGTAATGTCGTCGTACTGTGGAAGCTCGCCCGCAAACGTGTCGATTGATTCCAGAAGGGAATCGACAATCATCGGGGCAGGGTTACCTGAAATTGGAAGTAAGACCTGGGTAAGCCGCTCTTCGCCGAACTCATCCTCAGTCGAATTCTGTGCTTCCGTTACACCGTCCGAGTAAAGCGCCACCATCTCTCCGGGATCCAGTTGAAGCGAGCTCTCCTCATAAGGAAGGCCTGACATCAAGCCAAAAGGAGTGCCCGTGGCGGCGAGCCAGTGTGCAGTGCCGTCGGCCTTCAAATGCAGGCATTGAGTATGTCCGGCATTTACGTACTGGCATTTCCCGGATGCGGGCTCAACTGCGAAGAGAACGGCCGTAACGTATTTGTTACTCGGGGTCGTGGCGTACAAGAGCTCATTGATGTGTTCAGCCAGCGTGGTAAGGCTCGGAATACGGCCGAGCAGAGCGCGCAGTGTGGCCTGCATCGAGCTCATGAGCAGCGAGGCAGGCAGTCCTTTGCCTGAAACGTCTGCAACGCACAGCAAATACGCTGACTCACCAGCTGGTGTTTCGTAGGGCAGCACATCGTAATAATCGCCGCCGCAATGGCGCGCAGGCCGATTCATGGCGGCGAGCTCGTATCCGGTCAATCCAGGAAGTGTTGACGGAAAGAGGCCTTCCTGAATGTTTGCCGCAAGCTCGAGCTCTTGTTCCATTCTTCGGCGCTCGAGCGCTTCGGTGAAGTACCAGGCATTGTCAAAGGCAACAGCTGCCTGACCCACCAGTGCAGAACCAAATGCCAGATCTGCCGCACTGTAGCCCTGATCCTTCCTTCTTGGCCCGAGCGTTACCAGACCCGACGCCTCGCCGCCTGACCTCATCACAAAAACCACCTCAGCCTGTTGTTCGATGAGAGCAGATTTTAAGACACCTTCGGGAACATCATTGATTACGACTGCATCCGGCAATTTCCCGATTTCGTCTCGTGCTTCGAGAATGGCTACTGGCTTGATCCCTTTACTTCGAGTAACCACAGGGTGATCTTCACGCCATGCAATGATCGCGTAGCGACTGACTGCCCAGCGGCCGGTGAATGTCAGTGCAAGTAGCCTCGCGACTCCTTCAGGATCAAGAGCCGACGTGAATCCTCGCACGACATCGAGCAGTGTTCTCAGGTCCTCAACTCGCTGATCCAGATCTCGATTGACACGTTGAGTTTCAGAGTGGGCATTGGCATTGGCAATGCCACTTGCAGCAAGACCAAGGAGAGCAGTGATGAATTCGGTTTCGTCTTCGTCAATGCGCTTGTTGCCTGACTTATCTACAGGCTTGCTGATGCCTAGATAGCCAACTGGATTTGATTCATCTCCAATAGGAAAAATGTTGCTGATTCCGGCTTCGCGAACCTTCGCTTCATCGTAGGCATCGCCGACCTTCAGCTTTGATGAGCCCCTGACCTGGGCGAGTCGCATCGTGCCTTTGTCCTCAATTGCAATGACTGCGCGTGTGATGAGCAATCGCCCCATAACTGAACGCAGCAAGTGGCTGAGCAGCGCATCCAGATCAAGTGAGGCGTGCAAAAGCTGCGCTGATTCAAGCAGCGCTTCAAGGCGTGAGACTCCTGGTGATGACATTCGGTGCGGGTAGGTTAGAGTTTTCGGAGCCGTTTCTTCATAATCAACTGGTTTTTCTCACCAGGTGATATCTCGTAATGGACCTCGTCCATCAATTGCTGGATTAGCCTCAGGCCAAGACCTCCTGACTTGTGTTTTGATATCAATTCGTCAAGGCCTTCCTGCACGATGTTGTCGGGATCGAAACCACGTCCAGAATCTTCAACCAGTATCGAGAGTTCAGAGTCATCAAATGACGCTCGTACGATGACTTCCTTAGAGACGTCGTGACCGTAGGCATGCTCGATAACGTTGGCGCAAGCTTCGTCAACGGCAAGTTCAATGTTGGCTACTTCCTTTTCATTAAGTCCCGCCTGCCCGCCCACCAGACAGACGAACTCGCGGATCAACGCCAGATTCTCTGT
>Ga0070669_100004184_pt1 | contig 10457 bp, 9 predicted proteins | sample KBSS53metaG_FD_64680 | JGI IMG/M metagenome (GOLD analysis project Ga0070669, IMG submission 64680) | Switchgrass rhizosphere microbial communities from Kellogg Biological Station, Michigan, USA - KBS S5-3 metaG | ecosystem: Host-associated > Plants > Roots > Rhizosphere > Soil ... | reverse complement strand
TCAGCCTGGACCAGATTGCCCCGGGGGTCGTGACCCAGATTGACCTCCTGCGCCGCGCGACGATCGGCGAGTTCGAGATCGTCACCGAGCTGGGGCGGGGCGGGATGGCCACGGTCTACCTGGCCCACGACGTCCAGCTCGATCGCAAGGTCGCGATCAAGGTCATCTCCCACAGCATCGCGCAGCAGTCGGACGTCGCGGAGCGGTTCAAGCGCGAGGCGCGAACTGCGGGCGCCCTTAGTCATCCCCACATCATTCCGATTCACGCGGTCCGGCAGGAAGAAGACCTCCTCTACTTCGTGATGAAGCACGTACCGGGTCGCTCGCTCGACTCGGTGCTGGCGGAAATCGTCCCCCTCCCCTTCGCCATCGTCAGCGCGATTCTCTCCGAAGTCGGAGCGGCGCTCGACTTCGCGCACCGCAACGGCGTGATCCACCGGGACGTCAAACCCGGCAACATCATGCTCGATGACGAGGGCTTCAGCGTCATCACCGACTTCGGCATTGCGAAGGCCGCCGAGGGCGACGGTCTGACCCAAGCCGGCACCGTTGTAGGCACCCCTGCCTACGTGAGTCCGGAAACATGCGAAGGGAAAACCGCGACCGCCGCCGCCGATCAGTACTCGCTTGGCGTCGTCGCCTATCAGATGTTGACCGGCGAGTTGCCGCTTCAGGCCGACTCTTCGATGGCGATGATGTATGCGCAGATTCACACTCCGCCCGAGCCGCTCTCCAAGAAACGGCCCGACCTCCCGCGAGATGTGAACGCCGCCATCATGCGCATGCTGGCCAAAAACCCGGAGGATCGCTGGCCCAACGTGAAGGACGCGGTGGCAGCCATTGCGGCGGTAGCTCCTCCCGTGGACGATGACGTTCGGGCCCGCATCATTGCGCTCGCACGGAACCGGCCGGACCGGGCCGCGATCGAGTTCAGAACGCCACCCAGTCCGGCCCCGCCGCCGAGACGAACTCCATCGCAGCCGCCGGAGGGCTTCGTTGAGCGCCGGGTAAGCGGCGGCCACACGCCGCCCCAAATACAGATAATCCACAAGGCGGCGGCCTGGCCAATGGTCGTCGGCGGAATCCTGGCACTCGTGGCCGGCGGGTTCTACTGGCAAACCCGATCTGAGGCGACTGCTGCCCAGCAGCAGGATAGCCTCGCGGCGAATACGACGACGATGGGAGACAGCCTCTGGCTCGAGGCCCGAGGCAAAGCCGATCTCGCCCGTCAGAACGCGCTCTCGGCAGGGGTGAAGGCGGCAGCCCTGACCTCGGGGGACTCGCTTCGAGCCTTGGCGGAGTCTCTCGCCGGAACGGGACAGAAGGCGGAAGGCGCCGTGCTCCTCACTCAGGCGGTAACCGCGTGGCAATCGGTGGAAGCAACGGCGCGCCGCCCGGCACCGACTCCTCCGCGCTCAGTCATCGACTCGCAGGCCGCGTCGACCACACCGCTGGTGCCGCCGGAATCCCTGCCCCATCGGCCGGTCGTCACCGTGCCGCGCGTGGTGACCGACTCGCAGGGCGCCGCGGTGCTTCCCGATTCGCAGCAGGTGAGCGTCTTCTATGATCGGCTCGCCGGTTTCATCGCCGCCCGCCAGCTGGGCGAGATGCAACGGCTCCGGGCCAACATGACGTCCTCCGAGGAGCAACGCTGGCTCGACCTCTTCCAGGATGAAAAGGTCGAGGGCGTCCACGTGATATTCACCGTCCTTGGTGTGAACGCCCAGGCAGGGAGGATCTACGCCCGGGTGCGATACAATCTTGCGGTCACCAAGGGTGGCAAGGTAGAAACGAAAAAGAGCAATTTGCGCGTCGAGTTGACCCGCGGTCCGGACGGGCTGCGTGAAGTGAAGTGGGAGGAAGCTCATTAAGCAGGATTCAGGTGCAGGTGAAGGGATTCGAGAGCGATGCGACATCTCCGTCTTGCTCCACTCATCCTCCTCATAGCGACACAGGGGCAGAACTGCGTAGCGACCCTGGGGCCGGAAGGACTCTGCGCCACGCTGACCCTTCAGCCCTCGCTGCAGCAGCTGCAGGTGGGACAGAATCTGATCGTCCGAATCAACGGCAACCTCAGCTGTGGCCAACCCGTAGGTCAGGTAACCGCGGTACAGTGGCGCTCGACCTCCCCCAAGATTGCAACCGTCGATTCGATGGGCTTAGTCCACGCCGTGAATCCAGGTCAGGCAACCATCGAAGTGTCTGCTGTCCCGCCTTCGCAAAGCATCTCGGTGAAGGGAATGCAGGTCACCGTAGTTCCCTGATTCTCTTGCTCGCGCCACCTCCCCTCCTCCGGTCCTGATGCCCGGCATACCTCCTTTCCATCTCGCTTTTCCTGTCAACGACCTGGAGCAGGCTCGGGCTTTCTACGGCGGGCTCCTGGGATGTGCCGAAGGACGCAGCTCAGATCGGTGGGTCGATTTCGATTTTTACGGTCACCAGGTCGTGGCTCACCTCTCGCCCGATGAAGTTGCCAGGAGTCAAACCAGTCCGGTCGATGGCCATGATGTGCCGGTGCGGCACTTCGGGGTGATCCTTGAATGGACGGAATGGCACCGGCTGGCGGAGCGGCTCCGGGGAAAGGGCGTGGGCTTCATCATCGAACCGGGAATCCGATTCGAGGGCCAAGTGGGGGAGCAGGCAACCATGTTTTTTCTGGATCCCTCTGGTAACGCATTGGAATTCAAAAGCTTCAAGGACCCTCGCCAGGTGTTTGCCCGCTAGGACCGCCGGCAACCGCAGCCCGTCACCTGCCTTGCAGTACTCGGTCTGGACGGCCAGTGTCGGATCAAGGCCACACATCGCATGCTCCTTTCATCCAATGGCGGCTAAGGGGACGAATTCCTATCGATAGGCGCCCCGACGGACCGACGTCCGCTCGTGCGACCATACGTTCTCACCACTCGTTACCTCCAGAAGGCAGGATCCTTCCATGTCTCGTCCCAACCGACTCTCCCGGATGCTCCTGGTCATCGCGGGAGCTTGGCTGATCGCGTGTACTGAGGACAACAGCTCTCCGAGCATGACGGGGGGACCGAACGGGCTCTCTAATGCCTCGGTCCCAGAGTTCGACATTTTGACAACCCCTAACGATGACAGGGGCTTCGGTGCCGCAACTGACGGCAACAGCATCATGGCCGCCTTCACGACCGGCAACCTCGGCCCCGGGAATGTCTTCGGCATCGTGAGGACATACGTCATATCGCCCAGTGGCACACTGGGCCAACAGACCTCAACCGGCCGGGTCGGACTTACCCCGATGGTGGCCTTCGACGGAACCAACTACCTCCTGGCCTGGAGCGACTACAACAGCGCACCTCTGGGGCCGACCAATATCTTCGGACAGTTCGTCGACCCATCGGGCCAGAAGGTCGGGGACATGTTCCGGATCACCACTGAGGGGCAGGTCGTCATCTTGTCGGGGCTGGCCTACGGCAATGGCCACTACATGCTCACCTATCTCCGGTTCAACACCGGCCCGGGGATAGTTGGATTGTACGGCAGGTTCGTCTCCACTGCCGGCGTGCCGAGCGCGCGATTCCTGATCACCAATCCGGCAGCGACCGGCGCCTTGAACAATGTCGCCACGGATGGCACCAACTTCCTGGTCGTCTGGAACTCCGGCGCCAACTTTGAATCGGTAAAAGCGAGGCTGGTAGATGGCACGAGCGGCGCGATTGGCCAGGTGGCAACGCTCAACTCGAGTCCTGCGCCCAGCTCGCAATCGGTCAGCGTCGCCTTCAGCGGAAGCAATTACATGGTGACCTGGAGCGACTCGATCGGCCTCCACGAGTCGAATGTGTATGGCCGGCTGGTGGATCAGTCCGGTTTGGCTACTGGCCCGCGGATCTCTATTGCAGGAGGACCGGGACAACAGCTTGGTGGCCTGGTTTCGGTGATCAACGGAAACTTCCTCTCCACCTGGCTCGACCTGCAGCCCGATCCCGCGAACTCAACCCTGAAGGGACGCTTCTTCTCGTCGGCCGGGGCACCGGTGGGCACGATTCATACGGTGTTTACCACCGACCCGGTGACCGGAAAGCTGCCGGTCTCTGCCGGACCTATTGGTATAGGTACTGATGCGTTCTATCTGATAGGTCGGGCATTGCCGGGCCCCGATCCCCAAACCGGTACAGACCTGACTGACTGGGACCTGCACGGCGCAGTTAGAGCCTTGGCTCCATAGGGAAACAGTACGGTTGGGCGTGACAGAAACCCGGGTCGCAGTTGAGCCCGGGTTTCTGACATACGTGGGGCTGGCGGGTCGGAAATCCTGGCTCTATCGCCCTTGCGGTTTCCGACTCGAGCGGCAAGTTAGACCCACAACCTCCCACTACCACCACCTGCAGGGACGCAGCCATGTCTCGTTCCAATCGAGTCTTACGGCTTTTCATAGCCGCCGCTGGACTAGCGTTCGTAGCATGCGTCGAGGATGACACTGCACCCCAGATGATGGCGGGACCCACCGTTCTCTCCAACTCCGCCGTCCCCGAATTCGACATCATGACCACTATGGACGATGACGAGGGATTCAGCGCCGCCACTAACGGCCTCCACTACCTGGTGGGCTACTCAACGGGGAACCTCGGTCCGGGGAACGCCTTTGGGATCGTGAAGGCCCAAACGATCTCGTCGACCGGAACGCTGCTCAATCTGGTGTCCACCGGCCGAATCGGTGTCAGCCCCAAGGTGGCATTCGACGGCACGAACTACCTTCTGGCCTGGGTCGATCACAACGGTGGTCTCCTCGGCCCGGTCAACGTCTTCGGGCAACGGATCGATGCGAACGGAAACAAGGTTGGGTCAGCGTTCCGGATCAGCACGGAGAGCAATGTGGTCTTCCTCTCCGGCTTGGCCTTCGGAGGCGGCAAGTATCTCGTCACCTACCTCTACTTCGATATCAATAGCGTCACGGTGAAGCTGTATGGCCGCTTCGTCTCCACCACCGGCGTGGTCGGAGCGCGGTTCATCATCACGAGTCCGCAGACCACCGGCGCTCTCAATAACCTCGCCACCGACGGGACCAACTTCCTCGCGACTTGGGTGACCGGGACGGACCTGGAGACCGTCAAGGCCCGGATCGTTCAGGGCAGCGGGGCCCTCGGCAGCGTGATCACTCTGAACTCCAGCCCCGAGCCCAGCAGCCAATCGCTCGGTGTGGCGTACCTGGGCGGAAAGTACCTGGTCACGTGGAGCGACTCGATGGGACTCCACGAATCGAACGTGTACGGACGGATGGTAACGCAAGCGGGGGCTGCTACCGGCGGGAGAATCACGATTTCCGGCGCGGCAGGACAACAGATCGGCGGTCTGGCGACTGCAATCGGCCAGAACTTCTTCGTCACCTGGATCGACTTCCAGCCCGATCCGGCTAATACCACGGTGAAGGGCCGCTTCTTCAGTACAGCCGGCACCGCTCTCGGCACGGTGAAGACCCTTTACACCACCGACCAGGTCACCGGGAAGATGCCGCTCACCCCGGGACCCATCGCCAGAGGTTCCGATGCCTTCTTCGTCATTGGTCGAGCTTTGCCGGGTCCCGATCCACAGTCCTTCGAGAACCTGAACGGATGGGACCTGCATGGAGGAGTGAAGAACTTGGTCCCCTGACCTTCCCAACCCTGACAAATCCGAACCCGGGCGAACTGAAACGCCCGGGTTTTCGTTTTCCGGGACCACTCGTCGGTGACGCCCACCATGTCCCTCGCGAAACTCTCCGGACAGGATGTCACCCAAGGGGAGCGACGCCGAACGACAGCGAATCTCCGCGGTACAGGTGACGCGCATCACCACTGACAGGACGTCAACAGAAGCGAGATGAATCAATGCGGTGTGGGATGCAGGCCACACCCCCTTATGCGCCTTTAATGCTATTGCGGAGGACCGAGCGCTGTCTTAACAATGTGACGCTTTGACGGACCCAACTGCGAGACCTAGTAGCGTGCACCCACCTCAAAACGTCACACGCAGGGATCCCTCCATGTCGCGAACCACCAATCTCCTCCGGCTGCTCCGAGCAGCCGCGGGCGCATCGCTCATTGCATGTGCCAAGGATGACAGCACTCCAAGCATAATCGGCGGACCGAACGGTCTCTCCAATTCTTCGGTCGCAGAATTCGACATTCAGAGCACGCCAAACAATGATCGAGGAGTCAGTGTCGCCACCGACGGCAGCAGCTATCTGGTCGGTTTCTCGACGATCAACCCCGGTGTAGGGAACGAGTTCGGGGTCGTGAAGTCGTTTGTCATATCGCCCAATGGGACGGTCGGCCAACTGGAATCCACCGGTCGGATAGGCAATTCCCCTCTCGTGGCGTTCGACGGAACCAACTACCTGCTGGCGTGGGTCGACCGCAACAGCGGTACGACAGGGCTAGCCAATGTGTTCGGGCAATTCATCGACCCAGCTGGCCATGAAGTTGGGAACATGTTCCGTATCAGCACCGAGGGGCACGTGATCTTTCTCTCCGGCCTGGCGTTCGCGGGGGGGCAATACCTCGTCAGCTATCTCCGGTTCAACGCCGGCCCCGCCTCCGCGGGTTTGTACGGCAAGCTGGTGTCCCCGGCGGGGGCTATTGGACCGCGAATCCACATTACCAATCCGCGAGGTACTGGTTCATTCAATGAAGTCGCCACGGATGGCACCAACTTCCTGGTGGCTTGGAACTCTGGAGCCAACTTCGAAGAGATCAAGGTGAGGCTGGTGAAGGCCAACGGCAGTCTGGGCCCGGTGACCACTATGAATTCGAGTCCCGAACCGAGCACCCAATCGATCGGTGTCGCATTTACCGGCGGCAACTACCTGGTAACGTGGAGCGATTCGATCGGACTCCACGAGTCCAATGTGTACGGCCGGCTGGTGTCTCAGGCCGGCCTGGGCAAGGGAAAGCGGGTCTCGATCGCAGGCGCTGCCGGCCAGCAAATTGGGGGCATGGCCACGGCGATGGGCAACAATTTCCTCGTCACCTGGATCGACTTACAGCCTGATCCAGCCAACACCACCGTGAAGGGCCGTTTCTTGACGTCGGACGGTAGACCCATCGGTACCGTGCACACACTGTTTACCACTGACCCGGCAACCGGGAAGATGCCGATCACCCCCGGGCCGTTCGTCAGAGGCTCTGACGCCTTTTACCTGATCGGTCGGGCAGTGCCGGGCGCGGACCCCCAGAGCTTTAGCAATCTGAGCGGGTGGGATCTGCACGGCGCGGTGAGAACCCTGACACCGTAAATCATCGGGGCAACGGGAAGTCCGCGTAGGGAAGGCAACCACGTCTCTAATCTGCAGGGGTAGTTCAATGACTCGTAGCAACCAAGTCCTCCGGCTCCTCTTGGTGGCAGGGAGCGCATCGCTTTTCGCATGCGCCGAGGACAGCAGCGCCCCGCCAATGACGGCGGGCCCCACGGATCAGTTCAATACTTCGACACCCGAATTTGACATCCTTAGCAGTGCGAACGACGACAGGAGTATCAGCGGAGCCACCGACGGCAGCATGTATCTGGTCGGCTTCTCCACCCGCGGTATTGTGAGGTCATTCCTGATATCGGGCGGCGGCACTGTAGGGGCCCAGGCCTCCACCGGCCGGACCGGCAGTGACCCAATGGTAGCGTTCGACGGAACCAACTATCTCCTGGCCTGGACCGACCAGAATGCTGGGCCCACGGGTCCGTCCAACGTCTTCGGGCAGCTCATCGACGCGTCGGGCAACAAATCAGGGAGCCTTCTCCGAATCACCACCGAGGGATCGGTCACACTCGCCGGCGTCGCCTGGGGGGGAGGCCAGTACCTGGTCACCTATCTCCGGGACAATCTCGATGGTACTACGGGGTTGTACGGCAGGTTCGTCTCCGCCGCCGGGGCGTCCGGAGCGCGGATCCTCATCACGAATGCATTTGGCAGCGGCACTCTGAATGACGTGGCAACCGACGGCACCGACTTCCTGGTGGCTTGGCAATCCGGTACCAGCGGCGAAGTAGTGAAGGCTCGGGTGTTGCAGGGCGGCGGCACGCTGGGCCAGGTGGCGACGCTCAACTCGAGTCCCGAACCGAGCACGCAATCGCTCGGCGTAGCGTACACGGGAGGGAACTATCTGGTAACCTGGAGCGACTCGGTCGGCCTTAACGAGTCCAATGTGTACGGCCGGCTGGTCACCGCGGCGGGCGTGGGGAGCGGGGGACGCATCAGCATCGCCGGCGCTACGGGCCAGCAGATCGGCGCCAACGTATCGGTGCTGAACGGGAATTTCCTGGTCACCTGGCTGAACCTCGATGCCGATCCAGCGAATTCCACGGTGCAGGGACGCTTCCTGACGTCGGCCGGCGCGCCCACCGGTACTGTGCACACCCTGTTTACCACCGACGCGGGCAGCGGGAAACTGCCGATCAGTTACGGCCCGGTGACCAAAGGCAACGATGCTCTCTACCTGATCAATCGCGCGGAGTCGGGAGCTAACCCCCAGAGCCTGACGGACATGCAAAACTTCGACCTGCACGGCGCCGTGAGGAGCATCACGCCGTAAGCAGACAATTTACCGAAGGCACTACCAAACCCGGGCGAGTGAAATCGCCCGGGTTTTTGGTATCTTAGGAAGACCGGCCCGGATGAACCTGCTGGTTGGAGGTATAGATGATCAAATGCTTTGGTGCTTCCGTCAGTTTCATGGCCATCCTCTTTTTTGCGATCGCCTGCGAGAAGCCGGGATTGTCCCGCTCCGCTGGTGATACAACCAGCGCGACTTCCCCCCGCGCACCCGAGACAACCGCAGCCGCAGCTCCGGAAACCAGCACGACCAACGGCAGTGGTGGTACGCCGCCTGGCAGCACGACAAGCGGCGGAACCGCCACGGCTCCGGACACCACGACGGCCGAGGCGCCGCTTCGCGATGCCTACCACACGGCACCGCTCGATACCGTGGACGGCAAGACGTACCAGGGGTGGAAGTATTACAACCTGAATTGCGCCCGCTGCCACGGAGAGGACGTGCTGGGAACCTCGATCGCGCCCCATCTCATTCTCTCGCTTAAGCCGGACGGACCGATACCCAACGAGGCGCTCTTCCTCCAGACCGTGTGCGGCGGGCGGCCCGCCAAGGGCATGCCGGCGTGGTGTACCCTCGGCATGAGCACGGCACAGATCGACACCATATACTCCTACGTCAAGGCGCGGAGCGATGCCAAAATGCATCCCGGCAGGCCGGCCCGTCGAGGCGGCTGATTCCGCGCAGCACAACTTGAGGCAGGTCATGTCACTCATTCCGCTTCTGCTAGTGCTCTCGGCTTCCCCTCCAGGCGCCGTCGCTCAGGCCAGCGACCCTTGCGCGCTGCTCACGCGCGACGAGGTAACGACCGTACTTGGTGCTCAGGTCGATGACGCGACAGCGGATGGGCCGTACCAGGATGACGAGACCGGTGCGAGCCAGGAAACCTGTGTCTACCAGGCCGGAGAGAATGTTCTCGTCGTTTCGGTCGAGACGTTTGCATCCCCGGCGGAGGCGGACAAGGCGATGACCCGATTGTCCGTGGCGCAGGAGGTGGACAGCGAGGATACCTCGATCGTGGTGAAGGAACCGTCGCAGCAGGGGAAGGCCTTCTGGGCGTCAACCGCGAAAGCCGCGACGATCATGGCACGGCGTGACAGCAGGACGATTTCAGTCGGGGTCAAGGGCACTCAACTTTCGAATCCAAAGTCCTACCGGGATGCGTTGCGTAAGGCACTTCACGACGCGGCCGGAAGGGTCTAGTGTAAGCGGGTTCATGCCTCGCAAGCCCGCACGTTCACGATCCCCGGTCAGTCCGCTCCAAGCGGCATTCGAACCGGTCCGCCGGGCGGCAAGCGGATTGCCTGGAGTCGAGGAGAGCACCTCCTATGGAACACCGGCGCTCAAGGTCCGCGGCAAATTCCTGACGCGACTGAAGGAAGATGGAGAGACCATCGTGCTGCGGGTGGATTTCGACAGCCGGGACGCGATGATGCGAGTGCAGCCGGATGTTTTTTACCTCACCGATCACTATCGCGACTATCCCGCGGTCCTGGTCCGGCTCAAAGCGGTTAACCGGGCCCAGCTCAGCGAGTTACTGGCCGATGCCTGGCGCCTCGTGGCACCGCGGAGCCTCGTCGCGAAGAAGAGAGCAACAGCGGATTGACTTCAGTCCATAACGGCGTAATAGCTATTGGTGCAGGCAGTGATTTCGTAACAGAGGCCCGACTCGACCTGGAAGGAAACCGTGCCGAAAAAAACCACCCCATCAGGCGGAAACTCCCCGGTGATTAGCCGGGAGCAGCTCATCAAGAATCTGAATGAAGACCTGGCCAGGGAATATCAGGCCATCATCGCATATGTGGTGTATTCTCAGGCCCTCAAAGGCGCCGCCTACCAGAACATCGCCAAGGAGCTGGAAGTACACGCGACGGAGGAGCTGGCCCACGCGCTGATCATCTCCAAGCAGATCGATTACCT
>Ga0070669_100004173_pt1 | contig 10467 bp, 6 predicted proteins | sample KBSS53metaG_FD_64680 | JGI IMG/M metagenome (GOLD analysis project Ga0070669, IMG submission 64680) | Switchgrass rhizosphere microbial communities from Kellogg Biological Station, Michigan, USA - KBS S5-3 metaG | ecosystem: Host-associated > Plants > Roots > Rhizosphere > Soil ... | reverse complement strand
CCGACCGCCGGCAGATCGGCCACCACGTCGATGCCGTGGCAGCGCAGGGCATCGGCCGCACCGATCCCAGAAAGCATGAGCAAATGCGGCGAATTGAAGGTTCCGGCTGCAAGCACGATCTCGTCCGCCTGCACGAATTCATGTTTTCCAGCTCGCAGCAGTTCGACGCCGGTCGCTCGGCCATGTTCGACGATGATGCGCAAGACGTGGACTCGCCTGCGAATTACCAGCTGGCGCGCGATCTCCGGCTGGCTGAGATAGGCCGTCGCCGAACTCTCCCGCCGCGCGCTGCGAACGGTGAAATCCGGGATACCAAACCCGGTTTGGCGCGCGCCGTTGAAATCCTCATTCTCGTCAAAGCCAAGTTCGCGCGCAGCGGCGAGCAGGGCGTCATAGAGTTCAGGAACGCGGTTGTTGGCCGCGACCGAGACCGGGCCGTCGCCACCATGCCAAATCGACGGGCCGCGCCAGTTCGCCTCGCTGTGCCGAAAATAGGGCAGGACATCGGCATAGCTCCAGCCATCGAGCCCCTGCGCGTGCCAGTCGTCATAATCCTCGCGTTGGCCGCGAGAATACATCATGCCGTTGATCGAAGCCGTGCCTCCCATCAGGCGCCCGCGCGGGAGATCCAGGCCGCGTCCGGCCAATTGCGCCTCGGCTTCCCCTTGATAGCCCCAACCGAAACGTGGATCGATCGATGCCATCGGCCAGGCAACGGGAGCCGTTATCAGCGGGTGGCGGTTGCCGCCGCCCGCTTCGAGCAGCAACACGCGCCGCTCACCCGACGCCGCCAATCGACCCGCCAGCGCGCAGCCCGCGCTGCCCGCGCCGATCACGATGACGTCGGGACGACTCATCGCGTTAGTTGCGTGCGGTCAAGTAAACGGGCGAACGATGCACCTCAGCCTCTCCTGTATGCTGCGGGACGGCTGGCCCGTCTCTTCAGTACCATGGGGATAGTCGTACGCCGCCCTTGTCGGGAATACGGCTAGGGGCTAATGGGTGTACGGAGATTCCGAACGCCAGGGTCTGCAAAATATGATCACCGTGCGCCAGCTCGAGATTCTCGCCGCCGTCATCGAGCATGGCAGCTTCCGCCGATGTGGGCAGAAGCTGAACATCTCCCCAGTGTCGGTCAGCGAGCACATGCGGGCGCTCGAAACCCAACTGGGCGTTGATCTGTTCGTCCGCTCCCCGGGCGGCGCGGTCACGCCGACGGCGGCGGGCGCGCGGGCATTCGATTTAGTTCACGAGTTGTTGGCCCACGTTCACGACTTTACCAGCTTTGTTGTCGGCGACAGCGCGCGCCAAGGGCCGATCCGCATTGCGATGCACGGCTTCATGATGCGCAACCTGGCCGGCGCGGTGGCTGCGTTCGACGCTGTTCACGACCGTCAACTGAGTTTCATTAGCGACGACGGCGCGCCGGAGGAACTGCACCGCCGTGTGATCGCAGGCGAGCTGGACGCGGCCTACTTCTTCGCGGTCGAAGGCGCATACAGCCTCGGCCAGATCGTCGGTTACGAGCCACTGGCGATCTATGTCGGCCAGGGGCACCCTTTAGCGGCCGAGAACAGAGTCACGGCAGCGCAATTGAACGCGACGCCGATCGTCGGCTTGGCGCCCGGAAAGCCGCTGCGAAACATGGTCGACGAAGCGCTGCGTCGGCACGGCGTCACCCATTCAAATCATGTCGTCGAGACATCGGAGTTCGGGCTGATTCTCAGCAGCCTTCATCGCAACCTGGGCTTTACTTGCATGTTCGAAAGTATTCAGGGGGAGGAAAAGCAAGCGACGGGCCTGTCGATCGTACGCTGCGAAACTCCGATGCCGCCATTGGAAATTCGTCGAATGACCCGGCGAACGGCGCTCCGCTTTCAAGACGTGCGTGATGCTCTTCGAATGGCGGAGCAAACCTTCACGGGGCCGTAACTCTAGCGGGCGCAGTAGAGTAGAAGTAGAACTGGCAAGAGCGCCAGCCGAGGGTGGACTGAAGCACCCCGGCTAGCCTCAACCCCTGAATCAGCGAGTCCGCCCCTTCCCATCCCACTGAAGTGAGCTTATGGCGACGCCGGCATCGCCGGGGCGCGCTGGGCTAGGGACCTCCGATAAGTGGAAACATCCCTTCTCGGCGTCCATCAAACCGGCCGCAGGCCAAAAACAACCCTCCTATACCCGCTCTGGTTCGTAGAATATGATGGTGGGCTGCACGGGTAGAGTACTCGCATCTGCCTGCGCTGCGATCGCCTCAGGCGACCTCATCGAAGCCTCCCACTGCTGACGAGAATCAAACTCGATCTCGAAGATGCAGAACCACTCGCTTGGGCCGACGGGAGTTTGAGGCTCGAACGCATAAGAGGCACGACCGCCGTCCGGGATAGCCCGGCACAGCGGCACATGCCGCTCGATATAGTGCTTCCTGAACGACTCAGGATCGTCCGGTCGAGGATATAGAAAGGTGACCTTGAACATGACGTAATCGCCTCATGTCGAACCTGCGGTCAGGCTGGCACAGCCTGCTTGAGAGCAAACGCCTCTCTTTCCTCTGCGCTTAGCCGATCAAGAACCTGGCGAAACAGCGACAGGCCTCGATCCGCCTGTATCCAGCCCATCGTGCCCGGCGGACCGGAGTCGATCATACGCTGTTGCGCTTCGATCATAGCCGTATCCTCTCGAAACGCCTCGTCGACCATCCCGAATATGAACGCGGCTGCCTCCGGGCTCATGTCGGTTTTCCGGTGCCCACCCGAGTAAATATACCGTGTCGATCGCTCTGACAGAGGTGTGACCGCCTGGCAGCTAAACGTGTCGCTGATACATTCCAGATCTTTCGACGGCTCGGCAAAGTTCAGTCGCTCCGCAGTCCCTGCAGGATAGGTCCTGAAATGATTGATGAAGATACCAGGCACCAGGTACGAGAACCACATCCACTGGTCGGTGACGGGCGCGTCCGGCGCCTGCATGGCGGTGCGTCCGATCGACCAGTTGTTGTTGCTCACCCCGCGCGGCAAGGGTTGAGCGCCGGCGCCGGTCACCACATTGGGTTCGTCGTCCCCTTGAACCTTGCGCCCGATCGTCTTCTCATGCACGAAGGCGACGTGCGACAGATCGAGCAGATTATCATTGATGAGATTGTAATTCGCCGCATAGTTTAGCTCGCCGCGATGCATGTAGACGTCCTCGCGATCGAGCAGGCTACAATCGGGAATAAGTGACTCATCCGCCTTTTCCGATTCGCCCATCCATATCCAGGCCCATTGGTGGCGCTCAACCACCGGGTAGGTGCGAGCCTTGAGTGACCCGGGCGCGCTTGTCTGACCTGGCACCTCAACACAGCGGCCATTCGTCGCCAGGCGCACGCCATGGTACATGCAGCGGATCGTGTCGTCTTCAATTCGTCCGAGCGACAACGGCGCCCAGCGATGCGGGCAGCGATCCTCTAGCGCGACGAGTGTGCCATCCTGCCGTCGCATCATCACAAGCGGCTCGTCGATGATCCGACGAGCGTATAGTTGCCCCGCTTCAAATTCATTGGTCCATCCGGCTACGTACCAGGCGCTCTTCAAGAACATCCCTCATCCTCTCGACGTGTTGGCCAACTCGCTCGAACGCGCGGCATTGAGCTATCCAACTGCGAAACTGGCAGCGTAAGCAAGGCCCCAACCAGCCCCGAGGTTATAACCGTTTGGCTAACCAGACGTCGTCGATGCGGCAGATCACGTCGTCGTGAAATCGTCTGCTGGAACACAATGGCGCGTGATGAAATCGATTAGCCGCTGGATTTTGGGATCGTGGCGCGAAGAGTCCTGAACGCACAGTCGGACTTCAAAGCCGGTCACTTCAATTGGCAAACGCTTCACGTCGCTCTCTTGAATGCCTTCACCAGCCACGACGCGAGGAAAGCTGCCTGTGTAACCCAGCCCCAGTCGCAGTGCTTCGATGGTTAGTGCGGGATGCTCGGACTCCAGTGCAACCGGGTAATCTTGAATGCCAATCTTCGCGAGCGATCTATCAACCAATTCCTGGAAAAGCCTGTCGGAATGGGCAGGGATAAATCCGAATTTAAGCAAGTCGGTGGACCGCACCTGGTCTAATGCCGACAGCGGGTGGGCCGCGGAAGCATATAGGCCGACCGGCTCGGTCCAGAGATGTGATGACGGCAACTCAGGCGTATGCGAGGGTGCAAGAAAGATGCCTACATCGACCCGCCTCTCCGTGTAAGCAGTCACGAGCTGCTCATAATCCAGCGCCCGAACGCTCAAGTAAGTGTCAGGATTGTCTGCGGCGTAACTGGCAAGTGGTCGTGCGATGGCCCATCCGAGGAAGGGATGGCTCGCAAGCACGATCCGTCGGCGCCCCTTGATCGGAATGTCGCCAAGTGCGCCTCCGGCCAGCCGCTCAGCCTTCTCGATCAGTTCCTTGGCGAGTTCGAACGTAATGCCGCCGTCGCTGGTTGGATTGCCCGTGGAGCCGCGCTTGCGGGTAAACAGCTGCTTGCCCATCTGCTCCTCGAGGGCACGAATTTGCTTACTAACCGATGCTTGGGAGATGCCAAGCCGCTCCGCCGCGGCCTGGAAGCTACCTGCCTCCACCGCAGTAACGAAAACCTCTAGGCGACGAAGAGAGGTCCTGCGCATAATTGTTTTTAACCAGTCAGTGCAGCCATGTCGAATGTCATGTCCCTGCTCGACGAGCTGCGCGTATCGCGCCCGGCACCTTGCAAATAGACCTCCTCGTCGCCATGCGAAGCAAGGGCGTCGTTGCGTTTGATCTGCCGGGCCGCACAAAGAAGCCTCAGCCCGAAACCGTTATATGCGCCACGTGAGTTTAGTCGTCGGGGAAGTCACTGGGATTTTCGTGGAGAACGTCCGCTGTCCAAAACGTGCTCCTGTGAGGAGGCATTCTGGACTGTCCGGCATGGTAGCCACGTCGTACGAACCCACTTCGTGACCCCCTTCACGCCCGGGCCGCCAGAGTTTAATTGGCCGTGATTAGCGCGCATTCTGCGCATCCGCTTGAATAGCGGAGTTTAACCATAGAAAACCGACCCAATAGGGTATGTGAAGACCTGCTACTTATCCGGATTAAGCGGATGCTCGCATCGACCCTCAATTCGCATCATGTCCGTCCCGCGAGCCCCGCGCCAGGCCTTTTCGCCGGCGCGGGGCCGAGGCATTAGAATTCGATCTTCAACTCGGCGCCGAACGTCCTCGGTTCGCCCGGATAGGCGGTGTTGACGCCGTTCGATGCGCCGAGCGCGTAGCCCGAAATATAATATTTGTTGTCGGTCAGGTTGCGCACGTAGAACGCGCCGGAGACCCTGCTCTGCATGATATCCTTCCAGTGCAGGCTAAGGCCGATGGTGTCGTAGCCACTAAGCTTCGTTCCGGGCGTGGACGTTCCGTCGGTGTTCGAGAAGAAGAAGCTTGTCTGACCGTAATAGTCGGCACGCAAGCTCATCTTCCCGATAGTGTCCGGTACCGGCAGCTTCAGGTCGACGAAGGCCGATCCGGCCCATTTGGGTGCGTCGGGATAGGAGTTCACCAGGAGATTCCCGACGAACGGGATGGGAACGCTGTTCTTCGTGTACTTGGCGTCGGTATAGGCAAGGTTGAAGCCGGTATCCAGCCAGCTGGTCAGGCTGAACACGCCGTCGACTTCGACGCCCTTGGTTTGCGCCTCAGGCACGTTAACGGTGAAACCGGCCGGGGCGCCGCCAACAATGGCATATAACGCGCGTTGCGCATCCTTCACGATCACCTTGTAGGCTGCCACGTTGAATTGCACCGGCACGCCCGAGATACGGCCATTGAACTTGTAGCCGACCTCGAAATCGTGGACTTTCTCGTTCTTGAACTCGTTGGCCGGGCGCCCGGTTAACGGGTCGGTGAACGGCGCGACGGTTCCGTTCAGATTGCCGGAACGGAAGCTGCCCCGCTGACTGAAGTAGATCATGTTGGAGGCATCGATCTGATATTGCAGGCTGGCAGTCCAGGACGGGGCCGAAAGATGTTCGCTCTGGTCGGCCGCAGCGGAATTTGGATCAACGCCGAAAACATTGCCTGCAGCCTGACGGATGCCCACCGTTTCCCAAGTGTAACGTCCGCCGAGCGTGGCGGTGAGCTTATCGGTAAGCTTGTAGCTGAGCTGGGCGTAAATGGCCTTCGACGTTTCGCGGTTGCGATAGGCATATGAGATGTCGGCAATGCCGCCCGGAACGACATCCGCGCCGATGTTGATCGGAATGATCTCGAACCGCTTCTGATGCGAGTAGAATGCGCCGGCGGTATAGTTGAGCCGATCGTCGAGGGCCGTTCCCTGAAGCTGCAGTTCTTCGGTGAAGGTCTTCGCAAGGAATGTCTGGCCGCCTGGTACGCCGGTGGCGTTGATGCCGGCAAGCTTGAACAGCCACAGCGAACCAAATGGCCCACCCGCGAGATTGCCCGGCGTGTGCGCCTTACCATCCATATAGCTCAGGATGTTCTTAATCTTCGCATTGGCGCCGACCTCCACCTCGGTCGTGTTCGAGACAAATATATTCCTGGCGCGGTGCGGCAGATCATATTGTAGCCAGACCTCATAGGGATGCGCCCGGGTGAACCGTGTGTAGCCCTCCACGGCGCCCGGCCAGAAACCCGGTGCGGCAGGACCGTCATTGTTCCCGTAGATTGCCGCGAGCGTGTTTGACAGCCCGCTCGCGGGAGTATGTGTGGTGCCGTCGCTGACGAATTGCGGCGTCGTGGCTGAATAATAGTTGTAGATGCCGCCTACGCCTTCGGTGCCACGGACCCGGTCATACTGGACGATGGTGGTGTTCCTGATCCCATCCGTCGGCTTGAAGAGAAGTGTCACACGGCCCGACTGGCTGTTCTTGTCGCCCAGCGTGTTGCCCGTGTTGATGTTGGTCACATATCCGTTGCCGCGCGTCATGTTAAAGGCAAAGCGAACGGCGAGCTTATCGGAGACCAACGGAAGGTCGACTGCCCCTTGCACCTGGACATAATCGCGCGAACCGCCGCGGGCAATCAGGTAGCCCGAAAATGTGTCGCCCGGCATCGGCGTCGTGTAGAGCACGGCGCCGCCGGTCGCATTCCGACCGAACAGGGTGCCTTGGGGGCCCTTCAAAACCTGGATCGACGCTAGGTCGAAGAACTCCGTTGATGTGTTGCCGGGATTGTAGGGAGCTTCGTTGAGGTAGGGCAGCACCGCCGGGCTGGTCCCCGAGAATGGGTCGAGCGATTGACCGCGCATACTGTAGCTGAGCTGGTTAGAGTTCTGGCCGTTCTTGACCTGCAGCCCCGGAACGAGTGTTCCGATGTCCTGCTCGCTGGTGATATTGCGGCTCTGGAGCGCGTCCGCGCTGAATGCGGCGACCGCGACGGGAACTCGCGAGAGCTTCTCCTCACGCCTTTGCGCGGTGACGACAATTTCCCCGATGGTTGCATCATCGCTGGTATTGGCGGCGTTTGCCGTTGTGGCGCCAGCACCTGCTTGCGCCATCGCCGGGACCGCCGACGTCGCAAGAACAATCGCGATCGCGCTTGCCGTGAGGCGGTACGCGCTGCTCTCCTTGCGACAAATACCCTGTTGCTTGATTTGCACGTTCATCATCTCCCATTCCCTTCTTCTTTGATCGTTCACGCAACTACTTGGCAAAGTTAGCGGACAACCGCGGTGACGTGCCCACGCCTGATCATGTAAATTCGAAACCTTCGTAGCCGGCGTATGCGACCTGTGCGCAGCGCTTGCGATATTCCGGGGCGCCGCCAACATAGACGAGGGTGCGGCGCACAACTGCTCCGTCGGGCTTGACGCTCGTCTTGATCCACCAGGCATTCGTCTCGGCCATCAGCGTCCGCGCGAATTCCGCGTAGACCGCATCGGTCCAGGCGTTCTCGGCTGCCTTTTCGGGCTGGGAAAGCACCAGCCCGCGCCGGCCCATGTAGGCGATCATATTCGTCACCCACTCCGCTTGCAGTGCCCCGCATAAGCCGACATTGCAGAACGCCGAGCCATTGTGCGGCCCCACGAGAGTGAAGAAGTTGGGAAAGCCGCGCGCCTGAAGGCCGAGGTAAGTCGAGGGGCCGTCGGCCCACGCCTCTTTCAGCAACACCCCGTTCCTGCCGCGAATATCGATCCGGTCGAGCGAACCCGTCACGCCGTCGAATCCCGTCGCATAGACGATCACGTCAAGATCGTAGGACTCGTCCGCAGTCGTGATCCCGCTCGGCGTGATGCGCATGATCGGCGCCGCCTTCAGGTCGACAAGATGCACGTTGGGCCTGTTATAGGCCTCGTAATATTCGGTCTCCATCGGAACGCGCTTGGCGCCGAACGCATGGTTCGTCGGAATGAGCCTTTGCGCGACTTCCGGGTCGTTCACCCGCTGACGAATCTTGTCCGCCACGAAGTCCGCGAGATATTTGTTGGACTCCTTGTTCAGTAGCAGGTCCCTGAACCCGCTCAGCCAGATACCGTAACCTGGTTGGTTGTAGAGACCTTCGAAGAAGGCCTGCCGCTCTTCGGCCGGGACCTCACTGGCCTTCCGCCGATCGCGATGATAGGGGAAGGCCGTATCGGTCGTTTTGACATAGTCGAGAATGGCCGGGAAGCGGACACGGATGAGTTCCATCTCCTCTTCGCTCAGCGGCAAATTGCCGAGCGGGGTGCACCAGTTTGGATTCCGCTGAAAAACGTAGAGTTTGTCGGCCGTCTCCGCAGCGATCGGAATGATCTGCACACCGGTGGCTCCGGTGCCGATCACGCCCACGCGCCTGCCGGTAAAGTCCGTCTTAATGGGCCTGCCGTCTTCATCGGTCGGCCAGCGGGACGAATGGAAAGATTCACCCTCGAATGTCTCGATGCCTGGAATGTCCGGCATAAGTGTCGCGGACAGGGGGCCGGTCGCGGAAATCAGGAAGCGGCAAGTTACGATTTCCGAATTGTTCAGCGTGACCTTCCAGAGGCCACCGACGTCCTGGAAATGCGCTGCACTGACTTTGGAGTTGAAGCGGTAATGCTTTCGCACGTCCATCGCGTTGGCGGCGGCGTTCACATAGCGCAGCATTTCAGGCTGTGCGGCGAAAGTCTCGCTCCACTTCCAGTCCGGAATGATGCCGTTGAGCGCGAAATAGCCGTAAGCGTAGCTTTCGGTATCGAGGCGGCAACCCGGATAGCGGTTCCAGTACCAGGTGCCGCCCACGTCTTCGGCGGCCTCCACGCCCAGGACCGACATCCCGGCCATGTCGAGCAGATAGACCTGGTAGATTCCGGTAATGCCCCCGCCAATCACGAGGGCATCATAGTCAGGCTTGGTGTCGGCATGCGTCATGGCGCAATTCCTCCACGACTGATGACTCGATCCTTCCGGACCCAGTCATCAATCCGGCCTCAGGCATATGCGGGGAGCTTGATGCGCGGCGCCACTTCCTTGGCGGCCAGTTCCAGCGAATAAAACCACGGCGCCGGATCGTCATAATAATCGTGGGTTTCGATCTGCAGCGTGCCCCAACCGCCGCATTTTTCGAACAGCGAATTGATCTTTTCGACGACGGTGTCGGGGGAGCCGACGATGAACACGTTGTCGACGAGGAATTCGAGATCGGCCTTGTCGGGATCGATGCCCGCATCTTTGGCGAAGCCGTCCATCATGCCGAAACGGCGCCAAATAGGTATTAGGTAGCGATTGAAGCAGTAGCCAATCGGCCCCTCCATCACTTCCCTCTTTGCTTCAGCATCGGTATCGGCGACGAACACCGTCTGCGAGACGGCATGGCGGGAACGGTCCGGCGTGAAGCCGGCCTTGATATTGGCCTCGGAATAGACCTCCCAGTGCTTCTTCAGGGCGTCGAGGCCGGAGTAGATCGAAACTGGCTTGAAGTTACGTTCGCCTGCGAGCTTCATCGATGGCGAGTTGTAACTGAAACCTGTGACAGCGAATTCAGGGAATTTACCACCATAGGGGGAGTAGTTAGCGAGCTTGTGCTGTTCGTCTTCCTCCGTCAGCGCCACCTCTTCTTGCGGAAAACCTGCATTCCAGTATTTTCCTTCGTACCAGAACGGCTCACGCTTCCAGATCTTCTCCATAATCTCGAGCGATTCACGCACCATGTCGTTCAGTTCGTCTGACCGGTTCGCGTCGCTGGTCTTGATGCCATGCATATATGTGGCGAGCGGATAGGCACCGGCGCCAATCCCCATGAAATAGCGACCTTCGAGAATCTGCGAGAGCCAGCCGACCGTCATGGCCAGCTTGGTCGGGTTGTGGTGTGGGAGGATGTGCGCCATCGGCGCGAACGAGATGCTGTTCGTCTCAAGCGCGGCGGCGGCCATGATCAGTTCGGGCGCTGGAATATTTTCCCAGATCTGCGATGCATGTTCGGAAATCATCATCGTGGTGATGCCGACCTGATCGGCCTGCTTGGCGCTCTGGACGCCCCATTCGAAGGTCTGCTTCGCCGTCCGGCC
>Ga0070669_100004172_pt1 | contig 10468 bp, 10 predicted proteins | sample KBSS53metaG_FD_64680 | JGI IMG/M metagenome (GOLD analysis project Ga0070669, IMG submission 64680) | Switchgrass rhizosphere microbial communities from Kellogg Biological Station, Michigan, USA - KBS S5-3 metaG | ecosystem: Host-associated > Plants > Roots > Rhizosphere > Soil ... | reverse complement strand
CGCCCGGTTGCGGCTGCGTTTAGTGCGGATGACAGCACTGCATACGTGCTCAATTGTGGCGCTGAGTGCCGTGGCGGTGCCGCCAGTATTCAGATTGTGGACATGACAACCACTCCACCCACAGTGGATCCCCTCGGTAAAATTCCTGTGCCGGCTGCTACGATCGGGTTTCTCGACGGGACACTGTTGTACGTTGCAGGGACGGCTCCTGGTACGCCTTGTACGACAGGAGCTGCATCGAATTGTGGGACGTTGAGCGTTGTTGATCTTTCAGGCAGGTCCGTTCTCAGCACCGCAGAAATTACCGACGGATACCACAACCGCATTGACATGGGAGCCGACGGACAACTCTTCGTCGGTGCGAAAACCTGCAGCAACGTGCTGCCTCCCGACACTGACCAGCGAGGCTGCCTGTCGATCTTCAATACTGCAACTTCAGCGGTTGTTATTCCGGCGTTCAACGGCGATGTGACCGGCATCCAGGCGGTTACGAACCGACATGTCGTCTACGTCGCACAAGGCGGGGAGTTGAAAATTTACGACACCCGCACGGATGCTCTACAGGAAACCCAGATTGATATCTTTGGTGCCGCGACGGACGTGAAACTGGTGGACTTCTAAGTTTCTAGAACGCGCATACTCCGGCTTCGCGTCTTGTGTCACTTGATTGGAACCAGCTTCAACTCGTGAGTCTTAGTTCTGGCGACAGCCTCTTTGGAAAACGGAAAGACGAATGTCGTTCCTTCGTACCACGCTTTCCACTGATCCATGTAGTACGGGCTGGTGAAGTTTCCGCTCTGCCCGGTAACGACGTTTAAGGTCGACTCGTCGAATGCTGCGAGGTTGGCGGTAAACCTTTCTGACGGACCAAATGTTCTTCCCACCTGTTTTACGGTGTATCCGTCTCCCGATTGTGGATGGAATCCGGGCCCTGTCCAGCGCCCAATGAACGGTACTCTGCTCAAGACGGGATGGTGCACCTCTATGGGAGAAAATGTGCCCCACTTCCAGTTCTTCAAATCTGCAGGCGCCTCAGGACGGTTCACCGCAGCTTCGATTGATGCCGCCAGCAAGGCATCATAGTTCGGATATTCCTTCGGCAGCCATCGTGCCGGCTGCTTCATCAAAATATTCTCCAGCCACACCGACGACATCTCCCAGTGGTAGTCCTTCCAATTCAGAGTGCTGTCCTCGTGGTCTTGTGGGGCAGCGCCGAGCTTCGGTTCCAGAATTAGTCTTGCGAGCTCGCGACGGGCGAGGGTTTCGATTGTTGGCGCGCTCGCGTCCATACTCATCCTGCCGTCCCAGTCGCGAAGCATCTCGCGCGCTTGCTTCGCGCGATCCGAGATTTTGTCGATGTGGTCCATTGAATACACAAATCGTTCAGCGCAGTAGCGATCGAAAGCGGACGATACATCGGTTTGGAGTGCGAGCATGTCAGGCGGGGCTAACTTCTTCCCTGAATTCAGCACGCGCAGGATGCGATCCGTACGCCAAGGTGATCCCCACTCTGAACTCAGACTGTACTTGTAACCGTTCGGGGTAATCCGACCATTTGCGGTAGCAAGAATTCCTGACGGCGGGTCGAACACGCGCGGTAGGTCGTCGAAGGGGACGTATCCTTTCCATTCATGTTGATTGTCCGCGCCGTTGACCGGTAACCCGCCATCTCCATTGAGTCGAATTGGAATGTGGCCTGTGGCTTGGTATCCGATATGGCCATCGACGTCTGCAAACACGACGTTTTGCGCTGGAGCATCCCAGTTTGAGAGCGCCTTCCGAAATTCCTCCCAGTTGCGCGCGGAATTTACGTCGAAGAATGGATCTTGGAGGGAATCGTACAGGGTCCATCTTAGCGCGAGCTTGCGCGACTCGCCGGGCACGAGATCCGTAATGATTGGCCCGTGCCGCGTCAATGTCACGTCCACTGTTACATCGGAACCCTCTTTTACATGAATCACTTCTTTACGATGTTCTGGATCTTTCCACCCGTCCGGAGTCTGGTACTGTCCATGGTCGTTGAATGTTTCGACGTACACTTCTTCGACCGTCGGTCCAACATTCGTGAATCCCCATGCGATGCGTTGGTTGTGCCCAACAATTACAAACGGCATTCCCGGAAGCGTGACACCTGCTACGTCATAATCACCGGCACGGAGGTGCGCCTCGTACCAGAGGTTGGGCATCTGGTGGGTCAAATGCATGTCGTTTGAGAGAAGAGGTTTCCCGGTTACCGTGTGCTCGCCTGACACAACCCAGTTGTTGGATCCAGGAATTAACTTGATGTCGGATACGGAGTAGTTCGGCCTTGAAGGCGGAAGGCGATCACCGGTCACTCGGGTCACAGCCCCAGGCGAATTCGAGATTGGCTCACCCTCTTCGTCTTCATCTTCGTCACTGTTACCGTTCTTCTGATCATCCTCCATCCTGAGTGACGCCGAGGACGGTGGGCGATCTCGCCAAGAGGAGTTCACATATAAATCGGCGGTCAATTCCGGCCCAATCTTGGCGAGGATCTTCTCTCGTGTGAGAGCGGTCTCATAGGGGCCGTGGTTTAAGTCCTGCACCATCCGTGCGCCCATCAGAAGAGAGTCTTCGACCGACCAGGCTTTCGGCACATACCGCAGCACTCGAAATTCGAGCGGTAGCTGGTCTTTGTGAGAGTCAATGAAGGCATTTACGCCGCGTGCATATGCTTCGAAGTAAACGCGATCTCGTTGTGAAAGCTGCTTTAGCGCGTTACGTGCCGCCTCACGAAGGCCTAGAATTCGCTGTTCTCGGTCATGTGCAACGAGAGACGCCCCGAGAATCTCAGCGGTCTCACCAGCTGCAAAGCGTCGCATGATATCCATCTGCCACAGTCGATCTTGGGCAGTCACGTATCCTTGCGCAACGAACAAATCTTCGAGATTTGTAGCCTCGATGGTGGGTACTCCATGCCCGTCCCGAAGCACCTGCACCTCGGCGGTAAGACCTGACACCGATAGCTGCCCGTCGAGTTTCGGCAATGCCTTTCGAATCAGCCAATATAAAGACACGCACCCGAGCAACAAGGAGATCAACGTCAGGATGCCGAGATACTTGAGCGTGATTCTCCATACGGAACGTGAGCGAGCCTGGGGATGAGACGGGGTTAAAGTTGCCATTTGCTCGATTCTAGGGGCGCCGACCTCAGGAGACAAATCGTTCTGAGGGCGCTACGTTCAATTTGGCGGCAGACGCAAAGCCCAGTATGATTCTGAGGGCTGACGACAGGATCGTCAGCCACGTGTACACACGCTATTCCTTTATCGCCAGCTTCTCACATGTTGCAAAAGCGTATCGACGATCAGCCGACCATTTCGCGAGCTATGGTTCGCGAAGCTGAAGACATCCTTCATCAGCACTTGAAGCGAGTCGGCCTGAAGCAGACCGAGCAACGGAACACCATTCTGCGAACTTTCCTTGAGACACGCGAACATCTCTCCACCGACGAGTTGCACAGGCTGGTTAAGAAAAAAGACGCGCGCATTGGATACACGACTGTGTACCGCACTTTAAAGTTGCTCGCCGATTGCGGCCTTGCCAGCGTGGTAGCATTTCACGACGGCATCGCTCGATACGAGCACCAGTACAACCGGCGCAGTCATCACCACATGGTCTGCACCGAGTGCGGCAGTTCCGTTGAATTCTTTTCCTCTGACCTGGACGAACTTGAACAGGAGATTGGACGCAAATACCGCTACCTCACCACGCGCCACACGTTTCAGATTTACGGAGTGTGCGAGGTCTGTAGAAAGAAGAACGGGTCGCGACGCCCTGCGTAGGACGCTGTCTCAACTCACATGTCGACTGAACCACCGATACCCGTTTCTTGTTCTGATTGCGGCGCCGAAGTGGCCGATGGAGCTACGTTGTGTTCACAGTGCACGACCGCCCTTCAAAATGTTCCCCCGCAAGTAACTGCCAATCGGCGCGAGCGCACGGCCGCCGTGGCAGCTTATTTGACTCCGATACCCGCGATAATTCTGCTGTACTTGAAGCCCTATCGCCACAGCATTTTTGTCCGCTTCCACGCCTTTCAAAGCATTATTGTTGGCATCGTCGTGTTGGCACTGGTCCTGCTCGGTGCCTTGTTTGCCAACTTGGGATGGACTGTCGCCTGGCTAATGTTTGGCCTGCTATTTGGTGTCGGCCTTTTCTTCCTGTGGGTTGTTCTCACCATAAAAGCCGCGCAGGGCGTGCGATTTGAATTGCCATTTCTCGGCGCCGAAGCAGTTCGGCGCGCAACACGTTAGCGTAGTTTTCGACATGTTCGTAAATTTGTTTGCTACCGCCCAGCCATTCTGCTAGATTCCCGCGCAGCAAGAAACACTTCCTCCTCCTGTCTCACAATTGGTCTTCGACAGCACCGCGCGTCTCCGGCAACGCGCGGCCCATGACGGTCGTAGCATGTGAGACCGCGCTGTCAGGACTTCGGAGAAAATGAATGCTTGAGTTGGCAGGGCGCGGTTCGTTCCTCGCATCCACCTTTGCTACTTATTTCCAACGAGACGATGCTGCCGGTGGCGCGGCAGCGTGCGGCTGCCTCGGTTTCTTCGGCTTTATTGTCATTGCTTTCATCGCGCTCAATATCGCCCTGCTGGTCTGGGTCGCGAAGGACGCCAAGAACCGCGGAATGGACAATGCGGTTCTCTGGATGATCCTCGTAATGCTCACCGGCATCATTGGATTCATCATCTATATCCTGGTCCGCCCTCAGGGCAACCTCATGCCGTGCACCCATTGCGGGAATAAACGCTTACAGGTGAGCGCAACGTGTCCACATTGCGGAAATGCCTAACGCACCCTGCGACCTACCTGCTGCTTCTCGCTTCAGTTCTAGGCGGGATTATGGTGGATGCCCTACGCCCGCCTGAGTATCAGCACGCCTCTCGTTTGTACGTCGCGCTGGTACGTGAGTACCAGACGCATGCGAGTCCGAGTGTTTCGTCCATTGTTCGGTGTCGATTTCGTCCAACGTGCTCGGAATACTCGATTGAAGCCGTCCGCAAGTTTGGCATTCTCGAAGGAGCCAAACTCAGCGCGATTCGGCTCTGGCACTGCCGGCGAGACGTTCAGCTCGCGACCTCCGACCCAGTTCCATAAAGCGCGAAGGTTTTCGCCGGCGTGACAACCGTCCGTTACTTGGAACGGGCACCAGAATGTAACAGTCAGAACGCTGGCCCAGATGGATGGGTGCAAGCAGATTTGGTTTGCACTAGGGGTAAGATTTTGGTAACGTCCCGCGTGCCCTTTAGCGTTGGATCAAAAAGGGCTTACGCAGAACTTTGCGAGAAATTTCGGAGGGGGCGTCATGGCTTTCTGCAGCGAATGCGGTACTCAAGTCGCCGACGGAGTTCAGTTCTGCACATCTTGCGGCAAACCGATGGGTGCACGAGCAGCCGCTGCCGCTCCGGCCAGCGCTGCCGCCGCCGGCGGACTGGCTGACAACGTGGCCGGGCTCCTGGCATACCTCACTATCATTCCTGCCATCATCTTTTTGGTGATTGAGCCATTCAACAAGAATCGATTCGTCCGCTTTCATGCTTTCCAGTGCCTTTTCCTCGCGGCAACTGGTATTGCCATCGGAATTATTTTCATGATCCTGGGATTCATTCCATTCCTTGGCCTTCTCATGATTCCGGTTTCGTTCCTGGTGTGGATCGGATTTATCGTAGTGCTCATTTTGTGCATGATCCGCGCCTATCAAGGCCAAAAGTTCAAACTCCCCATCATCGGAGACCTGGCGGAAAAACAAGCGAACGCCGTCTGATACGTCGCGCTCCCTCACTGCAGCGCACTTCTTTCTCCTAGCGACGCTTGACAGAACCCCTCCTGAGTCGCCACTCTATCTCCTTTTGGTTTCCGACCTGTCTCAAAAGGAAGAAGAGGCGTCGGGGCGATTCGGGAAGGACGGTTACGTGCGAGTTCGGGTCTTCTATCACGACAAATGTTTCGATGGGGCTTCCTCAGCAGCCCTTTTTTCACGTTTTTATCGGGAACGTATTCGCAACAACGTCGAATTTATCTATAGCGGCCTGCTTCATCGTGCAGGCGCGCTGTTCAACGAGGACGACTTCGACGGGGACGAAAATGCCATCGTCGATTTCAAGTATTCCAGTTCTCCAAAGATCACATGGTGGTTCGATCATCACGAGAGTGCTTTTTTAACTCCGGCTGATGCTGCCCATTTCGAACAGGACCAGAGCAATCGCAAGTTTTACGATCCCGATTTCAAATCCTGCACCAGCTTTATTGCCATGATTGCAGAACAGCGCTTCGGTTTTGACCCGAAGCCGGTCGCCGAACTCGTTCGGTGGACCGACATCGTGGATGGCGCCATGTACGAAGACGCCCGCTCCGCAGTCGAAATGAAAGCTCCGGCGATGAAGCTTACGATGGCGATCGAAGCCGCGCCCGATCCGGATTTTGTACGTCGTCTCATTCCGCTGCTTACGGAAAAACCGCTGTCCGCTGTCCTCGAAGAGCCATTCGTGGCCGAGATCATGCCGCCGCTCCTTGCTCGCCATGAACGATCGATCGGCATCTTGCGTGAGCGAACAGAAGAAAAGGACGGAACGATTTTCTTCGACATCACTGATCAGGATCTCGAGGGCTACAACAAGTTCATTCCTTACTACTTGCATCCGCAGTCAATCTACAGCGTCGGTCTCAGCAAGAGCAGTTTTCGAGTCAAAGTCTCCGTGGGGTCGAACCCTTGGGCTCGTGCAGACCGCTTGGTCAATCTCGCCCGCATTTGCGAGCGCTATGGTGGCGGCGGACACGCGCGAGTAGGCGCAATTTCGTTTGACGTTTCGCGTCACGATGCAGCACTCAAGGCTTCCCGTGAAATCGTCGACGAACTACGCGCGAGCGTAAGGCAGGGATAAGCGCAGGCGAAAGGTAAATCCACGAAAACTGAGGGCCCTGCGTGGACACTCACTCCAAACACTCGGCGGAAGTAGAAGCGCTTCGCAGTGTTGCAATCATCGAGTTCACCAAGGGTGTTCTCGTCCTGTTGGCAGGCGTGGGTGCATTGTCACTCGTCCACCGTGATGTGTGGGACGTGGCAGAAAGCTTTCTTCACTTCCTCAGGATTGATCCACACCGGCACTATGCGCAAGTGTTCCTTCGGCTCGCCGAGGACGCAACCGACAAGCGCCTCTGGTTGATTGCCGGAGCGGCCACTGTCTACTCAAGCCTCCGTTTTGCCGAAGGCTATGGTCTCTGGCATGTGCGCCCTTGGGCTGAGTGGGTTGCACTTATTTCCGGCACGATTTACTTGCCGTTCGAAATTCGGGAACTACTTCATCATCCCCGGCCCATTCCGTTCGCGATTTTTTTAATCAACGTCGCGGTTGTACTGTTCATGCTCTATCGCCGCACTTGGGGTGCCTCACGAGAGCGCGCACAAACTCCGTCTCCTTCAAATCGCGCTGACTAGAGTCTCTTTGTTTGGTACAGTGACCGACGCATGTCATGGCTTGTCGAGCTTATGCGCGCAGTGCTGATTTTTACGGGCATAACACCGCCCAAACCCGAAAATGAAGGCCGGGTTGCGCTCGCTGGACTTGTTCTCATCGGAGTGTCAATCGTTTTGTTTGTCTGGTTTGTGCGATATATCACCGTAATGGTCATGTCGCATTGAACGTTGCAGCCATTCTCGTTTTGTTAGTTCGCTGATACACTCTCGCCATGTTTTCTCGGGCGTGGGTGGGACGTACGGTCCTGCTGGGTTTGATTCTCCTCGGTTGTTTTCTTTTTTCATCAGCGCAAGACCCAACTGGCAGTAAGAAAGTTCGATTCGGAGGAGGCTATGACAGCCTCGAACCGGCGCAGCAGGAACTCGTCCAGAAATGGCACGGTGAATACGAGGCCATCACCGGGCGATCGATTGACGCCAAGCTCAGTTACGACAATCTCCCCCTAGCCACACGTACGACTTTCGATGCGGTTACCCACGCCCTACTGAGTACGAAACTGACAGATGGCGCCACCGGCCGTCCTCTTGGCAATGCCCTTTCCCTCGTCCAACTCGTGGAATCCGTCCACGGCGAAATCAATAAAGCCCGAGGCGACCAGCAATACCGCATTTATGTCCTCCTCAGCGATCACGCTCTTGAAACCCTGTACAAGTGCAAGGAATTCAAGCGCGTCGGGGACAACACGATCTATCACATCGGATATCCGATCAATTTCCGCCAGCAAGGCGGAGCTCCCTCAATTCAAATTTCGGTGACTCGCACCGGGTATCGCGCCGACATCGATGTAGACTATCGGCCCTCCAGCGGCCCAAGGGCCCTCATCAATGGACATCTCACGTCGGCGAACTCTGACGTGCGCGCTGGGAAAAACTACGTGAACCACGTAAGAAGGTGGGCAGGCCTTGGGGATTGGTGGCGAAGTTTGTTCGGCATAACGTCAACGATTCCGCCGCAGGAAATCAGTGCTCTCTCATCTGGCAACACGCCACCTCGCTTAAAGGGATCGATTCCAGTCCAGGATGCAGTCAATGATTTCTTTAAAGCATGGTTGCTCGAGGACAAGCCCGAACAAGCCTTGGGCTATATCTCAGTGAAGGCTCTTGCCTGTGTCGCGGAGTTTCCCGGTGCGGGCAACTCAAAACAGTCCCTGGTCCGCCTTCGAATTTACAAACGTATGAATGAAGTGAATCAAGTGTTTGGGGAGATCAGCAATCTCGACCAGGTTATGCAAGGAGTCGTGATTCCGGCACCAGACGGCGTTCCGATGTTGCAGAACTATGGCCGGCTCTTCTCGCTACAGCGAATTCCTGACGATGTGGCGCGTGAGATGGATTGCCGGATACGCCAGAACATGGCCCTTGCAGCGCCGATCCCGTCAGCTGGCCGCCGTATCGGCGATTTTTACAATGCCATCACAATCATCGGCCGGAAGGAGAAGGGAACAAAGGGCCAGATTCTCTCTCAAGTGTGGACCAGAGAAGAGAACGCTTGGAAGATTGTTAGTTGGCAAATGGAGAACCCGTTTGACGCGGGCAAACGAGCGACCCAAGTCGCTCGAACGCCTGATCCCAAACCAGCAATGAATCCGGCCGACCCTGCACTATTGAACCAGGTTCAAAGTTTTCTTAGCGACTGGTTGCTTCAGAAAAAATACAACTCGCTGCCGAGCTACTTCGCCTCAGAAGCGCTGCCATGCGCAGCGATCGCAGAGAATCATCACCGGGTGAATGACCAACAGGAGCACGCCGATCTTCGCAAGTGGTTAGTCGATATCGCGAGCGAAGCAGGACAGGCTAAACGCCTTGCACAGACCATCAAAGGTGTCCCCTTTGAGCACATGCACATGAGGGAAGTATCCCATCCCGATCAAGATGCCTATCTTATGGCGCGAATTTCAGACGACCTGGCGACGATGGATGGGTGCTCTGCGAGAGAGCGAGGCATTCGACTGGCTCCGAACGTGGCCACCGGCGATCCGATCTTCGATTCGAATACCTATCAAATCTCGTTTCAACTACTGGAGGGAGGCGAGCAGGCCGGCACAGTACAGTTCAACTGGGCCATCCGCGACGGCGGTTGGAAGATCATCGCGTTCGATTTGCTTACAGACTAAGTCTGGACCTTTACCGTCAACCTGCCGCGTTATCGCTTGCACCCGTTACGAACGGTCTAGCGGACGATGTCGACGCTTCCGTGAATCTCCACTGAAGGACGTCGCACAAAAATCCGCCCTTGATCGTCTTGATAGTAGTAGTGCGGGCGACCCTCGTAAACGTAGGTTCGGCATCCATACTTCTTAGCCTGTCCGGGCGGCATTCCACAATTCCCCCAACCAGTCTTCTTTCCGTGGCCCCATCCCGGCGGACGCTCGTCCTTGGCCCCGTATACCCGATAATCATAGCCGTCCCGACGTTCCCATCCCTGATCATCGTCAAATTGTTCGGAATGCGGATTTCCTTTGTGCTTCGACTTGTCTTTGTCCGCCATAAGATTCGTCGTAAAAATCAGCGACGATCCCAACGCCGCGACTGCCAACCAACGCGTAAGCATAGTGAGCAAATCTCCTGAGCAAGAATCTGCAAATTAGCTGCCATCTCTAGTAAGCCTATCTTCAGCACGTTAAGACCGCATGGTTACGAAGGTACCGATGTAGAAAGCGACCGAGAAACGAGTTCTTACTCTCCGCACCGAAACCGATCAATTGTGGCTGCTTGCTCTGGCCGTTTGAACCACCGCGAAATAAATGCCCCAAGCAGTTTGCTTTGACACTCTCCGGTTCGAGGAGTAGCTTGGCGGCGCACGTCAATCACAAGGTCAAGGAGCACTATGAGAAAACGTTCCGCGCTTTGCAGCGTGGTGTTGTTTCTTTGCGTCACGGCAGCACTTGCGTTCGCGCAGGATGCAGTTAAAGTCGATCCTGCCCACTATAAAGTCGAATCCGAGAATGCCCAGGTCCGAGTTTT
>Ga0070669_100004168_pt1 | contig 10471 bp, 11 predicted proteins | sample KBSS53metaG_FD_64680 | JGI IMG/M metagenome (GOLD analysis project Ga0070669, IMG submission 64680) | Switchgrass rhizosphere microbial communities from Kellogg Biological Station, Michigan, USA - KBS S5-3 metaG | ecosystem: Host-associated > Plants > Roots > Rhizosphere > Soil ... | reverse complement strand
GATGGAGTCAACCGGTGATCGCAACAGGCACTAGCCTTGTGCACACCGGAGGTAGGACATGGCACAGCGTCGACGTCGGTTGTCTCCGTCGCAGCGACACGAGTTGTGGACCCGATGGCGGACCGGGGAGTCGCTCGACGCCATTGCCGCGGCCCTGCTCGTGTCATCGGGCGGGGTGTGGGGCGAGATCGAACGCCGGGGCGGCATTCCCCCACGCCCGGCGCGCCGGGCCGCGCAGGCGCTGACGGCGGCCGAGCGCCAGGTCATTGAGCGCGGCCGAGCGGCGGGCACCTCGATGCGCGCCTTGGCCCGTATGTTAGGGCGTGCCCCGTCGACCGTCAGTCGCGAGCTCGCGCGCAACGGCGAGCGGACTGCCCAGGGTCGCGGCTACACCGCCGTGGTGGCGGAGCGGAGAGCGGGGCAGGCGGCGCGCCGCCCGAAGCCGGGCGTCCTCGCGACCCACCGGCGCTTACGCCGCGCGGTCGCGCGGAAGCTGGCCCGCGACTGGTCCCCGGCGCAGATCGCCGGGTGGCTCGAGCGCCGCTATCCGGAGGACCTAACGATGCGCGTGTCGGCCGAGACGATCTATCGCAGTCTCTACGTGCAGGCGCGGGGCGTGCTCCGCCACGAGCTCACCGCGCACCTGCGGCGCGGGCGGTCGCAGCGGCGCGCGGCGGGCCGCGCGGGTCCCGGGGGCCGCAGCCACATCGTGGGGGCCGTCTCGATCAGCGCGCGGCCGCCAGAGAGCGCCGACCGCGCGATCCCCGGCCACTGGGAAGGGGATCTACTGGCGGGCAGCGGGCAGACTTACGTCGCCACGCTCGTCGAGCGCTCTTCCCGCTTCGTGGTGCTGGTCAAAGTGAATGGGAAAGACAGCACGACGGTCGTGCGCGCGCTCATCCGGCGCGTGCGGCGGTTGCCCCAGGGCCTCATGGCGTCGTTGACGTGGGATCGGGGGATGGAGCTCGCGCAGCATCAGGCCTTCACGGTCGCGACCGACGTCGCCGTCTACTTCTGCGACCCCCACAGCCCGTGGCAGCGCGGCACGAACGAGAACACGAACGGCCTCCTCCGTCAGTACTTTCCGAAAGGCACCGACCTGTCGCATTACACGCAGCGCCAACTCGATGCCGTCGCCCTCAAGCTCAACACGCGCCCGCGTCAAACGCTGGGCTTTCAAACGCCTGGCGAATTCTTAGCGGCGCGTGTTGCGTCGACCGGTTGACTCCACCATTCCTTGCCTTCGCTCGGAATGACAGCAGGAGGAACGCGTATGAATTGGCAGGTTCAGGTAGGGGAGGAAACCACCAGCGCCGCCGTCGACCTGGCGCCTAACGGCGATCGGTCGACCGTGTTCGTGTGCGCGCATGGTGCCGGCGGCAACATGGACGACAACGGCGTGCGGACCGTGAGCCGCACGCTCGGCGAGCGCGGTGTCGACGTCGTCCGATTCAACTTCCTGTACAAGGAGAAGAAGTCCAGTCGCCCTGATCCGATGCCTCGCCTCGAGGCAACCACGGCGGCCGTCGTCGCGCAGGTCCGTTCGGAGCTTGCCCCTCGGACGTTGATCATCGGCGGCCGGTCGATGGGTGGGCGGGCCGCGTCGATGCTCGCCGCCGAGGGCTTCGACTGCGCCGGTCTGCTGCTGCTCGCCTATCCACTGCATCCGGCCGGCAAACCAGAACAGCTCCGCGACGCACACCTCGCCGCCATCCGCGTTCCCGTGCTCTGTCTCAATGGCACCCGGGACGCGCTGTGTACACCGGCCCTGATGGAGCGCGCCCTCGAGTCGGTGACTGCTCCGTGGGAGATGCACTGGCTCGACGGGGCCGACCACGGCCTCCACGTCCTCAAGAGCACCGGCCGCACGGACGCGCAGGTGATGACCGAAGTGGGAGATGTAGCGGAGCGCTGGATCGCGGGGCTCGCTCGTGACGGGCGCACCACGCCTCCGGCGCACGCGACGCGATGACGACGGCGATACAGGATCTCGACGACGGCAGCTGGCTCGACGCTACGGATGTGATGGGCGTGCTCGCGCATCGCTACCCGTTCCTGTTCGTGGATCGCATTCGCGTCGTGCAGCCGGGACGGTCGGCCCTCGGCCTCAAACGTGTGACCTGCGGCGAGTGGTTAGGCATCACATCGGCGCTGCCGGACGCCGAGATGCCTGGGATGCTGGTCGTCGAAGCGCTCGCGCAGACCAGTGCCGGCGTGCTGCTCGGGCTGCTCGACCGATCGGCTGGCGCTATCGGCTATTTCGCGGCCGCCGACCGGGTCCGATTTCGCACGCTTCCGCGAGCGGGCGACACGCTCCTCCTCAGCGTGGAGCTCATCTGGTTCCGACGCGGCGTCGCGCGTCTCACGGGAACGGCAACGGTGGCGGGAAACCTGGCCGCGACCGCGCAGTTCACCGCCGTCGTTCGCGGGCGGTCCGCCTAACGCCCGGTCGTGGCGCCGGCCGGCCGCGAGCGCGACCGGCCGGGTCTTTCGAATATCGGGCCCTGGTCGTGCTACGAAGCCCGCGGTGCAAGTCAGTCAGATACGATGTTCGAACGTGCCGGTCGCCTAGGATTTCCGCTTTCGCTTCCGGGGGCCGCCGGTCGCGCGAGCGACGTCGTCGCGGTTCGATTCGACCAGCTCACCGATGTGCTCGCCACGCTGACCGGCACTGGGGCCAGTGTCTTCGACGGCGCCGCCCAGGCGAACGTCGTCCCGAATCACGTCCGTGCCCTCCGGGTCGGTGCCAATGTCCTCCACGTCACCCTGCCGCACCCTGAAGTTCCCGGAAGTGTCTCGGCCGTTGTGCGTTCTCCTGCGTTCCGACATGCGCTTCCTCCTCATTCCAGATGCCCGCGCCGCAGCCGAATCGCCGCACGCGAGTCGCTCGCAGGTAGCAAGTCCCAGACCCCGCGTGATCGACCTCGTCATTGGGCGACCGTGCCACGTCGGCTGCGGCGCAGCAGCCCATCGCCTGACTCTGGAGTCACTCCATGACGGCACGTAGCAACGAACCCGCCCACCTAACGAGGATCGGAACCTCGACAAGTATCGCGACGAACAATAACTGGTCATTCCGAGCGGAGCCGCGAACCGGCGGAGGCGAGGAATCGCCAGGGGATTGTCATTCCGAGCGGAGCCGCGAAGCGGCGGAGGCGAGGAATCGCCACCCTCCCGGTAGAGGGTCGAGCCCTCGGTCGGGACGATGGCGATTCCTCGCCTCCGCCTGCGCTTCGCGCTGGCTACGCTCGGAATGACAATGCCCCGGCGATCCCTCGCCTCCGCTCGGAATGACAACGAACCCGCTACCCGCTACCCGTCGCCCGCCTCCCGGCGCGCTCGCTCCGCCCGGGCCGATAATCAGGTAACTTCGTCGGCACCGACAACCACGCCGAGACGCCTGGCCATGATCACTCGACTGACCGTTCTGGTGGGAACCGTACTCGTTGCCGCGGGAGCGTCGATCGCCGCCCAATCGCGCATCACGCACACCCCGCAGACGAGCGGCACCAGCGCACTGCTCATCGCGGTCAGTCCGGTCAACGACCGCATAGTCTGGGTCAGTGGCACGCAGGGCACGTATCTCCGCACGACGGATGGCGGCACGACCTGGACCGCCGGCCGCGTGCCGGGCGCGGATTCGCTTCAGTTTCGCGACGTCCACGCGGTCGATGCGAACACGGCGTACCTGCTGAGCATCGGCAACGGGAATCAGTCGCGCATCTACAAGACCACGGACGCCGGCGCAAACTGGAAGCTGCAGTTCACGAACCCGGACTCCGCCGGGTTCTACGACTGCATGGATTTCTGGGATCCGAAGCGCGGCCTCGTGATTGGCGACGCGCTCGGCGGGGACATCGCCGTGCTCACGACGTCGGACGGTGGCGCGCACTGGAGTCGCGTCCCCGCGGCTTCCCTGCCCCGCGCCCAGCCTAACGAGGGTAGCTTCGCCGCGAGCGGGACATGCCTCGTCACTCGGCCCGGCGGACACGCGTGGATCGTCGCCAGCAATGCCGATCACGGACGCGTGCTCCACACGGCCAACTACGGGAAGTCGTGGTCGGTGGACACACTGCCGCTCACGACGCGCGCCGGCTCGGGGCCACAGTCGATCGCATTCCGGGACCCGCGGAACGGCATCGCGCTCGGTGGCGGCAACGCGGCTGCGCCAGGTGACGTGCTGACCGCGACGACGAGCGACGGCGGGAAGACGTGGGTCAAGCGCACCAGCCCCGCGCTGCGCACGGGCGTCTGGGGCGGCGTCTACGTCCCCGGCGCCACTCGCCCGACGGTCGTCGCCGTTGGGCCGACCGGATCGGTGTCGTCGCACGACGACGGCGTCACATGGACGCCGATCGATTCGCTCAACTACTGGTCGGTCGGCTTCGCATCGCCGCGCGCCGGGTGGGCCGTCGGCACGCAGGGCCGGATCACGAAGCTCTCCGGCTTCTGAGGCCGCTGATGGACGCATCCGAGCTCACCGGCATTCTCGACTTTCTCCGCGCGGCCGAGCGACTCAAGAGCACGACGCGCACGGGGTACACGTCGGCGGGCACGCAGGAGAGCGTGGCCGAGCACACGTGGCGGCTGTGTCTCATGGCCGTGGTATTGGCGCCCGCGTTTCCCGACGTCGATTTGGCGAAGCTGGTCAAGATCTGCATCATCCACGACCTCGGCGAGGCAATTCACGGCGACGTATCGGCGCCGGAGCAGGCGCGCCGTGCTGCGTCGGGGCTGGCAACCGGCAAGTCGGAGCTCGAACGTCGCGATCTCCTGGAACTGCTCGCGCCGCTGCCGGTGGCACTGCGCGATGAGATCGCGTCGCTGTGGGACGAGTACGAAGCGGCCGAGTCGCCCGAGGCGAAGCTTGCGAAAGGTCTCGACAAGCTCGAGACGATCATGCAGCACAACCAGGGGCTCAACCCACCCGACTTCGACTATCGCTTCAACCTCGGCTACGGGCGCAAGCACACGGCGGACATCCCGCTGATTGCGCAGGTGCGCGAGATTCTCGATCGCGAGACCGAAGCGCGCGCGTTGGAAGCGAGTCGGAAGGACCCGCCGAGCAGGCCGCCTGGCGTCTGATCGCCGGCGCGCGATGAAGACGATCACTGACGTCGCCGCGGACTTCGACACGATCGCGGACGCGCTCGCCTGTGAACCCGCGCGCGAGACGGTGACGCCAGCGGAGCGCGCACTGCTCACCCACGTGCCCGGGACTGCGAGACACGCCATTGACGTCGGCTGCGGTGACGGCGTGCTCACGAGAGTCCTGGCGACGCGAGGGATGAGCGTCGTGGGGCTCGATATCTCGCCGCGGATGATCGCCCTCGCCCTCGCCAGGACCGATCCACGGCTCGGCATCGAGTACCGACACGACGACGTCATGACGGCGGACCTTCCTGAGCGCACGTTCGACGTCGTGCTGTCCGTGGCCGTGGCGCACCATTTCCCGCTCGATGCGATCGTGCCACGCCTCGTGCGCCTGGTGGCACCCGGTGGGACGCTCCTCCTGCACGACGTCATGACTCGCCGCGGCCTCTCGCAGGTGCCCAACAACGTCGCGGCCATGTTCTCGCGACTGGTTCGACGGCTCACGACACCCTCACGCATCACCTCGCGCGTGGCCGCGGCGTACCACACCCACGGCGCGGGTGAGGTGTACCTCGATGCCTCTGCCGTGGCAGCGGTCTACGCCGCGCTGTTGCCGGGCGCGCGAGTCTGTCACCACCTCGAGTGGCGCTACTCCGTCGTCTGGCGTGCTCCGTAGGCAGCGAGCCTAACGACGTCGCCGTTGCGCCCCGCTCGCCAGTGGAGTGACTCAGCGATTTCGATCGCCTGTCATTCCGAGCGGAGCAGCCGACAGGCTGCGCAGGCGAGGAATCGCACTCGTCCCGGCCCGCCGTGCCGTACGGGCCAACCCGCTCGTGGCGCTGCGCTCGGAGTAGTCGCGTCCGCCTGTTGCATGCCGCAGCGCCGCGACCTGCAGGTACGCGACCTTATGTTTGACGGGGTGACCGATCTCGCCGTCCACGCCGATACTGCCGCGCTGTTCCCGGGCGACGGCGACGTCGCGCGCCACTGCCGGGCCATCGATTGGCCTTCCACATCCCTGGGCCCAGTCGAGCAATGGCCGGCCGCGCTCCGAACCGCGGTGCGCATGGCCATCGAGTGCCCTTTCCCGATCAACCTCTGGTGCGGGCACGACCTCCTCCTGATCTACAACGACGCCTACAGCGCCGTGCTCGGCAGGAAGCATCCGAGTGCACTCGGGCGTCCGGGGTCCGAAGTCTGGGGCGAGATCTGGCCGCAGATCGCCGCGATGTTCGACGCCATCCGCGCGGGTGAGCCGGCCGCCTATGCGGAAAACGAGCGGTTCGTCATGGATCGGCTGGATGCGCCTGGAGAAGCCTGGTTCACCTTCTCGCTGAGCCCGGTGCGCGACGAGAACGGCGAGATCCTCGCGTTTCTCAACGTCACGACCGAAACCACCGACGTTATTCTGGCCGAGCGCGCCACCCAGGAGGCCCGCGCGGCAGCCGAGCGTGCGGAGCGTCAGCTCCGCGAGGTATTCGCCCAGGCCCCGGCGTTCGTCGCCGTGCTTCGTGGACCGCAGCACGTGTTCGAGTTCGCGAACGACGCCTACCTGAGGCTCGTCGGCCATCGCGACATCATCGGCAAGTCGGTCGCTCGCGCACTACCGGAGATTGCGGGCGAGAGCTTCATCGAGCTGCTCGACCGCGTGCTCACGACAGGTACGCCTCACGTGGGGCGAGCGACGCCAGTCGAGCTGACGAGCACGGACGGGACCCGCTCGCTCGTCTATCTCGATTTCGTCTACCAACCGCTCACTAGTGCGAGGGGAGAGCGCGTGGGCATCGTCGTGCATGGCTCGGACGTCACCGACGCCGTGCGGGCGAAAAACGACGTCGAGCGCCTCTGGGCCGAGAGTGAACAGGCGCGCGCGAACCTCCAGGAGAGTGAAGCGCGCTACCGGTTCCTCGCGAACGCGATCCCGGTCCAGGTCTGGACCGCAACGCCGGACGGCTCGCTCGACTACATCAGTGACCTCACGGCCGAGTACTTCGGCAAGCGCCCGGAAGAGGTCGTTGGTGAGCACTGGGTCGCGATGCTACACCCCGAGGACGTTCCTCGCACGGTGGAGCGGTGGATGCAGTCGGTGAGGACGGGCGAACCGTACGAGGCGGAGTTCCGGCTCTTTGCCGCGGCACACCAGGCGTACCGCTGGCACCTGACGCGAGCGACGCCGCAGCGCGACGCCCGGGGAACGATCCTCCGCTGGTTCGGGACGAACACGGACATCGAGGATCGGAAGCGGGCGGAGAGCGAGCTGGAACGGCTGACGTTCGAAGCGACGGAGGCGAATCGCGCGAAGAGCGACTTCCTCGCGGCGATGAGCCACGAGCTGCGCACGCCGCTCAACGCGATCGGCGGGTACGCCCAGCTGATCGAGATGGGTGTCCGAGGACCGATCAACGAGGAGCAGCGCATCGACCTCCTCAAGATCCAGCGCAGCAAGAACCATCTCGATACCCTCGTGAGCGACGTGCTCAACTTCGCGAAGCTCGGGTCCGGGCGCATCGAGTTCCGAACGCGATCGATCGGCGTGCGGCAGACGGTCGACGCCATGCTCGAGATGGTCGCGCCTCAGATCGCCCTCAAGGGATTGCATCTCCAGACGACGCCCGTGCCTAACGACCTGTCGATGATGGCCGATCAGGACAAGGCGCGACAGATTCTGCTCAACCTGTTCGCGAACGCGCTCAAGTTCACGCCGCCCGACGGCACGATCTCGCTCGACGTGCGGACGGAACCGAGCGTGGTCGTCATCAGCGTCAGTGACACGGGCATCGGCATTCCGACCGATCACCTCGAGCGGATCTTCGAGCCATTCGTGCAGGCGCGTCGCACCGTGAATCCGAGCGATCACGGCTTCGGGCTCGGCCTCGCGATCAGCCGGCAGCTTGCCCGCGCGATGGGCGGCGACCTGACGGTGCGGAGCGCCGTCACCGAGGGGTCGACGTTCACGCTGTCGCTGCCGCAAGCCTGAGCACTGGCCGTCATTCCGAGCGGCCGCGCCCGGATTACCTTGGTCGTTGCCGTTGTTCTCCCGCCGTTTCGAACGATGCCAAACCCTCGCGTCCTCAATCGCCGACTCCACCGCTGGGGCGCCGTCGCCGTCGCCCTGCCGTTTCTGATCATGCTCGCGAGCGGGCTGCTGCTACAGCTCAAGAAGCAGCTGCCGTTCGTGCAGCCGCACGAGCAGCGACGCGCCGCGTCCGAAGTCGCGACGACACTCACGCTTCCCGATGTGTTGGCCCGCGTGCAGCAGCTACCGCACGTCGGGATACAGTCGTGGGCAGACATCGATCGCATCGACGTCCGTCCCGCGAAAAACATGATGAAGGTCGTGTCGCTCACACGCTGGGAGGTCCAGCTCGACCTGGTGACGGCCGAGATCCTCCAGGTGGCCTACCGGCGTTCGGACCTGATCGAGAGCATCCACGATGGATCGTGGTTCCATCCGACGGCGAAGCTCGCGGTCTTTCTCCCCACGGGCGCCGTCGTGCTCGGTCTGTGGGTGACGGGCATGTATCTCTGGGTACTGCCCTATCTGGCGAGGCGTCGCCGCAGCAAGGCGACTCCATAAGCCGCGCGTGACTTGACCGTGCCTACCGGAACGTCCAGCGCTTCGGCCACCTCCGCGAGCGTGAGCTCCTCGAGATAGCGGAGCCGGACGACGATCCCGCACGCCGGCGGCAGCTCCGAGACGAGCGCCGGCAGCGCGTCGATCAGCTCCGCGTCGAACGGCGGGTCGCCATCAGTCTGAGTCGCCAGCTCGGGAATGTCGTCGAGGGCGACCGTCTGCCGCGCCCTCACTCGCCGGCTGGCCCTGAGCGCCGCTCGGGTCGCGATGCGAAAGACCCACGCGCGCACGAGAGTCGGGTCGGTCAGGCCGATGAGCGATCGGCAGACCGTGAGCAGCACATCCTGCAGCACATCGCTCGCCGCGTCGCGGTGAGCGAGAATGAACGCGATGTGCTCGTACAGCGGCGTCTGGATCGCACGGAGGAGATGGTCGAGCGACGCGCGATCGCCGAGTGCCGCGCGTACGACGATCGCGGCACTGGCGGGCTGTCGCGGGTCGAAGTGCACGGGACGGAGCCGAGCGTGCCGAGCCTAACGTGGTGCCATTGTCTCGAGCACTGCGACCACACGGTTACACGCGCGTGAGACGTGCGCGCCGAGCGCCACCAGGCCCAGCGCGACGATGGTGTACCCCAGCACCGACGTGACGAAGATGAGCACGTGAGTGGGATTCTTCCAGATCGGCGATCCGGAGGGCGAGCGCGAGCAGCAGCGCTTCGACACCTGCCGCGCCGACGATGAGCAGGCGAATCGTGTTCGCCTGGCGCTCCATGCGGCGGAGCACACCTTCGCGGACGGAGTCGACGGTTTGGGCATTCATTGGGCGATCCTCGGGAAGAATGGCCGTTTCGGGTCCATCGCGCATTCCCGTAGAAGAGACCGCGCCCCATCGAAAGGTTCGGTCCGATCCCGATGTTCGCCCAGCCGGGCTGCCCTGCGTGGTTGGCTGATTAGACGCTGACGAACCGGTACATGAGCCGGATGAGGCGGTAGGCCTCGCCCATGGTCGGCGCCGTGAACTCCACCGTGAACCCGTCCACCTGCCTAACGCCCGGGATCGCCTGCAGGATCTGGGTGATCGTGTTGTCCGCGAGACGCAGCCGAACGCGGACCGGTTTCCCGATGACCCAGGGCTTCGCGTTCGCCCGGTTTCCGAGTGCCCGTCCGGCCGCCGCGACGAGTCGCTCGCGCACCACCTGCGGGTGGATGAGGCGCGCGGCCTGCGGCGTGATGGCGTGCTTCGTCGTCACCGTCTCGACGCGCACGGTCCGCGTGAACTGTTCGACGAACGCGGAGTCGCCGGCGGCCATGATGACGGGAACGCCCACGGAGCCGGCGTAGGCGGCGTTCAGCTCTCCCTCGCCAACCTCGATGTCGTTCAGCCAGAGCCCCTTCACCGACCCGGTGCCCGTGTGCGCGATGAAGCCGTTCGGCGTGCCGGCACGGGAGTGGTAGCCGAGGAAGATCGCGGCGGCGAACGTGGAATCGAGCCCTTCGACCATGCCGAGCGGCTTGATCGCGCCCTGGTTGTAGGTGACGCGCGGGTCGAGCTCGGTGTGCAGCAGATTCTGCATGTCGCCGTGCGAATCGTTGACGAGGATCTCGGCCGGCCCGCGCTGCAGGATCGCGCCGATGACGGCGTTCACCTCGTCGGTCATGAGCTTGCGGCCGACTGCGTAATCCTTGCCGGTGGGGCTCGTCATGGCGGGCGTGCCGATCCCGCCAATGCCTTCCATGTCTACGGAAATGAAGATTTTCGGCGGCCGTTGAGCGGTCACGGTGCCGGGAAGAAGTGACGCGA
>Ga0070669_100004162_pt1 | contig 10479 bp, 6 predicted proteins | sample KBSS53metaG_FD_64680 | JGI IMG/M metagenome (GOLD analysis project Ga0070669, IMG submission 64680) | Switchgrass rhizosphere microbial communities from Kellogg Biological Station, Michigan, USA - KBS S5-3 metaG | ecosystem: Host-associated > Plants > Roots > Rhizosphere > Soil ... | reverse complement strand
GGTAAGGTGCACGCTGGTGCAATTGCAGCTACATCCGGAGCACAGCTCGTTGCAGTGTGTGGCCGCGATCACGCGCGCACGGAGGAATTTGCCTCACGCTACGGAGCACGGGCTTTCACAGATTACCGGCAGATGCTGGATCAGGACGATATCGACTTAGTCGATATCTGCACTCCCAGCGGTACTCACGCGGACCTCGGCATTGAGGCTGCACTGCTTGGAAAACACGTACTCGTTGAAAAACCGATCGATATTTCGCTTCAACGCGCAGACGCCCTGATCCGTGCCTGCGAACAGGCAGAGAAAAAGCTGGGGGTAATTTTTCAGTCGCGCCATCTTCCGGCCGTCCAATCAATGAGAAGAGCAGTCAGTGCAGGCAAGTTGGGTGAGCTGTTTTTGGGCGATGCCTACGTCAAATGGTATCGCACACCCGAATACTATTCTCATGGTTCGTGGCACGGCACGCGCAAGCTGGATGGAGGCGGAGCGCTCATCAATCAAGCGATTCATACCGTAGACCTTCTGCGCTGGCTGATGGGCCCAGTGGAAAGCGTTTTCGCATTTGCAAAAGCGTTGAGGTATCCACATATCGAATCTGAAGACACGCTCGTGGCGAGCCTGAAGTTCAAGAGCGGCGCACTCGGTGTGATTGAGGCAACGACATCAGTCGCGCCAGGCTTCAAACGACGTCTTGAGATTTCAGGTGAAAAAGGGACGATCATCCTGGATGGGGATGAGATCAGCGTCTGGTCGCTTGAGGGAGAGTCCGAGCCCGAACGGGGGGCGGAAGGCCAGTCGACCGATGGATCAAAGGACCCGGCGGCCATCTCTGACCAAGGTCATCGCCTGCACATAGAGGATATGGTGAAAGTAGTGACTTCGGGCGGCGAACCCATGATAAGTGGACGAGAGGGCCGGAAATCGCTCGAAATCTGCGAAGCCGCCTACTTATCTGCCCGCGAGAATCGCGTGGTAGATCTCGGTGAGCTCGGGGAGCTCCTTTAACCCTTCAAATGGCAAACGTGCCGGCGCTTGCGAGGAGTTCGGCTTGAGCGTCACAAGGGTTTTCCCCCGCGACCCGCGGCCTGGTGTAGGAGCCATCGCTCTCAAGAAACCGCATTTTGACGTTATCAGCGAAGAATGGGTCCAGAACTTCGGTGCGGATTCTGTCTTTCAGCTTTTCATCTTCAATCGGGAACAGGACTTCGACTCTTCGATCGAGATTTCGGTTCATGATGTCGGCACTGCCGAGGTAAATGCGCTCATTGCCTCCATTGATGAACCTGTACACACGTGAATGCTCGAGGAAGCGGCCCACAAGGCTGCCGACTCGAATAGTATCACTCCGGCCCTCAAGTCCCGGGCGCAGGCAGCAAATGCCGCGCACAAGCATATCGATCGGAACGCCTTCACGTGAGGCCGAATAAAGCTCTTCAATCATTTCTGTGTCCGTGAGGCTGTTGAATTTGGCGGTAATCCCGGCCGGAATACCCTTACGATGGTTTTCAACTTCATGCCGGATTAGTTCGACAAATGCTTTTCGCAGGCTCACAGGCGCCACGAGCAGCTTTCTGTATCTTGATTGTCGGGAGAAACCGGTGAGGAAGTTGAACAAGTCCGAGACATCAGCACCAAAGTCCGGATCCGCGGTCAGCAGGCCGAGGTCGGTATAAACGCGGGCAGTCACGGGATTGTAGTTCCCTGTTCCAAGGTGGCAGTAACGACGCAGAGTGCTTTTCTCCTGCCTTACTACCAGGGCGAGTTTGGCGTGGGTCTTTAGCCCAAGGACTCCGTAGACCACGTGAACGCCGGCCTGTTCAAGACGGCGCGCCCAGATGATGTTGTTTTCTTCATCGAAGCGGGCCTTGAGCTCGACCAGAACGGCGACCTGTTTGCCGCGCTCTGCAGCCTCAATCAAAGCCTCAACTATCGGTGAAGCTGTGCCCACGCGGTACAGCGTCTGCTTGATCGCCAGGACGTTCGGATCGCGCGCTGCAGAGCGGAGAAACTCGACGATCGGCGCGAATGATTCGTAGGGATGATGCAGCAACACATCCTGATGACGAACTACATCAAAGATGGATTCCTTGGTGACCAGTGCCGGAGGGGTGACCGGATTGAATGGAACATCCTTGAGCTCAGGCAAATCGAGTTTGTAGAGAGCCATCAAGTCAGGTACATAGATCGGCCCATCGATCGTATAAACGTCCTGTTCTTCCATCTCCAGTGAGTGGCGCAGGAGTTTGACCATATGAGGGCTCATCCCGTTCGCAACTTCGAGACGCACACCAAAACCGAAGCGGCGCTGTCGGAGCTGTTGCTCTACGGTCTTAAGAAGGTCGCCGGCCTCATCTTCTTCGATCTCGATGTCGGCATCGCGTGTGATCCTGAACGGCTGGCACTCAAGAACTCGCATTCCCGTAAAAAGCGTTTCAATGTGCGCTGCAATCACCTCCTCGAGCAGCACAAACGTGTACCCGGAATCACTGACGGGGATCAGACGCGGCACATTAGGAGGAAGCTTCACGCGCGCGAACCTGGGCTCTTCCGCGGTTTCGGCATCTTCAGGAATAACCAGAGTGCCGAGATTCAAGCTCACGTTTGAAATGTAAGGAAATGGATGAGTCGGATCTACCGAAAGTGGTGTCAGCACTGGAAATACGCGTTCATTGTAAAAAGTGCGCATCTCATCACGCTGGTCATTGGTCAGCTTTCCGTACCGCAAAATCCGAACACCGAAATTCTCAAGGCCAGGAAGGATCTGGTCGCGGAGGCAGCGCATCTGCAGATCGACGAGAGTGCGCAGCCTTTCTGCGATTAGCCTAAGTTGCGTTGCGGGAGTATAACCATCCGGCGAAAGCATCATTGGGTTTGCTTCAAGCTGTTCCTGAAGTCCCGATACTCGCACCATGAAGAATTCATCCAGATTTGTCGAAAAAATCGCGAGAAACTTGAGCCGCTCAAGCAGAGGAAGTGATGGGTCGAGCGCTTCATCAAGCACACGGCGGTTAAACTCAATCCAGCTCAATTCCCGATTGAGCAGGCCTGCATCGCTAAGACTCCCCGTGGGAATCCGTTCCTTTAGTGCTCCCGTTTCCAATTGAGGCGCTCCCTTCCGAAATGGGCGACAAACTCTTATTTTAGTAGGGTTATCAAGCTGTCGTCAATGTTCCCGCGGGGGGGAAGATTCACCGCAGAGGCGCAGAGAGCGCAGAGAAGACGCAGAGGTCGACCAAAAACTGCTTTGCTCTGTGTTCTCTGCGTGGTCTCTGCGCTCTCCGCGCCTCTGCGGTGAATCTTCCGCCTACCCGTTTTCGACGCGCGTCTTTATATCCGAGTACGCCGCTTCGATAAGACTCATAAGTGCTGCCGAGTTTGTGACCGCTCCAGGTCTCAGCTTTACGTGGCGCATGAATTTGCCATTGCCCTGCAACAGGCCAGCCGGATCAGTCAGTGAAGCGCCGTGAAAGAACCCTACATTGACATGCGAGGTGAACGCATTGACGTAGCCGAAGGGTGCATCACCCAGACACGCAACCGGACACCCGTCATGCAAAAGTTCCCGGACTTCGTCACCGCACTTTCGCATGACGTCAAACCACCGATGGGCGATGGCCCCCAAATCACCAGAATGCTCTTTCATCCAGGCATCGATGGCGGGGTCCCGCTCGACAGCGCCGTTGAATCGCAAGAATTCCGTTCTCATCGTCGCTCCTCTCCCATGGCCCTGACACAAGATGCAGGAAAAAACCTGTATAATCGAAAAAATGGCGCAAAGAAAAGACAAAGCAACGATCGGCCTTATACAGATGAGCTGCGGGACAGATCCTGACGCGAATCTCGAAAAGGTAATCGACCGCATCCGGGAGGCAGCAAGGCTTGGAGCTAACATCGTTTCGACTCAGGAACTCTTTCGCTCACAATACTTTTGTCAGAGCGAAGACCATGCCAACTTCGCTCTTGCAGAACCGATCCCCGGTCCATCAACCGAAGCAATTTCTTCCGTCGCAAAGGACCTCGGCGTAGTGGTGGTGGCTTCCCTGTTCGAAAAACGTGCTCCGGGGCTTTATCACAATACCGCTGTCGTCATTGATTCAGATGGGCAAATTGCCGGCCGGTATCGCAAGATGCACATTCCGGACGACCCGCTGTATTTTGAAAAATTCTACTTTACGCCCGGTGACCTCGGGTTTCGGTCATTTGATACCAGTTACGGACGCGTAGGCACGCTCGTGTGCTGGGATCAATGGTTCCCTGAGGCAGCAAGGCTGACGGCCCTTTCAGGAGCACAGATACTCTTTTACCCGACCGCGATTGGCTGGCATCCCTCTGAGCGTGAACAGTATGGTGTCGCTCAGCATTCATCCTGGGAAACAATTCAGCGAGGACATGCAGTCGCGAACGGGATCTACGTTGCCGTCGCCAATCGCGTCGGTCATGAAGGACCTGCTGATGGAGGCATCGACTTCTGGGGGCAAAGTTTCCTGTGCGATCCGTCCGGACAGATTGTTGCAAAAGCAGGGATTGATAATGAAGAAATCCTGATTTCCGAGTGCGACTGGAACCGCATTGACGTGCAGCGTACTCATTGGCCGTTCCTTCGCGATCGCCGCATCGACGCCTATCAGGACCTTTCAAGGCGGCTCAACGATTGACACACACGCATTCAGACTCCCCTCAACAAACTCCGCGTAGCCTTGGATATCGCATGCCTGCCGAGTGGGAAAGGCATGAGGCGACCTGGCTTTCGTGGCCTCACAAAGAAGAAAGCTGGCCGGGCGCTTTCGAAACAATCCCAGGCGTCTTCGCAGAAATCGCGCGCGAGCTATCAATGTCTGAGCTTGTGCGTATCAATGTGGCTGATGAAGACATGGCAGAAGATGTCGGAATCTTGCTGAAGGATGCCGGCGCACGACTGGATAGAATTCGGTTTCATTTCAACCCGACAAATGATGCATGGGCTCGAGATCACGGGCCCATTTATCTGGTCCGAGATTCGGGCGAAGACCCGCAGCGGGTGATCGTTGACTGGGGCTATAACGCCTGGGGCAACAAATATCCTCCGCACGATCTGGACGATGTTGTTCCGGCGCGAATTGCGGCTGAAAGTCGCGAGCCTTTGTTTAAGCCTGGGATTGTACTTGAGGGCGGTTCGATCGACGTCAATGGGCGCGGGACGCTGCTGACTACAGAATCGTGTCTCTTGAACCCGAACAGGAACCCTGAGCTAAATCAAACCCAAATCGAGAAGTTTCTGTCGGACTATCTGGGTGTAACAAATATTTTGTGGCTCGGCGATGGGATCTCAGGTGATGACACGGATGGTCACATCGATGACCTGACACGCTTCGTTTCAGCCGACACGGTGGTAACCATGATCGAAGAAGATCCGCACGACGAAAACCACCTGCCCTTACAGGGGAACCTTAGAAGACTGAAGCAAATGAGGGACGAGCGAGGCGAGCCGCTGAAGATCGTTACGATTCAGATGCCGGAATCAATCTACTTTGATGGGGAGCGGCTGCCTGCCAGTTACGCGAACTTCTATATTGCAAATGAAGCTGTGCTTGTGCCCATTTATGGCGGAAAGCATGACGCCCAGGCTCTCGAGACATTTGGGAATTTGTTTCCAGGCAAGCGGGTTAAGGGAATCGATTGCAGCCGTCTGGTGTGGGGGTTGGGTGCGATTCATTGCATTACGCAGCAGCAACCCTGGGTGCCGTCATAACCTCTCACGCAGAGACGCGAAGACGCAAAACAAATGCGACCTGGTATTGGTGATTTCTCTTTTGAAGACTTGTCAGATCCGGAAAGGCTAAGAGCGCTCTTCGAGACCTTCGCAGACAGCATCGCACAGTCCGATCCTGCACTATCCGAGGAATTCACGGATTATCACAGCGACAAAGGCCGAACCCTTTCACCACCCAAAGAATCCGATCTCCTCGTCCGCCTCGCCGGGCATCTTGGCAAGTTCCTCGCCCAATTCTTTGGCGTCGAGTCGGAACATTCGACGCTCATCACAAAGGCCCAGGACGAAGCCATAATCTTCGAGTTCAAGAAAGTCTGCATTCAGCGACGCGTGCGCAAAATCGATGCAGAGCGCGTACTACAGGCCGTAGCTCGCTTCGGCGAACTCGACGGCCAGGTCAAGGAATTACGATCGAAGTACGCTGCGGTTGCGGCAGATCTAAATGACGAAGAGCTGGCGACAGCGAAACTCTGGAAGGCCTGTGTAGGTTCTCCTGACGAACTCGCGATCCTTGAAAGCTGGCTTGCCGCAGCAGCAGTGGTCGAACCCGCCCGCTTTCGACACTGGGTCTCATGGCGCCAGCCACATGCGCTGGATTATGCCAATCTTGTCCAAATAGAACGCACCGATCCCGGACTAGAAAATCTGATGGTTGGGCCTGAGCGTTCTCAACGGCGTCGTAATGGGTTCAAGCTGACTGATCCGCGGTATTCACCGCGCGAGATCCTTGATGAAATTCATTACTGCATTTATTGCCACGAACGCGAAAAAGACTCGTGTTCGAAGGGGTTCATAGAAAAAGACGGAAGCTACAAACCCAATCCTCTCGGTATCCTGCTCGAAGGTTGTCCGCTGGAAGAGCGCATTTCAGAAGCGCATATCGTGCGACGTGATGGTAATGCCCTGGGTGCGCTCGCACTCGTGATGATCGACAATCCAATGTGCCCCGGCACCGGTCACCGCATCTGCAATGACTGTATGAAGTCGTGCATTTTCCAGAAGCAGGAGCCCGTCAATATCCCGCAGATTGAAACTGGAATTCTGACAGACGTTTTGAAGATGCCCTGGGGAGTGGAGATTTACGACCTTCTCACGCGTTGGAATCCGCTCAACGTCCATCGGCCCTACGCGCTTCCGTATAACGGTCACAATGTTCTTGTGGTTGGCCTTGGACCAGCAGGTTACACGCTGGCGCATCATCTCCTGAATGACGGATTCGGCGTGGTCGGTATCGACGGTCTCAAGATTGAACCACTATCAGAGCAACTGATCGCAGGGCCGATCAGAGACTGGGAGGAGCTTTATCGTGATCTCGATCACCGAGTGCTCGAAGGATTTGGCGGAGTCAGTGAATACGGCATAACGGTCAGATGGGACAAGAACTTTCTTACTCTGATTCACAGAACGCTGCAAAAGCGTTCCAACTTTCGAGTATACGATGGCGTCCGGTTTGGCGGCACAATCACAATCGATGACGCCTGGCATTACGGATTCGATCACATCGCCATTGCATCCGGTGCAGGTAAACCAACTGTGATCGGCATGAAGAACAATCTGATTCGGGGCATAAGGAAAGCGAGCGATTTTTTGATGGCGCTGCAGTTAACAGGCGCCTTCAAGGAAACATCACTGGCAAATCTTCAGGTTAATCTCCCCGCAATCGTCATCGGAGGCGGCCTGACAGCTATCGATACCGCCACTGAGCTTGCCGCTTACTATCCGGCGCAGGTGGAAAAGGTACTCGCTCGCTATGAACGTCTGAGTTCCGAGCTGGGACAGGACCGTTACTGGAAGTCCTTCGCTGGAGAAGAAAGATTGCAGCTCGAAAGGTTCATTGACCACGGCCGCGAGGTTCGCGCGGAACGTGAGAGAGCGCGAGCCCAGCAGGAACCGCCCGATCTGGCTGGCCTCGTCCGCAAGTGGGGCGGCGTTTCAATCGTCTATCGAAAAAATCTCGTCGATTCTCCGGCCTATCGATTGAATCACGAGGAAGTCATCAAATCGCTCGAAGAAGGAATCGCCTTTGTTGAGCGATTGAATCCCGTCGAGGCAATTCCGGACGAAAATGGAGCGGTGAGTGCTTTAGTCTTCGAAGCTCAGTATCAGGATGAGACTGGCCGATGGAGAGATGCCGGTGAAACTGTCACCCTTCCAGCGCGCAGCGTCTGCGTGGCCGCGGGCACCAGCCCTAACATTACTTACGAAAAAGAACATCCAGGCACCTTCATCCTCGATCGCAAAGGTTATTTTTTCCAGAGCTATCGTCATTCAAACAGCCAGAATGGCTCTGCATTGATTGAAGTTGATCCCTCAAAGAACGAGAGGGGATTCTTTACCTCCTACGAGAATGATGGTCGATATATAACTTTCTATGGCGACAACCATCCGGAGTTTGCAGGCAACGTCGTCAAGGCAATGGCTTCGGCAAAGCATGGTGCACGTGAGGTCGCGAAACTCTTTCAAAGCACCAATGGACGACACGAATTCCGCGCAATCACAGCGAGACTTGATGAAGACGTCATCGCTACAGTCCAGCGCGTGGAACGATTAACTCCCACGATAGTCGAAGTGATAGTTCATGCTCCCGCTCAGGCGCGAAAGTTCCGTCCGGGCCAGTTCTACAGGCTGCAGAACTACGAAACGAGCGCGACATCAATCGGAGATACACGGCTTTCGATGGAAGGAATCGCTTTGACCGGAGCATGGACTGATGTTGAACGCGGTCTGCTCTCCTTGATCGTATTGGAAATGGGAGCTAGTTCGCGGTTGTGTGCGGCTTTGCAAGCGAGAGAACGAGTCGTAGTAATGGGCCCGACGGGTTCGCCAACAGAAATTCCTGAAAAAGAAACTGTGCTCATCGCTGGTGGAGGGCTTGGAAACGCAGTGCTGTTCTCGATAGCTCGTGCGCTGAAAGCTCGCGGAAATCGAGTGATCTACTTTGCGGGCTATAGGAAACGTCAGGACTTGTTCAAACGCGAGGAGATCGAGCGTTCGACTGATCAGGTGATCTGGAGCGTCGACTGGGGCGAGATGATCGAACCACACCGACCTCAGGATCGATGCGTGACGGGCAACATAGTCGAAGCTATGAAAGCATATGCAGACGGCCAGACAGGAAAGCAGCTTTTCACTTTCGATGAGATCGACCGTGTAATCGCAATCGGGTCTGACAAGATGATGGGGGCCATCAAGATCGCAAAGCGCAACGGCGTGCTGGCAGATTACTTCAGGAAAGACTGTGTGGGGATTGGGTCGATCAACTCACCAATGCAGTGCATGATGAAGGAAGTATGTGCGCAGTGCCTGCAGCGACATGTTGATCCAGTAACCGGAAAAGAGACAGGTTTCGTTTTCTCGTGTTTCAATCAGGACCAGAAACTTGATGAAGTTGACTTTGAGAATCTTGATGCGCGCCTGAAGATGAATGGCGCCGGGGAGAAGTTATCCAATCTCTGGCTGGATCACCTTTTGAGAATGGGTTCGCTTGCAACAATCTAAGACGTACGTTTGATTCTCTCAATGATCTCTGAGGTCGAGACTCCCTCCACGAACGGGAGACTCAACACTTTGCCTCCGGCAGCCTCGACTTCCTCGCGACCTATGATTTGATCGAGTCCCCAGTCACCACCTTTAACCAGGACATCCGGCAGAATCGACGCAATCATTTCGCGCGGGGACACATCATCGAAAACACTCACGTAATCCACACAGGCCAGTGCTGAGATGACTTCGGCCCGGTCACTTTGATTAAGAATTGGGCGAGCGGGTCCCTTCAGTTCACGGACAGCGTGATCGCTGTTGAGCGCAACGATAAGAACATCGCCAAGTCGACGGGCTTCTCTCAGGTAGCGCACGTGACCTGGATGCAAAAGATCAAAGCACCCATTCGTAAGAACAACGACTTTACCCGCCGATCGAAGTCGTTCGCGTTCTGCTTTCAGTTCAGCCAGCGAAAGAATTGCCGCCATGCATACATCTTAATTTGGAGCCGGCGACTTGTCGCGCTTTCTTTGGCTAGCTCTTCATGTATGTGACTAACAAAAGCAGGGCGAATAGCAGAGAGTTGATCATTACGAGGACTTTGGTAAGGGAGCGTTCATCCTGCTGACGCTGTTGATCGCTGATTCCAAACATCGCCTGTACCTCCTTGCGTTGGGAATCATTTGTGTGTGTTCATCTGATTTCTGCGTCGCAAGCGTTATGCCGACTCAGTGACGAGGACACACTCGAAGGATAATTCCCGCAATCAGAAGAGTTTGGATGGACTTCGGGTTCTATTTGAACTGAGTCAGCGGTCCAGGATCTGCTTGTTTTAAGGTGATTCGCCGGGAAGGCTATACCGAATCGTGCAGTGGAGGTGGAAGGCTAATCCATCGGCGCCCGGTACCCGGGCTTTGTCATCGCGGTGATGTTTTTGCCGACAACCGCGACCTGCAGGGCTCTCCACTTGCCATCGCGTTTGTCATTCGTTGAGTAATACCCAATCGAATAAAGCGTGCGGAGCTCGGCTGCGATTTGCGAGAAAATTCCTGAAATCTCATTGTTACCCGCAACTGGATACACGCGGCCACCGGATCGATCTGCGAGCTCTGTTAGTTCATCGTGAGCAAGCTCATATAACTTTTCGGTGAGCAAACGACGCTGGTCTGCGCTCAGCGCGCAGTAGTCTGCATCACGCCACCAGACATTCGCTTTCTCGTAGTGCTCTCCATACTTCCTCATCTGCTTTC
>Ga0070669_100004150_pt1 | contig 10514 bp, 10 predicted proteins | sample KBSS53metaG_FD_64680 | JGI IMG/M metagenome (GOLD analysis project Ga0070669, IMG submission 64680) | Switchgrass rhizosphere microbial communities from Kellogg Biological Station, Michigan, USA - KBS S5-3 metaG | ecosystem: Host-associated > Plants > Roots > Rhizosphere > Soil ... | reverse complement strand
AAGACGACGCTGACGGAGAAGCTGCTGCTCTACGCGGGCGCCATCGAGCTGGCCGGGGCAGTCCGCGGAAGCAAGACACAGCGTCACGCCGTGTCCGACTGGATGGAGCTCGAGCAGCAACGAGGCATCTCCATCAGCGCGGCGGCGCTCGAATTCGAGCTCGAAGGACATCACGTCACGCTGCTCGATACACCCGGCCACCAGGACTTCAGCGAGGACACCTACCGCACGCTCCTCGCCGTCGACAGCGTCGTCATGGTGCTCGATGCCGCGAAAGGTGTGGAGCCCCAGACGCTGAAGCTCTTCGAGGTGTGCCGCTCGCGGGGCCTGCCGGTGCTGACCTTCATCAACAAGCTGGATCAGCCGGCACGCGATCCGTTCGAGCTGCTCGACCAGATTGAGCGTGTCCTCGGCATCTCGGCGGCGCCGATGAACTGGCCGCTCGGCGACGGTCCGGATTTCAAAGGCGTCTACGACCTCGAGGCCAATGCCGTGCTCCTCTACGAGCGGCAGGCTCGCGGCCGCAGGACGCAGCCGGTGGTCGTCGCCAGCGCTCAGGCGGAGGAAGTCACGGAGCTCGTGGGCGAGCGCCGGCAGAAAGAGTTGATCGACGCCATCGAGATCATCACTGGCGCCGGGACGCGGTTCGATCGCGAGGCGTACGGCCGCGCGCGTCAGACGCCGGTCTTTTTCGGGAGCGCGTTGAACGACTTCGGCGTCGAGCCGTTCCTGCATGCGCTGCTGTCGCTCGCGCCGAGTCCGGGTCCACGCCACGCCGATGTGGGCGACGTCGAACCGATGGATGCGAACTTCTCCGGCTTCGTGTTCAAGATTCAGGCGAACATGAACCCGCGGCATCGCGACCGTGTTGCGTTTCTGCGGATCTGCTCCGGGCGTCTGGCCAAGGACATGACCGTCATGAACGCGCGGCTCGGCACGTCGCTGCGGCTGTCACGCGTCTATCGGTTCTTCGGCCGCGATCGGGAGACGGTGCCGGAGGCGTTTCCCGGCGATGTCGTCGGCGTCGTCAACCCTGGACGGATTGCGATCGGCGACACGCTCTACGCCAGCAAACGCGTCCAGTTTCCACCGATTCCCCAGTTTCCGTCCGAGCAGTTCGCGATGCTCCGTCCGGTAGACGTGCGGCACAAACGGTTCGATGAGGCGATCGAGCAGCTCGCCGAAGAAGGGCTGATCCAGCTCTTCATGCCGACCTCCGGCATCCGCAATCCCATCATCGGCGTCATCGGTTCGCTCCAGCTCGATGTGGTCGAAGCGAGGATGTCGTCGGAGTATGGCATCGCGTGCACGCTCGATCGACTGCCGCATGTCGGCGCACGATGGCCCATCAAACCCCCGGGCCTCGACCTGGCGCTCCCGACCTCTGGCGTAATGCAGGCCATCGATCGTCAGCAGCGCGACGTGCTCGTCTTCGAGTCCGACTGGGTAATGCGCTACACGTTCGAGAAGAATCCCAAAATCGAATTTCGCCAGACGATTTAGGGATCGTTGGAATCGTTCGGCCCGTTCGGAATACTCGGGACGTTCCGGTCGTTGGGGCCGTTCTGTGCAGTTCCGAAGGCTTCGAACGGTCCGAACGATCTTTGCTTACCCAAAGTCATGCTGCGAAACAGCCGTGCTCGGATCGCGCTCGCGCTTCTGGTTACTGTCATCGCAACAACCGTCGCCTGTGCAGGCCTCGCCAACCTGCAGCAGATCATTCGACCGCCGCGCTTTGAACAGTCCGGTCAACCCGCCGAACTGCGACTGCTCGGCCCAAGCGCCAGGTCGCCACTCGGCGGCGCCGGCGTTCGCATCTGGCTTCAGGTCACCAATCCGAATCCGTTCGGCTTCACGCTGAGCACCATCGACGCCGACCTCATCCTCGAAGGCAATCACGCCGCAACCGGCAACTTCCCGCTTGGTCTGCCTCTCACCGCGGGACAGGAAACAGTGGTTCCACTCGATCTGTCGATCAGCTTTGCCGACGTGCCGGCGTTGAGCCGAACCATCGGGCGTCTCGCGACCGGAGGCACCGCGGCGTATCAACTTGACGGCACAGTCGGCGTCGACGCCGGACGCTTCGGCACGCCGACGTTTGGTCCGATGACGCTCACGACCGGCGAAATGCACGTCCGCTAGGCTTTCGAGACGAGGCAGCACCTGATGCGTAATACCTGACGACCTGATTCCTGGACCATCCCTGAAACCTGACACCTGATACCTGCCGGATCCCGGATCCCGGACTAAGATCCCCTCCCATGAGCCAAGTGACCTTCAAACGTCCAGATGGAAAAGAGTGCTCCGGCTATTACGTGGAGGGGAACGGCGGCAAGACCGCGCCAGGCCTCGTCGTGATTCAGGAGTGGTGGGGAGTCAACGATCACATCAAAGGAGTGGCGGATCGCTACGCGAAGCACGGGTTCCGCGTGCTCATACCGGACTTATATCGCGGGAAAGTTGGTCTCGATGCGAAAGAGGCCGAGCACCTGATGACCGGTCTCAATTTCGGCGACGCGGCAGGAAACGATATTCGCGGCGCAGTGCAATACCTGAAGCAATCAAGCCCGAAAGTCGGTGTGACCGGCTACTGCATGGGCGGTGCGCTGGCGATTCTCGCATCGGTCTTCGTACCTGAAGCGGATGCAGTGGTCGCCTGGTACGGTTTTCCGCCGCTCGAATACGTGGACGCCTCCAAAATCAAGGCGCCCGTAATGGGACATTTCGCGATTCACGATGGATTCTTCAAGATTGAACAGGTCGATCAGCTCGAAGAGAAGCTGAACGCCGCCGGCGCCAAGCACACCTTCCATCGCTACGACGCAGGACACGCGTTTGCCAGCGACGATCCCATCATTCACACGGTCGGACTGAAAAAGGACGCGACCGCGGCCTCCAAGGCGTGGGAGCGCACGCTGGAGTTCTTCGATCAGCATCTCGGTGCCGCGCAACCCGCCTGAACCCGTATCGTTCGTGCGTGCCGCCGCGGAGTTTCGCGACGGCCGCACGACTCCGCGCCGGTTTCTCGAGCGCTGCCTCGAGGCCATCGCCACGCACGACAGGACGATCAAGGCGTTCGTGACGCTCGACGCCCGTGGTGCGCGGAGAGCCGCCGACGCCGCAACGCGGCGCTACAGGCAGGCGCGTCCGCTCTCGCCGGTCGATGGCTGTCCGATCGCCGTCAAGGACATCATCGCGACCGCCGACATGCCGACGGAGATGAACTCGCCGATCTACCGGAAGTGGCGGCCGAAGGCCGATGCCGCGAGTGTGATGGCGCTTCGTCAGGCCGGGGCGGTCATCGTCGGCAAGACGGTGACGACGGAATTTGCCATCGGCCGTTCCGGTCCGACGCGCAACCCGTTTGATACCACGCGCACGCCGGGTGGGTCATCGAGCGGTTCGGCTGCGGCGGTCGCCTGCGGCATGGTGCCCGCGGCGCTCGGCACGCAGACGCAGGGCTCCGTCCTGCGCCCGGCTGCCTACTGCGGCGTCGTCGGCTTCAAGCCGACACACGGCGTCCTCCACACCGGCGGTATTCATCTGCTCTCTCCGACATCGGATCATCTGGGCGTGATCGCCGCCAGCGTCGAGGACGCGTGGCTCGTCGCGTCGCAGATCTCAATCGGCGCCGCCAGCGCCGGACTTGGTGTCATGAACGGCGCACAGCATCACGCGATTGCCGAACGGCAGCCGCGAAAGCTGATTCGACTGTTCACGCGCGGGTGGAGCGAAACCGACCACGCATCACGTGAGGCGTTCGATGCGTTCATCGATCGCGTGAAGGCGCGCGGAATCGACGTGACATCGCAAGATGAGGATGCCGAGGTCGCGGAGCTCGAGCGGCAGTTCGAACAGGAGCTGGATGGCCACCTCGATCTGATCGCGTACGAGATGCGCTGGCCGTTCGAGGACTACCTGGCGAGATACGGTCCGCAGAAGATAGGTCCGCGCATCCGCGAACTGCTCGACCGTGCGCGCAACCTTACTCCCCGTGACTATGAGGCGCGCCTCGCGACACGCCATCGCCTGCAACGCCACACCGCGGCCGTGCTGGCTCGCTGCGACGGCTTCATCACGCTCGCCTGCTCCGGCCCGGCGCCTCGAGGTCTCACACAGACCGGCAGCCGCACGTTCCCGTCTTATGCATCGTGGCTCGGGCTGCCCGCGTTCTCGCTGCCGCTCATCGAGGTCAACCGGCTGCCCGTCGGCGTGCAGCTGATCGGCGGCGAGGGTGCCGATTCGTCGCTGTATGCAATTGCGCGCTGGATGGCGCAGACGGTCCGCTGACGACAGGAACTGGCTAGAATAGAGGGGATTCGTGATTCATGGTTTGTGGTGTGCAGTCGTCAATCGATCAGTCGCCAATCACGAATCGTTGAACGGAGGTAGGGATGAAGAAAGTCGCCATGCTTCTCGGCGTGTTCACGCTGTCGGCGCTGCCGGCGTTTGCGCATCACGGCTGGGGCGGCAACGAAGATAAGCTGACCGACGTCACCGGCACGGTGACGACACCTGTCAGCCTCGCGGGCCCGCACGGGACGATGAAGATCAAGGACGCGCAGGGCCATGAATGGAATGTGACCATGGCGCCGCCAAACCGGACGCAGCAGGCGGGCGTGTCAGAAAAGCTGCTGCCGGTGGGCTCGACCGTCACTGTGCACGGCCACCGCAACAAGAATCAGAATACTTACGAAATCAAGGTCACCAAGCTCACCTTCAACGGCAAGGTGTACGACGTTTACCCGGGGATGGAGTGATCCGACGGGAGATTGATCTGGCGGGTCCGAAGGACCCGCCGTCCATCCATTGATTGCGTACTGTTCTGCTCTGGATTGAACAGACCGGGCTCGGGCACATGATGCGCGAGTCCGGTCCCTGGACCTACGCGATCGTCAACGTCGCGCACATCCTCGGCGTTTCCACTCTCTTCGGTTCCGTCTTCGTGCTCGATCTGCGGCTGCTTGGCGTCTGGAGCCGCCGCATCCGCATCACCGACCTTTCGATGGCGGTGACGCCAATCGCGACGACCGCCTTCATCGTCGCGATCACCACCGGTGCGGCGCTATTGGCCACCAAAGCGACCGCATACGTCGACAATCCGTTCCTGCTAATCAAATTTCCGGCGATTGCCCTCGGGATGCTCAATGCAGGCATCCTGCACATGACGTCCGCGTGGCGCGAGATCGGCGTTCGCGCGCTCCAGCCTGGCGAGCGTCGTCAGCTCGCGGTAATGGGAGGGATCTCGCTGATCTCCTGGCTGACGGCGGTTACAGCTGGGCGAATGATCGGGTACTGGTAAGTCGCGACGGTTTCCACCTCATCGTCCGATCACGAGCCAGAGTCAGAACAAAACTCAAAGCACGGACACGGGCATGTCGGGTGCTCGGCCTCCAACTCCGCACGCCGGGAAATCGCTCTCGCTTCGGCACTCTGACGCGGTCGCGTCGACTATCGGGCAACTCGATGCTGCGTCCTTCACGCGGCTCAAATTGTCCGAGCCCAGTTCGCCGCAACTCGAACGCGTTGACGGAAGTCGACGCGGAACCCTCGCTCGCGCGCTTTCCGATTGCTCGGAGCGGCATGCGTCGTAGTCGGCCTCAACCCGACATGACCCGTGAGGCGTCGTTCGCTCACACGTGCACGACCGGCGACTGCGAGCGACCTGACAGCGTCAGTCGAAAAACGCGGCGTCGGCTTCACAGACGCAGTCCGTCGAGCATCAAACGCTGCATCTTCGCTCACGACGCCGTGACGACGAGCCGACGCCAGCGTTTTTCCAGGTCGTCGAGCTTGGAGCCGAGAGTGCATGTGTGAGCGAACGACGGTCAACTGCAGCCGGCAATCGAGCCGGCGTCCCAAGTTATCGAACCCCAAGGAACGGCCTTCGGGATCGCCAAGCTCTCGTCACTTACTGAGTATCCACAAGCGCTCTGTGATCGATTGAAGCGTCTCGTTCGCTTTATCCTCGTCATCAACCTCGTGACCGTTTTTCCTTGTGATATAGAGGTCGGTCAACGATCCCATGGTGCCTTGAAAAAGCCGTCGCACATCCGACCTCACTTCTTCGTCACTCGCGACACGAGCACGGTCCAACAGGATTCGAATGTATTTCACGTAGGAGACGCAGTGTTCATCTAAGAGCGTCTCCAAGTCCCTGAGCGCTAAGACCAATTCGGAAGTTCGATTGTCCATTGCGAGCGTCAGTAGGGAATCTCTCCAAGAAGTTGAAGATTACCCTTTCTCGCACCTTCAAACCGAGACGCCGACCTGATATGACGCAGAGTAACCTGCGGCCGGGTTACCGCTCGGCGTAACCAGCTCGGACGAAAGGCTGTCCGCGAAGATGCCGTCCTGCAGGTTCGACGTCGGATTGCTGCCACGTGAGGCGTAGACGCCCGTCGCATACACCGCGTTGTTGATTGTTTCGGGGAACGCGATCTGCGTGACCTTCACCGACCTGCCATTCATCGTCACCTCGATGTGAATGTGCGTCGCGCGTCCCTGATACCAGCCCGGATAGACGGTCATGAAATTGACCTGCCCGTTTGCATCGGTGGTCTGGATGCCGCGCAGGTAGGTCTGCGATGTTTGCGAGCCGTATTCCGAATAATTGCCGGCTGCATCGCACTGCCAGATCTCCACGTTGGCGTTGGCCAGCGGCGCGCATCCATTGCTCACGTTGATGACACGAATGGTCAGCGCGAGCGCCACACCCTGCCTGTTTTCGCGGATGTCGCTGCGAAAGATGTCGGACTTCGACGGATACGGGCCAGCGGTTTCATTCGGCGCCACCGCGCACGCGTCGTTGCTGGCCGAGGTCCCACCCGTCGCGCCGGTGCCCGCGGCCGTTGTTACCGTCGGTGCGACCGTCGACGGGCTCGTCCCCGACTCGCTGCCGCACGCCGCCGCCACAGCCGCCGCACCCGCGGCTCCGATGAAGCGAATCATCTCGCGCCGATCGAGTTTCTTTTCACTTGCCGTTTCGTTCGTCATGGCTTCTTTCCTTGGCGCATTCCAAATCACCCATCACAATCGCGAATCGCCTGATCAAGTAGACGCGGGCACTGTTGCGGAACTGTGGCCGTAGACGCCCTCGGCTGACACACTTCTGCAGCACTTTCCAGACATGATTGACGTCGTGTTGCTGCAGCGCGTGCGTGCCTGGTCGCGCAGCCTCTACTGGCGGATTGCCGTCAGCTTTGCCGTCTTTACGCTCGGCATGCTGCTCGTGCAGAACATGCTGTTCAGGTACCTCCTCGAGCGGCCGGATCCGTCATTCCTCTCTCCGAACGCCATGGCGCTGCTCGTCGCAGCCGACCTGCAGCAGCGCGTCGTCTCGGACGTGTCGGTAAGCCTCGATGAGTACCTGCGGCAGAAGTATGCGGGGACACGACAGCCCGTGTATGTGGTCCTGAAAGACGGCCGCATCGGGGGCAACAGGAGCGAGCCGCTATCCGACGACATGCGCCGCGCGACCGTCGCCTTTCTCGGCGGCGGCAACGTCCGCGAGGCGACTGCGCAGATGCAGTCGCGCGCCCCGATCGTCACTGCGCCGATCCAGCTTGGCAACGAGCTTCGCGGCATCGTCGTCCTGCCGCCGCCACCGCCTGAAACGGGCCTGCAGGCAACCGCACGAATGGTGTCGTTGCCCGGCGCACTGTTGCTCGTCACGACGGCGGTCCTGGTTGCAGCGCTAATCTTTTCGCCCGCCCGCCGGCGATTACAGGCGCTCGAATCAGCCGCGGAACGGCTCGGCGGGGGGGATTTGACCGCGCGGGCACCAGAGCACGGCGCCGACGAGATCGCCCGCGTGGCGCGCGCGTTCAACACGATGGCCGCGGAACTATCCGCACGCGACGAAGCGTTGCGCACGTCCGATCGCCTGCGTCGTCAGATGGTTGCTGACGTGTCACACGAACTGAAGACGCCATTGACCTCGATGCGTGGCTATGTCGAAACGCTTCGCATTCCCGACATCGCACTGTCGCAGGAACAGCGTGGCCAGTACCTGGACACGATTGAGCGCGAAACCAGGCGTCTCGAACGCATCGTCCAGGATCTGCTCGACATCGCGCGCATCGAAAACGACGCCATTGCGCTCGACCAGCGGTACTTCGACACGTGGCGACTGTTTCAGCACGTCGTCGAACGGCACCAGGCGGGAGCGGATGCGCGTCGCGTGCGGCTGGCGACGCTCGTGCACGATGAGGCGGATCAACTCTTTGGCGATCCAGACCGCCTCGAACAGGTCGTGGACAACCTCGTCGCCAATGCAATCCGGCACACGGCGTATCGCGGCCACGTCGAACTACGAGCGCAGCTCTCTTCGACGGGGGCCGAGATCGCCGTCAGCGACGATGGCGAGGGAATCGCGGTGGAGCACCTGCGGCATATCTTCGACCGCTTTTACAAAGTGGATGAGGCACGCGCGTCGGGCGCCTCGGGCAGCGGTCTCGGCCTGTCGATCGCGCGTGCGATCGTCGAACGGCATGGGGGCACGATTGCCGTCGAAAGCCGGCGCGGGAGAACCGTCTTCACCGTGCGTCTACCGCAGCCGGTCGTTGACGAGCGCGTTCAGCAGGCGTCGGCGAACTTGTAGCCAACACCCCACGCGGTGAGGATCAGGGTCGGGGTCTGCGGATCGCGTTCAATCTTCCGGCGCAAGCGGCTGACGACTGTATCGACAGTCCGATCGGTGACGTAGGCATCGCCACGCCAGACCTGCTGCAGCAGCGCCACGCGGCTGAACACCATACCGGGGCGGGCAGCGATGAGCGCGAGCAGATCGAATTCCTGCCGTGTAAGGTCGACCGACTCTCCGCGGACCGTCACCTCCCGCTTCTGCAGGTCGATGGCCAGCTCGCCCGCGGAGATGAGCGTGTCTGCCGGCGCGGGTTCACCACCAGCGCGCTTGTGCCGCCGCAGCAGCGCCTCGACGCGCGCGAGCAGCTCGCGGATTCCGAACGGCTTCGCGACGTAGTCGTCCGCGCCGCTTTCGAGACCGACGACTTTATCGGATTCGGCGTCGCGGGCCGTGAGCATCAGGATTGGCGTGTCGCGGCTGGCACCTTCGGTGCGAAGCGCGCGACACAGCGTCACGCCGTCGAGACCGGGCAGCATGACGTCGAGAATGATGAGGACGAAGCGTTCGGCGCGTGCCGTGTCGAGCGCGCGTCGTCCGTTTGCTTCCTCGCGCACATCGAACTGCGCCAGGCCAAGATGCAATCGGAGCAGATCGCGAATCGCGGGTTCGTCTTCGACCACGAGAATCGTGCCGCGCGCGTTCGGCATACGCACATTTTACGGGCGCCTGTTCTGGAGTGACGCCTTCATCGGACAACGGTGTTCTCGATTCATGACGGGATGACGCGCGGATTGCGCGGATACATTCGCATTCGGGCCGGTACGATGGTTGCTCCGCGGAGCGCGAATGATCACGACAACACATCATCGATTCACTCGCGTGCTTCTGCCTGCGGCCGCTGTCTGGATCGCGGGGGTGCTGGTGGTCGCGTGCGGGGGCGCTGCCGACTCGCCGACCTCACCCTCGACGGTGACCACACCGGATACGACGACGACCTCCAGCGGCACGACGACGTCCAGTGGCACGTCGACAACGCTGGCCTACGTCAACGACGTCAAGCCGATCCTCGACTCGGACTGCGTGATCTGCCACAACGCCCAACTGCATGAAGACAATGTCAATTTGTCCACCTACGCGGGCGTGATGCGCGTCGTGCAGGCCGGCAGCGCGAACTCGCTGCTCGTTCGTGTCACCAGGTCGAACGGCATCATGTATCCGAATCTCACTGGCGACCGCGCAACGAAGTCGGAGTTGATCCGTTCATGGGTCGTGGACAGCCGCGCCGCGGAATCGCGGTAACTCGATTGGCGACTAGCGGCGATCCTCACAAAAGTCTTCCTGCAGCTCGTTGGCGGAACGCTGGTAGTAGCGTGTGTAGCTGTGCGGCTTCGCGAGGGTCTTCGGATCCTCCGCGGTCACCTGGTACTCCAGGTATCGTCCGTTGCCGACCAATCGGAACCGTTCAATCAGGCGCAGGGCGTCGCTGTGCGGCGCGCCGAGATCGTTCAGCCAGGTGGCGTCGTTGAAGCGCGTGGTGTCGACGATCAGCGTATCGCCATCGACGCGGCCGATCGAGTCGCCGAGAAATGTCGGGTCGCCTTTGGTCGCGTGCTCCCTGCGTCCCAAATAGACCTCGCGTTTGTTGCCGAGCGCGGTCCGCTCGTACATCATCGTGACGCGGTTCTCGGTCGTCAGCAGCTCGAAGCGGCTGTCGGCGCGCGCCATCATGCCAGTTTGGTGCGTTGCGACGCCCGCATCGTGGTAATCATCGTCCCCGCCATCGTCTCGAGATGGCCGATGATCATGTAGCTCGCGGGCATCTTCCCGCGTCAACGGAGCGACGACGATCCGCGCTTTCCTGTTGCCTTTGTGCTCGACAACGTAGCCTTCACGGTGCAGCCATTGAAGCGCGCTGCGGATCGGCGTG
>Ga0070669_100004148_pt1 | contig 10516 bp, 9 predicted proteins | sample KBSS53metaG_FD_64680 | JGI IMG/M metagenome (GOLD analysis project Ga0070669, IMG submission 64680) | Switchgrass rhizosphere microbial communities from Kellogg Biological Station, Michigan, USA - KBS S5-3 metaG | ecosystem: Host-associated > Plants > Roots > Rhizosphere > Soil ... | reverse complement strand
CTGCGCCGCGAGCACGCTGGACCGGCCGTAGGCGGCCGCGGCGTCGAACGAGAACTTGTTGTTGCTCTCGCGCCGTGACACCGACACCGCCGCCGTCCCGTTCGTCGTCTGCGAGTTGCCGGTCGTGATCGACATGCCGCCCTTCGCCAGCGCCTTCCACTCGACGGGCGGAGGCGGTGGCGCGCCGGCCTTGATCTCCTCGGGCTTCCCGAACGTGAAGCTCGGGTTGCCCTGGGCGAACGCCGGCAGCGCGAACAGCATCAGCGCCAGTACCGTCAGCACGCTGGTGCAGGCGCGGCAGCGACGCGCCGCCTTTGGCACGTTCTCCAGGCACTCGGGGCACTGCTTCGTCTCGGGCGTCGCCGTCTTGCGGTTCAGGGTGCCGACGATCTTCACCATGACGATGAACACCACGAACGCGACGATCGTGAAGTCGACGACCGTGCCCAGGAAGTCGCCGACGCGGAACTTCAACGGCGTCACCTCCCATTTGCGCCAGTCCCCCTCCGGGATCACCGCGTTGACCAGCGGCATGACCATGTCGGAGACCATCGCGCTGACGATCTTGCCGAACGCACCGCCGATGACGACGGCGACGGCGAGATCGACGACATTGCCTTTGTTGATGAACTCCTTGAACTCTTTCAGGACCTTCATGGTCGCGCACAGTAGCCCTGAAGCTCGTCCGCGCCAAACAGGCAAAGTGCGCGCAGCCGGGTTAGTGTGGAGCGCCCGCGATGAAAGGATTCGTGCTCGGACTGCTCGTCGCCGGCATAGGGTTCGCCGGCTATTTCTACCTGAAGGGGTACCTGCGCCTCCCGTCGCGGCAGGTGGCCGTCGCGGACGCGGGGGCGCCGGTGAAAGAGGTGAAGGAAAAGAAGAAGAAGCGCCGGCGTGGCGCCGTCCGCGAGGCGCGCAACGAATCGCCCGGGCCTGCCGGGCCGGGACACCAGGCGCCGCCGCCGGTGGCGGAGGCCGAGCCGGAGCCGGTCAAGCTGTCGCCGTCCGATCTCAAGCTGGTGAGCCAGGGCGACGACCTGTCGCGGCCCGACGTGGTTCACATGGGCGACGCGACCGACGACAGCGGTTCGCACGAGCTGAGCCAGGACGACATCGACGCCAAGTTTCGCGCCAAGGAGGAGGCGATCCTCGGGTGCATCTCGCGCGCCCGGCCCGACGAGGAGACGTACGTTCCCGGGCGGGTGACGGTCAAGTTCCGCATCCAGCGCACGGGCAACGTGCGCGGCGTGCGCGTCGAGGCGCCGGCGATCATGCAGAAGGGTGGCATCTACAGCTGCATCAAGGGCGTCGTGAACGGCATCCGCTTCCCGCCCTCGAGCAGCAGCCAGATCGTGTCGTATCCGTTCTCGCTGACCTGAGGTCAGCAAGCCGCTATGGCGAGACTTTGGTGCGCGCGAAGTCCGCGATCGTGCGCGCCGCTTCCAGCGCGCTCAGGTCCGGTTTCCCGATCGTGATCAGCTGGGGCTGGGCCGTCGGCGTTTCTCGCAGCAGGCGGGCGGCGGCGCGGACGGCGGCGGGGATCGACGCGTCGTCGTCGGGCGTCTGCGCCAGCGCGACGACGTGGTCCATGTAGCTGCGGCCGTAGCGTTCGTCGGGCGTGGTCACCAGCACCGCGTTCCATGCCATGCCCGCCGCGCGCCGCGCGTGGGTCACGCCGGCGCGGACGGAGCGGTGCGAGAGCTTCTCCTCCGCGTGCGCGAGCTCGGTCGCCGCGGCGGCGAGCCATTCGGCGGCGTCCAGCCTGTGCAGCCAGTGGCCAGGATCGCGGCCGGCCATGTCACGACCGCCAGACGTCGACGACCTTCTCGGCGCTCGCCAGATCCTGCTCGGTGTCGATCTCGCGCCATCCACCGTCGACCAGCACGGCGCCCAGCGCCACGCCGCGCGCCGCGACGGCGTTGAGACCGTCGGACAGATACGCCTGGCGCAGCGTCGCCGCTGCGCCGAACGGCGCGTCCAGCCCGCGCGCCAGCGCCTCGCGCCAGACGTCGGCCAGCGCGGCCGTGCCCGCGGGCGCGAAACGCGCCAGGCCCGTGAACTCGCCGGCGGCGTCCTTCTCCGCCACCTGCCGCTTGCCGACGCGCGTGACGGTGGCGGCGTCGCCGCTGCCCGCGACATGCGCCAGCTCGGCCTCGCTGACCGGGTGCAACGTGCGCCCTTCATAGGCGTCACGCCAGCGGCGATCGACGATCAGCCCGACGGGCGCGCTCGACGCGGCCACGCGGCGCGCGTGCTCGGGCGAGAACACGATGTCCGAATACGTGAACAGAAAGCCGTCGCCCATCTCGGCCTGCGCGTAGAACAGCGACATCAGGATGTTGTTGCTCGCCCACTCGGGGTTGTCGACGAAGCGCAGCTTGGGCCCGCCCGCGGGGCCGGCGATGCGATCGCCCAGATACCCGCGCACGATCACGACGTCGTCGACGCCGGCGGCGGCGAGCGCGTCCAGCTGCCAGTGAAGGATGGAACGTCCGCCCACCTTCACCATGCACTTCGGGATGTCGTCGGTTTCGACGCCCAGTCGCTTGCCGCGTCCCGCGGCGACGATGATCGCCTTCATCGCTTCCGCCCCAGCTTCAGCGTGATACCCAGGAACGCGCGCGCCGCGTAGGCGGCGTTCATCAGCACGTAGGCGTGCAGGAAGATGTCGATGCGGTTGACGAGCGCGACCAGCCAGATGTGGCTGGGGTAATGGACGATGAACCGCCCGACCGCCTCCGCCAGCGCCAGCGGCGAACGCCGCGCGGTCGTCGCCGGTTTCGTCTCGAAGCCCTCGCCGTAGTCGCCGGTGCCGTGGCTGACCGTCGCGCCCGTCGCCGCCGCGTACTCGGGGCGCCGCACGAACGTCGTCAGGCTGATCGCGCCGGCGACCACCGCCAGCCCGGCCAGACCCTCGAGCAGCCAGCGCGGGTCGCGCGCCGGCAGCCACAGCCGGATGGCGATCGCCGCGATCAGCGCGAACGCCTTCAGCTCGTCCATCAAGAAATCCAGATGCGCGCCGACCGGCGACGACGTTCCCTTCAACCGCGCCAGCTGACCATCGGCGCAATCCAGCACGTACGACAGCTCGATGATGGCGGCGCCGGCGATCAGCGCGCCCCAGGTGGGCAGCGCCGCCAGCACAGCGGCGCCTGCCAGGAACACGGGCAGCGTCGCGAACGTCACCTGGTTGGGCGTGATTGCGGTGCGCGCCAGCGGGACGACCAGCACGGCCGCCAGTGGGCGCGCGACCAGCCGGTTCCAGATGATGTCGTTCGGCTTCTTCGTGCGCCGGTAGATATCGACGGCGGCGGCGAACACTGCTCTTACTTAGTGAGCGAGGAGGCCGACCAGCTGGTAGATGCCGATCAGCGCGGCACCGAACACAACGCCGACGATGACGTACGTCCAGATCGGCGTCTCCCGCTTGGGGAGCTCCAGCTTGTCGGTGCCGGCGGCGGCAGGTGCGGGCGCCGGCACGGGCTTCGGGGCGACGACCGGCGCGGGCGTGGACGGTCGTTTGGGTGCTTCGGCCGCGGGGGCGTCGTAGCCGCTGCGGGTCGCCGCCGGATCGTCGGCGGCAGCAGCCGGAGCCGCTGACACCTCGGGGGCGGGGACGGCCACCTTGCGCGCGCCCGTCTTCGAGCGGTCCTCGATGGCGCCGGCCACCGAAGTTGGTGCGGCGGCAGCCGGCGCAGCGGCAACTGGCGCCGGCGACGCCGACGGGCTGGGCTGCGTGACGGGCGTGTACCCCGCCGCGCCCGGTGTCGGAACGCCGAAGATCGTCTTGGTGGCGCTGGAGGTCGACGGCCGCGACACGGGAGCGGGAACCGGCGAAGGGGCGACGCCCGGCGGCGTCACCTTCACCGGCGCGGCGGCCGGTGGTGGCGCGGCGCTGGCCGCAGGCGGCTGCGCGACGGTCGACGGCGTGGCGGGGCTGGTCGGCGACGTCGTTCGCGCCGCGGCGGCTGCGGCCTTGGCGGCCTCGGCGGCGGCGCGCGCCTTGATGATCTCGGCCGCCGGCATGCCGAAGATTGTCTTGGTGGCGCTGGCCTGGCGGGCGGCCTGCGCCGACGGCGCGGGCGCCGGAACCTTGGCGGCGGCCGCGGCTGCGGCCTGCGGCCGCTTGGGCGCGACGGCCGGTAGCTTCAGCGGCTGGACGTGGAGGCGGTAGTTGCCCGACGCCCACTGCATCACCTCGGCGAGCCGCTCGGGCGCGTCGATGCCGCCGACGGTGACGTTGCCGATCTCGCCGCGCTTGTACTCCACGCGCGCGTTCTCGTTCCCGCGCCACACCTCGATGCCGGCGGTGATGACGTAGTCCTCGCAGTAGCGCATCAGGTGGGCGAGGGCGCGGCTCTCCAGCGTTCCCGCGTCGGGGCCGGGGTACGTCAGATCGCCGTCGGTGGGATTGGGGAGGCGCTGCTCGACGCGGAAGCGCGTCGGTTTCGCGGCGCGCAGCTTGTCCAGCGCGTCGTCCGTCGACTTGCCGCCGAAGAGCGCGTCGGAGACGCCGCCCGCGAGCAGGTGCACCTCACCGACCGCTGCGTCGCCCGTCGCGCCCAGCACCTCGACCCGCGCCGACAGCGCGGGGCCGCTGAGGATCGCGATCAGATCGTCGAGATCACCGCCGCTCCATTCCTGGGTGGCCTTGGCGGCGGGGCTGGCGCCGTCCGCCGATTTGGGCAACAACGGACCGCGGCAGATGGGACAAACCAGCCCGGTTGCGCCCTCCGGGGCGTCGAAGCTGAGCTGGCAGTTGCCGCACGAGACCTGCATCGGTTCCTCCGGAATTACCTAGCGCGTTTTTGAACTAGAACGGCGTCTTTGTCCAGCCCCTCGGCGTCGGGGCTGCATCAGTTGTTTCCGCCCGCGCCGCCGCCGCCCGCGCCGCCGCCACCGGCCCCCGTGTCGCCGCCGGTTCCGCCGCCTCCACTGCCTGTCGTGCCTGCGCTGCCCGTGTCGCCGCCAGCGCCGCTCGCGCCGCTCGCGCCGCCGGTACCACCGCCGCCGCCGTCACCGCCAGTTCCGCTGGTTTCGTCGCCGCCATCGCTGGCGTCGCTCTCGGCGACCTCCGGAACGTAGCCGGCGCCCGCATCCGGGTCCTTGAGGATCCACTGATCCATCGGCGTGGATCCGCTGCAGCCGAGCGCGCCAGCTACGACGAAGAAGGCGACGGCCAGACCTTGCCACCGTATCGGTCGGCTCGGTCGGCGCGCGCGCATGCGGCACGGTAGCAAGCGCGCGCTGCGACCGCAAGAACGCTCAGGAAAGTGTTAGGGCGGTCGGCCGCACGCGCGCTATCTTCCCCGCACCATGGGTCAGCTCGAGTCCGCGAGACGGGTGGTTGGTGCCTGCTTCCTCATCGGCGTGGTTTCGTGCGCCGAGTCGACCCCGCCGCCCGCGAAGACGGCGCAGGCCGCCGCCCCGCTGACGACCCCGGTCGCCACCGGCGTGACCGCCGGGCCGCCCGTCAAGTTCCTGGCCGCGGAGACCGCGCGCCCGTTCCTGCTGGGGACCGTCTCCATCACCTCGATCGATCGCCTGCTGGGGAACGGCAGCAAGCTGGTCGGCCAGGCGATGCCGCTGCCGATGGACGCCGTCGGTCTGCGCGACATGATCCTGTCGCAGGCGGGCCTTCCCCCCGAGGTCGCCGTGAACGTCGACTTCGCCAGTCCCAGCGCGGCGGCCTTCATCGCGCTGGAGGGCAAGGGCAAGAGCGGTGCGGTGCTGGCGGTTCCCGCGCGCGGTCCGGCCGAGGCGCAGAAGATCATCGAAGCGCTCGGCAAGAAGATAACGACGCGCGGCGAGGCGACGCTGGTCGAGGGAAACACCGGCGGCCGCGGCTGGCTCTACCGATCGGGCAACGTCGTGGTGCTGAGCGACGAGATCGACGCGCTCGCGCGCGGGGCCCTGTTGACGCTGGAGGCGCGGAAGCCGGGTACCGACGACGTCACCGGCGTGCTTTTCCCCGACGCGCTCGCGCGCGCGAACGGCACCGACGTGAAGACCGCGATCGATCACTTCCTCAAAGAGATGCAGGAGAAGCAGGCCAGCGGCGAGGGCGCGAGCGACGTCGTCTCCCAGGAACGTACGCTGCAGTCGCTGGGCGAAGCGCTGGCGCTGGCGGGTGACGCGTCCAGCATCGAGTTCGGCCTGGTCGCGGATCCGGCCAAGGGTCTGATCATCCGGGCGCGCTTCAACGCGCGCGCGGGTACGCGCCTGGAATCGGTGGCGAAGGAGGTCAAGCCGTTCAAGCTCGACCCCGCGGTCGCCACCACCAGCGCGAGCGGCCGCTTCCTGGTCGGGGCCAACAGCATCGGACCGTTCTGGCGGGGGGTGCTGGCGACCTATCGCGATCGGTTGGCCGCCGACAAGCAGAAGGGCGCGTCGGTCGCGCTCGCATACTACGACGCCGTGATGGCGGCGCTGGCCGGGCAGCTGTCGACCAGCATGTCGCTGTACAAGGAGGCGCCCTATCTGAGCGGCGCGTTCGCGTTCCCGCTGAAGGACGCGACCAGCGCGGGCAAGGTGGCGTCGGCGCTGGCGACGCTGGACAGCGCGGCGGCGTCGGCCTTGCTGCGCGCACAGATCGGCGACACGTCGTCGGTCGACTGGACGGTAAAAAAGGAAAGCGTCGGCAAGCTGAAGACGCAGCACTTCAAGGTGAAGTTGAAGAAGAAGCCCAGCGGAGCCAGTGACATCTCCAAGCGGCTGCTGGGGCAGACCGTGGACCTCTACTGGACGGTGGCGGACACCCGGATGCTGCTGACGCTGGGCAAGGACGCGAAGACGCGCCTCACGGCGATCGCGGCCGGCAAAGCGCCCGCCGAGACGAACAAGACGGTGGCGGACGCGCAGGCGGCCGCGGCTGCGCGTGATCTTTTCTATTACCTCGACGTGACGCCGGTGCTGGCGGTGGCGGGATCGCTGACCGAGGAGCAACGGCTGGCCACGCTGGGCAAGGGCGGCGGCAACCCGATCCCGATGATGTTCACCGCCGGCGGCGACGGCGCGGGCAAGCTGTGGACCGTCGACCTGACGGTTCCGCCGTCGGCGTTCGCGGGCATCGGCACGCTGGTCGCGGCCGGCATGGGCGGCGCGAACTAGCGAACTAGCCGCCCCCGCGCGAAGCGCGGGATCGCGGCTACCAGAAAAAACAATAGTCGCAAACCGCGCCTTCGGCGCGGAGCGACTAGCCTAGAGCGCGCCCAGCAGCGAGCGTACTTCGATCTCGGCAGGCTTGCCGCGCGGCGTGTAGCTGGTCGTGTCGATGCCGCCGTAGCCGTACCAGTTCCAGATGTAGACGCCGTCGAGGACGGCGGCTGTCGACCAGACGCGGCGGAATGACGCGAACGCGCGGCGCTGCTCGTCGATGTCGGGCGTGCCGCCCGGGCCCTCGTCCCACGGAGCGGCCGTGACGCCCTTGCGCGACCGGTAGCCGAGCTCGGTGAAGATGAACGGGTGGTTCCGGCCGATGCGCCAGGCTTCGATCTCGCGGCGCGCCCGCCGCCAGCCCGCGTCCAGCGTCGCGTCGTCGGTCGGCGCCGTCGCCTCGCGCAGGTTGAAGTAGCCCGAGATACCGTCTTCGTCGACCAGCTCGTAAAGCGCAGTCGAGCGGTAGTGATCCCAGTTGGCCGAATAGACGAGCTTGCCCGGGAAGATGGCGCGCACGCGTTCGATGACGGGCCGCCAGTGATCCAGGTCGTCCTCCAGCGACGACAGCTCGCTGCCGACGACCAGGCGCGTGGCGCCGGTGAGGCTCGCCACCGCGCCCAGCTCGCCCAGCAGATCGAGGTAGCGCTTGAACCAGGCGTCGCGATCGCGCGGCGCCAGCGTGCCTCTCCACTGCCCCGGTCCGGGCGACGACAGGCGGATGATCGGAAACACCATCACCTGCAGCCCGTCGCGCTTCGCGGCGCGGGCCACGTCGGCCAGCATCGTCAGCGTCGGCGAGTAACGGGTGTGCAGCGCGAGGTCGTGCGTGGTGGCGTCGGTCTGGTACAGGGGGACGACCAGCGAGACGTGCGTGGCGCCCAGCGCGACGATCTCCGCCAGCAGCGGCCCGTAGTTGAAGCTGACGTCCTCCGCGAACAGACCCAGCGCGACGCCGCGCTGCCGATCGACGGGCGGCGGCGGGGGCGGGGGCGGCACAAACGGAAGCTCCGCGGTGCCGGGCGCGCGCGGATGGCCGGGCGAGCTCGTCGGCGGCGCCTGCGGCGCGGACGCGAGCAGCGCCAGGACCATCACCGCCGCCAGTCGCGTCATGACACGCGCACCGGCGGCGCTGCCCGCACCAGCGCCTCCTTGAGGAGGCCGATCTTGTTCCGCGCGGCGAGGATCTGCTGGCGAAGCGAGTCGACCTTGCGCGAGAGATCCTCGAAGTCGGACTGGCGCGCCTCGGCCGAGAGCTGCTCACCGGCGACCAGGACCGCCGTCATCCGTTCCTGCAGGTCGTCCAGCCCCGCCAGCAGCTCGCCGTCCTTGACCATCTCGTCGGGCGTGCGCTTGCGCGCGGCCAGCTGTTGCGCCGACGCGTTCAGCGCCGCCGCGTCCTTGCCGATCGCCTCGAACCCCCGCATCAGGCGGGTCAACTCCTCGCCCCGCGCCTGGATCTCCAGGGCGCGGACGCGGATCGCCTCGGCCTGCTCCTGCTGAGCGTCGCGCGCGGCCGCCAGCGCCACCGTCAAGGCCTGCGCGTGCGCCTGCAGCTCTTCCTCGCAGCCGGCGACCCGCTTCAGATTTTCGGCGGCGCGTTCGAGGTTGCTCTGCGAATCGAGCCGTCCCTTGCGCAGGCCGTCGGCCAGCGCGGCGAAACGCTTCAGCGTCTCGTCGAACGCCTCGGCGGACGCCACCAGCGGCGAATCGGCCGGTTTCGATCGCGTCGCCATCAGCGGGAGCAGTCCTTTCCTTCGTTGCGCTTGGCCACGTCGCCCACCAGCGGCGCGTAGAACGCCATCAGCGCGCGCGGCGAGATCGACTCGCCGGTCGCGTCCTTGATGACCTTTCGCCAGTCACGTGTCGCGCCCAGCGACAGGATGCCCTTCAGGAACGCGCCCACCTCCTTGCTGCCGGAGTAGTCGCACGCGCGCACGTCCTGCTTGAGGATCTTCGTGCAGATGTGATCGTGAAGCTGGAACTTGATCAGCGTCGCCAGCGCGTAGTCGTAGTACTGGGCGGAGTCGTCGTTGATGTGGGTCTTGGTGCAGGCGTCGCACAGCTCGGGATCGCGCCCGCCCGGCGGCGTGACGCCCTGGAACTGGGTGACGTAGTCCCACCACTTGCTCTGCCATTCCGCGGGAGGCAGCTCCGTCTCGTAGAGGTCGCGCTCGAAATGGCTCATGGTCCCCGCCGACCAGGGCAGGAAGACGATCGAATCCAGCGCCGATTGCAGCAGCGAGGCGCCCGGGTCCGGCGCCTTGCCTTCGGGGATGACGCCGACCTTGGTGAGGTAGGGCGTCTGCTGGCTCGCCAGCTTGGCCAGCTCGCCGATCGCCTCGTGAAAGGCGCGGTTGGCGCCATCGCGCAGCAGGAACGGCACCTCGGGGCGCGTGTACGAGAGGAAGTAGTAGATGTGGCCCAGCTCGTGGTGGCTGGTGGCGAACCACTGCTCGTTCGCCTGAACGCTCATCAGCGAACGGACGTCCAGCGCGCGATCGATGTGCCAGGCCGAGGCGTGGCTGTTCTTCTTGCGCGCGAGGCCGGGCGGCACCGGGTAGAGGTCGCTGCGCTCCCAGAACGAGGGAGGCAGCTTGTCGAAGCCGAGCGAGACGTAGAAGCTCTCGGCGCTCTTGACGATGGTCTCGGGCGACGATCCCTTGAAGAACGGGTCCAGGCTGGCCGCCTCGACGATGCCGGGCCAGCTCTGCGCCCAGCGGTTCCCGATCCAGTGCGCCGGGATCTGCCTGGGCGCCGGGCGCTTGAAGCGTGCCGCCAGCTGGTTCTTCGCCCAGCAGTGAAGCCCGTCGTACAGCGGCTTGGTCGTGGCCAGCGTGTCGTCGAGCAGCTTCATCATCTCGTCGACCGTCATGCCGTAGTCCGCGACCTGGAGCGCGAAGTACGAGTGGTAGCCCATCTCCTTCGCGACCTGGTTGCGCAGCTTGACCAGCTCGATCAGGCCCGGCTTCAGCGGCCGCCCGATCTCCTTCGACACCGTCCAGATGCGCTGCCGCTCGTTGAGATCGCGCGACTTCTTCAGGATGTCGTCGATGTCGTTGGCGGTGATCGGCTTCGCGCAGGTCGTCCCCTTCGGTTGCAGGCAGAAGGTGTAGCCGTCGAGGATGCCCGATTGCTTGGTCTCCAGCTCGACGCGCCGGGCGACCACCTCGGGGATCGTCCCGGGGGCCTCGGCGGCGGCGAGCAGCAGCTTGCGCAGCTGGCGGACGGTGAGCTCGTCCAGCTGCTTCTCGTTCTTGAGCAGCGCCTTGGTCTTGTCGATGACCGTCGTCGATCCCGTCACCGCGGCCCAGACCTTGTTGGCGCCGGTTCGCTCCGCGACGTGCTCGGGGGTGACGTC
>Ga0070669_100004147_pt1 | contig 10516 bp, 9 predicted proteins | sample KBSS53metaG_FD_64680 | JGI IMG/M metagenome (GOLD analysis project Ga0070669, IMG submission 64680) | Switchgrass rhizosphere microbial communities from Kellogg Biological Station, Michigan, USA - KBS S5-3 metaG | ecosystem: Host-associated > Plants > Roots > Rhizosphere > Soil ... | reverse complement strand
AGCGTGATGCCGCGCAGGCGCGGCGTGCGTCCGGTGACGGCGTCCTGTAACAGCAGGTTGGTCGCAGGCAGCGAGACGATGGTGATCGGTGCGCGCGCCACCGCGTCGAGCGTGGCCAGGGCCTGCGCCTCGGGCTGCACTGCCAGCGCGCAGACGTGGCCGCAGACCACGCGGCCTTCGTAGCCGATCTCGCGCAGGAGGCGCGCGGTGGTCGAAAGGCCGACGGCCGCGGCGTTGAGTTCCTCGTCGACGTGCAGGTCGACGTCGAGGTCGCAGGCCTGCGCCGCCACCAGCAGGTGGCGCAGCGCGGCCTCGCTCCAGTTGGTCGAATGCACGAAGCCTCCGAGCACCGCGTGCGGGCCGGTGGCCTTGACCGTCTTCGCCAGGCGCATCGCCTGCGCGGCGTCCTCGAACAGCGGCAGCTTGATCAGGCTCACCTGTTCGAGCCGGACCCGGCCCGTCCATTCCTGCGCCAGCTCGGCCATCACGGGCCAGGCCATGGGCGTCGCATCGGGCTCCCACCAGTCGACGTGCGTGCGCAGGTGCGTGGTGCCGCATTCCCACGCCCATTGCAGCCCGCGCGCGGCGCGCTCGCGCACGTCGGCGAGCGTCCAGTGCACGCGGTCGTTCAGCATCGCGTCGATGGCGCCGAGCAGTCCCGGCTGCACCTGTTTCATGCGCGGCAGCGTGAAGGCCTTGTCGAGGTGCGTGTGGGCGTCGACGAAGCCGGGCAGGCCCAGCGTGCCGGCGGCATCCCAGGCCGCGGCGGACGGCACCGGCGCCTGCGCGGCCGGCTGCACCGACCGCACGCGGCCCGCGTCGATCGCAAGGCGCGCCAGCACGGGGACGCCGCCCTGCTGCGGCCAGTCCGACGGCAGCAGCCAACGCGGCAGCCGCAGGTTGTCGATCACGGTCGGCGTGTGCATCGGGTGCTCAGGCAAAACGCGCCATCGCCTGACCGACGCGCGCCTTGAAGCGCGTGAGCTGCGGCTCGGTCGCGATGTTCATGTGGTAGTGCGCGTGGTAGTCGACACGCGCGGCCTGGCCGGTCAGCCGCTTCATGTAGCGCGTGACGATCTTGCGCGGCGGGTCGCCCATGTACCAGGCGACCCAGCGCGGGCGGCCGTAGGTCACCACGGCCGAGATGCGCTTGATGTGGGTGAGCATCGGCTTCACGTTGGCCGGGTCGCTGATGTCGAAGGCCACGCCCGGCATGAAGAGCCGGTCGAAGAAGCCCTTGAGCATGGCCGGCAGGCCGAAGCACCAGGTCGGGAAGCAGAAGACGATGGCCTCCGCCCGGTTCAGGCGGTCGATGTAGGGCTGGAGCGGAATGCGGTTGCTCGGCACCTCGTGGTAGCCCAGGCGCTCCTCGCGCGACAGCACGGGGTTGAAGCCTTCGGCGTACAGGTCGCAGTCGTCCACCTCGTGCCCGGCCGCCCGCAGGTTCGCCAGCACCTCCTGGTGCAGGGCGGAAGCGAAGCTGGTTTCGACCGGATGGCAGTAGACGACGAGCACGCGCATGGTGTTTGACCACTTAATCAGAGCAAGTGGTCAGATTCATGCAAAGGGCGTGCCAGCGCGAGCGCACCGAAACGGAGCGCCGCCCCCGAGCGCGGACCGGCCGACCCGCTTCAGCCGGCAGGCGGATTCAGCGGCGGCAGATGCCGAGCACGACTTCCTGCTCGGTGCAGGGTTTGGTGCGCACCGGCGCCGTGCCGAGCGGCGGCAGGCCGACCGACGCCACCGCACGCTGCGAAGCGCAGGCCCGCAGGCGCTTTTCCATGGGGGCGAAATAGCGCCAGCCCTGGCCGAGCGGCGGCAGCTCGAGCCGCACCTGCTTCCACTTGGGGTGACCCTGCGCCTGCAACTGGTCGAAGTTGGCACACAGCGCGTCGGCGAAGCGCGTGAGGTCGCCGACCGTCGCCCGCAGGCCGTAGTCGTAGGTGACCAGGTAGGCCTGCACGCTCAGGGTCGGTACGTCGGCGCCCAGCCAGCTGGCGTAGCTGGCCGTGCGGATGGTCGCGGCCTGGTAGGTGCCAAGGGCGCGCCCGATCTCGGCGGCGGCGTCGTCGCGCCGAAGCAGCTTGATGAAGCGGCGCGCCTCGGGCTTCATCTCGGTGAAGAGCTTCGCGGGCTGCCCGGCCACGATGACCGCCACGTCGATGCTCTTCTCCACCGTCAGCTGGGCCAGCGCCTCCTCGTTGGCGAGGTACTGGGCGCTGCTCGCCGGCAGCGGCACGTCGAACATGCGATGGTAGAGGGTGCGCGCGGTGAGGGCCGTACCGCTGCCGATCGGCCCGACGCCGATCTTCTTGTCGCGGATCTCGTGGATGGCGTTCAGCGGCGAATCGGCCCGCACCACGAAGTAGATCTCTTCCTCGTACAGCGGCATGACGAGCCGCAGCGGCCGGATGATGTTGCCCGCCTCCGCGTTGCCGGCCTTGGCCTCGTCGAGGAAGGCCTGGTAGACGTCGGACTGCACCAGTGCGAGCTTCACGCCCGGCTCGAAGCGCATGCGCAGCACGTTCTCGGCCGAGCCCTTCGACTCCAGCACCTCGAGCCCGATGCCCGCCGGCGGCGCCACCCACTTGGCCAGGTCGCGGCCGATCTGGATGTAGGTGCCGGTGCTCGATGCCGTGACGATCTTGTAGTCGGCGGCCGAGGCCCCGATGGCGCCGATCAGCGCCAGTCCCGGCAGCAACGCCGCCCGTGCGACGCGCCGGAGCAGGGTGCGGGCATCAGGGGGCATATCCACTCCTTGCGGTGTTCACCGGCTGGCACAGCGCCAGCGCGACCAGCGCCGGATTGCAGGCGCCCGGTTGCGCAGCAGCGGCGGGTGGCGGGGTGATGGCGCCGACGATGTGCACGGTGTCGTCGGCAGCCGCCGGCTCGGGTTCGGGGCGCGCCGGCGCATGGAAACCGAGCGCCAGCGACGCGCGGCGTGCCGCTTCCTGCAAGCGCTCGCGCCGCTGCGCTTGTGCCTGTTCGTGCTGGCCGAGGGCCTGCCGCGCCGCTTGCACCCGGGCGTCGTCGGCGTGTGCGGTGCCGACCAGGCCGAGCGCCTGTTTCGCCGCTGCGAAGTCGCCGCGTGCCACGGCCGCCTGCATCTGCGTCACGCTGGCCTCGAAGGCCTGTTGCGCCGCGCCGTGGCCCTGCCGCCCGGAATAGACGTAGTCGAACGCGAGTCCCATGCCGAACAGGCCGAGCACGAGCGCAAGGCTGACCATCAGGCGCCGGGTGGCCTGGGCGTCGGCGGACCAGCCGGACGACGCGTCACGGGCCGGCGTGGCGCCGTACTCCAGGGCGGGGTGCGCCGTCGATGCGGCGGGAAGGTAGGTCGTCACCGCCGCGGGTGGCATGGCGGTCTGCGGTGGCTCGTCCGCGTCGTCGAGCGGCAGCACGGTGTCCGGGGCGTCGGCGGCGCCCTGGCCGAGGTCGCGCAACGACTGCACCAACGCCGCATCGTCACGCGGCTCTTCCGCCGGGTGCGGGCCGGGCATCCATCCGTACGACAGGATACCGGTGGGTGTGGAGGACATCTTCGACCCTTCGCGCGTGAACGGAAGTAGTACAAAGAACGCATCCTTCGCCCTTTGCCCGGAGCGGTCATCAGGGACTACCCATAGAGCGGCGGTCGCAGATGTTTCAAGGTGAAAACCGCGGCGCTGGCCGCGGCGCGGCCGGCTACTTCGGCGGGGGCTGAATGCCGCAGCCGCCGAGCACGAACGCGATCAGCTCGCGCGCCACCTGCTCGCGGTCGATGGCCGTTTCGGTGCCCACGCCCATCATCACGCGCGCCTGCAGGGCGTAGTCGGCGTGGTACTGGGTCATCGCCCAGATGTGCTGCAGCAGCAGGCGCGGGTCGAGCGGGCGCATCAGGCCGCGGGCGATCCAGCCGTTGATGATGTCGATCTTCTTCTGCGTCCAGGCCTGCGAGTTGGGCCAGTAGCCCTCGAGGTTCTTGCCGCCGTCGAGCACCTCGCGCGTGAAGATGCGCGACATCTCCGGATGGTCGAAGGCGTGGTCGAGCTTCTTGCGGATGTAGTCGCTCAGCACCGCGGCCGGCCCGCTGGCGGCCTGGTCGAAGGAGAACACGACCTTCCAGGCGTGCAGCACCTGCATCAGCAACTCTTCGTAGAGCTCTTCCTTGCCGGCGATGTAGTAGTGCAGCTGCGGCTTGGTGATGCCGGCGCGCAGCGCGATGGCCTGGGTCGACGTGCCCTTGAGCCCGTGCAGGCTGAACTCGGCGATGGCCGCTTCGCGGATCGCCGCCATGATGCGTTCGCGCCCGGGGCGGGCCCGTGACAGCGGCCCGTCGGGCGCAGGCATGTCCACGGGGGGAAGGGCGGTGTCGGCAGGAGTTTCCACGGTAGGCAGGTGAGCGGCGGCGCCAGGCACGGCGCGGTGGCGATGGTACCGCCCCGCATCGATGCACCGATGTTGCAGCCGTCGCATGGGCCGATGTCGTCTCTGCATGGACGGGTGACGAAATGGGCACCGTTCTTGTATCCCAATGACGGCTTTCGGATTTCTCCCAACCACAGAAGGACGCACCATGATCTCCTCTTCCCGCCTGCGCAGCTTCGCCGCTTCCGCGGTGCTGCTGGCCGCCGCCGCCGTGGCCCACGCCCAGGCCGCGTTGCCCAATGTCGTGATCCTCGCCACCGGCGGCACCATCGCCGGGGCCGGCGCCTCGGCCGTCAACAGCGCCACCTATGCGGCGGCCAAGGTCGGCGTCGAGAAGCTCATCGCCGGCCTGCCCGAGCTGGGCAAGGTCGCCAACGTGCGCGGCGAACAGGTGTTCCAGGTGGCATCGGAAAGCCTGACCAACGACAACCTGCTGGTGCTGGCCCAACGCGTCTCGGCGCTGGCCAAGCAGCCCGACGTCGATGGCATCGTCATCACGCACGGCACCGACACGGTGGAAGAAACCGCGTACTTTCTGACGCTAACGGTGCACACCAACAAGCCGATCGTGATGGTCGCGTCGATGCGCCCGGGCACCGCCCTGTCGGCCGACGGCGCACTCAACCTGTACGACGCCGTCAGCGTCGCCGGCAGCAAGGACGCCATGGGCAAGGGCGTGCTGCTGACCATGAACGACAGCATCGAGAGCGGCCGCGACGTCAGCAAGAACTTCAACATCAAGCCCAGCGCTTTCGTGAGCCAGTGGGGTTCGCTCGGCATGGTGGTCGAGGGCCGCAACTACTGGTTCCGCGCGCCGGTGAAGCGCCACACGATGAACTCCGAGTTCGACATCGACACCATCAAGTCGCTGCCGCCGGTGGAGATCGCCATGGGCTACGAGGGCGTGGCCTCGACGGCCATCGATGCGCTGGGCAAGAGCGGCATCAAGGCGCTGATCCATGGCGGTCCGGGCAATGGCTCGGTGGCCGACCGCATCGTGCCCAGCCTGCAGAAGGTGCGCGCCGACGGCATCGTCGTGATCCGTAGTTCGCGCGTGCCCGACGGCTTCGTCATCCGCAACGCCGAGCAGCCCGACGACAAGTACGACTGGGTGGTGGCGCACGACCTGCGCCCGCAGAAGGCGCGCATCCTGGCGATGGTCGCCCTGACCAAGACCAGCGACACGAAGGAACTGCAGCGCATCTTCTGGGAATACTGAAGCGCAGCTGAAGCAGAGGGGTCGCCGGACGGGCGACCTGCCGCTGCTTGTGGCCCGGTTCACAACCAGCGGCGGTCTTCGCTGGGATGGTGAAAGGCGCGCCGATAAGGTCGGCGCATGACCCCCACCCTCCCCACACGTTCCCTCACTTTTCTTCGAGGTTCGGCCGCCCTGCTGGTGCTGAGCGTCGTCACCGCGTGCGGCGGCGGCTCCGACAGCGGCAGTACCCCGGCCACCACGACGCCACCGCCGCAAGGCACCCAGCCCGTGCCGGCCGACCCGGTGGCGCCGGCACCCACGCTCAGCGGCACGGCCGCCGTCGGCGCGCCAATCGCGGGCGGCGCCATCGCCGTGCAGTGCGCGCAGGGCGCGGTCCTGAACGGCACCACCTCCGATGCCGGCGCCTGGTCGGTCCAGACCGCCGGCCAGACCTTCCCCTGCATCATCACGCTCACCGGCGGAAGCCTGGACGCGGCGCTGTACCCGACGGGCCTGCATTCCTTCGCCGTCGATGCGACCCGCGCCAACGTGACGCCCGTGACCGAGCTCGTCATGGCGATGGCGCTGGGCAGCGACCCGGCCGCCTGGCTGGCCGCGCAAGGCACCAACGTCGGCGCGCAGTTGACCCGGGTGGCGGCCGATCTGCCCGCGGCGAAGGCGTCGCTGTCGAGCTGGCTGGAGAACGCCGGGTACGTGCTGGGCGACGTCGACCCGCTGAGCGGCGTGTTCTCGCCGACCGCGGGCGACGCCTACGACGACGCGCTCGAGGCGCTCAGCGCGAACCTTGCGCAGGCGGGCACCTCGCTGGCCGACGTGGTCACGTCCGTGGCCGCCACCGAGCCGGGCGAAACCCCGGTCGCGCTGCCCGGCGCCTATGTGATCTCGGCGGCGGACGCGGCGGCCATGCCGCAGCTCAACGCGTCGACGCTGTCGGTGGCCGATGGCACCCTGACCATGGCGGCACCCGCGACGGCGGCCCAGCCGATCGGTGCGTTCGTGGGCGGCGGCACCGGCAACAAGGCGGTGATCCAGTTCAGCGGCCTCAACGGCATGAAGCTGGCCGACCTCAAGTCCCTCGAGATCGTGGCGCAGCACCTCTCCGGCAACACCAACCTCGGGCCGTACTTCAATTTCATCGTCGACCTGCAGTGCAACATAGCGCTGCCCGGCGCGACCATCGGCGACCTGCGCACGCGCCGCGTGATCGGCTTCTCGCCCGGCACGGCCAACCTCTATACTGCCGACTTCTCGACGGGGATGACCCGACTCTCGATCACGGACAAGACCCCGGGCTGGTACATCGTGGGCACCCCGCTGCTGGGCGTTCCCGCCTCGAACAGCAACAACGGCAATCCGCTTGCCGGTGTGGACGGCTTCGACTTCGCCACCTACCCGAACGCCTGCATCGTGGACGGCCCCTCGGGCGACGCCGGCCTGTTCCGCGAGCGCACGGCCACAGGCTGCGACACCGGTGCGGCGCTGACCGCCGCCGATCCGGCACGCTGCGCGAAGCCGCATGCGGGTGCGATCCTGGTGATGGGCGATTCGGTGAGCGTGGCCGCGCGCCAGTGGAAGCTCCAGAGCGTGTCGATCGCCGGACGCAAGTACGCCTTCAGGTAGCGGGCCGCGCCCGGGTGCGCCCTTGCGCCCATGCCAGGCTGGCGATGCACACCGCCAGCCAGGTGCCGCCGGACAGCAGCCCGGCGGCCACGTCGCTCGCGAAATGCACTTGCAGGAAGATGCGGCTGCAGGCTGTGGTGAGGATCACCGCGATCGCCGCCATCACCGCGGGGGCATGCCAGCGCGGCGGCAGCAACTGGAGCGCGAGGTACAGCGCCATGCCGTAGACCACCATGGCGCCCGAACTGTGGCCGCTCGGGAAGCTGTAGCCGTCCTCGAAGGCGAGGCCGTGGTCGTGCACCGGCCGCGCCCGTTCGAAGAGATTCTTGAGCGTCGGGTTGAGCACCGCATTGCCACCGAGCGCCAGCATCCAGGCCAGCGCCAGGCCGGTGTGGCGGCGCCACAGCAGCCATGCGGCCATGCCGACGCCGATCGCGATCAGCACCGCGCGGTCGCCCAGGTGCGTGAGCACGCTGAAGGCGCGCAGCGCCGCCCAGGGCAGCGTCGCGGCGATGCCGTCGGCCAGCACCTGGTCGGCGCGGCCGAGCGTGTGCGTCGGCGTCGCCCGCTCGGCGATCCCCGCGAACAGGGCCGCGGCGCTGACGATGGCGGCGAAGCCGAATGCCAGGCTGAGCACGAGACGCGGCGGTCGAGCTTCGGTCTCGGCTTCGAGGGCGGCGCGCCGGCGCTGCATCCCTGCGCAGGCGAGGCCGCCAGCGGTCACGGCCATCAGCAGCACGAGCAGAAAGGCCGGCAAGGCGTGCGGCGCCACGGCGTGCGCCAGCGCGATCAGCAGCGGGGTGCCGGACGCTTCAGACATCGGCCAGCGCCAGCGTGTGCACCTGGCCCGGCACGAAGCGGCCTTCGGACGCCGCATGGTCCCAGCGTTCGACCGTGCACGTGCGCGGCCCGGACGCAGCGCCCGGCCGAAGCAGATTGACCGAGTTGGGCTGGCCGCCGCGCACGCGCGACGACACCGCCGTGCCGGCCTGCACCGCCCAGAGCGCGCGCGACACGCCGGCGCCGGCCTCGTGCACCGGTCGCACGAAGGGCAGGTGGATGTGGCCGCCCAGCACCAGGTCGGCCCCGGCCGCGGCCCAGCGGCGCAGGGCCGCGTCGGCGCCGTGCAGGCGGTTGCTCTCGTCTTCCGGCCGCGTCACCAGCACGGGCTGGTGCGTGACGACGACGCGCCGCTGCGCGGCCGTGGCGCTGGCGAGCCGATCCGCCACGCGCGCGACCTGCGCCTCGGACACCTCGCCGTCTGCGTGCCGGTACCAGCGTGTCGTGTTGACGGTCAGCACCAGCCAGTCGGGCGAGGAGAACGCCGGCTCCAGGTCGCTGCCGAAGGCATCGGTGTAGCGCCCGTAGGGGCTGAACAGCCGTGCGCCCAACTGGAACAGCGGAATGTCGTGGTTGCCCGGAATGGCGAGCCAGGGCACCCCGAGCCGGTCCATGAAGGCCCGCGCCGCGCCGAACTGGGCCCGCGTCGCGCGCTGGGTGATGTCGCCCGACAGCACCACCAGCGCTGGCTGCGTGTCGTGCACCAGCGCCTCGAGGGCCGCGACCACGGGGGCCTGCTCGGTGCCGAAGTGCGTGTCGGAGATCTGCAGCAGCACGCTCATGCCCGCGCCGCCTCGAGCTCCGGCGCCACGGCCGGCTTGATCAGCCACAGCGGCTCGGGCGCCACGCGGAACAGCAGCGGCATGTCCAGCCAGTTGAGCTCGCCGTCCGTCGCCACCTTGATGCGGCGCCGGCCGTGCGAGCCGGCCGGCTTCACCGTCAGCGAGGCGAAGGGGAAGGTCACGATGTCGTCGGCGTCGCCCAGCTTGCCGAGCGCGCCGCGCACCAGGAGGCCTGGCAGCGACCACCAGTGGCCGGGTTTGACCGCGATGGCGGCGAGCTGGCCTTCTTCGGGCGCGTCGGCGTCGTCGATGCCGACCTGGTGCAGCTGCAGCGCGTTGTTGCCGACGAAGAGCGAGCGGGTGCGCACGTCGCGCTCCTGCCCGCGCAGCGCCAGCCGCAGCCGCCACGAGCGGTGTCCGCCGCGCAGCATGGTCACCACGGCCGCGCCGAGGGCGATCAGCCGGCTGCGCCCGTAATCGCGCTTGAAGGCCTCGCGCTCCTCCAGCAACTGCGCGTAGAGGCCGAGGCTGGCGTTGACCAGGAACACCTTGTCGTTCACCAGGCCGACCTGCACCGCACGCGGCGGCTCGTTCAGCAACACGCGCAGCGCCGCCTCGTTCTCGGCCGGAATGCCGTGGGTGCGGCTGAAATAGTTGAAGGTGCCCTGCGGCAGCACGCCGAAGACGCAACCGCTGCCGAGCGTGGCCTGGGCCACCGCGTTGATGGTGCCGTCGCCGCCGGCCGCCACCACGATGCCGCCGTTGGCGCGCGCGCGCTCCACCGCCTCGCGCGCGAACGCCTGCAACTGGCCCGGCGCCTCGACCAGGAAGATGCGGTGCCGCCGCCCCGCCGCGCCGCAGGCCTGCTCGACCGCGGCGCGCACCGGCGCGGGGGCGTGCTTACCCGAGCCGGCATTCAGGACGATGAAGAGGGGCGCGTCGGGCGCGAGGTCGGGGGGCGTGATGGGCATCGGAGAGGTCGGGTGGACGCCCGTGGTGGGCGCGTCAGGGGTTATCGCATCGTCGCGGCCGACAGCCCGGCGGGCAAGCGCCCGGCCGCGTGTGGGAGAGACGCCAAATCCGCGGCCGCCCGGCCCGTAAAATCGGCGCCTCGCGGGCCCCGGCCCGCCGACTGTCCAATGTCCGGCCTGCGCCGGCCAGCTTCCATGTTGACCTTCCAGCAAATCATTCTCAAGTTGCAGTCGTACTGGGCCGACCAGGGCTGCGCGCTGCTCCAGCCCTACGACATGGAGGTCGGTGCCGGCACCTCGCACACCGCCACCTTCCTGCGCGCCCTCGGCCCGGAACCGTGGAAGGCCGCCTACGTGCAGCCCAGCCGCCGCCCCAAGGACGGCCGCTACGGCGAGAACCCCAACCGCCTGCAGCACTACTACCAGTACCAGGTGGTGCTCAAGCCCGCGCCGTCGAACATCCTGGAGCTGTACCTCGGCTCGCTCGAGGCGCTCGGCTTCGACCTGAAGAAGAACGACATCCGCTTTGTCGAGGACGACTGGGAGAACCCCACGCTCGGCGCCTGGGGCCTGGGCTGGGAGGTCTGGCTCAACGGCATGGAGGTGACGCAGTTCACCTACTTCCAGCAGGTCGGCGGCATCGACTGCCGGCCGATCACCGGCGAGATCACCTACGG
>Ga0070669_100004143_pt1 | contig 10521 bp, 12 predicted proteins | sample KBSS53metaG_FD_64680 | JGI IMG/M metagenome (GOLD analysis project Ga0070669, IMG submission 64680) | Switchgrass rhizosphere microbial communities from Kellogg Biological Station, Michigan, USA - KBS S5-3 metaG | ecosystem: Host-associated > Plants > Roots > Rhizosphere > Soil ... | reverse complement strand
ATCGAATACGCGGGCTCGACGGTGCGCGCGATGTCGATGGACGAGCGCATGACCGTCAGCAACATGTCCATCGAGGCCGGAGCCCGGAGCGGCATGATGGCGCCCGATGCCACCACGTTCGATTACCTGCGCGGGCGCCCGTTCGCCCCGCGGGCCGAGCAATGGGAGGCGGCGCTGGCCGACTGGGCGTCCTTGCCGACCGACCCCGGTGCCGTGTTCGACCGCGAGGTGAGCGTGCCGGCCGCGAGCATCGAGCCGATGGTCACCTGGGGTACGAGCCCTCAGGATTGCGCCCCCATCACCGAGCGAGTGCCCTATCCGGATGCGTTCGACGCCGCGCGACGCGAGAGCCTGGGGCGTGCGCTGGCGTACATGGGACTCGTGCCGGGCACGCCGCTGACCGAGGTGACGGTGGACCGCGTCTTCATCGGCTCGTGCACCAACAGCCGGCTCGAGGACCTGCGCGCGGCCGCGCGGGTGGCCAAGGGCCGGCACGCCGTGGTGCCCGCCTGGATCGTGCCGGGCTCCGGGCTCATCCGGCAGGCGGCGGAAGCCGAGAGGCTCGATCGCGTGTTCACCGAGGCGGGTTTCGAGTGGCGGGAGGCCGGCTGTTCCATGTGCGTGGGGATCAACGGCGAGATCGCGCGGGCAGGTGAGCGCGTGGCCTCCACCTCCAACCGCAACTTCGAGGGACGCCAGGGCCCGGGCGCGCGCACCCATCTCATGTCGCCCGCGATGGCGGCGGCCGCCGCGGTGACCGGCCGTCTCACCGACGTGCGCACGCTCGGAGGCTAGCGTGCAGCCCTTCGCGCAGCTCTCCGCCGTCGCCGCGCCGATCGACCTGCCCAACGTCGACACCGACCGCATCATCCCGGCGCGGTATCTGCGCAAGCCGCGGGAGACGCCCGGCTACGCCGACTTCCTGTTCCACGACGTGCGCTACGACGGCGAGCGCCTGCGGCCCGAGTTCGTCCTCAACCAGCCGGCCTTCCGGGCCGCGAAGATTCTGGTGACCGCGGAGAACTTCGGCTGCGGCTCCTCGCGGGAGGCGGCGGTGTGGGCGCTGGATGCCGCCGGCATCCGCACGGTCCTCGCCCCGAGCCTTGGCGACATCTTCCACCAGAACTGCTTCAAGGTCGGCCTGCTGCCGGTGATCCTGCCGGCCGACGAGGCCTCGAGCCTGCGCCGGCAGCTGCACGGCACTCCGGGAACGACGCTGACCGTAGATCTGCAAGCCCAAACGGTCACCGCGCCCGACGGGACCGTCCATCGCTTCGACATCGATCCATTCCGCAAGCAGATGCTGCTGAGCGGGCAGGACGAGACCGGGCTGACGCTCGGCTACGAGGCGCAGATCCGCGAGTTCGAGCGCCGCCACCAGGTCGCCATGCCGTGGCTGGCGCCGGCGTCGCCCGCGCGCTGAAGCCTGGGCGGGTCAGCCCTCCAGACCGATCCGCACGCGGCGGTTGTGGCGGCCCTTGTTGTCGATCTTGAGAATCCGCAGCGGTCGCGAGCTCCCGGTCGAGGTCAGATGCGTCCCGCCGCACGCCTGACGATCGAGGCCCACGATCTCCACGATGCGGATCAGCCCCTCGTCGTCCGGCGGCGGGGCCACCGAGCGGCTGCGGATCAGACCGTGCTGCGAGGTGGCCTCGGCCAGCGGGACGTAGGTGTAGCGCAGCGGCAGGTCCTGGCGGATGAGATCGTTGAGCCCCGCCTCCAGCGCCCGCAGCTTGTCGTTGTCGGCATCGGGCAGGTCGAAGTCCATCCGCGCCGTGCGGTCGTCGTTCAGCTGCGCGCCGGTGACCAGCGCGCGGTCGAACTGCTGGAAGACGAGCGCGTTGAGGATGTGTGTGCCGGTGTGCAGCTCGGTCATCATCGTGCGAAACGCAGGTTCGACCACCGCCACCACCGCGCCGGCTGGCTCCACCGACTGGGCCAGCAGATGCCAGAAGCGCCCGTCGGCGGCGGGCTCGAATGAGGTGACGGCGACCTCGCCGCCATCCCAGCGGAGCGTGCCGTGGTCGGCGAGCTGACCACCGCCGCCCGGGTAGAACGGCGTCTGCGCCAGCACGACCGCGCCGGGCCGGGCGTCGACCACGCGGGTCTCGAGATTCAGCACGTCGGGATGCTCGTGACAGAAATAGCGGGCCATGCCGCCTCCTCTCGCGCGTCACATCCTACACGAGGGCTTGCGGGGCTTGACGGCCACGGCTACCTTTCCGGTGGCAGGAGGAATCCCGATGAGGAGTCGGTACGACGAGGCGTACACGCGGTCGCTGCGCGACCCGGAAGGATTCTGGGCGGGCGTGGCCGAAGACGTGTACTGGGAGCGGCGGTGGGACCGGGTGCTGGACGACGGGCGGCCGCCCTACTACCGCTGGTTCGCCGGCGGCGTCCTCAACACGTGCTACAACGCGCTGGATCTCCACATCGATCGCGGCCGCGGCAAGCAGCGGGCGCTGGTCTACGACAGTCCCGTCACCGACACGATCAAGACCTTCACCTTCTTCGAGCTGCGCGACGAGGTCGCGCGCCTGGCCGGGGCGCTCCGGCGTCAGGGCATCGACAAGGGTGATCGGGTCATCATCTACATGCCGATGGTGCCGGAGGCGGTGATCGCCATGCTGGCCTGCGCGCGCATCGGCGCCGTGCACTCGGTGGTCTTCGGCGGCTTCGCCTCCAACGAGCTGGCCAAGCGGATCGACGACGCCAGGCCGCGGCTGATCCTCTCGGCCTCGTGCGGCATCGAGGTGAACCGCGTGATCCCGTACAAGCCGCTGCTCGACGGCGCGGTCGACATGGCCGCCCACAAGGTCGAGCGGTGCGTGATCCTCCAGCGACCCCAGGGCCCGGCCGCACTCGTGAAGGGGCGGGACCTCGACTGGAACGACTTCGTGAGCGGGGCGGCGCCGGCCGAGTGCGTGCCGCTGGCCGCTACCGATCCCCTCTACGTGCTCTACACCTCGGGCACGACGGGCATTCCCAAGGGCGTGGTGCGTGACAACGGCGGCCACGCCGTGGCGCTCAAGTATTCGATGAGCGCGGTCTACGGCATGGGGGCCGGCGAGTGCTTCTGGGCTGCCTCCGACATCGGGTGGGTCGTCGGCCATTCCTACATCGTGTACGCGCCGCTGCTGGCCGGGTGCACCACGATCCTCTACGAGGGCAAGCCAGTCGGCACGCCCGATCCCGGTGCGTTCTGGCGGGTCATCGCCCAGCACGGGGTGAACGCCATGTTCACCGCGCCCACCGCGTTCCGCGCGATCAAGAAGGAAGATCCGAAGGGCGTGCACATGACCAGGCACGACCTCTCGCGATTCCGCACCCTGTTCCTGGCCGGCGAGCGCTGCGATCCCGACACGCTCTTGTGGGCGCGCGAGCATCTGCACGTGCCGGTGATCGATCACTGGTGGCAGACGGAGACCGGCTGGGCCATCGCGGCCAACTGCGTGGGCCTGGGGATGCTGCCGGTCAAGCCGGGCTCGCCGACCAAGGCGGTGGCGGGCTACGACGTGCGGGTGCTGAGCGAGGACAACCAGGAGATGCCGGCCGGGCAGATCGGCTCGATCGCGATCAAGCTGCCGATGCCGCCGGGCTGTCTGCCGACGCTCTGGAACAACGACGCCGGCTTCGAGAAGTCCTACCTCGTCAAGCACCCCGGCTTCTATCTCACCGGCGACGCCGGCTATCGCGACGAGGACGGCTACCTCTACATCATGAGTCGCGTGGACGACATCATCAACGTCGCTGGCCACCGACTCTCGACCGGGGCGATGGAGGAAGTGCTGTCCGGGCACCCGGACATCGCCGAGTGCGCGGTGGTGGGTGTCGCCGACGAGATCAAGGGCGAGGTGCCCCTCGGCTTCGTCGTCACCAAGGCCGGTGTCAGCCGCTCGGACGGCGATATCGTCAAGGAGCTGATCGACCGCATCCGTCAGCAGATCGGGCCGGTGGCCGGGTTCAAGACGGCGCTGGTGGTGAAGCGACTGCCCAAGACGCGCTCGGGCAAGATCTTACGCGGAACGATGAAGCGCATCGCGGACAGTCAGGAATACACGGCGCCCGCCACGATCGACGATCCGGGCATCCTGGACGAGATCACGGACGCGCTCAAGGGCGCGGGGTACGCGAAAGATAGACCATGAGCACTGATCCGAAAGCCGGCCCGAGTGTGGCGCGCGCCCGCGTGCCGCTCGTGGCCAAGGAGCGGGCCACGCCCGCGCAGCTGGCGGTGTGGGACCGTATCGCCCAGAGCCGTGGGCGCGTGGCCGGGCCGTTCGCCGCGCTGCTGCACAGCCCCGAGCTGGCGCGGCGCATCGCCGAGACCGGCCACTACGTGCGGTTCGAGGGGCCACTGACCCAGGCCGAGCGCGAGCTGGCGATCATCACGGTGGCCCGCGTGTTCGACGCCCAGTACGAGTGGGCAGCCCACGCCGTGCTGGCCCGCAAGGCGGGCGTGCGAGACGAGGTCATCGCGGCCATCCGCGAGCGCCGCGCGCCGGCCGGGCTCACGCCGGCGGAGGCGCAGGTGTTCGCCTACGCCAACGGCCTGCTGCGCGAGCATCGGGTCAGCGACGAGGCGTTCGCCGCGCTGCAGAAGCGCTTCGGGCTGCAAGGACTGGTCGACCTCACCGCCACCATCGGCTACTACGCGATGATCGCCTGCGCGCTGAATGCCTTCGGCATCGAGCCCGCCCTTTCTGAAGGGGAACCCTCGCAGGGTTCCCCCTCCCCCTCCGGGGGGGAACCGCTGCTGCCCGTCTGACCCCAAGGGAGGCCCGCCATGCACGCCAAGACCTTCCCGATCTTCGACTGCGACAGCCACATCGTCGAGCCGCCGGCCATCTGGGACGAGTACGTCCCGGCCAGCGTGCGCGCGTGGGTGAAGACGCAGTTCCACTTCCACACCGACACCGACGTACTGCTGATCAACGGCCGCGCGGTGCCGGCCTCGCGCGAGCGCTCGAACGCCGCGGAGGTGGGCTGGCCGGGCTGGAAGAAGAAGGAGGTCGGCGCGCTGACGCCTGGGACCCCGGAGTGGCAGGCCGAGTTCGGTCGGCTGGCTGGCTGCCGTGACCCCCACGCGCGCCTGGCCGACATGGACGCCCTCGGCGTCGATCAGGTGATGCTCTTCCCCAGCTGGTTCGTGCGCCTGCCGCTGGTGCGCGACCCGGTGGCCGCGCGCATCCTGGCCACCGCCTACAACGACTGGGTCGACGACTACGCGAGCGTCGACCGCCGCCGGCTGTTTCCCTGCGCGATGCTGCCGATCCAGAGCGTGGGGGATTCTATTGCGGAGCTGCGGCGGGTAGCGAAGAAGGGCTTCAAGGCCGCGGCGGTGCGTCCGTGCTTTTCCAACGGGAAGTATCCCACGCTGCCGGAGTTCGACCCGCTGTGGCGCGAGTTCGAGGCGCTCGACATGGTGCTGGCCATGCACACGTTTCCCTCGCGGGAAGCGCTCACGCCGGAGTGGGCTGATCGCATCGCGCGCACGCGCGGGACGGGCAACGGCCTGCTGTTCACCGACGAGCCGGTCGTGTACTCGCCGGGCCAGTTCGTGAGCAACATCGTGTTCAGCATGGAGCCGACCATCGACGCCAGCGAGTCGCTCGGCTTCATCTTCGAGGCCATGACCTGGCTCACCAGCGTATTGATGACCGGCTGGCTCGAGAAGTTCCCGCGCCTGAAGTGCGCGGTACTCGAGTCCAATGCGACCTGGCTGCCGCTGGTGCTGGGACGGAGCCGCAACTTCCTCGACCTCTACGCGTTCCAGCGCGGCCCCAAGGTCGCCGCTCCCGTCGAGACCTTCTACCGGCGCTGCTTCATCGCCTTCGAGGGCGACGAGGAGACGGTGTACCGGCTGTGGGATCTCTACGACCAGGTGGGACTCTGGTCCTCCGACTACCCGCATCACGACGCGGAGGACGCGTGGGAGGCCATGGAGCTGATGTCCAAGCACAACGTCCCCGAGGCGACGCAGCGCCGCTTGCTGGGTGAGAACGCCCGGCGCCTCTACGGCATCGACCCGGTGCTGGTCGTGAAGGAGCGTCCGAAGGACCATCGCCCGGCGATCTTGCCCTGGTAGCCCCGATCGCGTGCGGGGCCCGGGGGGAGCTGCCCGGCATCGGTGTACGGCTGCGCACGCACGCCTGGCCGAGTCTCGGGCGGCCCCGCGCGCTGCTGCTGCACTCGCTCGCCGCCCACGGCCACTGGTGGGACTGGGTCGCGCCGCTCCTGACCGAGCGCTTCGACGTGCTGGCGCTCGATTTTCGCGGCCACGGCGACAGCGAGCACGCGGCGGACGGCCGCTACGACTTCGACGACTACGTCGGCGATCTCGGGGCAGCGCTCGCGGCGCTCGGCGGCGAACCGCCGCTGGTGATCGGCCACTCGATGGGCGGCTACATCGCGGCGCGCCTGGCGGCGCACGCGCCGGCGGCAGTGGCCGGGGTCGTCATCACCGACATCCTGACCGCGTGGCCGGACGATTTCGCACAGTTCGCGCGGCGTCAGGCCGACCGGCCGGCGCCCGCGTTCGCCAGTCCCCAGGCCGCCGGCGAGCGCTTCAAGCTGGCGCCGCCGGATTCGCGGACGCCGGCCGAGCGCGTGCGTCACCTGGGCGAGGCCGGTGTGGTGGCGCGGCCGGCCGGCGACTGGACGTACGCGTTCGACCGGCGCGTGTTCCTGCACCCACCGGTCGATCCCTGGCCATTCCTGGCGCAGATCGCGGCCCCGGCTCTCGTCGTGCACGGCGAGCACAGCCCGATCATGGACGCCGAGTCGGCTCGCCGGGTGGCCGGGGCGATCCCGAGCGGCCAGCCGTTGACGCTGGCCGGCGCCCACCACCATCTCATCGTGGAGGATCCCGAGTCGTTCGCGCGGGCCGTGCTCCAGTGGGCCGGGGCCGAGGTCTTTCGAGTACAATCCTAGGCGAGTCAGAGATTTGCTGGACAAGGAGAGCGTGATGACGCCCCCGATCACCGTCTATACCAACATCGGCTGAGGGCCGTGTCACCGCGCGACAGAGTATCTGTCGCAGAAGGGTATACCGTTCACCGAGCGCAACGTCGGCAAGGATCCGACGGCGCGCCAGGAGCTCATGGAGCTGGGACTGCTGTCGCTGCCCGTCATCCTCATCGGTGACAAGCGGCTGACGGGGTTCAATCCGAAGGCGATCGACGCCGCGCTGGCGGAGGGGTAGAGAGCCATGGCCGAGCCGTCCAAGGCCAACGTCGACAAGATGTGGGCGTACGCCCGCAAGTACGCGGAGAAGTCGGGAACCTCGTTGCATCCCGACGTGAACGTGACCCAGACGGTGGTCGAGGGACTGGCGCGGCACATCGAGTCGGTGGGCCGGCCGCTCTGTCCCTGCAACTTCTATCCCGACCCGGCCGCCGAGGCCAAGCTGCGCCGGTGGATCTGCGCCTGCGACGAGATGCAGAAGTACAAGTACTGCCACTGCCTGCTCTTCGTCACGCCAGAGGGTGTGCCGATCACCGAGTACCTGCCGGAGGACCACGAGGGCCGGGACGCCTACGGCGTGGTGAAGGATCCTTCGCCCGACAAGGGGCGCGCGGTGGCCCGCGTGCTGGAGAAACAGAGCCAGGAGGGCGAGGGCGCCTGAGCGCGCTTCCCCTTCGTCGTCGTCGCAGCTCCCAGCACCCCCACCGGGAGGAACGCGTGAGCGCTCATCGCGAAGAATTCATGGTCTCCGGCATGGCCGAGCCGGTCAGCCACTTCACCCACGTCGTCCGCGCCGGCCGCATCGTCTTCGTCTCCGGCTGTGTGGCCACCGACGGCGCGGGCCGTCTGGTGGGCGGCAACGACGTCGTGGCCCAGACGCGGCAGACGCATGAGAACATCAAGCGCTGCCTGACAGCCGCCGGCGCCACCTTCGGCGACATCTGCAAGGTGACCGTCTTCCTGCGCGACATCAACGACCGCGAGAAGGTCAACACGGTGCGCAAGGAGTACTTCGGCGCCCACCGCCCGGCCAGCACGCTGGTGGAGATCTCGCGTCTCGTGCGCGACGAGTACCTGATCGAGATCGAGGCCACCGCGGTGGTGCCCGAGCGCAAGGCTGCCAAGCCGCGCGCCAAGGTCCGGCCCCGGCGCGCCCGCTCGCGGAGGAAGTGATGCCGACCGTTCGTCTGCGCGACGAATCGGAGTATCCCGAGCCGACGCGCCGGATGTTCGAGCTCAGCAAGCAGTGGTTCAACCACGACTTCAAGGTCCCGCCAGCGATGAGCCGGGTGATGGCGTGGGATCCGGGCTTCGGCGGTCCGCACGGCCGCGCCATGAAGCGGGCGATGGCGCCGGGCGAGTTCGCGCGGGGCGAGAAGGAGATGGTGGCGGCGGTCGTCAGCGGGGTGAACGCCTGCGGCTACTGAACGCAGGCGCACACTGCAGCCGGGAAGCTGCAGGGGATGACCGGGGACGCGCTGTGGTACGAGGCCGCGCAGGTGGTGGGCATCACCAACGCGCTCAACGTGGTGGCCGACGGGCTCGGGGCGGTGCTCTCGCCGGTGGAGCCGGGTGCCGCGCTGCCCGAGGTGAGAACGGTCTTCGCCGACCTGCGCGAGTTCTACGAGATGCCGGCCAGCGGTGAGATTCCCACCCCGTTCGCGCTGGCGGCGTACGAGCCCGGCTATCTCGCCGACCTGTGGGTGACCGTGCGCCACACCTTCACCGACCGTCAGCTGAGCCGTCGGCTCAAGGAAGCGCTGGCCTTCGCCGTCTCGCTCACCTCCCGCTCGGCGTTCGGCACCCGCTTTCACCTGGCGGAGATGCGGCGGCTCGGCGTCACCGACCGTGGGGTGATGGAGGTCACAGGTGTGACCCAGATGTTCTCGTCGTACACGAAAATTGCAGACACCCTGCAGCTCGAGTCCGACATGCACGACATCGCGCCGGTCGACTCCACGCCCGCGCCAGGCGGCGTGCGCGGCGCGCCAAACGGCAGCGGCCGCGCGGCATCGCCGGCGCCGGTGCAACGCGCCCGGCGCCCGGCGCCGGCGAAGCGCGCTCGGCGGCCGGTGCGGGCAAAGCGCTGAGGCGCGCGGCAGGGAGAGGCCATGGCCCCTGACGCCTCCGGGGAGCGCGACCGAGCGATCGAGCTGTGGCGGCAGGCATACGGGCACCAGATGGCCGGCGAGCTCGACCGCGCCATCGAGGTCTACCAGGAGTCCATCCGTGTCAGCCCGACCGCCGAAGCCCACACGTTCCTCGGCTGGACCTACTCGTTTCAGGGTCGGCTCGACGAAGCGACGGCCGAGTGCCACCGGGCGATCGAGGTCGATCCCGATTTCGGCAACCCCTACAACGACATCGGCGTGTACCTGATGCAGCAGGACAAGCTCGACGAGGCCATTCCCTGGCTGGAGCGCGCCAAGCACGCCAAGCGGTACGAGCCCCGGCAATTCCCGTACATGAATCTGGGACGGATTTTCCTCAAGCAGGGTAAGTGGAGGGATGCGCTCCGCGAGTTCGAAGGCGCCGTCCGCATGGCGCCCTCCGACGCTGGCGCAGCGAAAGCCCTCCACACTCTTCGCGGTCGCCTCAACTAACCGCTTCGCGGCACCCGCGACCTAGCGAGCGGGCGGGGCTGGCGGCAGGTCGTCATGGGGTCTCGGGGGACCACGAGGCTGGAGTCCGCCTCGAACCGGCCTTGGCTGGGCTCCATCGACGCGGGGCGCACGGTGATGGGTGGCGGGAACGGGTCCTCCGAGACCCCACGACGACCTGCCGCCAGCCCGCCCGGCGGGAGATGGCATCAGGTTCGCTTAGTAGGTTTTTGTGACTCCGCGACCTTGGTCTATTCCGGTGCGTCAGCGGCCTGGGCGGCCTTATCCGCTGGGAGCTACTTGGGATGGGGCGGGGGTCAACTTCGCCCTCTTTTCTGAAAATGCGACAGGGGTGGAGCTGTGTTTGTTCGAGGGGGACAAGGAGACGCGGGTTGCCATCCAGGAGCAGACCGATCATGTGTGGCATATCTATCTGCCGGAGGGGCGGCCGGGGCTGCGGTACGGGTATCGGGTGCAGGGGCCGTGGGAGCCGCAGGCGGGGCATCGGTTCAATGCCGCGAAGCTGCTGCTCGATCCGTATGCGCGGGCGATCGATGGGGCGGTGAAGTGGAGTGATGCGCTGTTCGGCTATCAGGTCGGGCATCCCGAGGCGGATCTCGTGCTGGATGGGCGCGACAGTGCGCCGGGGATGCCGAAGTCGGTGGTCGTCGATACGGCGTTCACGTGGGGTAACGACCGACACCCGCGCATTCCGTGGAGCCAGACGATCATCTACGAGGTGCACGTCAAGGGGTTCACGGCGCGCCATCCCGACGTCCCCGAGGATCTGCGCGGAACCTATGCGGGGCTGGTGTCACCGGCGGCGCTCTCGCACCTGAAGTCGCTGGGGGTGACGGCGGTCGAGCTGATGCCGATCCACCAGTTCGTGGCGGACAAGCACCTGGTCGAGCGGGGCCTGACCAACTACTGGGGCTACAACTCGATCGGCTTCTTC
>Ga0070669_100004141_pt1 | contig 10524 bp, 9 predicted proteins | sample KBSS53metaG_FD_64680 | JGI IMG/M metagenome (GOLD analysis project Ga0070669, IMG submission 64680) | Switchgrass rhizosphere microbial communities from Kellogg Biological Station, Michigan, USA - KBS S5-3 metaG | ecosystem: Host-associated > Plants > Roots > Rhizosphere > Soil ... | reverse complement strand
TCGAGCGGCGTGGCGCCGCTCGTGCCGGGCGGCAGGTCGATCACGAGCGGGCCGCCGATGTCGACGCGGCTGCGGGCGCTGTTGACGACTTCGAGCACGTAGTAGACCTGCAGCGCGTCGTCGGAGAACTGCATCAGCACGCGGCTGTTGCCGCCGATCACCACGGTGCCCTTCACGGGCGGCGCGGCCAGCGCCTGTGCCGCTTCCGCCGCCTTGCGCTCGGCGGCCTTGGCGATGCCCGCGACCATGATCACGCGCAGCCCTCCGGTGGTCGGTACGGTGAACGGATCCGAGCGCAGCGTCTCGCCGTCAACGGTCGTCTCGGCGCGCCCTTCCGTACCGGCCGGGAGATTCGTGAACTGCGCGCGCCCCTGCTCGTCCGTCGATGCGGTTCTCGACCGGCCACCCGCCGTCAGCGTCACCGGCTGCCCGGAGATGTTGTTGCCGATCGACTCGCGCACGACGCGCACCGTGATGGTGGCGTTGGGCAGTTCCGGCGCCGGCAGCGCCTTGCCGTTGATGAGCGAGGGATCCGGCATCTGCTGCGCGGTGAGCGCGATCAGGAGCACCACGTAGCTGCAGGCCTTCAGGCCGGCTCGCACGTGGCTGCAGGCCTTCAGGCCTGCCACAGGAGCGGACCTGAAGGTCCGCAGCCACGTACCCATCACGCGGACTCCAGGCGCTGGCCGCACTGGCCGCAGAAACGCGCGCTGGCCGTGGCGGGCGTGCCGCACTGCGTGCAGAAGCGGTCGGTGCGCGGGGCGGCCGCGATGCCCGCGCCGGCGAGACGCCGCGCCAGCTCCTGCTCGATCTGCGTCGAGTAGGCCGCGCCGGCGTCGAGCTGGCGCATCAGGCCGGCCGCGCGTGTGCGCAGCCGCAGCCCCATCTCCGCGAAGTCCTGGTCCGACACCTTGCCCATGGCGTGGTCGAACTCGAGTTCCTTGATGGAGCGCAGCACGAGCGTCTTCTCGCGATCGATGGCGGCGCGGGCTCTCCCCCCGACGATGGAGACGGACAGCCCTTCGTGGCCGCGGACGAAGGGCACGAAGGTGCGGAGCGCGGCGGCGCCCACGGCCGCGGCGGCAAACACGACGAGGCTCAGAAGGATGATTGCCGCCGGCGACTGCCCGCGCGACACGAAGACGACGATCGTCGCGCCCACGAGCCCCGCCAGCGCGAACAGTTGCCAGGACGGGAGGCTCGGGGCCGGTTCCTTAATCGAGGTTTCGGAGCTCATCTTCGAGGCGTGCGTCGAGCTCGCGATCGATCGGCGCCGCGTCCGGTGCCGCCGTCTCGTGCCGCGACCAGCGCCGCGCGGTGAAGGCGACGCCGAGGAGCGCGATCACCGCGACGACGTACGGGAGCAGCCAGGCCACGCGGTTGAACCCGCGGTTGGGCGGCTGCATCAACACGTCGTAGCCGCCGTGCTCACGGACGAAGGTGGCCAGGATGGCGTCGTGGTCCTTGCCCTCGGCGATGTACTGCTGAATCTTGCCCATCTGGCCCGACTTGCCGTGGCAGTTCATCATGCCGCAGTCGCTGACCGACAGCCGGCAGCCGCCGCAGTTGCACATGATCTCGCCGGCCACCTGGCGCTCGAGCGGGCTGCGGAAGATCGCGGGGATCGTATCCTGCGCCAGCGCCACCCCCTGCGACAGCACGACGGCCAGGAAGATCAGTGCGGTGGTGGCGGCGTTGGCCGGCAGCGGCGCGGTGGCGAACGAGAAGACGGCGTCGGGCAGGAGCGCGATGCCGATGCCGAGCGCCAGCAGCCCGAATCCCATCCACACCCAGTTCACGAGCGGGTTGATGTCCACCGCGATGCTGGCCGTCTGCGTCGCCGCGTCGAACGTGGCCAGCACCAGGTAGACGTCCTGCGCGAAGCCGCGGTTGATCGCCACTTCCGTCGTCGGCGACTCCTCGTGCTTCCGGAAGATCCACTTGGCCGGATACATCTCGGCGAACGGCTTTCCGTCGCGCAGCACGGTCACGTGCGCCGTGATCATCTGCTTCTGGCCGTCGTCAGTAATGGAGAGCGCATCGTGGCGAACCACGAAGCTGCCGACCTTCACCTGCTGCCCTGGCTTGAGCTGCGCTTCTTCCTTCTGCTTGAACCCTTCGCCGGCGAAGCCGAAGAAGATGAGCACCATGCCGAGGTGCACGACGTAGCCGCCGTAGCGCCGCTTGTTGCGGGCCACGAGGCCCACGAGCGCCGTGAAGACGTCGGTGCCGGTGGCGCGCTGGCGCACGCGGGCGCCGCGCCAGAATTCCTGTCCGATGGTGCCGACGACGAAGGCGCTGAGCGCGAAGCAGATGCCCGACGTCCACACCCGGACGCCCAGCGCCGCCACCGCGACGGCGGTGACCACTCCGAGCGTCACCGGGATCAGGAACGAGTCGCGCAGGTTCTCCACAGTCGACTTGCGCCACGCCAGCAGCGGCCCGATGCCGGTCAGGAGCAGCAGCGTCAGCCCGATCGGCAGCATCCACTGGTTGAAGAACGGCGGCCCGACCGTGAGCCGTTCACCGCGCACGGCCTCGCTCAGCGTCGGGAACATCGTGGCAAACAGCACGAAGAACGCCGAGAACAGCAGGATCCAGTTGTTGACGAGGAACGCTGCCTCGCGCGACAGCCACGAGTCGAGCTCGTTGCGCGCCCGCAGCAGCGGCAGCCGGTAGATCACGAAGCCGAAGCTCACGACCACCGTCGTGACCATGAACATCGTGAAGAGCCGCGCCAGCTCGGGGTCGTCGCCGAAGGCGTGGACCGACTGCACGACGCCGGAGCGCGTCATGAAGGTGCCGAAGATCGTCAGGAAGAACGTGGTGATGACGAGGCACACGTTCCACACCCGCAGCATGCCGCGGCGCTCCTGCACCATCACGGAGTGAAGGAATGCCGTGGCCGTGAACCAGGGCAGGAGGCCGGCGTTCTCCACCGGGTCCCACATCCAGTAGCCGCCCCAGCCGAGCTCTTCGTAGGCCCAGATCATCCCGAGGCCGAGGCCGATCGAGAGGAAGAGCCACGAGATCATCGTCCAGCGCCGCACGGCCCGGAGCCACGAGTCGTCGAGGTAGCCGGTGATGAGCGCCGCCATGCCGAACGCGTACGGGATCGTCAGCCCGACGAACCCGAGGTACATCGTCGGCGGGTGGATCGCCATGTAGAAGTTCTGCAGCAGCGGGTTGAGGCCCGTGCCGTCGGTGGGGCGCTCCGTGAGGTAGGTCTGGAACGGGTTGTTGTGGACGATCATCAGGAAGAGGAAGAACATCTCCACCACCGAGATGACCGTCACGACGTAGGGAATCAGCTCGCGGTGCCGCTCGCGGTTGACGTAGATCGCCGCCGAGCCGAACACCGACAGCAGCGACACCCAGAACATGATCGAGCCGTCGAGCCCGCCCCAGTACGAGGTGAGCTTGTAGAACATCGGCTGGACCGAGTCGGAGTACCGCTGCACGTAGCGGATCGAGTAGTCGCCGATGACGAAGGAGTAGACGATGACCGCCGAGGCCACGGCCATGATGGCCGCGAGCAGGTAGAAGGCGCCGATGCCGCTCTCGATGAGCGCGCGGGATCGGCGGCGCGCGCCGGCGACGGAAATCGCCGCCGCGTAGGCGCAGACGACGAACGCCGCCAGCAGCAGGTAGTACCCGAGAGAAGCCATACGGCTACGCTCCGCCCGAAGGCCTGGATCCGGGGGTAAGGGGCGCCGCGTCGTACTTCGACGGGCACTTGGCCGTCATTTCCGTGGCGTGAAAGCCCGTGTCGTCGAGCCTGCCGGTGAGCACGACCTCCGAATCCGCCTTGAACGTGTCGGGGACGACGCCGGTGTAGTAGGCGCGCAGCACCTTGCCGTTGCGCTGGATGTCGAACCGCCACTCGAGCGTGTTGTCCTTCTTGCCGATGGAGTCCGGCACCACCGTGCCGTGCACCTGCAGGTTCTTGCCGTGCCACGCCGCCGGCTCGGCCATCACCTCGTCCACGTACTTGTAGTACTGCAGGCTCTCGCCGAGCGAGCTGTACAGAAGCACGCCGAACGCGGTAGCGAGCACCACGCCAGTGAGACCGATTCTTGCGGCTTTGTTGCTCATAGGTAAGGACTTTTGCTCCCCTGACTCAAGTCAGGATACCTGAATTCCGCGCCGCCCGCACATCGCCTGAATGAGTGCCACCGGCAGTCCGACCACGTTGTCATAGGCGCCCTCGACGCGGGTGACGAAGGGGCCGGCTCCGCCCTGAATCGCGTAGGCCCCGGCCTTGTCCATCGGCTCGCCGGAGGCCACGTAGCGCTCGATGTCGTCCGCCGTCAGGGAACGGAACTCGACCGTCGTGGAGGCCACGGCGGTTTCGGCACGGCCGGCCGCATCGATCAGGCAGACGCCGGTCAGCACCAGATGGCTTCGGCCCGACAGCCGGCTCAGCATCGCGGCGGCGTCGGCGGTGTCGCGCGGCTTGCCGAGCACCTCGCCGTCCACTACCACCGTCGTGTCGGCGCCCAGAACGGCGCGGCCGGGGCAAGTGCCGGCGACGCGGGCGGCTTTGGCGGCCGCCAGGCGGCGGACATAGGTCTCGGCGTCCTCCTCGTCGAGCTGCCGCTCGTCGATGTCGGCCGTCACCACCTCGAAGCGGATGCCAGCCGTGCGCAGCAGTTCGGCCCGCCGGGGCGACGCCGACGCCAGAACGAGCGGAGCCGTCATTCCGCCATCACGGCGGCCCCGCGCTGTTTCGGTCGCCGCATGATGAACACGAGCGGAATCATCAGCAGGAAGACGATGCCGAGGAGCCGGAAGAGCATCACGAACGACACCATCGACGCCTGCCGGTAGAGCATCCCGTTCAGGATCACGTAGGCACGCTGGGTGGCCGTCACCGCGTCGGTGCCCGCCGCGATGAGGCCGCTGGTGATCTGCGTGAAGAGCGACTGCGTGGCCGGGTTGTAGATGCTGATGTTTTCGCCCAGGTGGGCGCTCACCGTCTGCCGCTGCCGCGCAAGGATGGTGGCGGTCATGGCGATGCCGACGCTGCCGCCGATGTTGCGCATCAGGTTGAACAGGCTGGTGGCATAGCCCATGCGCTCGGGGGCGATCGTCGCCATCGAAACGGTGGTGAGCGGCACGAAGAGCAACGCCAGCCCGGCGCCTTGCAGGAGCTGCGGCCAGAAGATTTCCCAGTAGCCGCCGTTCAAGTTCAGCTGCCCGAGCCACAACAGGGTCCCGCCGCCAATCGCCAACCCGACGATCAGCAGCTTGCGCGCATCCACCAGGCCGGTGAGGAAACCCACGGTCGGCATCATGAACAGCGAGCCGACGCCGCGCGGCACCATCGCCTGCCCCGCCTGGTACGAGGAGAAGCCGAACAGCGTCTGCAGCATCACCGGCAGCAGCACCAGGCTGCCGTAGAGCACGAAACCGAGCACCGTCATCAGGAACACGCCCACCGCGTAGCTGCGATCCTTGAAGAGCCGCAGGTCGACGATCGGGTTCTTCGAGACGAGCTGCTGGATGACGAGCGCCGTCAGCGTCACGGCGGCGACGATCGACAGCACCAGGATCGTCGTGTTCGAGAACCAGTCGTCCTGTTGCCCCTTGTCGAGCACGTACTGGAGCGCGCCGATGCCGACGACCAGCATGCCCATGCCCCAGTAGTCGATCCCCTTTGATTCGCGCTTCAAGTACGGGGGATCAAAGATGAAGCGCTGGCACATGAGCAGCGACGCGATGCCGAACGGCAGGTTGATGTAGAACACCCACCGCCACGTGTAGTTCTCGGTCAGCCACCCGCCGACGACCGGTCCGAGGATCGGCGCGACGATGACGCCGAGACCCCAGAAGCCCATGGCGCGCCCGCGCTCTTCCGGTTTGAAGGATTCGAGCAGTACCGCCTGCGACAGCGGCTGCAGGGCGCCGCCGGTGGCGCCCTGGATGATGCGGCAGATGACGAGCGACGCCAGGTTGGGCGCGGCGCCGCAGAAGAACGAGGCCACCGTGAACCCGGCGGTCGACATCATCAGCAGCCGCTTGCGCCCGAAACGGCTGGCGAGCCATCCCGTCATCGGCAGGATGATGGCGTTGGCGACGAGGTACGACGTGAGCGCCCACGTCGCTTCCTCGGTGGTGGCGGCCATGCTGCTGGCGATGTGCGGCAGCGACACGTTCACCACCGTCGTGTCCAGCACCTCCATGAAGGTGGCGAACATGACGGCGATCGCCACGATCCACGGGTTGACCGGTTTGTTCATACGTGGCTGCCGGTCTTTAGACCGGCCTCATCGCGTATAGACCGTGGGGGTCACCGACATTCCCGGCCGCAGCAGGTGCTCCGGATCCTGCCCCGAGTCGAGCACGATCTTCACCGGCACGCGCTGCACGACCTTCACGAAGTTGCCGGTGGCGTTCTCGGGCGGCAGCAGGCTGAAGCGCGAACCGGTCGCGGCGGCAATGCTGTCGACCTTGCCGTTGAACTCCTTGCCTCCGTAGGCATCGACGTCCACCTTCACCCGCTGGCCGACGCGCATGTCCTCGAGCTGCGTCTCCTTGAAGTTGGCCGTGATCCAGATCTGCTCGAGCGGGATGAGCGTCATCAGCGGCTGGCCGGGCTGGATTACCTGTCCCGGCTCGGCCGACTTCCGGCTGACGATGCCCTTGATCGACGCCTTCACCGTGGCGTGCTCGAGGTCCAGTTCGGCGCGGCCCACCGCCGCCTGCGCCTGCTTGACCCGCGCCTCCGACGACTGCGCCCGCGCCTTGCTGGCCGCCAGCTGCTGCGGCGCCGTTTCCGCGGTCCGCAGATCGGTGCTCGCCACCTGCTGCGCCACCTTGGACTGCGCCAGGCGGCCGCGCGCGACCTGCAGCGCGAACTCGGCCTCGCGCACCTGCGACCGTGCGACGGCGACATCCGCCTTCGAGGAATCGGCCTGCGCGACCGCGGCGTCGTACTGCTGCTGCGACACCTCGTCCTTGGCCAGCAGCCCCTTCAAGCGCGCCGCGTCGCGCTCGTCGCGCGACGCCGTGGCTTCTTCGCCCGTGACCTTGGCTCGCGCCGTCGTCAGCCGCGCCTCGGCGGCGTCGAGGTTGTGCTGCGCCTCTTCTGCCAGCGACTGCGCCTGCTCGACGCCGCTGTGCGCGGTGGCGACGCCGCTGCTCGTGGACGTCGCCGTGATCGGCACGTTGGCATTGGCGGCCGCCAGTTCCGCTTCGGCGTTGGCCAGCTCCGCGCGGGCACGGTCGAGCGCGATCTGGTATTCGCGTGGGTCGATCTCGACCAGCACCGTGCCGGCCTCGACCGGCTGGTTGTCGGCCACCGGGACGCGCAGCACCGTGCCGCCGACGCGCGCGGCCACGGGCGTGACGTGCGCGTCCACCTGCGCGTCGTCGGTCGATTCGCGGTTACGAGTCAGATAGAACCACGCACCCACACCCAGACCCGCGAGTACTGCCACACCCACGAGGATTCGGATCCGTCCACTCATCACTTGGAGCCCCCGAGATACTTCTCAATAGCCTCTTCGAGCGAGCCTGGCGAGCCGAGCACCAGCGCCTTGGCGATGTTGAGGTCGTAGAGGGCCGAGATCGACCCCTCGGTTGCCGCCGCCACCGCCTCCTGCGCCTGCACCACCTCGAGATTGTTCGCGACGCCGGCCGCGAAGCGGTCGCGGGCCTGCGTGAGCTGCAGGTCCGCGAGCTGACGGGCGCGGGTTGCCGTTTCCAGCTGCTCTTCGGCGGCCTTCAGGTCGAGAAACGCCGAGCGCGTGTTGTAGTAGATGCTCGCCCGCAGATCCTCGAGCTCGTTGCGGCGCTGCGCCAGGTCGGCTCTGGCCTGCGCCGTGCGCCCGTGGGTGCGGCCGCCTTCGAAGAGCGGCACGTTCACCTGCCCGGCCACCGAGAAAGTCGAGAGCGCCTGCCCCACCGTGAGGCCGATGACGCCGTAGTCGCCGGTGACCTCGAGCGACGGCAGGAACCCGGAGCGCGCGGAGCGCACTTCGGCTTCGGCCGCCTTGAGCCGCTGCTGCGCGGCCAGGAAATCCGGGCGCCGCTCGTAGGCCTGGGCCACCACTTCCTCGAGCGAGAGCTGCGGCAGCGGCACGTCGGGCAACTTCGGCGCGAGCGTGAACTCCTGCCGGAGCGGCAGCCCGATCATCCGGGCCAGCTGAAGCTTGGCCTTTTCGAAGGTGTTCGACGCCGCGGTGGCGCGATACCGCTCCAGACTGACGCGCGTCTCGGCGCGCAGCACGTCGATGCCCGCCACGGTGCCCGCCGCCTTCATGTCGAGCGCCTGGTTGTGCAGCGCGCGGGCGGTCTCGAGTTGTGCCTTCGACGCATCCACGCGGGCGCCGGCGGCCACGGCCTCGAGATACAGATTGGCGGCGACGAGCACGATGAGGTCGCGAGCGCTGCGGTAGCTGAAGCGCGCGGCCGACAGGCGGTAGCTCTCCGCCTTGGCGGCGTTGATCGCCTTGAAGTCGAGAATCGACTGGCGCATGAACAGCCGGGCGTCGAACACGTCGAAGGGGCCGACGACGCGTGGGAACGGCGGCTGCAGCGGAAAGCCGAACGCTTCGAGGTTGGTCTTGCGCTCGGTCTCGCTGACGCTGCCGCGGACGTTGGGCAGCAGCTCGGAGAGCGCCACCCTGCGTGCGCCGGTCGCGCGGTCCACCGCCTCTTCGGCCGCGAGCACGCCCAGGTTGTGGGCGAGCGCGCGCTGCAGCGCGTCATAGAGCGACAGCGGGATCGGCTGGGCGCTGAGGGTGCCCGTCGGTACGCCGCCCCAGAACGGGCTGGTCGGCGCCGGCACCGGCACACCCGGACGCTCTTGAGCCGACACGGCCGGCGCGCCTGTTCCCAGCATGAGAACGACGGCGAGCGCCGCGAACACGATACGGAATGAATCGATAGTCACGCAGTGCGGTCCCTCGGGGATGGGAAGCCGTGATCGTACTTCATTGGCTCACGCCTCTACCCGCGACGGTTGGTGATAAGTTCAGATCGTGATTCCTGTCCAGCAGGTCATGCCGGCCGCACTGGCGTCGGTGCTGCGGCTCGCGCCGCTCACGCCGGAGAAGGTGGCCTTCGCCTGGCGCACGGCGGTGGGAGCCGCTGTCGACCGCGTCACGAGCGTCGAGCTGCAGGGGGCCACGCTCGCAGTGACCGTGAAGAGCGAGCAGTGGCGGCACGAGGTCACGCGCTCGTCCGCGCTCATCCGCTCGCGTTTGAACTTCGTGCTCGGCGACGGCGTCGTGGCGCGGATCGACGTCCAGTCCGGGGGCGGGTGATGAGCGAGCTGCAGGATCCGGTGATCCTGTCGGCCGCGCGTCTCCCCACCGGGCGGTTCCTTGGCGCGTTGAAGGACTTCACGGCCCCCGAGCTGGGTGCGCTCGCCGTTCGCGAAGCGGTCGCGCGCGCCGGTATCGACGCGGCGCTCGTCGAGCAGTGCTACCTCGGCAACGTGGTGTCGGCTGGCCAGGGTCAGGCTCCCGCTCGTCAGGCCGCGCTCCGGGCCGGCCTCTCGGACGATGTGTCGGCGGTCACCGTCAATCAGGTCTGCGGGTCGGGGCTCCGCGCCGTGATGATGGCCGCGCAGGCGATTCGCGCCGGCGACGCGACGCTGGCCGTAGCCGGCGGCATGGAGTCGATGAGCCGCGCGCCCTACCTGCTGGCCCGCGTGCGCGAGGGGCTTCGCATGGGACACGGCGAGGCGCTCGACTCGATGATCCACGACGGCCTGTGGTGCGCGTTCGAGCACTGGCACATGGGGCAGGCCGGCGAGGTGGTGGCGGCCGAGTACCACGTGACGCGCGAGGCGCAGGACCGCTACGCGGTGGCGAGCCATCAGAAGGCCGCGGCGGCCGCGCGTGACGGTCGATTCGCCGCCGAGATTCTTCCGGTGCACGTGTCACGCAAGGGGCAAGCGCCGCTCATCGTGGATGCCGACGAATCGGTGCGTCCGGACACGTCGTTCGAGGCGCTGTCGGCACTCAAGCCGGCGTTCAGGAGCGACGGCACGGTCACCGCCGGCAACGCGCCGCCGGTCAACGACGGCGCCGCGGCGCTGGTGCTCGCCTCGGCCCGGCGCGCGTCGGAGCTCGGCGCCCGCGTGCGGGCGCGCATCGTGGCGCAGGCGGCCAGCGGGCTGGCGCCGAAGTACGTGCTCATGACGCCGGTCGAATCGGTACGGCGGGTGCTGGCGAAGGCCGGGTGGCAGCTCGGCGACGTCGACCTCTTCGAGATCAACGAGGCGTTCTCGTCGCAGCTCGTCGCGGTGATCGCGCAGCTCGGCCTCGACCCGGCGCGGGTGAACGTCAACGGCGGCGCGGTGGCGCTGGGCCATCCGATCGGCGCGAGCGGCGCGCGCATCCTGACCACCTTGCTCTACGCGCTCGAAGCCCGCGGCCTGCGCCGCGGCGTGGCCGCCCTGTGCATGGGCGGCGGCAATGGCTTGGCCCTGGCCATAGAACGTACGTAGAGGCGGACCTTCAGGTCCGCCTGCCCCTATCGAATCAGACCTGCGACGGCGTCGCGGTACTG
>Ga0070669_100004140_pt1 | contig 10527 bp, 8 predicted proteins | sample KBSS53metaG_FD_64680 | JGI IMG/M metagenome (GOLD analysis project Ga0070669, IMG submission 64680) | Switchgrass rhizosphere microbial communities from Kellogg Biological Station, Michigan, USA - KBS S5-3 metaG | ecosystem: Host-associated > Plants > Roots > Rhizosphere > Soil ... | reverse complement strand
GGCCAGGCGGCGGTGCCGCTCGCCGCTTGCGTGGCGGCGACGCACGCGCACGTTGAGTACGTCGAGATCGTCTCGACGAGCGCCTCGCGCTCGGTCGGCCCGGCGACGCGCATCAACATAGACGAGTACCTCGCGACGACCGAGGCGGCCGTCAGGAAGTTCACCGGCGTCGGGCGCGCGAAGACGATCCTGATCGTCAACCCGTCGAACCCGCCGATCACGATGCAGAACACCGTCTTCGCGCAAACCGACGAGGCCGACCTCGACACGCTCACGGCGGCGGTCGAGCAGATGGTCGCGCGCGTGCAGCGCTACGTGCCCGGCTACCGGCTCGTCGTGCCACCGCTGTACGAGGGCGGGCGGATCGCGATGACGGTGCAGATCCGCGGCGCCGGCGATTACCTGCCGGCGTACGCAGGCAACCTCGACATCATCACCTGCGCGGCCGTCGCCGCTGCTGAGGAGCGGGCGCGCGCACACTGGCAAGACGACAACGAGGACGAGGCCGTGGCGGCCACGGGCTGATGGTGCATCCGCCCATCGCACCCATCACATCCACGAATCTCGTGGAATCAACCATCTAGACGAGCTGGACGGATCCGGGGGGAACCGAGGGGGAATGGCACAGATTTTGATCAGCGACCCAACGCTGCGGGACGGGAACCATGCGGTCAAGCACCAGCTGAGCGCGCAGCAGATCCGCAGCTACGCGGCGGCTGCCAACGCGGCCCGCATCCCGGTCGTCGAGGTCGGCCATGGCAACGGGCTCGGTGCGTCTTCGCTGCAGGTCGGGCAGGCGCTGTTGAGCGACCGCGAGATGCTGCGGATCGCGCGCGAACAGCTCACCGACGTGCGGCTGCAGGCATTTGGAATCCCGGGCTTCGCGAAGATCCCCGACCTCGATGGCGCGCTCGAGGAGGGCGCGGACCTCTTCCGCGTCGGCACGCACTGCACCGAGGCCGATCTGACCGAGCGCCACATGACGTACCTGCGCGAGCACGGCAAGCCGGTGCACGGCGTCCTGATGATGTGCCACATGACGACCGTCGACGGGCTCGTCGAGCAGGCGCGCAAGATGGAGTCGTACGGGGCGAGCGCGGTGATCGTGATGGACTCGGCGGGCGCGCTGCTGATCGACGATGTCCGTCGTCGTGTGGCGGCGTTGGTCGAGGGAACCGATCTGGCGGTCGGCTACCACGGGCACGAGAACGTCTCGCTCGGGGTCGCCAACTCGCTCGCCGCGGTCGAGGAGGGGGCGACGATCCTCGACGGCTGCGCGCGCGGCTTCGGCGCCGGCGCCGGCAACACGCAGCTCGAGGTGCTCGTCGCGGTGCTGGAGCGGCTCGGGCACGAGACCGGGATCGACCTCTACCGCCTGCTCGAAGCAGCCGACCTGGCCGAGCGGGAGCTCGTGCAGACGATCCCGACGACCGACTCGGTGACGATCGTGAGCGGGCTCGCGGGCGTCTTCTCGGGCTACTCGAGACCGGTACGGCGGATCGCGCAGGAGTTCGGGGTCGACCCGCGCGACGTGTTCTTCGCGCTCGGCAAGCGCGAGGTGATCGCGGGACAGGAGGACGTGATACTCGAGGTCGCCGCCGAGCTGCGCGCGACCCTCGAGGTCCAGGTCGAGGTCCAGATGGAGATACGCGAGGGGGTGGCGTGATGGCGATACGTACGGAGGCACAGCAGGCGGCCCTGCTCGAGGCGAGCGCGATGACACCGCACCACGAGGCGCTCGCGCGGCTGCTGTGGCACGCCGAGCAGCGGCGCGAGCCGATCGAGCCGTTGTCCGCCACGTTCCCCGAGCTGGAACTGTGGGATGCCTACTGCGTGCAGGGCATCGGCCGCCAGCTGCGCACCGCCGACGGCGAGGAGCTGCGCGGCTGGAAGGTCGGCCTCACGAGCGCTGCGATGCAGGAGATGATGGGCGTCGATCAGCCGGATGGCGGCTACCTGCTCGAGTCGATGGTCGTCGGCAGCGGCGCGCAGCTGCGCGCCGAGCGCTTCATCGCACCCCGCGTCGAGGCGGAGATAGCGTTCCTCTTGAAGAGTGGGCTGCAGGGTCCTGGCGTTACGCGCGAAGAGGTGCTCGAGGCGACGCAGGCGTTTGCGCCGGCGCTCGAGCTGATCGACTCGCGCATCGCGCAGTGGCGCATCGGGATCGTCGACACGGTCGCCGACAACGCCTCCTCGGGGATGGCGGTGATCGGCGATTGGCATGACGCGGAGGACGTCCGCGTGGAGGAGCTTGGCGTCAGCCTTGCGCTGGGGCCGGAGTGTGTCAGGGGGCGTGGCGACGCGGTGCTCGGCCACCCAGCCGAGGCCGTGGCCTGGCTCGCCGGCATCCTGGCACAGAGCGGCGAGCGGCTCGAGCCGGGCGACATCGTGCTGCCGGGCTCGGTGGCGCGGGCCGTGCCGATCGCCGCAGGGCAGGCGGCGTACGCCACGTTCGACCGCCTGGGGGAGGTGAGCGTGGGCCTTGTCTGAGATCGCGTCTGCTCAGACAAGGGGTGCCGGAGCCGGCCATGTGGCCGGCGGAGGCGGGCCCCCAGGGGCCAACCCACCGCTCTACCAGGTCGACGCGTACTGCCGCCGCTTCCCCGCCACGATCACGGCCGCTATGGGGGAGGCCGTGCAGCTCGACCGGAGCGCCTTCTATCCGGGGGGCGGCGGTCAGCCGCACGACCGCGGGACCGTGAGCGATGGAGCGCGCACCTGGTCGCTGACCGGTGCGCGCTCCGGCGCGGGGGAGGTGTGGTATGAGCTGGACGGGGAGGCGCCCGCCGCGGGCACCGAGGTCGAGTGCGAGCTCGACTGGGCGCGCCGCTACGCGCTCATGCGCACCCACACCGCGCTGCACATCCTGTGCGCGGTCGTCTGGCGCGACTACGGCGCGAAGGTCACGGGCGCGAACATGGAGCCGCTGCGCGGCCGTATGGACTTCGAGTTCGAGCACCTTTCGGGCGAGTTCGTGCGCGAGCTGGAGGCGAAGTGCAACGGGGAGGTCGCGGCCGCGCGTCCGACGCGCGTCGACTTCCTCGCGCGCGAGGAGGCCGACCGCGACCCCGACCTGATCCGCAGCAAGGTGAGCTTGCTGCCGGACGCGGTCCGCGTCGTGCGTGTCGTCGCGATCGAGGGATTGGACCTGCAAGCGGACGGCGGCACGCATGTCGCCGACACGAGCGAGGTCGGTGCAATCGCGCTGCCCTCGTACAAGAGCAAGGGCAGACTGAACAAGCGGATCGAGCTGACGCTCGAGTAGGGGGATGGCGATGGGGGACGTGCACCGGCCGGTCGACAAGCGCCCGGACTTCCCGGCGCTGGAGGAACGGATCCTCGAGTGCTGGCGGGAGGCCCGCACGTTCGAACGCTCGCTCGCCGCGCGCGAGGGCGGCCCGGTCTTCAGCTTCTCCGAGGGCCCGCCGACGGCGAACGGCAACCCCGGCTCGCACCACGTCCTGCTGCGCTCGTTCAAGGACACCTACCTGCGCTACAAGACGATGCGCGGCTTCCATGCGCCGCGCAAGGCCGGCTGGGACTGCCACGGCCTGCCGGTCGAGCTGGAGGTCGAGAAGCAGCTCGGGCTGAACTCGAAGAAGGAGATCGAGACGTACGGGATCGCGGCGTTCAACGAGAAGTGTCGCGAGTCGAACGCCTTCTACATCAGGGCGTGGGAGCGGATGACCGAGCGGGTCGGCTTCTGGATCGACCTCGACGGCGCGTTCCGCACGGGCGACCCCGAGTACGTCGAGTCCGTCTGGTGGTCGCTGCACGAGCTGTGGGACAGAGGCCTCATCTACAAGGGCCACAAGGTCGTCCCCTACTGCCCGCGCTGCGGCACCGGCCTCTCTTCGCATGAGACGGCGATGGGCTACGCCGAGACAGAGGACGTGACCGCGACGGTGCGGCTGCCGGTCGTGGAGCCGCGTGGGCCGCTGCACGCGGGCGACGCGCTGCTGATCTGGACGACCCAGCCGTGGACGCTGTTCGCCAACTGCGCGGTCGCGATCAGCCCGTCGTTGACATACGTGCGCGCGCGGGTCGGCAACGAGGTCGTGGTGATCGCGGAGGAGCGCGTCGAGGACATCCTCGGCGACGCCGCCGAGGTGCTGGAGCGCTTCCCCGGCAGCACGATCGTCGACACGAGATACGAGCCGCCGTTCGATCGTCTGCCCGACCACGGGCCGAAGGGCCATACCGTGCTCGCGGCCGAGCACGTCGTGCTCGACAAGGGCACGGGCCTCGTGCACACCGCGATGGCGTTCGGCGAGGAGGACTTCGTGCTGTGCGAGCGGCACGGGATCCCGCTCGTGAACCCCGTACGCGAGGACGGCACGTACGACGAGCGCATCACCGGCTACGAGGGCATGTTCGTCGGCGATGCGGTCGAGCGCGTCGTCGCCGAGCTGCACGAGGCCGGCAAGCTGTGGGACACCGAGCCGTACACGCATTCGTATCCGCATTGCTGGCGCTGCGACTCGAAGCTCCTCTACTACGCGAAGGAGTCGTGGTACATCGGCACGCGCGAGAACCGCCACGACATGCTCGCGCAGAACCAGCGGATCGACTGGCGGCCCGAGCACGTGCGCGACGGGCGCTTCGGCAACTGGCTGCAGGGCAACGTCGACTGGGCGCTCTCGCGCGATCGCTACTGGGGCACGCCGCTGCCGATCTGGGAGTGCGACTCCTGCGATGCGCGCCACTGCATCGGGTCCCTGGCCGAGCTGCGCGAACAGGCCGGCGCGCTGCCGCCGGACCTGCACCGCCCCTACATCGACGACGTCACCTGGGGCTGCACAGTCACGGGCTGTGACGGTGCGATGCATCGCGTGAAGGCGACGATCGACACCTGGTACGACAGCGCCTGCATGCCGTTCGCACAGTTCCACTACCCGTTCGAGGGCAAGCGCGAGGTCGCCGAACAGTTCCCGCCGACGTTCATATGCGAGGGGATCGACCAGACGCGCGGCTGGTTCTACACGTCGCTCGCGGTGACGACGCTGATCTTCAGGGACATCCCCTTCAAGCACGCCGTTTGCGTCGGCCACGTGACCGATGCGCACGGCCAGAAGATGTCGAAGTCGCGCGGCAACGCGGTCGACCCGTGGGACGTGCTGAACGAGCACGGCGCGGACGCGTTCCGCTGGTACTACCTCGCCTCGCAGCAGCCGTGGGCCGGCTACCGCTTCTCGGCTGACGCGGTCCACGAGGGGATGCGCGAGCTGCTGCTGCCGCTGTGGACGACGTACGGCTTCTACGTGCTGTACGCGAACATCGAGCGCTTCGACGGAAGCGTTGCGCCGCCGGTCTCCGAGCGGCCGGCGCTCGATCGCTGGGTGCTCTCCCGCCTGCAGACACTGTGCGAGCGCATGCGGGCCCGCATCGACGACTTTGACGCGACGACGGCAGTACGGCTCGCGGCCGAATGGGTCGAGGACCTGTCCAACTGGTACATCCGGCTCTCGCGCCGGCGCTTCTGGGACGGCGACGTCGCGGCGCTGGCGACGTTGCGCGAGTGCCTCGTGGAGACGGCGAAGCTGCTCGCGCCGCCGATCCCGTTCCTGGCCGAGGAGATCTACGCGAACCTCGTCGGCGGGGCGGCGGAGGACTTCGGCGCCGAGCCGGACTCGGTCCACCTGTGTGATTACCCGGAGCCGGTGGCGGCGCTGCGTGATCCGCAGCTGGAGGAGGACATGGCGCTCGTGCGCGAGGCGATCGAGCTTGGCCGCGACGCGCGCGCGAGATCGAAGGTGAAGGTGCGCCAGCCGCTGCCGCGCGTGATCGTGTGCGGCGACGAGCGCGTCGCCGACGCGGTCGGCCGGCTGCGCGAGCTCGTGCTGAGCGAGCTGAACGTGAAGGCAGTCGAGGTCGTGCGCGCCGTCGCGGAGCTGGAGCGCCCGGTCGTGCTGCCCAACCTGCAGAGACTCGGACCGCGCTGTGGCAAGGACATGCCACAGGTCGTCGTGGCACTGCGCTCGCGCGACGGGGAGGAGGCACTCAAGGCGCTGCACGACCATGGCGTGCTGGCGGTGTCGGTCGCGACCGGCGACGAGCTCGACCCGACGCACACGTACGCGCTTGCGCAGAACGACATCATCGTCAAGCACGAGCCGCGCCATGGGCTCGTGCTCTCGACGCGCGGGCCGCTGACCGTCGCGGTCGACACGACGATCGAAGAGCGGCTGCGGCGCGAGGGGCTGGCGCGGGAGATCGTCCGCGTGGTCCAGGCGGCGCGCAGAGAGGCCGGCGTCGGCGTCACCGACCGGATCGAGCTGCGGCTCGCCGGCTCGCGCGAGCTGCTCGGCGCGGCGAGGGATCACGAGCGCTACGTCGCCGCGGAGACGCTCGCGACGCGCGTCGCGTACGAGGGCGCCGACGGGGCCGCTCCGGTCGACGTCGACGGCGAGCCGCTCGCGGTCGCCGTCGCGGTCGCACGGAGCAGCGTCGCGTAGGCGGTGCACGCGAGCACTGCGTGTTTTCGACCGCATAGCGGTCGCAGATCCGCAGTGCTCCGCGCCGCCGACGGCCGGAGCGCTCAGCGCCCGTCGACCAGCTCGACCGGGTTGACGTCTCCGCGCGGCGTGAAGCCGGCCCGCTGGAGCGCGGCGACGAATTCGGGGCGTGCGTTGGCGTCGACGAACGCCGAGCGCGCGCCTTCGTGGCGCATCGCTGCGATCGTCACCTGCAGCTGGTGCTTCGTCGGCATCGCCGCCGGGCCGGAATACGGGGAGACGTTCGTCACGCCGAGGTCGTAGGCGATGCGGTGCCCGAGCGGCAGGATGATCGCGACCTTCTCGCCCGGGTGCACCGCTGCACGGATCGCACCGATCACTGAGTCCTGGCGGTAGATCGGGCTCCCCGGCTGCCTGAGTCGCTCAACCTCCCTCCACGGCGCCGGGATCTGCAGCGGCGAGCAGACCGCGAGACCGAAGCCGAACAGGACGGCGAGCTGCGGCAGCGTCGGCAGGCCGCGGCGGGCCGCGAGCGCGCGCACCACCGCGACGAGCAGCAGCACGATCGCCAGCGTCCACACCGAGAACAGCGTCACGAGCGTCAGCGGGTTGCTGGCGCCGACGTAGTAGGAGCCGGCGATCAGCCCGAACGGTCCGACCCACGCGAGCATGCCCGTCAGTGCCGCCTGCTCGCCGCCGCGCAGCGCGCGCACGACGCCCACCACGAGCGCCGCGCCGAACGTCAGGTACATCGCGACATGAAGCCCTATCGGCGCCATCGGCCCGGTAAACCAGCCGTCGACGCCGTACAGGTGCGGGAACTCGAGCACCCAGCCGAGGTGCGGGAGGCTGCCCGCGCGTACGAGCGTCAGCAGCGCGACGAGCGCCAGCGCGCAGCCCACGCCGAGCGCGGCAGCGCCGAGCAGGCGCGCGGCGGCGCGTGGTGAGGCGACGCGCTGCACGCAGGCGAGCGCGAGCAGCGTCCCGGCGAGCGCGCCGAGCCCGAACTCGGGGTTGTTGAGCGCAACGAGTCCCGCGGCGACGAACAGCAGCCACGGCCTGCGCGGGGCGGCACCGTCGCAGTGGCGCACGACCAGCCACGCGAGCAGGTACGGGCCGGCGTAGCGCAGCGGCCAGGCGCTGAACAGCGCGGCGGTGCTGTAGCGGTGGCCGAACGGGTCGTGCTGGATGAAGAGGCCCGTCGCGAGGAACGGGACGTAGAGCGCGAGCGCGAGCACGGCGCTGCGGGCAATCCGCCGGAAGCTCGCATAGATCGCCAGCAGCGCGAGGCCGCTGATCGTCGCCATCGTCGCGGTCCAGACGCCGATCGTCGTGCCGAAGAGCGCGAGCACGAGCGCTGTCGGGTAGGGCCACAGCTGGCTGTACTGGGCGCGGAAGTCGACGAGCGGCGTACGGCCGTCGAGGATCGCGAACGCCTCGCTCATGTCCCACGGGATCAGGTCGTTGCCGGGTGGGTTGCCGATCGTCGTCTCGGTGTTGACAGCGGTCAGCAGCCACGTCGCCGTCAGCGCGGCCGCCAACGCGAAGCACGCGATCACGACGAGCCGCGGGTCGCGCCGCGCGAACGCCCACCAGCGCGCGCCCGCCCGCACGCGCTGCGTGCCGACGGCGATCAGCAGCGCGATTGCCGCCGCGGCTGCGAGCGTCGCCGGCGTGAAGAAGCGGATCGCCTGCGCCGGCGGGACGTTGGCCCTCAGCAGGACGCTGTTCTGCGCGAGCAGGCACAGCAGCAGCACGGCGAACACCACGAGGCCGCTGAGCGCGGTCCCGCTGCGGACGAGTCGCGGCGAGAGGACCGGCGGCCGCGCGCTCGCGAGCACGACGAGCGCGGTCACCAGCAGCGGGCCGAGCAGCGCGATCCCGTAGCGCGCGTGCTCGACCGGCTCGGGCAACAGCGGCTGGCCGGGCCAATAGGCGCTCGCGCGCGCGGGCGCCGGCAGCAGCCTGCCGAGCGGCGGGCCGAGCGCGAGGATCGCGGCGACGACGAGCAGGCCGACCGCAAGCGCGCCGAGCCACGCGAGGTCGCCCGCGTCGAGTCGTCGCGGTCGCGAGCCCTGCGCGACGGCCGTCGCATCGTGCACGGCCGCGGCTGCGCCACCGCCGATCGTCCTCGCGGGCATCTCGGAGCCTCGTCTCCCCCTGCGCTGCGGTTCGCTTCCCCTTCGCAGCGCCGCGCCAGTTTACCAATCGGGTGTGCAATATCGGGCGGGCGTCCACCGCTACGCTGCCGCGCATCGGACCGTTCGCCGCCACCCTGATCGCCGCGCTCGTCGCCGGCTTCGTCGCCCGCGAGGCGCTCGACCTGCCGCTCGCCGCAGCGATGGCGATCGCGCTCGTCGCCGGCCTCGCAGCCGACTACGCCGCCCGCCGCTCGGCGAGCCGCTGAGCAGCTCAGTCAGCCGCGAAGCCGCGTAGTAGCCGTGCGATCCGCTCGCGCTGGCGTTGCGGCAGTGGCAGCTCCCCGACCCGTCGCAGCAGCTCGTCGAGCTCGACGACGCGGTGGCGGATCGCCTCCCGCGCGAACTCCCAGTCGCGCTCGCGCCCGGCGGCGCACTTCGCCAGCACGACGTCGTGCGGCTCCATGCACCAGCCGGTGACGAGCGTCTTGTCGCGCGGCCCGCGCGGCACGCGCACCGCTACGAGTCGCTGCTGCCAGCCGGCAGGCGCCTTCGCCGTCTCCGGTCCGACGCCATGCGCGTAGTAGCCGAACGCTGCGTGGAATTGGGACCCGTCGCCGAGCGCGCCGTCGACCGCCTCGGCCCGCTCCGGATGATGGCGCGGGTACACGTCGGCCTCCTGCGACCACAGCAGCGCGTCCGGCGCCTCCGGCAGGCGGCCGAGGATCGCCTGGCTGCCGATCACGACGATCTCATCGTCGTTCGCCACCGCGGCAGCCGCCCGGATCACGTGCTCGAGGTCCGCGCGTCTCATACGAGTCCGAGCGCGCGGCGGCGCTCGTCTTCGCTGAGTGTGCCGGCGAGCGGACTGCTCTGACGCAGCGCGGCCGCGTCATCGTCATCCGCGACAATTGCGCGGCGCAGGCGGGCACGCGGACCGGTCAGCAGCGTCTCCCACGCGTCTGCGTAGCGCGGGTGAATGCGTCTCTCCACGCGCCACCGGCGCAGGCGGACGAGTGCATCAGCCACGATGGCGTCGTCCAGGCGGCGTGCCACAGCGCGGTGATAGGCGAGCCCGCGCTGCTCGGCGGATCGATGACCATCTGCGCCGGCGCCTGGCTGACGCGATGTGCCGCCCGGTCGCTTGCGCAGGACTGCGGCGAGCCGATGCCGCTCGCCGTCGGGCCGCTCGGCGAGCGCGTCGAGCAGGTCCGCGACCGCCGCAATGGGCACCTCTCGACGGCCGTTCGGAGCGAGGACCGCGGGCACCTTCCCGGCCGCGATCCAGCGATCGAGCGCTGTCTGGCTGACGCCCAGCAGCCGGGCCGAGGCCGCACGGCCGATCGTCGGGCCGGCAGCGCGCTCGAGGTCGACCCGCACGGCGGCGAGGTCCACGTCGTCCGGATGTCGGCGCTGCGCGCGACGCAGGCGGGCCACGTCGAGCACCAGCTGCTCGGCATTCATGGCACAAGTCTAGAAGATGTTTAGAAAAATCCCAAAATTTCTCAACATCTACGTCGCCGCCGCCGGCTCGGTCACCGGCTTGAGGTGCCGGAACGGCCGGCCGTCGCGCAGCTCGCGCACGACCTCCTCGACGAGCGCGTCGCCGTCGAGACGGCGGCCGTCGGTGACGGCGGATACGAGGCCGCGCTTGCGTGCGATCAGGCGCGCCATCGTCTCGTCGATCGTGCCGGCCGCGAGCAGGTACCAGGCCGTCACGTTGTCGTGCTGGCCGATGCGGTGGCAGCGATCCTCGGCCTGGTCGTGCATCGCCGGCGTCCACTCCAGCTCGAGGAACGCGACGTTCGAGGCGCGCGTGAGCGTGATGCCCTGCGCGGCCACCCGCGTGGCGCAGACGATCAGCGGCGGCGCATCCGCCTCCTCCTGGAATGCGCGCACCGTCGCCTCGCGTGCCTGCGCGCTGTCGCTCCCCA
>Ga0070669_100004139_pt1 | contig 10530 bp, 29 predicted proteins | sample KBSS53metaG_FD_64680 | JGI IMG/M metagenome (GOLD analysis project Ga0070669, IMG submission 64680) | Switchgrass rhizosphere microbial communities from Kellogg Biological Station, Michigan, USA - KBS S5-3 metaG | ecosystem: Host-associated > Plants > Roots > Rhizosphere > Soil ... | reverse complement strand
ATGGAAACCAGCAGAGCGAGGGCGGATTTAGTCAGAGTTACGGACATTTTCGTTTACCTGTGTTGAGTTGTTTGGGTTGTTTGTTTCAGTGGCGCCATTATTACGGGGATGGTTTGGCGCTGTCAACGGTCAGTTTAGATTATTTTCAGATATTTTCGATATTTCTTAAGCGGAGCCTTTAACGCTTCGATTGTTCAACCACTCAACAGCAGAAGCACGCGGCAGGTTGCCCACACTGAGGCACAGGCTGCACGCACCTTCCGGCCATGCCCGAGGGTCGCCCGGCGCGCTCTTGCCCTCGCAGCGCGGGCACAGGCACTTCGGCGCCAGCCTAAGAGCGGTCGTATGGGCGGCAACGTCTGCCAGCGGCCTGCCGGTCGACAGATAGCCTTCTATATAGGACACAGCGGCGTCGGTAGCCATCCGGCCAGTGCAGCGCATACAGGCAACGAACTTGACGGACTTGTGACCGGTGTAAGGCCCGAAGTCGAACAGGTGGCGCGCACAGGTCATAAGCTTGATGTTGTTGGCGACAGCATCAGCGGCCAGTTTAACCAACGTGTTCATGGGATCGTGCTTAGTCGATGTCATAACGTTTCGCCCTAAAGCTGTTGTTAGTCCACTCGCAGGCTTTACGGGCGTCGTTAACGCGCTGTTCGGCCATGATTTTTCGGTGCAGTAGCGACGGCGGCGCTGGACGTTCAAAAGGCATTTCGTCTAACGCTTCGTTAACCCCTTCCAGTTCGTCTAGGGCATCACACAGGATTGACAGTAGCTGTTCAGGCGACGGCATTAGCTAACCGCCTGCCGTAAGGTGTTAAGTCGCCGCAATGCTCGCAGGTTTTGCAGCCGCAATAAATTACGGCAAAGCAGGTTTGACAGTAAGTCAAGTTGGCGCATTCGCCGCCCGGCTTAGTCATCGCCTTTTCGATTGGCCATTTGCTTTGGTTCACACGGCGCAAGGCTGTCTTTCGGTCAACAAGACCGAATCGTTTATAGATTTCGTCAAACGTGCCGGTTACACCTTGCATCGTGTACTGCGTTGTTACGTCTTTAACACCTTTCATTTAAGGTATTTCCTCATATCGGCCGCAATGCCTGCGTCTGTCACAGCACAGCACGTCGGGCAAGTGTGGGCATTATTGAACAGGCTTGATCCGCACGAAGGACAGGCCTTTTGACTTACACGGCCGCGCTTTGGAGTTAACAGCGCCTCTTTGACGGGCCAACCATGCTTTTGCATTCGACGGTAGGTCGTCGCCCATGGGACAACGGCAAAGACCTTTGAAAGCGACTTTGCCGTACCTGTTACGCCGTTAACGGTGTACTTATCTGTCAATTTGACCCCCAAGGTTCACGCAGTCGCTCTATGGGCGTATTTCCGCCGGGATAACGTCCAAAGTTCATTTTGTTAACGTAGTTATGCGATTCTTCCCAACTTTCGCGCTGTGCGTATGTCGTTAGCGCCCAAGGCTTCGGCATATGGGTTACACGCCAATATCCAGCGCGAAAGTAAACGTGCGGCTTCACCGGCTTTTCATAACGTTTCATTTGTCAACACCTTTCAACGGTTGAATTAGGCGGACGTTACCACGTCTGTGTAAGGTATGCAATGATCGTGTCGCGTGCTTCCCGCCAGCCGTAGCAAACACAGGCCGCATAACCTTGCGCTCTAGCGAACTCGATGAACTCTAGTTGATCGTCCGAAGGGCCGACGCCTTTACCGGGCATCTTCTTTAGTTCGATGTACAGACCAGACCATTGGCCGCGTTTAACGGGAAGGTTAAGGTCAGATACACCAGTCTTAACACCTTCGGCTTTCATCTTTCCGCCTTCGATTCGACGGGACTGGTCGGTATCGCCGCGACTGCCACCGTTAGCGATTGCGTACAGCCAGCGCAGTTCTGGAAAGGTTTCACGGACTTCGGGAAGGGATGACCAAGCCATTAGACCGACTTGATGGCTATGCTCAGACTCTTTAACCAACTTAAACGGAGCCAACGCGCCCTTTTTAAACGGCAGCTCGCCAAGGAACTCAGGACTGTACGTGGTCATCGTCGTGGATAGCCTTCGCCAAGTTGAATTGAAGTAAGGCGGTGGCGCCTAGCAATGTAGTTCCGTATTCATCGCCACAGAATGTTTCGTTTGGCTTTGGGCCGTTGTCTTCGGTTTGAACCCAAGCAATAGCGACGGCAACACAGGTGCCACCCTCGACCAGTGTTGCGAGGTTACGCAGGTTCTTTGCCATGTCCTGCATTTCAGGGCTGACCTTCTCGCCAATCACCCTTTCGATTTTCCGCATGTTCACCCCTCCTAAGTTCAAAGTCCGAACTTTACAGCAGATGGCAAAAAGCCGCAACGAATGCGGCTTTGATTTACGCCAGACGGTCAGGTCGATTCAATCGGAGTCAGAACGATGTCGACTTTACCGTAAAGCGTTTCTAACACAACATCGCCTTTATCGTCGCACTGTACAAACCCGTTACTATCTAGTTTGCACTGGACAATAAAACCCTGTTCATCGTCGGCAGTAATCGCGCGGTTAATACGAACGTCGTCAAGATATACATCGATTCGGTTAATCTGGCGATCAATGGCCAAATAGGCCAAATAGCCATCGTCCTTTTCGTCGATGGAAACTCGCATTAGAGTTCACCCAAGGCTTTAGCGGCTTCCTTAATGCAAATCGACTGTTCTTTGTGACGGCCAATCTCTTGGCCTTCAAACGACGCTTCCCAATTCTGCGTGCGCTCGTTCTTAACGAAGCGAACGCCGATGTTGCCGAGCTTTTCTTTCAGTGTGCCGGTTTGCGTTTTCATTCAATCCCTCACTATTCCGAGATTAGCCCGGATCTTTGCCAATTGGTCGTCAGACATATTAAGCACTCGAACAAACTCGAATGCTTGGCCAGCTTCAAACGCAGCCAATACCGTGGCATCTAACCACATAAAGGCGGACAAATCAACGTTTGAAGCTTCGAGCATTTTACCGGTGACTTTGTTGTACGCCATGCTTTCCATTCGCACGGCGGCAACGGCTTCGTCTTTAGGAATGGCCATCAGGGTCATCATGCTGAAAGGTATGGTGGTCGGGGCTACCGCAATAGTCGCAGTTGCCATTAGGTGACATGCGCGTGCCACGTTCGAATATTTGCGGATAGATGGTTTTACCGACAACTTCACCGTCATCGCTCAGCAAACCGATTTCAACACGACCGCCGGTCATCTTGCCGACCGCATCGAGGGCTATACCTTCCGCTTCCTTGGTCGCAGGTGCGCCGGGTACATCTTCACCCTCAGGGCCGACAATACCGAGCCGGATCGTGTTACAGGCGATTTCGGTATTGACGTAGGCGATAGCCATCATGAACGTACGGCCGCTGATGGGATGCCCTACGGAGGCCAACAGGGACAGGATCATCTGGTTACACAGGTCGCGCTCTTTAGGCGGCATATCGTCGATAATACGACGGACGTTTGCGCGTTCGATTTCGGATTTGTTCATAGTGTTTCAATGACCCCTTTAACGTAAGTGTCCCGAGTTTCTTTAGTTGCATGTTGAGTAAAACCGTCTTCGGCGCCAGCTTCATAGGCTTCGGCTAGCATAACCCTCAAACGTTCTTCTTTAGCGGCCTTCTGTCCGGCATTATGGCAACTCTTACACATTGCCGCGCGTTTACCTTAACGTTTATGGTAGTAGAAATCAGTAAGCGGCTTTAATACTCCGCACTGGCTACACAGCTTCATCTTAACCCCAAATAATTTGTACTTGATCGTTATCGCGCTGGTCTTTAGCGGCAACAAACATTGCCTGATAGCCGTGCGACTCCAACAACTTAACAGCGTTGTCACTATCGAACTTGTTACGAGCAAAGTACGTCGCTTTGCAACTACCTTGGGAAATTGCCGCACCGATACAGTCAGTCAACCGCTTTTCAAGTTCAGCGGTCATTTCGGCAAGCTTTGCTTTTGTCTGATTTGCGGCGTCATCTGCTTTAAGCATTTCACTGGCTCTCTAGTGGGATGTAAACCACGTTAGGAATGCGGGTGTAATCCGCGACGTGATAGTAAAACTGCAAGTGGTGTTCATACGCACTTACAATAACGTGGAAGTTCAAGCGCCGAACAATCTTTGCCTGCGTGATTGCCGGGCGATTCTTGCAGAACTCGATTGCGGCTTCCATGGACGAAAAGCCGTTATCTTCGTATTCCAGTGGTTTAAGCTGTCTTGGCACGGCGGATTTACCTGTACGTTAGTAAAAGAAAACCCCGCTAGGTTAGCAGGGCTTTTCGACGGCGTCTAGATTTTGCCGATACAGTTGCAAACCTGATTGTCTCTACGTGAGCTACACCACACAGCATGCCCACACTGAGGCCCGGCTGTTGATTCCGTCCCGGTCGACGGCTCTGTCTGTTCCATTTCGCTTTTGAGGCCGTCGCTGAGTTGATCGCGGGTAAGACCGCCCGTTTCAACGAACGTCTTAAGGTCTACGACACCGCCGCTAGGACGGTCGACAAACGAACGATGCATACCGCACGTTAGGCAGAAGTTAGCGTTGCGCAGTTTATCGTAATTAGGGCCATTTTCATCGTAGGCCCAATGGTGCGCACACTCTGGCTTAACGCTATCCCATTCGACCAGTTTAGGCGGCGTGTTGAACTGCGCCCATTCGTTGTATTCGGCGGTAAGGATCCCCAGCGCACCGAACGCAGAAGGCCCGGACGGTTCGTGCATAGCAACAAAGCGGCGAAACTCTTCGCCCTCCTTACTGTGCATCGAGTTCAGTAGGTGGAACAATGCAAGTGCATTGACTTTAACGCTGTTTTTATCGCTTCCCATGTCTGTCCATCCTCATGTCTTTACGGGTTTGTACACGGTCGCCAACAAAGCGCATTAGATGCTTGCGTTTGTAGCGGTGAATAGCGCCGTACCGCAAGGTGCGCATAATCGTTTCACGCACAATATCACGGCAAAGCGCTCTTAAGTCAACGGCAAAGTTACTGGTAGTCATTAGTGACCCCTATCGCCGAATTCAATAAAGCCGAGAATGCCGAAGCCCCAACGACGGGGTAACAAACGGTTGTCGTCCCATTTGATTACACCGGGTAGGTTACGGAAGACATAGAAGCGATTACCGATCCGCCAGTTAGCGCGAAGATGGCGCCAATTGCGGTTGTGTTTCGGCGTGATGTAAAACGGCCAGTCAATGCCGCCGTTCCTGTTCCTTGCGACAAAGCCGATAAGCAACAACGCTTTGATAAAGTGGCCTTCTTTCATGTCCAACCCTCTTGTTTAAGTTCCCATGCATCAATGCGGATTTCACCGGGCCAACATTTGTTGTCGAACACGACAGGGATGCCCGCATACGACGCATACGGGCGCCCAAGGCTGCCGAGTTCGATATTATTACAAAACGCTTCGTCGGCGATCATAGCGGCGCAATAGTCAGCGTAGCGCATACGGATAGCACTAATCGACTTTCCGCTTTGCTGCGCGATTCCAACGCTTTCCACCACGCTTTCGTTTAGGCTTTTCATCATTCAGGTTCTCTAGTATCAGCCCGACCATTTTAACGGGCTTAGAGCTGTTGATAATCAGCGCCAGTTGTGGCCTAACCAACGGGTCGCACTTATACATCATGTCAAAAGCGGCCAGTCTAACCGCTTTATCATCGGCGTGTAAAGTGGCCACCAGTGCGATGGACAAAAGGCAGTCCCAAAATTGCTTAGGCGCTGCCTTATTGCTGTCCCGAATGTGCCTATGAACGGCGATTGCGATTGCGGAACGATTAGACGGTATCACTTGCCGTCGTCCTGTTCTTTGGTCACGCGCTTAAGCCAGTCCTGCAAGATATCTTGCACCATTTCCGTATCGGCGGTCGGAATGCCACAGGGGCTATCGATAAGGCCCTGTATCAGTTCAACGGGGATAACATGGACAGTCTTAAGGCCGGGCAAAACGATATGCGGACGATAATCGGCGATATTAACGACGTTATCATGTTGGCATTCAATGCACTTATCACCGCGAACTTCGCTTGCATCAATGCAGCGATTGCAGTTCAAACAGTGGCCGTATTCAGGGTCTGGCGGCGTCATGTTCATTGCAGTCTCCAACCATGATTAACGGCATCCTGTTCGGCAGCAAGGCGGGTTTTAAACGTCAGGCCTCCGCGTGCGCCTTGGTACGTCCAAGCTGTTCCTATATGCATTTGCCTTTCGAAGACATCGGCGACAGGTTTAGCGTGTTCTTTCGCCTTAAGCCAAACGTCGAAATAGTCTTGGGTCATGCAGTTACCGCCGTCGCTAAACGTGTACTTAACGCCGTTCCAGCGTATAGCCTTAGAGACGCCGTTAGGCAACACGGTTAGTTCGAAGGCTTCACGTTCCTTTTCAATATCTAGCGCGCTCATAGTTTACCCATTCTGGCGAGCTGTTTAAGAAGGCCGGTATCAACAAAGCAGGCGTTGCGTTCTTCTTTGCCGGTCGCAGGATGCTTGTAGGTTGTGTTCGGAATGCCTGAACGCTCACAAGAAGCCTTAAAGGCTTCGATGATCGCGTGCGCAGCCTCAATCTGTTTAGCTGTAAGGTTAGCGTCCTTTTTAGCAAGCAACCAAACTTCGAACGGATTGGTAATCAGACCGTGTTCATCTTGGCAGACTTCATCAAAGCGCAGTTTTTCTTTTTCGGTGTCCATTTCACTCTACCCGTTTGAATTCGATGTAACAGTTTTGAGGGCGAAGATAGACATTGTATTTAGCGCCCAACTTCTGCCCCAATCTAAACGCCATGTTGCGAATGGCGCTATTTGGGATTTCATCGCGGTGAACATAGAACGGTATGCCCACACTGGCCGCACCGAACAGGGTGAACCAGTCGGGCAGGCGAACACGGGCGCATTTAAGGCCGCGTGGTCGGTACAGGGGAGTCGGCGCTTTAGACATTGTCCCGCGTCCCGTTAGGGCCGATTGGGCGGCGCTCAACGACGGGGTCTTTAGCCTGCTTTGCAAGGTCGGACATATGTTCGGCCTCAGCGTGGAAGTGTTCGCCGACATAGCAGGGCGAATCACCGCAAGCGATACGGTGCTGATTATCGGCGACCATGCCTTCAACACGGGCGTTAGCGGCCAACAGTTCACCGTAAACGTACAGTTGCTGTGCGTTCATCTTAGACCTCGCCAACAGGGGTTGCTTGCGGTTTCCACGCCGTATCATGCGCTTTCGGCGGGATAGCTTTCTCATAGCGGGCGATTTCGTAGACGGTGCCACCGTCGTTAACGTGTTTGATGACGCTAAAGGATTTACCGGCGGTTTTAGCGCGCCGACTAACCAAGCTACGAATCTGCGAATCGTTGAAATGATCGGCAGCTTCAACGGAAAAAGAACGGTCGACAGGGCAGTTTTCGAAGCGTTCTTTGATTGCTGCCCACAGGTCTACGGACTGGCGGATTGCTTGGCTAGCTTTGGAGCTATGTTCGAAGTATTGGGACATTTAACGGCCTCCTAATGGCGGGTTGCGGCGACGATTGTGCATACGTCTATAGCCGCATGTCAAGCCTTGCACACACCGCTATATCCTTGTCACGAATACAATTATATCGGTCTGTGCTGTCACAGCATGGACGAATCACACGATTCGGTATGCGGAGAGGTTGTGAAGTTTTGCATAAAGTCAACCAGTTGTAAGCTATATAAAATATAGTAATTAAATAAATATATATCTATATATATTATTTTTATATTTACCGTATATTGAGACACCGTATACCGAGCGCTGTGACATCCCGTCACCCTTGCCCCGGATTAGATATACAGATATATATTCAGTTAAAAACCAGTAAAGACGTGGTGTCTAGGGGGTTCACTTTATGCAAAACTCCCAAACCTTTGCACATACCGAGACACTGAGACAAAAACAATGACATTGACAGATAGCGTAATACTGACATACTGCCATACGTTACACACCAACATATGAGGTAAGCCATATGAACGACAGACGTTCTACCGACTGGACGACCCAACCCAAGGCAGTGTTCGGGAAGCCCGCCATACATCGCATCACAGCGCGCTTTGCCGACGGTCAGGTGCTGACCAAGCGTGCGCGGTTGGACAACGCCCGGTTCGGCTGGAAGCTGTCGTGGATCGATGCACAGGGTAACCCCGGCGCGGTGATGGGCTTTGCGATCAACGAGCATTCCGCCGCTAAATGCATCCTTAAAGAGCGGAAGCTGTTGTGGACTTCTTGCTCTGACATTAAAGAAGAAGTTGTGGGCACACAAAGCGGGGATGACATCGCCCCGGCCCGTGATGGGAAGGACAGGTATATCAAAGTCCTGTATCCACCGGTTGATGCTGGCCCTACATGGGCGGAAGCTTGCCGCAAAGGAACCAAGTATTTGGTTTTGGCTGAAACGGGCAATCACTTTATCGTCAAGATTCTTGGCGAAGAGTACAGGATAAACAAAAAGACGATGACCATCGTAGGGCCATGGAAAGGAAGTCCGGTTTTCTTGAAGATGTTCCCCGCCGCTGTTGAAGCCGGTGAAAAGAAAAAGTAAAAACAACCGTTGACAGGGATGTCAAACGGCGTAGAATCGCGCTCAGAGACAGTCAAAACCGCCTGCTAAAGAGGAAAAGCGAAATGACCGCACAAATCTACAGCATTAACAACGGCACCGAAGTTGCACACCAGTTCGGCAACAGCCGCGCAATTCAGAGCAAAAACGGTTGGCGCTGCGAGATTCTGAAAAACGGCGCTTGGGTTGCTCGCTCTAACCGCTGGATCGGCATCACACGCAAAGTTGAAGCGGCGTTGAAAGCCTAAACCTCTATACCAATCCGCCCGGTTAACAGCCGGGCAAACTCTAGGAGAAACAAACGTGGTAGAACTCAACGCAGCTCAACAGGTATCGTTGTCGGCCGCTCAGGCCATCGTTAACGAAGTCATCATTGCCACTAAAGCGCTTGCCGCTGGCGTGGAAGTGGTGGCGATCCCTAACCCTCACGGCGACCTCTTCTATGTCGTCACTACGTCGCGTAGTGGCGCCCTCGAATCGGCTACACTGTTGGCCAGTGCTACCACCATGGAACGCCTGACCGAACAGGTTCTGCTGTACGTGCAAAAAGACCTGTCGACCTATACCGTCGAAGTCGAAGATGAACCAGCCACAGATGGTTTCCGTTTCCGTGTTGTCAACGGCGAGCGCAAAACCGATTGGGCTGGTTACTCGCAAGTCGCGATGCTGGACGGCGTAGGGGCAATCACCGGCTATTACGTCGGCGATAGCAAAAACGAACTGGTTCCACTGACAGCGCGTCAGATTCTGGAAAACTTCGCCGTTCTGGAAGAGGTCGAAGTGGTCAAAGACCCGGTCGATGAATCCGGTGAACAATCCGTTTAAATAAACCGTTGACTTGTCCGTTTAAGTGGTTCACTATGGGCCACCTAAACGGAAATCACGGAGTAAACGAAATGGCTACAGTAATCATCGGTAACGTTAACTGCCTCAACGAACACAAGTTGGACGTTGTGGCCGGTGAATTCGGTTACAAGGGCATGGTTCGAGTGGTCGACGAATGCACGCGCTCTATCCGCCGAATTGCAAATTGCACCCAAGACCATCGCGACTTTCAATCGATGATTGGGCTGTATGCAATGTCAGGCTTCACCGTAACGGTTAACTACGACGATTAACCAAACCGTGTAACTCAAGCCCCTTAACTGGGGCTTTGCCAGTAGTAGCATACCGCTAACCTTGGAGTTCAACCGATGAAAACGATTGCTGATTTGAAAGCCAACGCTGTAGCCCAAGAGGGAACCGCAACGATTCAAGTAAACGGCAATGTGTACCGCGCCGAACTGGTAAACGGCAAAGTGTTCGTGTCGTTCAATGGCGCTCGCATGGCCGCTGACAAGGCCCAAAACGTCTTGGATTTCGACAATCACGCGGTTGAAACCAAATGCGACGTTCCAAACGTTGTTTCGACCGCCGATCAACTGAAAAATCTTGCACCGGGTGCGTACACTGTAGTCGGTGAAGCTTCCGGTTTACTTTCCGAGCGTCAAGCCGAAGCTATTCAAACCAGCATGAAAGGCGGCGACTGGCAGATTATCGCTGTCGACGAAGCCAAAGACATCGAGCCGTTAACCTTGCCTGTTAGTCTTGGCCCAAAGGTGAACATTCGCGGTAATGACCTGAGAGCGGCGAAGAACCGGCACGCCTATTTCGTTCGCCTTGTCAACGAGCTTAATCGTTTGCGTAAACGCCACGGCATCGTACCGATTCGCACTATCGACGGCGGGCAGTGGCACACCGACCGGCGTATTCGCCCGGCTGTGCGTAAGAAGATCGCAAAGCTCAAACGCTTGATCGATTTCGCGCTGAAAGGAACAGCTTATCCGGTATTCGTTTATGAGGTAGAAAACGTCGGTCGTCCATATGGCTTTACTGACAACTGGATTCGTAAACCTCAGTTCAACGACTGGTGCTTTAAATGACCGTTGAAGTTCTCGGCGTAGATCCTCGCT
>Ga0070669_100004135_pt1 | contig 10532 bp, 6 predicted proteins | sample KBSS53metaG_FD_64680 | JGI IMG/M metagenome (GOLD analysis project Ga0070669, IMG submission 64680) | Switchgrass rhizosphere microbial communities from Kellogg Biological Station, Michigan, USA - KBS S5-3 metaG | ecosystem: Host-associated > Plants > Roots > Rhizosphere > Soil ... | reverse complement strand
AAACGCAAGCAGCTCCTGCGCCCGCCACGTTGGACTCCTCGCCGCCGCCTCGCTCGCTCCGGTCGGCGCTTGCCGAGTCGCGCGGTGCCGTGCTGGTGTCGCTCGCCCTGTTCGCCGTGGGTGTCGTCCTGCGGCTGCACCTCTACTTCGATCGCCGCTCGCTCTGGCTCGACGAGATCTGGGTGGCGCTCAACATCGTCGGACGCTCCTTCCTCGGCCTCGCGCGTCCGCTCGACTATGCGCAGTCAGCGCCTGTGGGCTTCCTCTGGCTGGAGCGGCTCGCCGTCGTGATCGGAGGCGTGAACGAGCTCGCGCTCCGCGCGTTCCCCCTGCTCGCCGGCTGCCTGCTGCTCGTCGCGCTCTGGATGCTGGCGCGCCGGCTGCTCGACGTGCGCTACGCCGCGCTCTGCCTGGCGTTCGCCGCGCTGTCGCCGCTGCTCATCTATTTCTCGAACGAAGTCAAGCCGTACATCGTCGACGCGCTGGTGGCGGTCGCGCTCACCTGGCTCGCGGTCGACGTGCTCGAGGCTCCGGACTCCTCGCGTGCGTGGCGCCGCCTCGTGATCGGGGGCGTGCTCGGCATCCTCCTGTCGACCCCGTCCGTGTTCGTGCTCGCCGGCGTCGGCATCGCGCTGATCGCGCACCCGGCGATCGGCCGGACGCGCGAGGGCTGGCTGCGGCTCGTCGGCACGGGCGCCGTCTGGCTGATCCTGTTCGTGCTCGGCTACTTCATGATCTACCGCGGCACGGCCAACAGCGACTACATGCAGCGCATCTGGAGCGACGCGTTCCTCACGCTTCCGCCGCGCACGCTGGCGCGCGTCGCCAACAGCTCGTCTCGCGTCATGTGGATCGAGACGTTGGTCGGCGAGGACGACAGGATGCTTCCGCCGAAGGCGATCGTGATGGCGACGCTGCTGTCGGCGGCAGGTGTGGTGGTCCTGATGCGGCGGCGAGGCCTGCCCGTCGCGCTGCTCGTCGCGCTCCCCTTCCTCGCGACGGCGGGAGCGTCGTTCGCCCGTCTCTGGCCGCTCACGCCGCGCCTGCTCCTCCTGCTCGTCCCGGGGATCGTGCTCCTGCTCGGCGCTGGTCTGTGGGCGGCCGTGGGTCTGCTTCCCGCGCGGGGGCGAGGCGTCGCGCTCGCGCTCATCGGAGCGGTGATGCTGATTCCGGCCGCCGTGTACGACGCGCGCGCCTGGCGAACGCCGAAGCGGCGCGACGACGTCGCTCCCCTCGTGCGCGGCTTCCTCGCCGAGCGCAAGGAGCCGGCGGTGATGTACGTGATCGGACACGGGACGCCGACGTGGCTGTTCTACACGGCGCGCTGGCGGGAACGCGAGGGTGAGGCGTTCCGGTTCGCGGCGTTGCGGGCCAACACCGCGTCGCACTTCCAGACGCGCGGCTGCATCACGCAGGAACCCGGGCTGCGCGTGGCGTTCGGACCCACCGGAAAGGACGTCTTCACCGACTCCGCGCTGGCGGGTGAAGCGGCGTGGCTGGCGTCGCAGCCCGAGCGCGACATCTGGGTGCTCACGCTCGGATACGAGCACGAGTCCGGCCACGTGATGGAGCATCATCTCGTCGAGCACGGCGCCGTGCGCGTGGATGCGCGTGCGCGTCAGGGCGGCGAGCTGCGGCACTTCCGGCTCCCCGCGGGCGGTGAAGCCGGCAAGGTCGCCAACTGCGACACGCAGCCAGTCGCGCCATAGAGGTGCCCTGATCACGTAGCTGAGCCGAAGGTCCGGAAACCGCGCGCCGAGGCGGCGCGTACGGCGGCATCATGGCGACGTCACGCGCCCTGCGCGCGGTCCACGCTGCGGCCGCCCTGCTCTGCACGATCGCCGGTGCGACGTCGGTCGGCGCGCAGCGTACCGCGGACTCCGCCATCGCCCGGTGGGTCGCCACGGGCGCGCGGCCCGTGCGAACGATGGAGATGGCCGGCGCGCTGGACGATCTCCAGCCGTTCGCGGCGATCGTCGGCTCGGCGCGCGTCGTCGCGTTCGGCGAGCAGACGCACGGCGCCCACGAGCCGCTCGCGTTCCGCAACCGTCTCTTCCGCTATCTGGTCGAGGAGCTCGGCTTCACCGCCATCGCCGTCGAGACGGGCTTCCCGGAATCCGGGGCCATCGCCGATCTCGTCGTGGGCGACTCGGGCGCGCCGGCGCCAGGCGAGGCCGCTCGAATCGTCAGCCGGGGATTCACCTGGGGCTTCGGCAACTTCGCGGAGAACGTGGAGCTCGTGCGCTGGATGCGCGCCTACAACGACGACCCACGCCATCGCCGCAAGATCCACTTCTACGGCATCGACCTCAGCCTCGGAGGGCCGCAGGGCTCGACACCGTTGCCGGCGGCGATCGATGCGGCGCTGCGCTATCTCGAGCGCGTCGACACGGGCGCGGCGCTCCGGCTACGAGCGCGCTTCGCGCCCGTGATGCGGCACCTGCCCGGCGATCCGGCCGTCGCGATCACCGCCGCGGAGCACGACACGCTCACCGCGGCGATCGACGCCCTGGTCGAACGGCTCGAACGCGGGCGCGCGTCGTACGTCGCCGCCACGTCGGAGCGCGACCACGCCTGGGCCATGCGAAACGCCGTCGTCGCTCGGCAGGGCGATCGTGTGCACCGGGTGCAGACGCCGGCGCCGCCGGGCGGCGGCATCGCCGGCGGTGCGTGGCGGATGCTGAGCGCGCGCGACTCGGCGATGGCCGAAAACGTCCGGTGGGCACTCGAGCGCGAGGGACCGCGCGGCCGCGTGCTCGTGTTCGCGCACGACGTGCACGTGAAGAACGCGCCGACGGTGGGCGGCCCGTGGCGGCTCGACCGTCCGCCGACCGCCATGGGCCAGCACCTGCGTGCCGCGCTCGGCGACCGTCTGGTGATCGTCGGCGGCGTCGGTGGAACGAGACCGCCTGCCCCGTCGGGGAACGAACCGAGCATCGATGCGACGTTCGCGCGAGCGCGGCTTCCACGGTTCGTGCTCGATCTGCGCGGCCGCGCGGATCCCTCCGTGCAGGCGTGGCTGTCGAGCGTCCAGACCCTGCGCGTCAACGGCGACGCGGTCATCTCCCTGCAGCCCTCTGCGGCGTTCGATGCGCTGGTCTACGTCGATACACTCACACCGGCGGGGAAGAACGCGGTGAATCGGTGAGATGGTGAGCTCGTCGCGTGGTGAAGCGCGGTAGCAGCTCACCGACGCACCGACTCACTCCTCCCCGCGCGGTATCTCCGGCGCTGTTCGAAGCATCGCCTGCGACAGCGCGAACAGGCGCGCGAAGTACACCCACGCCTCGCCGGTGAGTCCCGGCACGATCACCCGCATCACCGCCGCGCACTCGAGCAGCGCCCGCCACTGCTCCTCCGGCAGCGCACCGTCGTGCTGGAGGTACGACGCGGCGAGCCCCGCGATGTCCGCGTCGAGCATCGCGAGCGCGACACCGGACGCCTCGTCCCCGGCGGAGAGCTCGGTCGGGAACGGAGCCACGTCGTGCGCGTCGAGAAGGTCGCGGACCGACTCCATGTGGAGTCCCGGAGATGCGTCGTCGTCGAACCCCGTCTCGATTCGACGACGTCGTCGCGAGGGGTCGACGTCGGGCGCGGTCGACGACGCAATATGGTTCGGACGAGTGGCGATAGCGACCATGGCGCGCCCGCCGGTTGCCGCCCCCTGGCACCCCGGATATGATTGCGGACCCCGCCGCATCCGTGACGCCGAGCCTCCCCCCTCGATGCCCTCCCGCGCGCGCACCATTGCCGCTCTCCGGTCGATCGCGCTCGCGACGACCCTGCTCTTCGGCGTCGCGACGACGACGCACGCGCAGAACCTCCGCCAGCGCATCTCCGACCTCTTCATCTTCGGCGAGGGCCAGGAGCCGCTGTTCCTCGCCGGTTCGGGCGATCCGAACAATCCGCTGCCGCTGCAGGCGCACGGCATGCACTTCATCCCGTCGTCGAGTGCCGAGAACAGCGCGTTGATCGGGACGATCGGCGATGCGCTCGCGCAGAGCATCAGCAGCATTCCGATCGGCTCGACGAGCGGCAGCGAGTCGTTCCACTTCGTGGGGGGCGTGCCGGTGCGCACGTCGACGTCGGCCGGCCCCATCTTCGCCGAGCGGGCGCAGACCCTCGGCCGCGGACGGGCGCTCGTCGGGATCAGCACCACCTCGTTCCGGTTCGCCACGCTGCGCGGGGTGGACATGAACGACATTCAGCTGACGTTCACGCACCAGAACGTCGACTTCCCGGGGTGCGATGCGGCGTTCGGCGGCGACTGCACCAAGTACGGCGTGCCGGCGTTCGAGAACGACGTGATGGACTTCCGGCTCTCGATGGACCTCGACGTGCGCGTGACGTCGGCGTACGTCACCTATGGCGTCAACGATCGCTTCGACATCGGGCTCGTGATCCCGATCGTCTCGGCGGATTTTCGCGGCGAGAGCTTCGCGCAGCTCTCCCCGTTCGGCGGGACGACGTCGGCGCACTACTTCTCCGGCACGTCGGCCAACCCGGTGCTGAGCGCATCGCGGCAGAGCCTCGGGTCGTCGGCGGGGCTCGGCGACGTCGCGCTCCGGGCCAAGGCGAACCTGCGCGAGACGCCCGAAGCGAGTGTCGCGGTCCTGGTCGACGCGGTCTTCCCGACGGGCAGTGAGGACGACCTGCTGGGCAGCGGCAAGTTCTCGGGAAGCGCGGTGGGAATCCTCGACGCGCACTTCGGCGACTTCTCACCCCACGCGAACGTCGGCTATCTGCACCACGCCGGCGACCGGCAGAACGACGCCGTGCTCGCGACCGTCGGCTTCGACCACCGCATGCGCGAGAACGTGACCCTCGCCGTCGATCTCGTGTCGGATCTTCAGGTGGGCGACAGCAAGCTCGTTCTTCCGGGATCCGTCACGTACGAGTCGCCGTTCCGCCGCACGCTCAACCCGACGAACATCCCGGAGATCCGCGACGACATCGTCAACGGTTCGTTCGGTGTGAAGGTCGCCCCCGCGCGACGCACGATCATCGTGCTCAACGCGCTCTTCCCGCTCAACCGCGGCGGCATGCGGCCGAACCTGGTGTACTACGCGGCACTGGAGCGGACGTTTTAGTTGCGCAGTGCGAATTGCGCATTGCGCATTGCGCTGTGCGCTGTGCGCTGTGCGCCGAACGAACACGGCCTCGGGAAGCCGTTGCATCCCGAGGCCGTTGCGCAATGCGCATCACGCAAAGCGCCTCGCGCGCTAACGAAGCGACACCAGTCGCCACGCCGAACCGTCGCGCTTCAACGCCGCCGCGAATGCGATCGTCTGGCGCTCGGCGTGGCCCGCTGAGGTCTCGTACTCGTATCGCCCGGTCACGCGCACGTCCGCCGTCGTCGGTGTGCCCTCGACGCTCGCGACGCGAAAGGTGACGTTGATCTTGCGCGCCGACTCGAAGAACTGCTCGAAGCCGTGCTGCTGGTCCGCCGTGAGGCCGGGATAGACGCGACGGATCGCCGAGACGTCGCGCGATTCGATCGCGCGCGCGTATGCCTCCAACACCGGCGTCACGTCCGCCGCCGTCGGGGGTGCGGGAGCCGGAGGCGCCTCCGGCTGGGACTGTGCCGGGGAAGGCACGGGCCGCGGCGCCACGATCCCCTGCTGGACCGTCGGCTGCGTGACCGACGGTGGCGTGACCGACGGCTGCGAAGTCACGGTCTGCGGCGCCGCGGCCACCGTCGACGGCGCCGAAGCGCTCGAGCTGGGAGCAGTGCGCGGCGGTGGCGCGCTCGGCTGCCGCGCATCGCTCGCCGCGGACTTGGTCGATGTCGTCGGGCTCGTGCTCCGTGCAACGCGCTGGCTCGGTGCCGGCCGCTCCGGCCTCGGCGTGGGGCGCTCCACCTTCTTCGGCGCGGCTTCCGTCTTCGCCGCGGATTCCGCCTTCGCTGCGGAATCCGTCACCGCCCGCTGCGCCGCGTCGTCGATGCGAGGCGCCACCGCGGGGGGCGTGGAGATCGTGGCCGGCGGCGGGGCCGGCGCGGCCGGTGCACTGGCCGCGGAATCGGGAGTCGCGGGTACTGCGCGCGACCCGGCGCTCGCCGTCGTCGTGGCGCGATCGTCTCCCTTCTTCAGCTGCCACCAACCGAGCGCGATCACCAGCACGGCAGCGAGCACTCCGCCGGCGAAGAGCTCGCGCCGCACCATGCGGACCTTCGCCGCCTGCTTCGATCGGCGGATCGCGTGCTCCACCGTCGCGCTCAGCGACACCGACGACGGGTACGACGGACCACTGAGCATGGCGCGAACGCCGCTCAGGTCGTTGGCCATGTCGAGCGCGCTCTGGTAGCGCTGCGGGGCGTCCTTCGCCATCGCCTTCTCGACGATGTGATCCAGCGCCGAAGGGAGTCCCGGCATCGCCTCGCGGAGCGGCTTCGGCTTCTCGGTGAGGATCTTGTAGAACAGCGCCTGGAGCGTGTTCGCGTCGAACGGCTTGCATCCGGTGAGCAGCTCGTAGAGCACCGCGCCGACGGCGAATACGTCGGTCGCGGGAGTCGCCTTGCCTCCCGTGATCTGCTCCGGTGACATGTACACCGGCGTTCCCAGCGATGCACCCGTGCTCGTGAGCTGCGACGAGGTGAGATGCGCCACGCCGAAATCCATCAGCTTGGCGCGTCCATCCTCGGCGATGCGGATGTTGGCCGGCTTGATGTCGCGGTGGACGATCCCGCGCTTGTGTGCGAAGGTGAGCCCCGACAGGACGTCGATGATGACGTCCAGCTTCTGCTGCAGCGTCAGCGGCTCGTGCGTCTGCATCAGCGCCTCGAGGTCCGCCCCCTGCACGAACTCCATCGCGATGTAGAGGTGGCCGTCCACCTCGCCGAGGTCGTAGATGCTGACGACGTTCGGGTGCTGGAGCGACGCGGCGGCCTGGGCCTCACGAAGGAAGCGGGTGCGGAGCTCGTCCGAGCGCGCGATGGCGTCGTTCATCACCTTCACCGCCACCGTGCGGTCCAGCACGGAGTCTTTTGCCTTGTAGACGACACCCATCGCACCCTCGCCGACGAGCTCGAGGATGTGGTACTTCCCGATGTCCGGGATTTTGGGCGGCTCCGGCATGCGACGCGGGGTCGGCGAGGATCGATCGAAGGGAGCGGAATATTCGTTTCCGCCCGCACGACGGCAACCGGGTCCGGCCAGTTTCGCCGGACCCGGTGGGTCGACTCCTCACGGCTACGGCGACGGCGTCACTCGCGGTGCAGGACCAGCCGCGCCACGGTGATCGGCATCTGCTCTCGCCCGGCGTGACCCGACCCGGTGGTGGCCAACGAGCCGACGAGCTCCCCGTTCTCGAGGTTCAGCGGAATCTGCACCGCACCGCGGCGGATCTCTTCGGCCGCGATCACCGGCCCCTTCAGCCAGCTCTCGACGAGCAGATCCGAGTTCAGCCGGAGCACGCGCTTCACGGTGCCGCGGTTGGGGCGCAGCTCCCCCAGCAGCAGCTCGGCGTCGCCGATGCGTCCCTTCACGCGCAGTACCTGGGGGCTCCCCTCGGGTAGCTTCACGCGCTGCGTCGAGTCGATCGTGAGCTCGATCTTGAGGGTGCGCGTCTCCGTCCACGAACCGTCGATCTCGGCCGTTCCCGTCCACCGCCCGCTCACCGAGGCGAGGCGCGCGTCGAGTGCGGGCGCCGGCGGATTCGAGAATCCGGCGACCGACGACGAGATCACGAGTGCCAGCAAGTAGCGATGTGCGCGCATGGTAGCCTCCCGACAGCAGTTGGCTATCATCGTCGCGCCGCGCCGTCACACCGCCCATCGGGCCTTCGGCCATCAGCCCATCGGCCACTGCGCGATGCGCGCGGCGGCGAAATCAGCGATCGCCGTGCGAGGTCCTAGCGGCGATCCACCCGCACCAGATACCAGGTGGTGACCGGCGCACCGATCGGGAGCTCCCAACCCGTGGCCGTACGCCGGGCGACGACCGGCGCGCCGATCGCCTTTCCGGCCCCATCGAGCGCGACCGCGGAGACGCGTCGCACGCCGCCCGCCAGCCCCCGAAGCGTCACGGTTCCCCTCACCGGCTCGATCAGCGACGGCGCCCCGCCCTGCTGCGTGGTCCGCGTGCGGTCTGCGTTCCACTCGAGCCCGGTGTTCGTGACGCGTGAGCCCGCCGTGAGCAGCAGACGGCCCGCGCTCGAGATCGCCTTCGCGTCGAGCGCCGACAGCACGATCGCGGCGAACTCGTTGCGCACGTCCGCCGAGAGATTCCTCACGCTGGGGCGGTGAGCGCGGACGAACCCGATCAGCGCCTGCGTCCGATCCGTCTCCTCGGTCACGAGCCCGTGCTGCTCGGCGGTCGTGCGCCACGTCAGCTCGCGTGTGTCGCTCACGATCGTCGTCGTATCGAGCGGGGCGTACGGCGCGGTCGCCGCGCCCTCGAGCGACGCGACGCGCACACCGTGCGTGAGCGGCAGCGCGAGCGGGAAGCCCGGCGTGAAGTACGGCTGCTCCGTGCGAGCGAGCCGCCGGCTGTCGAACGCCTGCTCGCGCGTGTAGCTGCGCGTCACGGTCTCCCGCGCCGGCCGCACGTCGCCGCGCAGGAATGCCAGCGCGCCCGTCGCCATCTGCGTCATCCGCACGGGATCGAGCGAGATGTCGAACGGGTCGCCGACGTACGACTTCCAGCTCGGGTCACGCTTGGGCTCGAACGTGTAGACGATGATCGCGTCCCAGTCCTGGAACGCGCCGTACGCCGCGGCGATCGGGATCCCCTCCGCCGCCCAGTCGTTCGGGAACGGGTGATTGAACTCGCTCACCGTGTACGGCTTCCCCGCCACCGCGGTGCGCGAGAGCTGTACGACGGTCGAATGCAGCGGGTCGTTCACCATCGGCGTGTTCACCGGCGGTGGCGAGCCGGGGTGCTGCCAGTACACGTGGCCGTCCACGACGTCGAGCTTCGACAGCGACATCAGCATCGGGTAGCTCGAGCTCGAGTGCCCGTGGTCCGCCGTGCCGGTGATCGGCACGCGCACGCCGAGCGAGTCGCGCAGCCAGCGCGCCATCCCCGTGTAGAACTTCGTCTCCACGTCGACGATGAACCGCGACTCGGCGAGGAATCGCTCCTTCGGCGCCGCACCGACCTCGGCGCCCTTCAACCGCGGCACCGGGGCGCCGGCCGCGGTGCCGGTGATCTCGCGCAGCTTCGCCAGCTCGTCGGCCGACAGGTTGTTCGCCAGCCACTCGTTGTAGAGCGTCGTGAGCTCGGCGTCGTAGTAGGGCGTCGACGAGAAGCCGACCCACACGCCGTTCTCGTTGAGGATCTCGACGATCGCCACCGCGGGATCCTCGCGGTACGCGTGGCCCGTGTACGGGTTCACGTGCGTCAGCAGCATTCGCGCGTATTCCTTCTGCAGCGCGATGAGCCGCGGATCGAACAGCGTGAGCCCTTTTCCCCAGCGAATGCGGTCGAAGTCGGGCACGCTGTCGCCCGCACGGTACGACCTCCCCACGTTGAGGTTCAGGTCGACGTAGATCCCGCGCTTCTTCAGCTCCGCGACGAGGAAATCCAGCCGGTCGAGCTGCTGCGGGTCGAAGTGCCGGCTGTCGCTTCCCGCCGCGATGATCCCGCGCGGCGCGTCGAGGTCGAGGAAATGGAGGCGCACGCAGTTGATGCCGTAGCGGGCGAGCGTGCTCGCCCACATCGGCGCGTCCTCCTTCGGCGGCAGCAGCACCGAGCCGCGCGACCAGTCGGTGAGGTGCACTCCCCAGAGCCGGAGCCGCGCGCCGTCGCCGCGCGCGAGGTGACCGTCGCGCACGCGCACGAAGCCGTGCTTACCCGCCGGCGCGTCGAGCAGGAACGAGAGGTCGAGCGACGACGCGTCCGCCGCGCGGTGCTCGATCGTGAAGGGCCGGAGCAGGCTGTCGCTGCGCTGCGCGTGCGCCGGAGCGGGCAGGCCGAGCGCGGAGAGCGTCGCGCAGCCGAGGATGCTAAAGAGGCGCATGTCCGGCGGTGGGCGAATGGGCGACGACGAGCCGGCTGTCGCATGAGCTCGCGTAGACGTCTGAGTACGCGTTCCGCCAACCGAGTGTTGCCGCCCGCGATGGAATGGCACATGCATATGTCAATAAACACATTGACAAATTCTGCTAGCTGTTCGAGGTTGGCAGCCGTTCGCGGACGTCGCCGTCCGCGCCTCGCACGCCGATCCACTTCGAGGTGAGTGATGCGTCGCATCCCGCTCGTCTTCGCCATCGCCTGTTCCGTCGCCGCCTGCGCCCATGACGACCCGGCGACGCCGCCCGTGGCGCCATTGCCCGGCGACATCAGTCTCGCCGCGAACGGCGGCCACAGTCCCGCCACGCTCGCCGACGGCAAGTCGATCTTCCGATTCGACACCTTCGGCGACGAGACCTTCTGGACCGACACGCTCCGCATGCACGAGGTCATCCGGACCTCCGTCAGTCCGGTCACCGCGCTCAGCGTCGGACTGAAAGTCGACGTCGACGCGTTGCCCGCCGCGGTGAAGGCGGGGATCGTCGGCAAGACGATCGACCTGAACTCGCCGGCCACGAC
>Ga0070669_100004134_pt1 | contig 10533 bp, 8 predicted proteins | sample KBSS53metaG_FD_64680 | JGI IMG/M metagenome (GOLD analysis project Ga0070669, IMG submission 64680) | Switchgrass rhizosphere microbial communities from Kellogg Biological Station, Michigan, USA - KBS S5-3 metaG | ecosystem: Host-associated > Plants > Roots > Rhizosphere > Soil ... | reverse complement strand
TAGGTAGTTGGCCGTCGCTTTCGCTGCCAAGGTGATCAACCGGCGCTCAATCTCGGTGACTCCAGCGGATTGCGTCGGTCTGCGCCCAACGGATCGCTTCGCAAGGAAACGGGTAGGTCAACGCCTACGCAGGATTCGGGCGAGTCTGATGAGGCGAACCCATCTTCGGCCGCAAAATCACGCGGGATCGCCACCGAATCGCATCCATCCTCTCCACAGATGTCCCCTCGTCCGCGCGCCTCGCCAACCCGATTAGCGAGTAGTCTTGCGCCCGCCATCCCACGGTACGCTTGGCTTGTAATCGCTTTCGCCGTCGCAGGGGCAGTCTGCATGGCTCTGTTCGACTGGAACTGGTTGCGGGGGCCGATGTCGACCTACCTCAGCAGCAAGTTCGGACGGTCGGTCACCATCAATGGCAACTTGCGCGGAGAATTTTCCCTCGAGCCGTTGCTGGTCGCTGAGGATGTCACGCTCGCCAACACGTCGTGGGGTACTGATCCTTTGATGGCGCGCGCAGACCAGGTCGCGATTCGTGTGCAGTTGCTTTCGCTGCTCCGAACCGTCGTCTCTCTTCCCGAGTTGACACTGGTGCGACCCGTGGTGCGGCTCGAGCGCGATACCGAGGGGCATGCGAATTGGGATTTCGGCGACGTGCCGGCAATTCCAAGAATCGGCCTTCTGCGCATCGAGGCGGGGATTGTGCGGTTTCTTGATCCCGCTCCGGGGACCGACATTACAGTCGACGTTTCATCAGGTCCCACGTCCGCAAACGATGAGCTACCGGTGCGGCTCAAGGGGACGGGCAAGTTGCGAAACAACGATTTTACGATCGAGGGTCGCGCTGGAACGCTTCTCGCTCTTGAAGATGCAGATCGCCCCTACCGATTGGACGTTCAGGCGACGGCCGGAACGACGACAGCCAGGTTCAATGGCACTATTGTTCCGGCTCGCGTCGAGAATGTCGACGGAGTGCTGCTACTTCAGGGCCGCGATCTGGCGCAGCTCTATCCCATGGTTCCTGTGCCGTTTCCGTGGACGCCGCCGTATCGATTCACCGGCAAACTAAAGCACGGCAGCGGTGTTTGGTCTTTCCGCGAGTTCAGCGGAAAGGTCGGCGAGAGTGACCTGGCCGGCCGCTTCGACATGGAGTTCAAGAACCAGAGAACTCTGGTCGATGCGGACCTCGTCTCGCAGAAATTCAATTACAAGGACCTGGGCGGTCTGATCGGCCTGCCACCACCGACCACGGCGCCTCCAGCCAGGAGCGCGGCCCAAAACAAGGAGATTGCGAGGCGCGAAAGCAGCGGCCTAGTGTTGCCCAGTAAGCCATTCGATGTGGAGGGACTGCGGGCGGTGGACGCGACGGTACGCTTCAAAGGCAAGCACGTCGTGACGACCGACGTGCCCTTGGAGAGTCTGAACGCCGTGATGCATCTCAAAGAAGGCCTGCTCAAGCTCCAACCACTCGATGCTGGCGTTGCAGGCGGGACCCTCAAATCGACGCTGGCCATGGATCTGCGAGGCAAAGTCATGAAGACCGATGCCGACGTCACCGTGCGCAATGTCGAACTGCGGCAGATCGTACCCGCGCTGAGGCCGCCGAAGGGAAGTGCCGGCAAGCTCGGAGGACGAGCGAAGTTCACGGCGAGCGGCAACTCCGTCGCGGACATGTTAGCGAACAGCAACGGCGAGGTTGCACTTATCACCTGGGGCGGCGACGCCAGCGAGCTTGCCATCGTGCTCACCAATCTCGATCTCGCGCGGACTGTAGAGCTTCTGCTGCGCGGCGACGCGAACTCGCCGATTCGCTGCATCGTGGCCCATCTGGTTTCTGAGAACGGCGTCATGGACGCCAAAACGCTGGTGGTAGACACCGAGGCAGCGAAAATTCTGGGTGACGGTAGAATCGATTTTCGGAACGAACGCTATGACCTCAAGCTCAAAGCGCAGTCGAAGCGGCCGAGCCTGATTGCTCTTCGTGGACCCATTGCGATCGAAGGCAGCTTCAAGAGTCCGAACGTTCATCCGGAAACCGCCCAGATTGCCGCGCGCGTGGGGACGTCTATAGCGTTGGGCGCGTTGAATCCGTTGGCAGCGCTGCTACCGCTCATTGATTTCGGCGGCGCCAGCGACGCCAACTGCCGAGCGCTGATTGCGGAAGCGAGCGCAAGCGTGCAGGCAAAAGCGACGACCGAGCGTGCGCAGAGGCGGCAGCCTTAGTTGATGCGCATGCAGTAGACTGAGCCGACCGCTGCGTCAAATAGCAGCGCAATGCCAGTCACCGCTGCAAAGCGGTCCCCTAAATCGATTTCTATGACCGGCTTTGCGAACCCAAGCGCGGCTTTGGGTCGAACTGCGACCGTCGACGGTTCAATCCTGGTGCGACCTAAGCCCTGCATAGGAGATTGTGCCTGGTCGCCTACTGCTTTGCGGCCTGCTTCGCCATAACCTCTTCCAGCAATTTCGTGGCGCCTGAAATGTCGGGAAGCTTCTCGCCGGCGTCCAGGCGGGCGCGCGACTTCGCTTCCGCCTCCTGCATCGCGATGGCGCGGTCGGCCGCCGCCTCCGCATCGGCCGGATCCAGAACGACGACACCGCACTCATCCGCAATGATCACGTCGCCGGGACGAACGGCGACGCCCCCGCAGGAGATCGGCATGCAAAACGTGCCCGCCAGACCGATGCGCTTCGTCGTAACGGCGGAAAGGCCGCGGCACCACACGGGGACTCGGTGTTGGCGTATTTCGCCGATGTCGGTGACGACTCCGTCGACGATCACGCCCGCCACTTTCGCCACTTTCGCGGCATACGCGACCAGGCCGCCGAACCCCGAGTAGCGCATGTCTCCGCAACGGTCCACGACCAGGATATCGCCCGGCCGAAGCTGTCCGAGTGCATAGCCGATGATCGTTCCGTCCATCCCGGGTTGATGCACGGTTACCGCCGTACCCGCAATGCGGACGTCCTGCTGCATGGCTTTGATTCCCGCATCCATGAATCCCCAATCGCGAAAATGGCCGATGGTTGCGGGCTCCGCGCGGACAAGTTTTTGCACGAGTGTGGCGTCGATCTGTGGCGGCAGCGGGTTGAGCGTAAACATGGTGTTCGATTCTCCTTGGGTCAACGGCCAATGCCGCTAGCCGACAATTAACAAGCCGTCCAGGGCGATCGCGTCATCGCGACGCCACGACACCGGATTGACTTCGAATACGAAACGTTCCCATGGAACCGTAAGCGCTAGCTCGGCGAAGCGCGCGACGAACCGGGCGGCCGGATGGGTCGGAAGCAACCCCATGGAATCCGTCGCGTGGCGCCTCGTGCGCAGTCGCTCGAGCATATGCGCAGCGAGCTCGGCACCCACCGGCGCGCGCTCCGTGACGACGTCGTCGATCAGCTCGGTGAAAATGCCGCCGCTGCCGCAACTCACCATAACGCCGAACATCGGATCGCGGAAGGCGGTGACGATAAGCTCGGTGCCGCGCGCATGCAGCTTCTGTACGTAGACGCCGTCCAGCGGCGCCGCGAGCTCCGCTGCGCGCGCCGACAGGCGATGGAATGCGGCGCGCACATCGGCTTCCGAGCGCAGATCGAGCGCAACGAGGCCAGCTTTGGCGCGATGGGTGATCCGCGGCGTGATGCCCTTCAGCACGACCGGCAGTCCGATCGCGTTGGCAACCTGCAGCGCAGCCTCCTCATCCTCGACGAATTCTCCGGCCGCGACGCCAAGGCCTGCGGCGGCAAGCAGTCGATGGCAGACGTGCTCGGGAACGATCGCGGGCGTGTGCTCGCCGCGTCCGCTGGGCCGCCCCAAGGACGCGGCTGCCCCCCCGGGGGAAAGACGCGAAGCGTCAACGGGGGGGGAAACACCTCCGCTGGGCCGCCCCAAGGACGCGGCTGCCCCCCCGGGGGGAAGACGCGAAGCGTCAACGGGGGGGAACATTGCGTTCCAGTCGAACGCCTTGCTCGACGGCACTGCGGGCCGCGTGGGCCGGCGCGCCGACGCGCCGTGCTCGACCAACTTGGCCAAGGCGCGGATGCCCCGGCCGGGATCGAGAAACGAGTAGACGCCGTGCTCGGCCAGCAATGCCGGCACGCTGCGCGGCGGCGATGGCCAGCTCGCGCAGACGGGCTTCGTCGCTCGCGCGGCGAGCCCGCAAATGACCTCGGAGATCTCAGTCGCTTTGGCGGCCATCGAACCTACGACGAAGAGCAGCGACTGAATCTCGGGTTCCGCGGCGATGATATCCAGCGCACGGGGGAGCTGCGCCAAGGCTTCCGCGCGAAACGCCGTGGTCGGAGTGAGATCGAGCGGATTCGCGGCGGTGGCGACGGAAACGAGGAGCGGCCTCAAGCGCTCGATGCAGTCGGGGCTCAAGGCCGGCGTGGCCAAGCCCGAGTGTGCGCATTGATCCGCGCCGAGAACGCCATTGCCGCCGCCGAATGTGATGACACCCACGCCCGGACCCGCAGCGACCCTGCCCTCGTTGCCGGCGAGGAGCAACACGACGTCGACGAGCTCCTCGACCGAGTACACGCGGATCACGCCCATTTCCTGGAGGACCGCGTCGACGACGCGGTCTTCGCCTACGAGCGCGCCCGTGTGCGCCAGCGCGGCGCGCGCAGTAGCCCCGGTTGTGCCGGCCTTGATCAGTACGACAGGTTTGCCGCGGGTGCGCGCCTCCTCGAGTGCCCAGACAAACTTGGTGCCAGCGGCAATGCCTTCGAGATAACCGCCGATGATCCGCGTGCCCGGATCCTGCGCGAACGCGTACAAGTAATCGCCGAAGTCGACGACCGCTTCGTTGCCGCTGCTCACAAGGTAGCGAATGCCGAATCCGGCCTGTTGCACCATGGAGAAGGCCGTTGTCGCGATGCCCCCGCTCTGGCAGACCATGGAGATGGAACCGGGACGCAGCGTGTCAATCTCCTGGAGCGCGGTGGAGAAGGTTGCCGCGACCGGCGACGTCGCGTTAATAACACCGACGCAATTCGGACCGCACAGCGCGAAATCCTTGTCGCGACACAACGCGACGAGCGCGCGCTGCAACTCGACACCCTCGCCTCCGGCCTCCGCCAATCCGCCGGCATACGCGATGCCATGACGAACGCCGAAGTCGGCGCATTCGCGGATGGCCGGCATGAGCCCCACTGCCGGAATGGCCAGAATGGCGAGATCCGGCGCCTCGGGCAATTCGGAAATGCTCGCAAAGCAGGGCAGCCCCGCGACCGTCACCGCGGTGCGACTGATCGGTGACACGCGCCCCGGATACTTGAACTTGAGCAGGCGCCGCACCGTTTCGCCGCCCAGATTTCCAGGTTGCTCGGAAGCGCCGATGACGGCAATCGAGCGTGGCTCCAGGATCCTTCGGACATCCACGAACGGTGAAGTGGGTTGCGCAACCATTGAAGGCACGTCGCGGAGGTTGTCGAGGGGCCTCCTATTCCCCGGCGACCGTGACTTTCGCATCACCATCGACGAGCTTTACGCCCTGCCCGTCTTCGCACCACACGTCGATCGCGTACATCGTGCTTCCGTTCCCCTGCTTCGTCGCCTCCTTGATCCGGCCCCGCACGGAGAGCGGCACGCCGAGATACACGGGCTTGATGTACTTGGTACGCAATTCGCCACCCTCCAGGTAGTGCAGACCGAACGCCCGGATCAGCATTTCCGAGCACCAGTTCGTCATGATCATGCCGTCGGCGTTGGCGGCCAGAAAGCCCTCGCTCCGGGCGAATTCTTCGTCGGTATGGATATTGGAGCCGACCTGCCGCAGCTCGTTGGTGGCGGCCGACAGCATCGCGCTGTCGTACCACTCGATGCGCTGCGGCGTGACGGGTCGAACCGGTCCGATGAGCTCGTCGCCGACGTTGAAGCTTGGCTTGTCGCTCATCGTCAGGCTCCGTCGACCTTGTACCGAAGCACGGTCAGGTCGTTATACGTCGTCACCAGGCGGCCGTCCGACGTGGAGACCTCGAGGTAATACCAGAGGTAGGGTCTGCCGCGCTTCACATACTTGTCGACGATGTGGCCGGTCACGACAACCTTCTCGCCGACATAGGCCGCGCTGTGGTGCTTCGCGTGATACTCGTAGTGAATCCGGGCATCCGGCCCTTTCATGCCAGCAATGCGCTTCTCCTTGTCGCAATTCTCCTCGAGGATGCGCATCTTATCGACATGGATCATCGTTGGTGGCCGCATCTGCCGCCCCGCCGGGTTCCGTGCGGAGTGGAAGTATTCGCTCGTCTCCTCCGTGCCGTGTGCGTACTCGCTGCACATGAATGGGGTAACGACGTATTCGACCGACTTGAACACGTCTCCTTTCTCCAGATCGCTGATGTAACCGCCGAGCATTTGAATTCCTCCAGGCCTAATTCACCTTGATGTTGGCCGCCTCGATGGTCTTGCGCCACATGTCGGTCTCATCCTTCAGCCTCTTCAGCGTTTCCTGCGGCCCATCGGCGACGGTTTCAAAGCCCAGCTTCCGGTATTGATCCCTGACCTTCGGATCGTTGGCCGCTTCCTTGAGGACCTTGGCGAGCTTGTCGACAATCGCCGGCGGCGTATCGGTCCGTACGTAGGCGCCGATCCATTGGCTGACGAGGCCGTTGAAGCCGACTTCCTTCATCGTCGGCACTTCGGGCACGAGGAACCACCGCTCGGGACTTCCTACCGCGAGGATCTTGATCTTTCCGCCCTCGATCATGCCGATGGAACCCGGGAGAGTGTCGAACGCGAGCTGGATCTCGTTCGTCAACAACCCGCGCAACGTGGCGCCGCCGTCGACGTAAGGAACGAATACGAGATTGGTGCCGGTCTCGAGTTTGAACTGCTCGCCGCGCAAATGGCCGGACGATGCGACGCCGGAAGCACCGTAGTTGAGCTTGCCTGGATGTTCCTTCGCGTAGGCGACGAGCTCCTTGACCGAATTGACGGGAAGCGACGGATGCACGAGCAGCACGAACGGCGTCTCGTCGATCGTCAGGAGCGGCGTCATGTCCTTCAGAAAGTTGTACGAGAGCGTCGGCTTCAACGGCGGCTCGCTCGCGAGCACGTTGGTGTGCACGAGAACCGTGTAGCCGTCCGCCGGCGCGCGTACGACAAAGTCGGTGCCGATCGACCCGGCCGCGCCGGCCTTGTTCTCGACGACGACCGGCTGCCCCAGGATCTCGGACGCCCGGGCCGCAAGCGTCCGCGCGGTGGGATCGACCGTGCCGCCCGGTCCGTAGGGAACGACAAACTTGATCGGGCGATCCGGGTACGAGCCACCCTGCCCAAGGGTCTGCCCCGTGAACGCAATCATCGCCAGCAAGAAGACAGCGGCCCGACAGAGCACTGTTGTCCACATAGCGCGCTCCTCAGAAGGTTCGTGCAGCGCAAAAGCCCCGATCGGCGATTCTTGCATTGTGGAGCCCTCCCGACAAGAGAAGCTAGAGTCGGGAATTCCACGCTGTGTTATGTTTTCCGAACAAAGCTCTGCGGAGGATTCACGTGAGCGAAATTCAAGTCGAGCGCAGCAATCGAGGCGTGGCCACGGTCTGGCTCAACAATCCAAAGCACCTCAACGCATTGAGCAACTCGATGATCATCGGACTTTGCGAGGAACTGCCTCGTCTCGCCGACGACGGGAGCTGCCGGGCGATCGTCATGCGCGGCCGCGGCGGTGTGTTCTGCGCGGGCCGCGAGCTCGGCGACCTGAAGGCATTGCAAAGCGCGGGACCCGATGAGGTCGCGAGAATGTACGCCTACATGCAGAAGATGAACGAGGTGATCTACTACTCACCGCATCCGGTCATCAGCATCGTCGAAAAGTATGCGTTAGGCATCGCCACAATGCTCGTCAGCTGGAGCGATATCGCGCTTGCCGAGGAAGGCGCGATGCTCGGATATCCGGAAGTCCATCACGGGATCACGCCTTACGGAGCTGTGCCGACGATGCTCAACATGATGAATCAGAAGGCGATGCTGGACCTTCTTCTCACGGGACGAAAAATCCGCGCCGCCGAGGCGTTGCGGCTCGGCATCCTCACCCGCGCAGTGCCCGTCGACCAGCTCGCGGGAGAGCTCGACCGGGTACTCGATGACATCTTTCGTGGCAGCGCCGGCGCCATTCGGCGGTCCAAAGCATTCGTGAGGGAATGCGAGACACTTACCTACCAGCAAGGCATTGCCGCTGCGACCGACAAGTCTATCCAGGGCATTGGGCTGCCCGAGATGCGGAACGGGGTCGACGCGTTTCTCGGCATGCAGAAGGCCAAGCAGCGTGGTCCGTGAAGTCGTTCTCGCCGCTGACCTTGGGAACGGCTCTCTGCGTGTCGGCGCAGTAACGGAAAAAGGCAAGCTCCTCGCGACGGCGTCCAAGGCGATCCGCGCAGGCGACGCGGTGGCCGGGGAGAGCGCCGATGCCGAGTCCTGGTGGCGCGCCTTGAGCCGCACGGCCGAACGCGTGCTCGATCAGTTGCCGGGAGGCGTTCACGTGAGCGGCGTGTGCTTGTCGGCCATGACGCGCGCGCAGGTCCTGCTCGATCGCGACGGCCGCGCTCTCGCACCTGCATTGCTGTTCCGCGAACGTCGCGCGATGGACGACGCGCTGGAGATCGCGGGGTATTTTCCGACTGATAACCCTGCCGATGCCATTACGGCGTTTCACCCGCTTGCGCGCATCGCGTGGTTCGCGCGCCGTGAGCCAAAACGATTTGCCCGCATAAGCGCGGTGCTCGAGCCGAAGGATTTCCTGAATTTTCGCCTCACCGGAGAAATCGCGGCCGACAGCGTGACGTATTCGCGCTACGACGCGCTCGCGTCCAATGGTCGTGTCTTGCCAGAGCGCCTCGAGCGCAGCCTTCGCCTTCTCGATGTGCCGCGGGTCGCACCGTGGAAAGCCGTGGGCCACATCGCCTGCGCGCGATCGCCGTGGAATCGCCTGGCCGGCATTCCCGTGTTTGCCGGCTCGATGGACGCTTGGGCGACGGCCGTCGGCGCCGGGGCAGTCGGCGAAGGACAAGGCTACGACATTGCCGGCACGTCCGAAGTGGCCGGTCTTGTCACCTCCGCGCGAGCTAACGTGCCCGGTCTCGTGTCGCTGCGCTGGGGGGAGACCGCGTGGCAGATCGGCGGCCCAACGCAGGCCGGCGCCGACTGTGTCGGGTGGTGTCATCGTTTGCTGCGTGGACGCGGCACGCTCGCTGCGGCGGCCGAGCGCGCCGGCAATCTCGCTCCGACTGCCGATCGGCCGCTCTTCGTCCCGTACCTTGCCGGGGAGCGCGCGCCGCTGTGGCGTGCGGATGTGCGCGGCGTGTTCGAAGGCCTCGCGCTTGCAAGCGGTGGCGACGACGTGTTATGGGCAGTGCTCGAGGGTGTGGCGGTGCAGATGCGGACAATCCTCGCGCTGGCGGTGCACGGATCCCACACGCAGTTGCGCGAGGTTCGCGTGGCGGGCGGCGGCGCGCAATCGGATGCGTGGTGCGCAATGAAAGCCGACGTAATGAATGTCCCGATGATCCGGACGCGCCAGGGCGAAACCGGCCTGGTCGGTGCGGCGATGGCGGCCGCGGTCGGTCTTGGCTGGCACGACGATCTCGCGGCCGCCGCACGCGCGATGTCCAAGGTCGAACGCATTTTCGAGCCGCGTGCGGCACGGGTCGACATCTACGCGGCGCGGAGTGTCCGGCACGCCCGTGCGCGCGAGCACGCAATCGACGCGGCCGATGCTGCAGCGGCCGAAACGGCGCGCGACGGCCCGAAGCGCGTGTCGCGCCGCAAAGGGATCAGCGGATGAGCCGGCGATTCGAAGCGACGCACTTCGTCGGGACCTACGGCACCGCAATCTCCGCCGGAATCCTGTTCCTGATCTTCGCTGCTGCCGCGCCGAACTTCCTGAATCCGACCAACCTGCTCAACGTGCTGAAGCAGGTGAGCTTCCTCGCGATCCTGGGCCTCGGCTTCGGGATGGCGTTCATCACGAGCGAGCTCGATCTCTCGTTCGCGAACGTGTGCAGCTTCGCCGCGGTCGTCGTCGGGGGACTCATCCATCACGGACAGTCACCGCTGGTCGCGGTGTCGGCCGGCCTCGCGGTCGGCGTTGCCGCCGGCGCGCTCAATGGCGTACTGGTGACACGGCTCAAGATTCCGTCGCTGATCGCCACACTCGCCACCGCCTCGGTCGCGAACGGGTTCGCCTTCGCCGTCACGGGAGGAATTGCCTTCGTCGGCCGATGGGATCCGAATTTTCTCGCGCTCGGCCGCGGCAGCCTGCTCGGCGTTCCGGTGCTCATCCTGTGGACTGCGCTCGCCGCACTGCTGGTCGCTTACGTGCTGCGCTACACGCGCCTCGGGCTGCACATGAGCTTCACCGGTGAAGCCGACGAGGCAGCCCGCCTGTCCGGGATCGACGTGCGCCGGATGAAGCTGCTCGGCCTCGCGTTCTCGGGACTAGCGGCAGGTGTGACGGCTGTGCTGCTGACCGCGACGCTCAACTCGGCGGCGCCGAACATGGCGAACGATTACCTGTTGCGGTCGATCGCCGCGGTCCTGCT
>Ga0070669_100004131_pt1 | contig 10535 bp, 7 predicted proteins | sample KBSS53metaG_FD_64680 | JGI IMG/M metagenome (GOLD analysis project Ga0070669, IMG submission 64680) | Switchgrass rhizosphere microbial communities from Kellogg Biological Station, Michigan, USA - KBS S5-3 metaG | ecosystem: Host-associated > Plants > Roots > Rhizosphere > Soil ... | reverse complement strand
GATGAAGTCGCCGCCGACGATGCCGAGCGGAACGGCGAGGGCGACCAGCCAAAGCAGCTCGAGTTCATAAAGTCGCGACCCGGCCCAGTGCAAATTCACACCGAAGATTACCGGAAACATTAGTAAGGTTGAGTGTTCGAGGAACGAGTGAAACGGCCCGGAATGTTCTACGACGCCGCTGTAACCGGGTGAAGGGTGGGGTTGAAAACCTTTATGCGAAGCTGCTGACATACGTTCGACTGCTTTGCGGTCTCTAAGGACCATCTAAAACTTCTACAGTTTAAAAACGATTGAGCTTCGAGGTTATCTCGGCTCGACTGCTATGCGATTACGGCCCTGTGATCGGAGTTTGCAGTGAAGAATATAGTAAGATTATTCCGTGAGGCAAAAAAAATGCAATAGCAAACTTTGGCGTCTCCGGTGAACTCGGTGCCTTTGTGTTGCATGTTTGGACAGTGATTCACCACTAAGGCACAAAGAGCACAAAGGCTGCACACAGAAAACCGAAGTCGCCGGCGTCTAGCTGATCGCAAACAAATGAATCAACTATCACATGTCGATTCCGAAGGCCGCGTAAGGATGGTGGATACCAGCGACAAGGCGCCAACCACTCGCCAGGCCATCGCCTCGGCGCGCGTGCAGATGTCGCCGGAGACGGTAGCCGCCTTAAAGGATCATCGAACGCCGAAGGGCGATCCGCTCGAGGCAGCGCGGCTCGCGGGAATCATGGCGGCCAAACGAACTGCTGAATTGATACCACTCTGTCATCCGCTTCCGCTCACGCACGTCGACGTGCAAGCTGAGATCACCGACGACGGCGTCTACCTGCGATCAAGCGTCTCAACCAATGCGCAGACAGGCGTAGAGATGGAGGCGCTGACCGCAGTGACGGTTGCGGCTCTCACGATCTACGACATGTGCAAGGCGCTGGATAAAGGGATCGTTATTTCCGAGGTCCGGCTGGAACGGAAAACCGGCGGGAAGTCCGGCGACTATACCCGCGAAGACTCAAAATAGCAGGTGGCGCGCTCTTCATCGCATAGCGGTGAGGGCTGCTAATCACCGCTACGCGGTACCGTCCTCCTTTGGGAGGGGGAACAAGATTCATAAAACCTGGAACATCATGATTTTTCCCAGCGTTAATGGAGTTGTCAGTAAGAAGCTGAGATTTCAGATTTAAGATTCAAGATTTCAGAGAAGATTTCGAAACGGAGAGAGTGGTTATGAAATACGGAATTTCCAGCGATGCTCGGCCGCAAGCGGCCGTGCTGCTTACCGCGGCGGTCCTTTCTATCGTGCTCTGGTTCATTCCGTTTGCCGAAATTCTTACTTATCCCTTTCGCATCTTCGTAACCTTCATTCATGAAGGCGGTCACGCCATCGCCGCTTTGCTGACCGGCAACTCCGTCCAGAGTCTCAGCATTGCAACCAACGCCAGCGGCGAGACCTACACTTCCCAGGGCGGAACAATCTCGCAGATGTTGGTGGCCAGCGCGGGCTACCTCGGTTCGATGGTCTATGGCGCGTTGCTGCTGGTGTTGATTCGGAAAGCAATTGCGGCGCGCATCGTGCTGATCGGATCGGCGGCGCTGGTATTCGCGCTCACGATGATTTACGGCCTTATCAAACCGGCTATGACCGGCGTCGTTTCTTCAGCGCTTCCGTTTACGATCATCGCCGGAACACTGCTTAGCCTCGGCCTCGTGGCGATTGCGAAGTACGCGAAGCCGCGCGTGGCTTCATTCTTTGTCAGCTTGCTTGCGGTCCAATGCATACTCAACGCCCTGCTCGATTTGAAAACCGTGTTCTTTCTTTCGTCGCCTTTTGCACCTTCAGTTCCCACAGACGCGGTGAACATGTACAACGCCACCGGCATTCCCGCGTTGGTTTGGTCCGTGATGTGGATTGCGATGGCTATCGTAATCTTAGCCGTGGCGATGCGTCTCTACATTACCGGTCGCAACAAACAGTTTCAGTTCGAGCTCGATCGCCCGTTTGAACAACTTCCGCCTGTCTTCCCTACCACGATCCACGAAAGCCAAAACGTGCGCTAGTTTGACTTCCGCCGTCTCTGTGCGTCCTTCGTGATCTCTGTGTCTCTGTGGTGATGTTTTCGCGGACAATTCACCACAAAGACACGGAGGACGCAAAGGTGGCACAGAGAAGGACCGCTTGCCTCACGGTCTACGACGACTGGTAGTAATTTCCGTCCGCGTCTACCTTCCCTCTTGTCTATTTGTGTCCGGCCCGCAGTATCTTCCTGAAAGGAAAACCAGCTTCATGCGATTCCGTTTGCCCATGCTTCTGCTTGCGCTCTTCACGCTCTTTGTCATTCCTCTTGCCGCGCAATCTCCCAACACTGCGACAATGATTGTCGTCGTAGTTGATCAAAACGGAGCGGTGCTGACGGACGCAAAAGTTTCCGTGGTTAACAACGCGACCGGCGCACAACGCGAGGCGCTCTCCGGCGGCGACGGCGGCGCAACCATTCCGGGGTTGTCCATCACCGGCACCTACACGGTTAGCGTGTCGAAGGAAGGATTCGGAAACGAGGAGCGCTCCGGCATCGCCTTGCTTTCAGGTGAAACTGCGAAGGTAAAAGTGACGCTGCGCGTCGGCACTGAAAAAGCTGAAGTCACGATCTTCGGCACCAAAGAGGGCGTGCGTGCCGATCCGCCGATTGGCGTCCGGCTGGACAGCTCGAGAATTGACGAGACACCAATCCTCGGTCGGAAGTCGACCACTTTGCCGCTGCTCAATTCGGCATTTCGGCAGGGAAAAGGCACCGGCGATCTTTTCGTCAACGCTACTTATTTCATCACCGGCGTCGGTTCACGCCGCGCCACCACCTTCACGCTCGACGGCGCCAACAACGACGAAGGCTGGGGCCGCCAGACCGCCATCACCACCGTCCCGATGGGCGCCATTCAGGAAATCAATGTGTTGTCGAACGCTTTCTCTTCGGAGTTTGGTTGGACTTCCGGGCCAGCGCTGAACATCGTCACCAAAGCCGGCACCAACGAGTTTCATGGCGAAGGTGTGTTCCTGATTCGTCCCGGCGATTGGCAAGCCAAGACTTTTTCTACGAAGGGTTTTTGCCCGCGCTCGGTCCCGACCTGCACCGTGCCCACGACGCTCCAGGCGATCAACCCGGTAGACATTCCGGATGCGCTGCAACAAGTCTCCGGCTCGATAGGCGGGCCGATAGTCAGCGACAAAACTTTCTTCTTCGCCACGGCTGACTACACGCGGCAGAATCGTACGACCTTCCTGTCGACCTCTCTGCCGGCTTTCGTGTTACCCGCCGATGGACACCTCGATGTCACCGGACACTACCGCCAGTTTCTTTTCGACGGCAGGCTGGACCACAAGCTCACGTCGAAGCAAACTCTGATGTTCCGCTTCAACGTCGATCGCTTTTTCGACGACAACCCGCAGGATGCCGTGGGCGGCACGAATGCGCCGAGCGTGGCGCGCCGCTACACGCGACGTTCCTGGACGCTGCAGGCCAACCACACGTCCATACTCAGCGCGAATGTTCTCAACGAAGCACGCTTCGCTTACCTGCACGGCGATCCGGTGACGCTTTGGGAAGCGCAGGAGCTTTCAACCACCTACACGCGTGGCGGCGCGGTGCCGTTCACCATCGGCCAGTCGCGCTTCTCGGATATTTTTAGTCATCAGTGGCAACTCGCTGACACGCTTTCGTGGTCGCTCGGCAAACATTATCTTCGCTTCGGCGGCAGCGTCATTCGTCACACTTCGGGCGGCACCGGCAGCGAGCCGGGCACCGCGATCCTCGGCACGTTCACGTTCAAAAACACCACCACGGCGCCTTTCGGTTCATTGACGCTCGCTGACGTGCAGAATTACACACAGCCTATCGACTTCGGCATCAGCAGCTACAATTTGTCGCAGTGGCTGCTGACCGGCTTCGTTCAGGACCACTTTCATGTGACCAGCGACCTCACGGTCGATCTGGGGTTACGTTACGATCGCCAGACGTTGACCGACGACAATAACAATTTTGCGCCGCGCATCGGCTTCGGTTGGCATCCGGGCGGCGATTCACGAACTTCAATTCGCGGCGGCTACGGCATGTACTACACGCAGATTCGCAGCAACGCGATCGCCAGCTATCTCGTGAACGGCCTGGACGGATTAACAACTTACACTGCAACTTCCGGACAGCTTGGTTTTCCCACCTGTCTGACCGGGTCCTGCCTGCCGCTCTCGTTTGATCCGAGAACGCTGCCGGCGTCGCAAATTCCGGCGCGCGACATCACTATCCGCGCCGGCCGGCGATCCTTCTACCAGGAACAGTTCGCCAGGTATGGACTGAACTTCAGCCTGCTGCCCAACTATCCCGATAAGTTTGTGAATCCACGCAGCCAGGTGATTTCGATCGGAGCGGAGCGCGAGCTGGTGAAGGGACTTTTCTTCGGCGGCGACTATGTCCATCAACACCTGAGCGACATCGATCGCACGGTCGACCTAAACGCTCCTTCGCCGTTTGATCGCACGGCGCCCGGACAGGTTAGAACCGTGGCCGCGGCTAATCTCACGCGTCCAATCCCGCCGGTCAATGGCGGCGTGCGCCAGGTAAACGTGTTGATGAATCTCGGCGTCGCCGATTACAACGGACTGCAAACGCAGTTGAGTTATCGCGGTAACTCGCGCATATTCGCGGCCATCAGCTACACGTTATCCAAGGCGACCAACACGACCGAGCCTGACGGCAACGGCATCGGACCGAACCAAAGTGTCATGTCCCGGCTCGGCGAAGAGGAACGCGGCCCAAGCGTCGTCGATCAGCGTCATCGCGCAGTGATCACGTTCAGCTATCGTTTTCCATTCGACATCACCGCGGGAACGCTGACGCAGCTCGCGTCGGCGCGTCCATTCAACGCGACGACCGGCGTCGACAACAACGGCGACGGCGCCAATAACGATCGGCCCGTGGTGGATGGCACTGTTATGCGCAGGTCGCAGTTCCGCGGCACACCGACTTCAGACGTGGCACTTTTTGTCGAGTCACGTTTGTTCAAACACGAGCGCCGCGCTCTGTTGCTTCGTCTCGAAGCTTTCAACATTTTCAATCATGGAAACTTCTTAGGACGCGGAGTAACAACCTACGGGGATGCGGCGACCCCGGCAGGAACGTTCGGGCAGTTTGTCGGTGGAGTGGGTTCGGCAACGAATGCGATTCCCGCGTTCGCGAATATTGATCCGCCGCGAATGTTTCAACTGCAGGCGAGATACATTTTCTAGGATTTGGCTTTGGAGACCCTAGCTACCTAAATTCAGCTTCCTCTGTGCGGCCTTTGTGTTCTCTGTGTCTCTGTGGTGGAGTTGCTAGTTCATCCACCACAGAGACACAGAGAACACAGAGGACGCACAGAGATTTTCAATCCGCCGCTGTCGCAGTTAACTGCATCTCGTGCCACTTGCGCAGCAGTAGCTGTTCTTTCGCCGAATCCATTCCGGCTTTCAATTCCTCGTGCGGATGATTGCTCTGTATCCAGTTGAGGACGTCGGCAATCGTTTCATCGAGCGGACGAAAACTTAGTCCCGCGCTCACAGCCTTATCGCAGTTGATCGACATCAGACCCTGCTTATGATCTTCGGGCACCCAGAGCGGCATCTCGCTCCAGGGCGCGACCTCTTCTGCCAGCAGAAGGCTTTCACTTACCCAGGTGATCCTCGCATCGCTGCCGCTTACGGTTTTGCACTTCTCGAGCACAGTCTCCATGGTCAAGCTATTAGGCCACCCGTTCGCGTTGTAAACGCCATTTGAATTGCGTTCGATCATGCTGATGGTCCACTCGGCCAGATCGCGCGCGTCAATAAATTGAACCCCACGACCCGGACGACCCGGCGCTAACACCTCACCACCGCGAGCGATCCGCGAAACCCAGTAAGTAAACCGGTCGGTGTAATCATACGGGCCGACGATTAACCCGGGACGAATCCTAAGCACGCGATTCGGGAGGACTGCTTGCGCCGCCTGCTCACACCGCGCCTTCAACCCGCCATACATCTTTCCATAATTGACCGCGGAGATCTCTCCTGATGAATCAACTTGGTTCGCCGCCTCCAACTGTTCACTGGATAGCGTCGCGAGAGGCGCTGTCTCGGTTATGTCAGCTTGGCTAAGGTCTGCGTAAACTGAAACGCTGGAAATGAAAACGTAGGTGCCTATTGCGTCAGAAAGGACTTGGGCTGAGGCTGTGACGCTGCGCGGCAAATATCCGGAAGTATCGATGGCGGCATCCCAACGACGTCCTTCAAGTTTCGACAAGTCGTGGTTTCGATCGCCCTGGATGGTCTCGACATTTGGAAAAGGCGGAGGGTGGGTGCCGCGATTGAAGAGCGTGACCTCATGATTGCGCGAAAGCGCCGCTTCAGCCAGATGTCGACCAACAAATCTGGTCCCGCCAAGAATCAACAGCTTCATTTGCTTTACACATCTTTTTTGGACAGGCATCCCGCACGATCCGTTTAGATAGGGCACTTGTGCCCCGCTGCGCGAGGCGGACGAGTCCGCTTTCTAAACGATCGTTGTGGTTCTGTCAGTCAGTAGCTCATGGTGAACTCGTCGAAATAGCTGACGCTGTCAGTCTTGGACCAAACGCCTACTTTTCCAACCACCGGTTCCTCGAGCGTGTACTCGAGAATCTGTTTACCGTCCAGCGCCGCCTTCAGGCTCGTGCCTTGCACCGAGACTTGCAGCTGGTGCCAGGTGTTCATCTTGAGCGGCACGTTCTCCGAACCTCGCTTCACAAAACTGCGCTTGCCTTTAACAAACTTCCAAAGTACCACGTTGTCTTCCATGCCGTTGAAACGCACCGTCAGGTAATCCCCGTTTGGTTTGAGGTTGAAAAGGATTCCCGCGCACTGGTCCAACTGTCCTGCCACCAGCTTGAAACGAATGCTCAGTTGCCCGTCGCGGAAATCACCGAGGTCTCCGGCGACCGCATACGGGAAATAGGCAAACGCCTTTACGTTGTCAATAAACTCTTCATGACGCGCGCCGTAAATCGCCCGGGCTTTTTGCGCCAGCCCATTAGCCGGCTGACCGCGCAGCCATTGCCTGCCGTCAACGCTCAAGACTTTCTTGCCGCCGTCGTCGACAATGGACCAGTTTCCCACTACAGACAAAAACTTGCCTGACTCGTGGCCCGGTTTCTCTTTCGACAGGTCAACGCGAAACGTCTTTCCCTGTCCGCTGCCGACTGCGCTTGATTTGACCGGAACCAAACATGCCAGCGCCACTGCGGCAATGATTGCCGCAAAGATAACTTTCATAACTCTTAGTTTCCTTCCCTGCGAATAAACCACCAGGCAAATATTGTAGCCAAAGGCCACAGGCCATAAAAAATCAACGCCGCCCATTTCGGTCCGGCGGCCAGCGGATAGCCGGGGAAATCATTGTCCGCGGCTGCAGCCGGAGCGTTCACACCTGCCAGTTTGTAGATTTCTTCCAACACGACTGGCTCGATCGTTGAGCGTTCCATGATTTTCTGGCCGCGCATTTCGTACCAGATTTCGCCGTAGTGATCGTCGCTGCCTTCGAACAGACCAGTCTGGCTGCCGGCGGTGTAATCGACGTTAAGGTGGGCCAGGTTTCGGCGCAACTTTTTAAGAACGTTCTGTTCAAAATCGGTGAGGCGCGGATCCTCGGGCGAAAGAATGACGGTCACGTGCAGTGGCGCCTGAATCTGCCTAAGTGCGTTTTCGTCAGCCGGTGGAAAAGAGTTGCGCCGGTTCTCGCTCAGGTCCCAGCTCGCCCGCATTCCTGACGCGCCAAACATCACCATACCGAGCACCGCAGCCACTGCCAGAGTTGCCAGCAGCTGTCGTCGCAGCGGACGCCCCGTGTTTAGCCAAACGGCTGCGAGCGCAAACATCGAGACAATCACAACCAGCATCACGATCGTCGTGTTCATTCGCAGCAAGCCCTGTTCGAAAAATCGCAGCGCCGCCGTTGGCGTGTAGTTCGCAAGTTGTTGCAGCAAACCGCCGCGGCCGGCGGCGACGAAATCCAGCGCCCAACTGCCAACAGTGATTGCGAGCGTGACAATAGCGGCACTCGCAGCACTTTCCGTCAACGCCGCTGCGCCAACCGCGATGCCGATGCTCAACATCGAGCGCAGGAAGTGGCCGAACACAAGATTCAACGTCTCTGGCCCATGCAAATGCCCGCCGTAAGATTTCCATAGCACTACGGCGAGCAAGCCGGGCAGACAACTAACCAGCCAACCGCCCATCAAGACCAAACCCTTAGCCGTCACCTTGGTGGCGAGGCTGCCCGGCAGTTGAAACAACAACTTCAGCGCGCCACTCTGTTTTTCGGCGGAGACCAGGCGTATCGCTACGAAGGGAAGAAACAATGTCGCGGCCAGATCGTAGGCGCCAAAGGTGGGAGCAAGAATTCCGTCAAGCGGCGTCAGGCCTTGCGGCAAGGCGGCCGGCCCACCACCGAGGCCGCTCGCTTCTGCATAAAGATTCAGGGCGGTGATGAACGCATGACCGACGAGCGGTCCAATCATGAGCAACAGCAGCCAATAGGAGCGCGAGGCCAGCAACTCGCGCCACTCCTTTCCCAGCAGCTCGGGGAAACTATGTGAGCGCAAGAAAAATTTCCTCCACGCCCGCCTCCGTCAGCTTAGCCCGGGTTCGCAGTTCATCCAGACTGCCTTCGCCAGCCACTTGCCCCCCACTTAACAAGACCAGACGATCGCAAACGCGCCCGGCATCAATCAACTGATGGATCGAGAGCATCAGGGTCCGGCCGGATGTTGCATGGGCCTTGAGCAAACTCATCGCGTCGCGCGTCTGCCGCAGATCCAGACCATCGAACGGCTCGTCAAGCATTAAGAGCGGGTGCGGAGTGAGCAAACCAAGCGCGACCAGGACGCGCTTGCGTTCACCTTTGGAAAGCGTGCCGAGGCGCGCTTTCATCAGCTCTTCAAGTCGCAACGGCTCGACCAGCGCCGACGCGTCGGCTGCCGATCGACGGTAAAGTTTGCGGAAGAAACTCAAAGCCCAGGCGACGCTTTGCTCGGCCCAGGGAGTGATTCCGTCAGGCAAATAGAAAAGCGTTGCCTTTCGTTGCGAGGAAGTAAGAACTTTGTCGTCAGCTTTGAGCGTGCCGGCGTTTGCGGGCATCAGGCCGGCGAGACATTCGAAGAGGGTGGTTTTGCCGGAACCGTTTGGACCAATCAAACCCAAAACTTCACCGCGACGCACGGAGAAGCGAACGTCATCGAGTACGCGGCGGCGGTTGAAATATTTGGTGATGCCTTCGACGGTGAGCAGGGCTGTCATCAAACGTAAAATACCACATGAGCCACAAGTAGGGGCGGAGGACGCGATGCCTGCTGGGAGCGCAGGCATCCTGCCTGCAAGCGCCGAAGGTGCGAAAGGTCTTTAAGGAAACGGTTATTCGCGCTTCGCGCTCATTGCAGGCAAGATGCCTGCGCTCCCAGCACGACGCACGTGACTGCGGGAGCGGAGCCGCTCGGGACAGTAGTAAAAGAGGGGTAAGTCGACTAGCGCAATACGAAAACGGCGTGTTCGACGAGGTAATGAACTTGCGCAAGCAGGTAGGGATTCGCAGCGGCGATCGCAAAGGCAATCAGCAACAGCCCGGCGGGCACCCAGGCAAAAATATTCGTCAAGACTTCGTGTCTCACGCCAGTGCGTTCGGCGGCGGCGAGGGCGATGAGCCGGCCCACACGCGATCGAATCCCGCGCGTTTCTTCGTCGCCCAACAGAAAAACGCCGGCGGGCATGGTGGGTCGCGCACCGTGCGGAACCATCCTCGCGATCTTCACGAGGGCCGACGCGAGATCGAGCGCCACGGCATTTCCCTGGCGCGCGGCATTCTCATCAGCCGCTTCTTCCGACGCTTCCGACCACGAGCGGTCAAGCAAGCGTCCGCTGGGAATTATCAACAGCGCGTCGCGACAAGCTTGCAGCAACCCGCGTTTCAGATTATCGCGCGCCACCAGGTGACCATTCTCGTGAGCAATGGCTGCGGAGATTTCTTCCGGCGTAAGCAGTTCCAATACCTGGCTGGCGATAAACAAACGCGGCCGCAAGAATCCAACGATCCCGATCAGCGGAAACTGGTGTTGAATCTGATACGCGTCGATGTCGAGGCCCGCGATCTTGATCGGTTTGCCCTGCCGCAGCCAATCGGAAGTCAGTTTCGCGGTAGCGCGATGGGTGGCGACGCCGCGAAAGATTGAGACGGCCAAGCCGGCTCCTGATAACAACGCCAGCAATCCCAGTTTCAGGCTAACGCTTTCAGCCGAGTGCCTCGGTTCGTACGCGAGGTAGGACGGTAGTAACAAGAGCATGACAAAGAGAAAAGCGAGCAGTGCCGGAAGCGTTCGCAGCGAAAACAACAAACGCGCGCGCGCGGTGGCGCTCCAGCCATCTGTCGCCCGGCCGGCAACACGCCAGGCTCCGGCGATGACCATCGAAGCGATGCTGTTGAAGGTCAGCAAGGCGGCAAGCAACAATGC
>Ga0070669_100004126_pt1 | contig 10539 bp, 7 predicted proteins | sample KBSS53metaG_FD_64680 | JGI IMG/M metagenome (GOLD analysis project Ga0070669, IMG submission 64680) | Switchgrass rhizosphere microbial communities from Kellogg Biological Station, Michigan, USA - KBS S5-3 metaG | ecosystem: Host-associated > Plants > Roots > Rhizosphere > Soil ... | reverse complement strand
TTGCGCTAAGTGCAATCCGCGTCGATTCGACCAAACCAGACGGTCATTTCTGGCTTGCGGCGGGATATGGTGGAATCGCCGAAAAGCGCGGGATGTTTAAGGCGTTAACATTGATCGGCAAGGTTCGATCAGGAATGGAAACCGTAACACGCATTTCGCCCGGCTACGAACACGCAAATGCCTACCTGGCACTGTGTGAGCTCGATCGTCAGCTTCCATGGGTACTGGGGGGAAACACAAAACGTGCGGTCACATATTGTGAACAGGGTCTTCGACTTGAACCTTCGAATCTGGATCTGAAGCTGGCGATGGCGCGCACTTATAATGAGGCTGGTCGAAAGGCCGATGCGCGACGCCAGCTTGAGGAGCTGATTGCATTGCCTGTTGGCAACGTACGTCCAACTGCAGGAAAAGAAGTCCAGAACGAAGCGCGCAAGATGCTTCAGAAGATGTAACAGAGCGATGCTCAAATCATTCTCAACCTTTAGAACTCAGCTGGTCGCTTTCATGGCGGCTACACTCCTGGTTACTGCTATCGTTCTCTCGGTAGTCAATCAGCGGCTGGAAGAAGAGACCACGAAACAGGTTGATGAGTATATCCAGGCAATAACGCTCGCAAACGATGCCGTGTACCAGTCATTCGCCACTGGCAAATACCTTCCTGAAGTTCTTAGTGATCCCAACCGGCGACCGCTCGAAGTAACTGATACAAGCATCATCCGTCACATTCTAATTCTCGAGGAAGATGGAACTGTTTTTGACAGCGACGATAAAGACGAGATTGGCAAAAAGATTACTTCTCAAACTCAGGACCTGCCGCCCCTGCTTCGTGGTGATGTAAGAGACGATAAACATCGGAAAGCGGAAGGCCTGTGGTCGATGACTACTTCCATCGATACACAGAAGGCGCGCCGTACGATTGTTGTAGTCATCTCAATGGATCAGCTGCAAAAAGCAAAAGATGCTGCAGCACGGGCTCGATTGGCAGCGCTGGCCGTGATGGGCGCTCTGCTCATACTGGTTGTGGCCTGGTTCAGCCGGAGAGCTACGCGGCCCATCAGCAGTCTGACCGAGGCTGCTCGCCGCGTCGCTTCTGGAGATCTTGATTTTGACGTGAAGCCAAAACGCAATGACGAAATTGGAGCATTGGCGACCACTTTCAACGAAATGCTTGGAGACCTTCGCCGCAAACGGGAGCTGGAAGAACAGCTGCGACGAGCAGAGCATTCTGCAGTTGTGGGCCGGCTCGCTTCAGGAATTGCCCACGAAATACGGAATCCTCTCAATTTCATGAATCTCTCGATCGATCATCTACAGGCACGTGTAGCGCCGGAAGACCCCTCAACACGCGCGGAACATACGCGCATTCTTTCGATGATCAAGGAGGAGATTGCGCGGCTGAATCGAATGGTGAGCGACTTTCTGAGCTATGGCAGGCCGGCGCGACTTGATTTTCGTGAGATCGATGCTCACCTGTTGCTTGGTGAGATTGCCGAGTTCGTGAAGGCACAGGCAGATGAACAACACGTCTGCATCGAGTTGCGCGTTGAAGGTGATCAATCAACAATGCTCGAGGCTGATGCCAAACAGCTTCGGACTTGCTTTTCGAATCTGATAATCAATGCTATTCAAGCAATGCCCCATGGTGGCCAGCTGACCATCACGCTGAGGCCGGACGATACAGAACAGGTGATTCTGATTTCAGATACTGGTGTCGGCATTCCGGAATCAGCCAGAGAACAGATATTTGAGCCATACTACTCCACAAAGGAAACTGGCATCGGACTCGGCCTTCCGCTGACCCGCAAGATCATTGAAGAACACGGTGGAAAGATCGAAGTTGGCAATACGGATGAAGTGGGAACAACATTCATAGTTACTTTGCCGCGCCATTCTGTATTGGCACATTCGGGCGAAGAAATGATTTCAACAAACTGAAAAGAAAAGCGGAGCGAGGATGAACCCGAGACGAATTCTCGTAGTAGACGATGAAAAAAATCAGCGCGACATTCTCCAGATGATTCTTTCTGGAGAGCATGATGACGCAGGCAGTCAACTCTATGACGTTTCAATTGCGAGCTCAGGTCAGGAGGCACTGAGGCGATTCAGAGGAGAAAAATTTGACCTCGTAGTTACGGATTTGAAAATGCCGGGAATGGACGGAATCCAGCTCCTCAATGAGCTGTCGCAAGTCGAAAGTGCAACTCCGGTAATTCTGATGACTGCTCATGGCTCAATCGACTCCGTCAAGGAAGCATTGCGCGGCGGTGCGTTTGACTATCTCGAAAAACCTCTCGATCGCAACAAGCTGCTCTCGGTCATTCGCGAAGCAGTGTCACGAATGCGCGCAGTCGACGAGGAAATCATTGGCGTTTCCGACGCTATGGAACGCGTCAAGAAAATGATTGTCAAAGTAGCCCCATCGAGTTCTACAGTTCTGATTCGCGGCGAGTCGGGAACTGGTAAAGAGCGGATCGCTCGCGCAATACATAAAGCCAGCCCACGCTCAGGGGAGCGCTTTCAGGCAGTCAATTGCGCAGCAATCAATGAGAATCTCCTGGAATCCGAGCTTTTCGGGCACGAGAAAGGCTCATTCACGGGCGCAGTCTCGGAAAAGAAAGGCCTGTTTGAAATTGCTGACAAGGGAACTCTATTACTTGATGAAATCGGCGATCTCAATATCGGAATGCAGGCGAAACTTCTCAGAGCCCTACAGGAAAGAGAAGTACAGCGGGTTGGAGGCACGCGGCCAATCAAGATCGATGTTCGAGTGCTCGCAGCAACGAACAGGGAACTCGAAGCAATGGTCAAGGACAATCGCTTTCGAGAGGACCTTTACTATCGTCTGAATGTGATTCCCATCAATGTGCCTCCGCTTCGACAGCGACGGGAAGACATCGAAGTGCTTATTGATTACTTCCTCAGGAAGCATGCAACTGCGGGCGTGCGTCAGATGAAGCTAAGGAATGAAGCACGCAGAGTACTTCTCGACTACGCCTGGCCGGGAAATGTGCGTCAGCTTGAATCAGCAATTGAACGCGCGATGCTTCTTGCAGAAGGTGACGAAATCACTATCGAAGATCTGCCTGTGGAGATCAGGCAGACGACACCTTCCCAAGCGGCAGGTGGATTCAAACTTCCACCTGAAGGCATCTCCTTTGAAGATCTTGAACGATCGCTGATTATTCAGGCCATGGAACAGACCGGCTGGAACATAACTCGCGCTGCTCGCCTTCTCGGCCTCTCCTTCAGAACTATGCAATACCGACTGGATAAGTTCGGGATCAAGAAGAACGATGAGATAAAACCCGCTACTTGAATGCGTGAGTCAGGACACGCCCTTCAGCGTTGCTCGGAGGAGTCAGGGATAGGATCGCTGCAAGCGTTGGTGCGATATCCGCCGGAGAGCACTCTTCGTGATATGTCCCTTTGACAATCGATGCACCCATGAAGACCACCGGGACGTGAGTGTCGTATGAGTATGGCGTCCCGTGAGTCGTTCCTGGTATCTCAGCGAAGAAGTAATACGGTTGAGGCACAAGAATCACATCGCCGCTCCGCGATGGAAAGAACCCTCGCGCAACACTTCGTGAGATTGGTGTATCTCGATAAGTCCGGCTTTCAAGCTCTGACCGAGTAAAGCACGCTGCCACGCCTTCAACCTTCTCCGCCACGTCGCAGGCTATGCGCTCTACCTCGTTCATTGATAGCTTTGCTTTCGCCGCAATTCCATAGTCGAGATAGATATTGCTGTTTACCCATTGCCTGATCCAGGGACCCTCGCCAGTCTTTGCCCTCAGTTCTGCCTCGATTGCATCAGGCACCTTTCGATTTGGGATGCGACCCCCATATCCCATTTCTTTCACCTGTTCAGGGATGGGCGCAACTCCATGATCGGCTGTAAGAACCACGAGAGTTCTTCCAACGCCAAATTTCTTATCGAGATAATCAAAGAATGACGCGAGTATTCGGTCTGTTCTGAGCGTGATGTCCTGAACTTCCTGGCTGTATGGGCCATAGTTGTGACCTACAAGATCATTTGCTGAAAAGCTAATGGTCAACAGGTCCGTGATGTCATCTTCTCCGAGGGCTTCGCCATCGATCGCAGCTTTCGCCAAATCAACAAGCTCTTCGTTCGCGAAAGGAGTGACTTCAAAACGATTGTAGAAGCGCACACCAGGTGTAGGTTCACCTCCATTGATCGTGTAAGGGAAGGTACGGCCATTTCCGGTAGGCTCTTCCGAGGCATCATCAGGCCGCGATTTCGAATAGGCCTCAGCAGGCAGCAATCTTTCCCATTTCTTCCCGAAGTATCGATCAGGCCTCATATCGCGATTAAACTTCTGCATCCAATCGGGCAATGATTGCGAATAGTAAGTGCTCGTTACAAAGTTGCCCGTATTCGCGTCAAACCAGTACGCGCCGTTCGGCCGTTTACCTGCGGGAAGAATCGCAGATCTGTCTTTATAGGAGACTCCGACGACTTTCGCTTTGCCCGCACTTGCGAATCGGAGTTCGTCACCCAGTGTGTCGCCTACGAGTCTGACTGGCGACATTCCGGCGGCATCCGGCTTCCCGCCTACAAGCTTCGCGCTGGAGTCCGATACGCTCGTGACCCGTTGATTGGTACTGCGATCAAACCATTCATTGCCGACGATGCCGTTCATTGAGGGGCTTGCCCCACTCATGAATGTGGCGTGTCCGCAGGCAGTGTAAGTCGGCGTATGAACATAAGCAGCGTTCGCGAAGTTTGCTCCGGTTGTGAGCATCCGGCGAAATCCGCCGTCAACAAACTGATCAGCAAACCTCACGAGATAATCGGCTCGAAACTGGTCGATAACAATTCCGACGACTATCTTGATCGGAGGCGGTGCGGCATTTCGAGTTTGCGCACGTGTTTGCGCGAGGTTCGATACACTTGAGAATATGAGAACTGATGCAAGTAAAAAACAAAGAAGTTTACGCATATCTATTCACTTTTCAATTGATTGTGCTTTTCGGTCTGCGGTGCCAGGCTTCGTATGAACCATCCCAGGAATTCGCGATTGCCATCTGCGCCGAGAATCGGTGATTCAATCACGCCAGCAGCCTCAAGTCCAAGCGACTTTGCGCAATCTGATATTTCCTTAACAACGCGCTGTTGAGCTGCTGGATCCCGCACGATACCACCTTTTCCCACTTCGTGCCTCCCGACTTCAAACTGAGGTTTGATGAGAGCCACGATTGAGGCGCCATCTTTTAATAGCGGAATTATTGCAGGAAGTATCAGCGTCAGCGAAATGAATGAAACATCTGCGACGCCAAAGTCAAAGCGCTCTGCGAAATCAGTGGGATGGAGATAGCGAGCATTAACTCTTTCTCTTACCTCGACCCGCGGATCGTTGCGCAGCTTCCAATCGAGTTGCCCATGACCAACGTCAAGCGCAACCACTTTTTGCGCACCACGCTTGAGCAGACAGTCAGTAAAACCGCCCGTACTTGCACCTACATCAAGGCAGCAGCTGGCGGTTACGTCGATTCCAAAGTGCTCAAGTGCGGCGGCGAGTTTGATTCCGCCACGACTGACAAATGGCGGTGGTTGCTTGATCGAAAGAGGAGCGTCAAGAAGAACTGACTGGCCCGGCTTTTCAATGCGTTGATTTCCGCTGGTTACCTCACCGGCGAGGATCATGGCCTGGGCTTTCGACCGCGTGTCAGCGAGCCCGCGATCCACAAGCAACTTGTCGGCTCTCTCCTTTTTCACAGGGTCTCAGGTAAAGACTCGAAGAGACAGTCGATTCATCGTCGAAGAAATGGATTGAACCGTTTCTCCTGCCCGATCGTCGTCGATGCTCCATGACCGGGTATCACCACGGTTTCCTCCGGCAACGTCATCAATTTGCCTTTAAGCGAGTCCATGATCTCGTCAAAAGATCCTCCCCAGAGGTCAGTGCGTCCTATGCTCCCAAGGAACAGCGTGTCGCCAGCGAAGAGAGCAGCGTCGTTCTGATGAAAGCAGATGCTTCCTGGAGTGTGACCTGGCGTGTGGTAGACCTTGACCTTGATTTCACCGCAACCCAGCTCGTCGCCCTGATCGAGGCGTTCATCAATTTCAGTAGCAGGCGGTGTTGCAATTCCAAGCATTTGCGCCTGCATCGGCAGCGCCTGATAGAGAAAAAGATCCTGCTCGTGAAGATAAACTGGAGCGCCAGTGGCTTCTTTGATGGCTTTGAATCCACCTACGTGATCGATATGACCGTGCGTTGCAATGATGTATTTTGCAGTCAATCGATGCTTTTTAAGCCGACCGACAATGGCCGGCACATCATCACCCGGATCGATGATGATGGCTTCTTGTGTTTGTTCAGAGCCCAGAATGGTGCAGTTGCACTGAAGCAATCCAACCGGAAAAGTTTCGACGATCATAAGTTACTCAGACTACGCTTTCCCACTTCCTGCTTTCATTTGCGCGGATGATTGCATCAATCACTCGCTGACACTGCAAGCCGTCATGGAAGGTGGCTGCGTTTTCAACTACTGATTTCCCTTGCTGCAACGCATCTATTGTTGCGGTGGCGAGATGGTAAAACGACCGGGCCCAGATATTCGAAGGAATCGCAGTGTTGTTAGCCACCGGATCAGGAACAGAAAGGTCCTCGAAGTTGCTGTTGAAGCCCTTTGCCGCAAGCAGCTTTTCATCGCCCTCGAGAATGATGGTTCCTTTTTCACCTACTAGCGTCAGCTGATTTGTTCCGCCACTGCCGTAGACCGCTGAAAGCGTGACATTACCGAATGCTTGCGAGTTGCTAAAGCGAAACAGGAACGAGCAATAGTCGTCAGTCTCCACCTGACGAGGTTGATTGGTTTCAGGATCGATGCGTATGGGAATTACCGTAGATACGATGCTCGTAACGCTTGCGATATCACCAAAGAGCCAGCGCAATGAGTCGATGGCGTGCGATCCGAGTGCTCCAAGCAATCCGCCCCCGGCGCTCTTTTGTGCCCACCAGTTCCAGGGACGAAGCGCTGAATGGCGAAATCCTGATGCCATGGTGTAAGAAACATGATAGAGCTCACCCAGGAAGCCGTCATCAATCATTTGCTTCATTCGCCGGCGCGTCGGATTGAAACGCAATTCGTGGTCAATAATTGTGAGTTGTTGCGGACGTCCCTCCGCAGCTCGAGTCAGTTCCTCCGCTTCGTGGGCGTTCATCGCCATAGGTTTCTCACAAATAACGTGTTTTCCTGACGAGATCGCGGCCATCGTTGCTGAATGATGCAAATTCGGAGGCGCACTGATTACTACAAGATCAACATCAGGAAGGGACGCGATTTCTTTGAAGTCACCTACGTGGGGAATGGAGAGCTCAGACGCAACTCTTTTAGCATTCTCAAGTTTACCGCTCGCGACACCCACGATTCGCGCACCGTCAATATTTGCAAAGACTGGCGCCTGCGTTGAGCGCGCAAATCCCGTCCCAATTAGTCCAATTCCAACAGCCATTCTTCCCTTCTTCTCCTCTTCTCTGCCTCTCTCCCTCCCTGCCTCCCCGCCTCTCTGCCTCCTTCACCCCGTCCCAAATCCAAATACCGTTGCGAAAAAACCTAACTCATCCTCAAGTGCTCGCTTGATATTTTCGGCCTGACGGAAGCCATGCTGCTCTCCGACGAAGGTTACGTATTCAACGGTAATACCTTTCGCCCTCAAGGCCTCAACCATTTTCTCCGCCTGATCAGGCGGAACTATCTTGTCGTCCAGGCCCTGAAAGAATATCACCGGCGCATTCAATCTCTCGGTGAAATGTATTGGTGATCGCTGGTAATAGACATTCTTTGATTCCGGATATGGCCCGATGAGCCGGTCAAGATAACGTGATTCGAACTTGTGCGTGTCTTTCGCCAGTGCTTCGCAGTCGCTCACACCGTAATGACTTGCTCCGGCTTTGAACACATCACGGAACGTAAGTGCACATAGCGTAGTGAATCCGCCGGCGCTTCCTCCCGTGATAGCGATGCGCTCCGGGTCTACTTTGCCTTCTCGAACAAGATTGAGTGCACCGTTAACGCAATCATCGACGTCGACGATTCCCCAATTGCCATCAAGCGCCTCTCTATACTTCCTTCCGTAACCTGTACTCCCTCGATAGTTCACATCCAGCACAGCGAAACCGCGAGTAGTCCAGAACTGCGTCCCCAGACTGAACCCAGCGCCCGCAGCGGCCGTCGGTCCGCCATGACTCATCACGATGAGAGGCGGACGTTCGCCGCGTGGCGCTTCAAACGCGGAGTTCGCTGGAGGATAGAAAAAACCATATGCAGTCTCGCCGTCCGTAGTTTCAAACGCGACCTGAGTGGCTTCAGATACGTCGCCCTTGTTAATCGCAATAGTGCTCGAGAGCTTGATACATGCGTGTTCTCTCGATTCAAGATCCAGTCGAACTATGCACGCGTGCTGCGTGGGCGTTGCGGCCACAAAAAACGCGAAACGGGGATTGGCTCGAATGCTGCCGATAGAGGTGAAGGGGACGTCGATTTCTTGGAGGGTCCGTGTTGTCCGGTTGTAAATGGCAAGCGAATCAATTGCTTTTCGTGTGACGATGCAGACGATTCGATCGCGATCGGCGAATGCATACATTCGCATACCGAATCCCCACTGGGGCCTTCCAAACTCCGCTTCTGTTGGCCACAAGGCCTCAACGTGGTCTTCGCGCCACTGGTAGAGGTTCCACCATCCTGTTCGATCTGAAACAAAATGCAGGACTCCGTCAGGCGACCATTCGGGTTGAAAAATCGATTCGTTTGGTCCGCCTGCGATAACGCGACGTTGATTGAGGCTCCCACCTGACTCGATCGATGCCAAACATAATTCGGTCCCATCCCACGGCATATTCGGATGGTCCCATTCGAGCCATGCGAGATGCTGACCGTCAGGACTCAGCCTCGGAGTTGAATAAAAATCACGGCCCGAAGCGAGCACCGTTGATTGAAATTTGTCGGTGAGATTAATGGCGACGATCTTGTTGGTTGCTTCACGACCGGGGTCGTCGTGATCTTCGCGCACGCAAATAACCTGGTTGCGGCCGTCGTCAAAGATTGCATCTGCGTAGCGAAACTCTCCGGGCGGCGTGAGCGGCTCTGGTTCAATCCGCGGGCGAGAGAAGTACAGCCGCTGATCAGTGAAGTTCGAGAAGATGATTCGTCCCTTGTCGATGCAGTACGCTCCACCGCCATATTCGTGCACTCGAGTTCGCGCACTCATCTCGGCCGGGAGGATTTCTTCTTCGATCCCGGATGGATTTCTTCGAACGATTGCATACCGGCCTCGCTCTGCCGGTCGCATTTCAATCCAGTACACATCTTCAGCATCGATTGAAACGCTCGAGAGTCCGAGTGCGCCCTGCACGATTAGATCGGCACTGATCCCAGACCGCCACGTGCCGTAAGCCGCGGTTGTTTTTGATGCCATTCGGAAATCCTAGCAGGAAATCGGAGGTCGCCGCTCGCTCCAGGGCCTTGCCTCTTCCAGTTGTCGCGCAAGCCTGAACAACGTCGCTTCGTCTCCGAATCGGCCAACAAAATGTGACCCAATGGGGAGACCTTCGCTGTTCCAATACAAAGGCACCGACATCGCGGGCTGACCCGTGGCATTGAAGAGAGGTGTAAATGGGCAAAACTCCGCCGCTCTGCGAAGTCCGTGGATGGGATCTTCGAGCGTAGGAGCGAATGATCCTAGCGGCAAAGGCGGTGCCGCAAGCGTCGGTGTGAGCAATACATCAAATTTGTCGTAAAGCGCTGCTGTTCGCCGTGAGTAAACCTGAAGCACTTGCACGGCCAGTAGATACTCAGGTGCCGATTTGCGCCGGCCCATTGAGATGAGGGCTTCTGTTTGCGGTTCAAGCTCACCGGGCTGCGGTTTCCTTGCCACCGCAAACGACATGCTGTCGATTTTCCATGCGTTTCCAGCAGACCAGAGAGTACTGAACGCGTTGCCATACATCTCAGCATTGAGTTGAATCTTTGTTTCTTCGACACTGTGTCCGAGGCCTTCACAAAGCTTCGCGGCATCCTCGACTGCAGCAATGCAATCAGGATGAACGGGTCCGCCTGTAGGCGAAGAACTGATCAGACCAATGCGCAGTTTTCCTGGCGAGACACCAACCTCTTCTGCAAATGGGCGAGCTGGTTCAGGAGCGGCATAGGGATCGCCCGGCTCGGCGCCGCAAGTGACGTCAAGTAGCGCCGCACTGTCTCTGACGCTAATCGTCAGGACATGTGCTGCGATGAGTCCGCTGAACATATCACCGTAGTCCGGTCCCAACGGAATTCGCGCTCGCGTGGGCTTCAATCCGAAAATTCCGCAACACGAAGCGGGGATGCGAATGGATCCGCCGCCATCGGTCCCGTGTGCCGCAGGAAGCATCCTTGCCGCTACGGCCGCCGCAGAGCCTCCACTTGAGCCGCCGGGTGAACGTGCAGGGTCCCAGGGATTCCTCGTAGCGCCGTTCAACTCAGGTTCAGTGGTTGGCTGGATGCCAAGCTCAGGAACATTCGTTTTTCCCA
>Ga0070669_100004122_pt1 | contig 10541 bp, 7 predicted proteins | sample KBSS53metaG_FD_64680 | JGI IMG/M metagenome (GOLD analysis project Ga0070669, IMG submission 64680) | Switchgrass rhizosphere microbial communities from Kellogg Biological Station, Michigan, USA - KBS S5-3 metaG | ecosystem: Host-associated > Plants > Roots > Rhizosphere > Soil ... | reverse complement strand
CGCGAACTGCGGTCATGGAAGTGTCCTCGCACGCGATAGACCTGAGGAGAGTTGACGGAATTGATTTCGCGGTTGCGGCTTTCACAAACCTTACTCAGGATCATCTGGATTACCACTCGAGCATGGAGGAGTACTACGCAACCAAGCGTCGCCTCTTTGATGGAAGTCTGGGTTCGCTGCCGCAGGCGATGCTCATCAACATTGATGATCCAAAAGGCGCAGACCTGATGATGCTGGGTGGCTCGAGAGCGATGAGCTATTCGCTGCGCGGGCCGGCAGACATCTCGACCAGTATGGGGAACACAGGCCTGGAAGGACTGAATTTTACTGCGCACACACCTGGCGGAGAGATCAGCGTAGTCTCACCGCTCGTGGGAAGGCCACACGCTTACAACATACTTTGCGCGATCGGGATTGGGATATCGCTTGGATATTCGCGCAAGGATATTGAGGAGGGAATTGCAGCGTGCCGCCTGGTGGCGGGCAGGTTCGAGCGGGTGAGCAGCGATGACGATGACGTGACGGTCGTCGTTGATTACGCACACACTCCGGATGCGCTGGCGAATGTGCTCAAGACAATTCGGGATGCGATGCGACTTGAAAGTGACATCACCGATGCGAGCACAGTGGAGGGCCGCATTATCACTGTGTTCGGATGTGGAGGGGACCGGGACAAGAAAAAGCGCCCCCTGATGGGAGAAATCGCGGGGCGCATGAGTCACTGGGTAATTGCGACGTCTGACAATCCGCGGAGCGAAGAGCCGAATGAGATCCTCACCAATATCAAAGTCGGACTTGACCGGGTTGGCGGGCATTACGAATTGATCGCCGATAGGCGCGGGGCGATCTTTCGGGCAATTACCCAGGCCGCGCCGCAAGATACGGTACTAATCGCGGGCAAGGGTCACGAGACATATCAGATTCTTGCCAGTGGCAGGATTCATTTTGACGATCGTGAAGTGGCTCGCGAAGCGCTCGCGGCCAGGCGAAACGCCGCGTGAGCGGGAGTCGCGGTTGTGAAGCTGGTTGAGATAGCGCGCCTTTTGAGCGCAAGCCACGATATGAGCGATGAGCTCGCGGCGAGCGAGCCTGCAGGTTTCGCAGTCGACTCACGCTCTGTGAAAGCGGGCGAAGTCTTTGTAGCGCTCCAGGGTGAGCGAACTGACGGACACAAATACGTCAGACAGGTCTTTGAAAATGGAGCATTAGCCGCAGTCGTAGCACACCGAAGACTCGAAAACCTGTCTTCATATGGTGACTACCAGAACCGGCTTCTCTTTGTTGAGAGTCCGGCCTTTTCGCTGGAGCTTCTAGCCTCACGAATTCTTGCGAGATGGGGAGGCGGAATCGTTGGAATCACGGCTAGCGCGGGAAAAACTACCATCAAAGACCTGGTTGGCGCAGTGCTCGAGCGATCCGGTCGCGTCATCAAGTCGCTAGGGAATTTCAACACTACCGTTGGGTTGCCTCTGACAATCACGAGGATGATCTCAGGCGGCTCAAAGCCCGAGGATTTTGATCTCGCAGTCCTCGAAATGGGAATGAGCTCGTTTGGCGAGATATCACGACTCGTGGACATTGCCCCGCCAGACATTGGAGTCGTTGGCAATGTGGGATTGGCTCACATCGAGTTCTTTGGCTCGGAGGATGCAATCGCTCGCGCAAAGTCTGAGCTCGTGCAAGGAATCAAGGCGGGCGGCATCGCGATTCTGAATGCCGATGATGGGCGTGTAATCGCGATGCGGAAGATTCGACCTGACACGCGCGTGATCACATTCGGATTTGCAGAAGGTTCTGATGTGACGGCAAGCGAAGTGCGGCAGGCTGCGGACCTTGGAGGCACAGACTTTGTGCTTCGGGCGGGCAAAGAGCAGGCCCTTGTGACGATCCAGCTTGCGGGTATGCATAACGTACAAAACGCTCTGGCAGCGGCTGCAGTGGGGATCGGCGTCGGTCAAAAGGTGGAGGAGATAGCGCAAGCTCTCTCGCAGGCTCCGCCACCAAAAATGCGTGGCGTGGTGGTTCGGCTCTCCAACGGAGTCACTGTCCTCGACGACACGTACAACTCAAACCCGGTTGCGCTGATTGAGGCGGCCCGGGCACTCGTTTCGGCGAAAGGCTTCAAGCGAAGGATTGTCGTTGCGGGTGAAATGCTCGAGCTCGGTGAGAAGAGCACCGAGCTGCATCGCGATTGCGGTCAGGCGATTGCCAAAGCCGGAGTCGAGATAGTCATAGGAGTTCAGGGCGAGGCAAAGCAGCTCGCCTCCTCGGCCACTGAGGCCGGTGCTCAAGGGTTCTTCTTTGAGACGCCAGAGGAGGCGGCAGAAAGAGTTGCTGAGCTTGTGAAGGCCGGTGATGCAGTTCTGATTAAAGGTTCGCGTGGGGTGCGGACCGAGAAGGTTGTTGAAAACTTGAAATCACGGTTTGGACGTGACGAATGATGAGTAGTTCGGGTCGAACGTGACCTTGCATGTTCTACTATCTCTTTTACGAGGTTCTCTTTCGTCAGTATGCAAATCAGCTCCCGGCGCTGAAGATTTTCAACGTCTTTCAATATGTAACCTTCCGTACCGCCTACGCAGCCGTGACCGCACTTCTCGTGAGCCTCGTGTTTGGCCCTTACATGATCGGGAAGCTGCGGGACTTCAAGTATGGGCAGGAGATAAGGGAAGAGGGTCCGGCCTCGCATCAATCTAAGCGGGGCACACCAACGATGGGAGGGCTCCTCATCATGGTGTCAGTAGTAGTTTCAACTTTGCTCTGGGCCGATTTGAGAAAAGGATTTGTCTGGATTGCGATGCTCGGAATGGTTGGCTGCGCCGCGGTAGGCTTCGCGGATGACTACATCAAGATAGTGCGCAAACGCAGCCTCGGACTTACTGCTCGTCAGAAACTCCTTGGCTTGGCCGCCATCGGCATTCTTGTTGGAGCTTCGCTCTTTGGCTTAACGGACTATTCGCCTGTACTCAGCGTCCCCTTCGTGAAGGCGTTTCATCCGTGGCTGCCAGTGGTCGCCTATATCGGGTTGATAATTACAGTGCTCGTAGGAACTTCAAACGCTGTGAACCTTACAGATGGTCTTGATGGGCTGGCCATCAGCGTGACAATCGTCGCGGCATCTGCGCTGACGGCGTTTACCTACGTTACCGGCCACATCCAGTTCGCGGATTACCTCGATCTCGTCCACATACCGACGGTTTGGGAGGTGACGGTACTAGGCGGAGCGCTCGTAGGCGCAAGCCTCGGCTTTCTCTGGTTCAACGCTCCGCCGGCTGAAGTTTTCATGGGAGATGTTGGGAGTCTTGGGATTGGCGGCGCGCTCGGTGTGATGAGCGTGCTTATCAAGCAGGAACTCGTCCTTCCGATCCTGGGTGGAGTCTTCGTAATCGAAGCGCTCTCAGTGATGGTCCAGGTCGCTTACTACAAACTGACCGGTCGCCGCATCTTCAAGATGGCCCCAGTACATCATCACTTTGAGCTGCTGGGTTGGAAGGAGTCGAAGATCGTTTTCAGGTTTCTGATCATTGCGATCCTGTTTGCGCTGCTTAGCCTGACGACGTTGAAGCTGAGGTGACGGGGGAAGGCTGGGAGGCAGGGAGGCGGAGAGGCGGAGAAGTGGAAGGTAACCAATCGAAATCGCGGCCAGAAAAAGAGCAGGTAGAGAGGATGAGAAGGAACGCCAGTCGGGTTTTTTACGATCCTCCGATTTTCCGTTCTTACTTCTCTGCTTCTCTCCCTCTCTGCCTCTCTGCCTTTCTTGAAGGATGGAAGTTGAAGGCAAGCACATTCTGATCGTCGGTGCGGCGAGAAGCGGGATTGCCGCTGCGCGTTTTTTGGCCGCGCGTGGTGCGCGAGTCACCCTGAATGACGTCAGAACAGAACTGGATCTGAGCCCTGATATTGATGTGAACGTGGTGACTGGAAGTCACCCTGACGAGCTCTTTGAAAACGCGGATCTCATTGTAGTCAGTCCCGGTGTGCCGCTCGCGATACCACCATTTGCGCGAGCCAGGGCTAGTGGAGTTCCCATCATTAGCGAGGTTGAGCTTGCGACGAGGTTCATCAAAGGAAGATTGGTCGGAATCACAGGCTCAAATGGTAAGACTACGACCACTGCCTTGACCGGTCATCTTCTTGAAGGGTCGGGAATTCCAGTACAGGTTGGCGGAAATATCGGGACACCACTTATTTCACTGGTTGATACGTCGACTGAGGAAACTTTCACGGTCATTGAGATGAGCAGTTTTCAGCTCGAGGCAGTTGACACAATGCATTTGGCAGCCGCGGCGCTTCTGAATATCACACCCGATCATCTCGATCGATACGAATCCCTGGATTCATATGCGAGCGCAAAGGGAAACATCTTTAGGAACCAGACAGCAGATGATGTGGCGGTATTGAATGCTGATGACGAGCGCGTTGTTGCTCTCGGTGATCTGAGTGGAGCAGAAAAACGGTATTTCAGCCGAAAGCGACAGCTTGAAGCTGGCATTTTTCTTGATGGAGATCGAGTAGTGGTCGTTGAGGACGGAGGTGGCACGGAACTAATCACGCGCGATGAGATTCGGCTTAAAGGTGATCACAACCTCGAGAATGTGATGGCCGCACTCGGATTGGGCCTTGCTTGTGGAGCCGACCCTGAGGCGATGAGAAGTGCGGTAGCGGATTTTCCTGGCGTGGAGCATCGGCTGGAATACGTGACAACGATTCGAGGAGTTGATTTCTACAACGATTCAAAGGCCACGAACGTCGATGCGGCGATCAAGGCGCTTGAGTCATTCAACGTTCCAGTGATTGCGATTTTCGGAGGGAAAGACAAGGGGAGTGATTATTCGCCGCTCAGACCTCTACTCAAGAAGCGATCGAAGGAAGCAATTCTGATAGGTGCGGCGACGGACAAGATTGCAGCAGCCCTTGAGGGAGTGGTCGATTTGAAGAGAGCAAATTCGATGAATGATGCAGTCTCGAAGGCATTTGCAGCAGCGCAGCCTGGCAGCGTTGTGCTTCTTGCCCCTGCCTGCGCGAGCTTCGATATGTTCGATAACTACGAACACCGTGGTCGAGTCTTTAAGACCGCTGTCGCTGAATTGCAGAAACACAATGTTTGAAGAAAGTGAAATAAAGAGCATCGAATCACTCGAGCGAATACGCTGGGATGTCTGGCTCGCTGCGGCCGTTGTAGGCCTCGTGTTCTTTGGTGTTGTTATGGTCTACAGCGCATCAGCAGGACAGACTGATGCGTCAGGCTACCTTTGGACCCAGCTTAGATGGGCTGCCCTCGCACTTATCGCAATGGGCATCGCGATGCGAATCGACTATCACTTTCTTGCAAGGCCGTCGATCGCATATGGCCTTTTTCTGATCGTCGTAGTGCTGCTGATTGCCGTCTTTTTCTTTCCTTCGCGAAATGGTGCTCATCGCTGGATCAGTTTCGGTTCCATTGGTGGCCAGCCGTCAGAGCTGGCAAAAGTCACTCTTGTGATCTTCCTCGCCTGGTTCCTCACGCAGAGACACTCACAGGGAGTTCTCGACAGCTTTATTGAGACAGTGCTTCCGGCATCATTGATCACAGGTGTTCTCGCAGCATTGATACTGAAGGAGCCTGACCTCGGAACGACTGCGATGCTTGGGTTGATTTTCATCGTGATGTTGTTCGTTGCGGGTGTTCCAACGCGCCACCTGCTCAAGTTCGTGCCGCTTGCTGCGATTACGGGTTACTACTTTATTGGCCGGGTCAGCTGGAGATGGGAACGCATTATCGCCTTTATGGATCCGGAGAGTGATCCGCGAGGGAAGAGCTATCAAGTAATGCAATCGCTGATCGCTGTGGGATCTGGGGGCATCCGCGGCCTCGGGCTAGGACAAGGCAAGCAAAAACTCCTGTACCTGCCTGAAGCCGAATCAGATTTTATCTTTGCAGTTGTCAGCGAAGAGCTTGGCCTGATCGGAGCGTTGACCGTCGTCACGATCTTTATCTTCTTTCTCTGGCGTGGACTGAGGGCGTGTCATCGCGCGCCTGACCGCTTCGGCTATCTGCTCGCGCTCGGGTTGACGACGATGATTACGGCGCAGGCGCTTTTCAATGTGAGCGTCGTGCTCAGCCTTGCCCCAACGAAGGGCATCCCGTTGCCGTTCATCAGCGCCGGCGGATCCTCACTGCTCATGACGCTGGCCGCGGTGGGAATACTGCTAAACATTTCTGAACAGGGAAGAGCACGAGCAAAAGGAGGAGTGAGTACTAGTGGAATTCCGGCCAGTGGAATAACTGGCGAAGCACAATGAGGGTGATCATAGCCGGAGGCGGAACTGGCGGACACATCTACCCGGGTGTCGCGATTGCCCAGGAATTCAAGCGGCGTGACAGCCGCAACGACGTGATCTTTGTAGGAACAGCCAGAGGACTTGAAACGCGGATCATCCCACGCGAGGGCTTCAGGCTTGAGTTGATCGAGGTATCAGCTCTTAAGCGCGTTGGCATCGTTAACCAGGTCAAATCGCTTGTGCTGTTACCGCAAAGCTTTTTTGCAGTTCGACAAATGATTCGAAGCTTCAAACCTGACGTAGTGATTGGTGTCGGCGGATACGCCTCAGGTCCTGTTGTTCTAGTAGCGTCTCTTATGGGAGTACCGTCATTGGTTGCAGAGCAGAATGCACTTCCCGGCTTCACGAATCGTGTGCTTGCACGCTTTGTCAAAGCCGCGGCTCTTTCTTTCGAAGAAGCAAAAAGATTCTTTCGCGGCAAAGGAACAATCACAGGTAACCCCGTCAGAGGCGAATTCTTTCAAATTCCGGAACGTTCTGTTGGAAGTTTGATAAACATCCTGATAACCGGTGGAAGCCAGGGCGCACGCGCGATTAATAACGCAATGATCGAAGCAATCAAGGAACTCGAAGGGATGCGCGACCGGATTTCAATAGTCCATCAAACGGGTGAAGCTGATTTTGAGCGGGTGAAGAAAGCTTATGAGCAATCGGGATTACGCGCCGACGTGAGGCCTTTTCTTGAACGAATGTCGGATGAGTTTGCCAAAGCTGATCTCGTGATCAGCAGGGCTGGCGCTACCACGGTTGCGGAACTTGCAGCAGCCGGCAGACCTGCGATCTTCATCCCGTTTCCATTCGCTGCTGACGACCACCAATTGAAGAATGCGGAGGCCGTGGCGCGGGTGGGTGGCGGTCGAGTGATCCCGCAGTCCGAGCTCACAGCGCGCAGACTTGTGGATGAAGTGACTGGTCTCGTGAACGACCCGGCGAAACTCAAAAAGATGGGACGCGAAGCAAAGAACCTGGCGCACGAGGATGCAGCCGGCCGGGTCGTGGACCTTGCCGAAAGTTTGATTGAGTAATGTTTAAGCGGTACCAGCACATGCATTTTGTAGGAATCGGAGGTATCGGAATGAGCGGCATCGCAGAGGTGCTGCTCAATCTTGGATACCGCGTATCGGGATCGGACCTTCGACGATCTCCGATAACTAACCGTCTCGAATCGCTTGGCGCAAAGATCTTTGAAGGACACGCCTCGGATAATGTTGAAGGCGCTCACGTGCTTGTAACTTCGGCAGCTGTACGAGCTGACAACGTCGAGATTCTTGAAGCAATCAGACGCCAGATACCTGTTATTCCGCGAGCAGAGATGCTCTCTGAATTGATGCGTCTCAAGTACGGTATTGCGATTGCGGGTTCTCACGGCAAGACAACGACTACCTCAATGGTAGCCACTGTTCTCGATCGAGCCGGATTCGATCCGACGATTGTCGTCGGCGGGCTGATAAATGCAATGGGCACGAATGCTCGCCTTGGACGCGGTGATTTCATGGTTGTCGAGGCTGATGAAAGCGACAAAAGCTTCCTCAAACTCTCACCCACACTCGCGGTCGTCACGAATATCGATCTTGAGCACCTTGATCACTATGCGGACATTGAAGACATCCGATCCTGTTTCGTCGAATTTGTGAACAAGGTTCCATTCTATGGTGTGGTCGTCATATGTCTCGATGACCCCAACGTTCAAGTCATCATTCCTCAGATCACTCGGCGCATCGTTACTTATGGTCTGAGCTCACAGGCCGAGATTTCTGCGGCAGATGTAAACATCTTGCGTGAATCTTTTGGATCAGAATTCACAGTGCGTCGTCACCAGGAAGACCTCGGTCGCATCCACCTGAACGTTCCGGGCGCTCACAACGTTGGAAATGCGCTTGCGGCGGTCGCTATCGGGCTCGATCTCGAGATTGATTTCCAGCTGATAGCAGAAGGGCTCGAATCGTTTCGGGGGACTGAACGTCGCTTTGAAATCAAGGGCGAGATCGGCGAGGGCGATGAATCGATCCTTGTAGTCGACGATTATGGTCATCATCCGACTGAGATTCTTGCGACTCTCGCAGCGGCAAAAGCAAGTGACCGTCGATTGGTAGTGCTCTTTCAGCCGCATCGCTACACGCGCACTCAGAAACTCCTCAGCGATTTTGCACGATCTTTTTATGACGCCGATGTAGTTCTGCTCTGCGACATTTACCCGGCGAGTGAAGATCCCATTGAAGGCGTGACCTCCAAATCGCTGGCCGAGGAAGTGGAGCGATTTGGACACCGGAATGTTCATTACATAGGCGGCATTGAATCCGGGGCCGATGCACTCGCTCAGTACGCGCAACCCGGAGATCTTATTCTCACGCTCGGTGCGGGCAACGTGGGGCGCGCCGGTGAGTCGTATCTCGAATCGGCGGGGAAAGCAAAGGAGTAACAATGGCTCAAGCACGAGGTCACGGACGACCATCAACCGCAAGCGACATGGCGGTCAGACATCGTCGCGTAGCGCCCTCGCGTCCCACCTCGAGGAGCGGTGGAACAGGAGTGCGACGGCGTGAGGCCAAGCGAGCTCAGGTACGTGCAGTGCTCAATCAAAGTTTCCGCTACATAAGGGCCGGGGTTGCACTGGTATTTGCCATTGTCATCGTTGCCGGTGCGGCGTATGCCTATCGCGCATTTGCCACCTCGGAATTCTTTGCTCTCAGAAACATTGAATTGCATGGCGATCTTCGCGCTCCGCGGGAGGAGATCATTGATGCGCTTCACAAATACACGGAAAAAGGACTCTGGTGGACCAATCTTGAAGAGCTTCGCGACAAGCTCAGACAGAATCCCTGGATTCGTGATGTAGAGCTCGTGCGCGTTCTCCCCGACACATTAAAGGTAACGATTACTGAGCGCGACCCCTACATTCTCGCGCGCCTCGCAAGCGGCGACATCGTGTGGATCGATCGCGAAGGTGTGATCCTTGACGAGCAGGGAACTTTCAAGAGTGGAGAGAGTGACGAAGTCGAATTGCCACTCTTGAGCGGCCTGCGCGAGGCTGGCCAGCAGTCAAAGACTGAGACGCCAGCTCCTCAGGGAAAACCCTCCAGGAAGTCAGATCGCGCGGCTGCGGCGTCAGGCGAAGCTAAACCTGAATCACCGGAGGAGCTTCGCGAGACAAACAAGAAGCGGCTTGCCGAATTCCAGAACATCGTCACAGAGCTGACCGAACGAGGCGACAGGCTGATCGATCGAATTGATGAGGTGCATTTCGACGATGTCGATGGAATTTATCTTCAGTTGACAAACAAGCGGATAAAGATTCTTGCAGGCCCGGGCGATTACAGGAAGCAGGTTGAGACTGCCCTGCAGGTACTCGATGCCATCGAACGAAAGGATATCGAGAAGCTCGAACTCTTTCGAGTGACCGACGCAGCTCGCCTGCTTGATGGAGCTAACGTTGCCTACATAAACACACGGACTCCGAATCGCGTAGTGATCGGACTCGCAAATAGCTCAAAGCCAACGAAAGGGTGATTGAATGCCTAAGCAACCTTCAACAATCGTGGGACTGGATATTGGCACGACCAGCGTTCGGGTCGTAATAGCGGAGGCCATCGAGGGCCAATTCGAAGTTGTAGGGATTGGCGAAGCTGAATCACGAGGTCTCCGCAAAGGTGTAATCAGCAAGCCTGATCTTGCTGTTGAGTCAATCAAGCGCGCGATTGAAGCCGCCGAGCGCATGGCCGGATTGACTGTGACCGAGGTTTGCGTAGCGCTCGGAGGCACGCAAATCAAGGGTATGAACAGCGAAGGAATGATCGCTGTGCCGGGACGCCAGCGCGAGATCACTCGCGAAGACATCAAGCGCGTAGTCGAGACCGCGTGCGCCATTCCGATACCCGCGGGCCGCGAAATCGCTGACGTATTGCCGCAGGAGTACATCGTTGATGACCAGGACAGCATCGACGATCCGCTCGGAATGCTGGGATCACGCCTCGCCGCTTCAGTCCACATTGTGACCAGCCCAATTGCAGCAAAACAAAACGTTGTGACGTGCGTGAATCGCGCAGGCTTTCAAGTCGGCGATGTGACCATAGGGCAACTGGCTGCTGCTGAGGCAGTCCTCACAGAAGACGACAAAGAGTACGGGTCGGCGCTCGTCAACATCGGCGGAGAAACAACGAGTCTCGCAATTTATTTGAGAGGCGCAGTCTGGCATACCGAAGTCTTTTCCCTCGGTGGAAGCC
>Ga0070669_100004110_pt1 | contig 10553 bp, 10 predicted proteins | sample KBSS53metaG_FD_64680 | JGI IMG/M metagenome (GOLD analysis project Ga0070669, IMG submission 64680) | Switchgrass rhizosphere microbial communities from Kellogg Biological Station, Michigan, USA - KBS S5-3 metaG | ecosystem: Host-associated > Plants > Roots > Rhizosphere > Soil ... | reverse complement strand
CGTCGGCCGTCGGCTACCAGCCGACGCTGGCCACCGAGATGGGCCAGCTGCAGGAGCGGATCACCTCGACGAAGAAGGGCTCGATCACCTCGGTGCAGGCCATCTACGTGCCGGCCGACGACATCACCGACCCGGCGCCGGCCACGGCCTTCGCCCACCTCGACGCCACCACCGTGCTCAACCGGGCGCTGACCGAGAAAGGCATCTACCCCGCGGTGGATCCGCTCACCTCGACCTCGCGCATTCTCGATCCGAACATCCTCGGCCTCGAGCACTACCAGACCGCGCGCGCGGTGCAGTCGATCCTGCAGCGCTACAAGGACCTCCAGGACATTATCGCGATTCTCGGCATGGAAGAGCTGTCGGACGACGACAAGCTCACGGTGTCCCGGGCGCGGAAGATCGAGCGCTTCCTGTCCCAGCCGTTCAACGTGGCCCAGGTCTTCACCGGTCAGCCCGGACGGTACGTGAAGCTCGCCGATACCGTGAAGTCCTTCAAGGAAGTCGTCGAGGGCAAGCACGACGACCTGCCGGAGCAGGCCTTCTACATGGTGGGCGACATCGGCGAGGTGGTGGACAAGGCCAAGAAGCTCCGCGAGGTCGCCTAGTGGCCGAGCGACTCACGCTCGAGCTCGCCACGCCGACGCGGATGGTGGTCACCGCCGAGGTCGACGAGGTGGTGGCGCCGGGGAGCGAGGGCTACTTCGGCGTGCTGCCCGGCCACGCGCCGTTTCTCACCACGCTCGGCATCGGTGAGCTGATGTACCGCATCGGCCGCGACGAGCACCACGTCGCGGTCGCGGGTGGGTTCGCCGAAGTGCGGAACGACAAGGTCATCATCCTCGCCGACTCTGCGGAGACCCCCGCCGACATCGATCGCGCCCGCGCGGAGAAGGCCCTGGAGCGCGCCGAGACGCGCCTGGGCGGCCGCGGCGGCGAGGAGAACGTCGACTTCAACCGGGCGCGTTCGACGGCCGCCCGCGCGTTCACCCGCCTGAGCGTGGCTGGCCGGCACCGGTAGAATTCACGCCCCGGCGACATCCAATCGTCGCCGGAAACCGTAGTCTGGGCTGATACGCGTCCTCACGTGTGTCGGCGCATCGGCGACAGTGACTCTCATCCCACTGAGGAGGCGAGCATGAGGCATACGCTTCGGCGGCTGGCTCTCGTCCCCGTCCTCGGCCTGACCCTCTCGGCGCTGGTGGTGCCGAGCAGTGCCGGCCCGGACAAGATCAAGTATCCGGAGGCGTGGAAGACGCACGTGATGTACACCACCGTCGACCGGTACGACATCAAGCAGTTCCGCGAGCTCTACGCCAGCTCGCAAGCCGCGGTGGACGCCATGAAGGCCGGCCAGCCGCTGCCGGACGGGACCGTCCTCACACTCGTGCAGTACAAGGCCGAGGTCGATGCGGCCGGCGCCCCGGTGAAGGGCGCCAACGGGCGCTTCGTCAAGGGCGACGTGATCGCCCTCACGGTGATGGAGAAGCGCGCGGGATTCGGGACCGAGTATCCGCCCGAGCTGCGCAACGGCGACTGGGAGTACGCCGCGTTCAGCCCGGCGGGCGTGCTGAATGACAAGGCCAACTACAAGGCGTGCTTCGAATGCCACAAGCCGCACGAGAAGATGGACTACGTCATCTCGCTGGCTGCGGTGCGCGGTGCCGCCGCGCCGACCACGGCCCCTAAGCCGGACGTCAGGATCGCCGGCTTCACGTTCGGACCGAACAAGCTGGCCGGGACGGTGGGCCAGCCGGTGACCTGGGTCAACGAAGACGACTCGCCGCACCAGATCACGATCGTCAGCACCAAGGAGCGCTCGCCGATCCTCACCAAGGGGCAGAGCCACGTCATGGCCTTCCCGAGCGCCGGCAGCTACGACTACGCCTGCGGGCTGCACCCGAACATGAAGGGCTCCGTCGACGTGAAGTAACCAGGCTCTCTGCTGCCCAGCGGCGCGGGCGGGTTGCCCGCGCCGCGCAGCAGATCGCCGACCCCTCCCCACCCAACTGCGCGTTCTGTCGAGTGGCCACCCGTGGCGCTCCGCTTGCTCCATCCCCCGGCATGCTGACCATCCTGATCACCGACGACGAACCGCATGTGGTGGAGCTGGTGCGCGTGACCCTCGAGGACGAGCGCGTGCGGGTGATCGAGGCACCCGACGGCGTCACGGCGCTGGCGCTCGCCGACGAGCTCGAGCCCGAGCTGATCTTTCTCGACGTCAATCTGCCGGACCTCAGTGGGCTCGAGGTGTGCCGGCGCCTGCGGCGGCATCCCCGGCTGGCGGGCTCGAGCATCGTCATGCTGACGGCCGCGGCCCAGCAGGAGGACATCTCCCGAGGCCTGGCGGCGGGCGCCACGCAGTATCTGACCAAGCCCTTTTCACCGGTGCGGCTGCTGTCACTGGTGGAAGGGCTGCTGCCGGGGGCGGCATGGCTTCCCGAGTAGCCTCCGATGGATCGGGTCGCGATCTGCGCCGCCCCGGCGCCGCGGAGCTGCAATCCTTGCGGTACGCCGAGGACATCCGCCGGCTCTACCGCCAGCTGCAGCGAGCGATCTGTCAGTCGCTGCTGGGACTGGCCAACGCGCTCGAGGCGAAGGATCCCTACACGCGCGGACACTCCGAGCGGGTGGGCGCGTTGGGCCGCCGGCTCGCCACCGCCCTTGGCCTGACCCCCGGCGATGTCGAGACGGTCGTGCAGGCCGGCCTGCTCCACGACATCGGCAAGATCGGCATCCCGGAGACCGTGCTGCGCAAGCGCGGCCCGCTCGACACCGCGGAGTGGGCGCTGATGCACAATCATCCGATCATCGGCGCGCAGATCGTCGCCCCGTTCGAGTTCTTCGCGACGGGCGCCCTCGTCATCCGGCACCATCACGAGCGCTGGAACGGCACGGGCTATCCAGACGGTCTCGCCGGCGAGGCGATTCCGCTCGGGGCTCGCATCGTCGCCGTCGCCGACGTCTACGACGCGCTCACCTCGGACCGCCCGTACCGTGCCGCCCTGCCGCGAGACGTGGCCGTCGCGCATCTCATGAGCGAGGCTGGCCGGACGCTCGACGCAGACGTCGTGGCCGCGCTGCTCGGGCTCATCCGGCTCGACGCCGACGCCGCGTGAGGCGAGCCGTGTACGCCCTCGAGCATCCGCTCGTCCGTCGGCAGGGCGCACTGCTCGACGACACACCGTGGAATGCGATCGCGACGCTCGCGCTTGGCGTCGCCGGCGTCACCATCCTGTCGGTGCTGGGCCTCGTCCCGCGGGCGGCCCTCGGCATCGCCGGGACCGCGGCCGCTCACGGGACGCTGCTCGGCGTGGCGCTCGCCTGGACCTCGACCGGTGAGCGGCGCGACCGACAGGCGCCGCTCGAGGCCGCGCTGCTGCTTGGCGCCGCCGCGTGCGCGGCGGAAGCGTTGCCGGGCGGCTGGCTGGCGTATGTGGCGCTGCCCGCGTGGCTCGCGTGGCGCCGGCCGGGCTGGATCGGGGCTGGCGCGGCCCCGAGCGGCGGCGCGGTGGCCGGCGGGGCGATCTTCGGACTCGGCCTCGGCGTCCACCTGCTGGTGAGCGCGTGGCTGACGCTCGGCCATCACGTACGACTCGGGCCCGCCGGCGAGCTCGCCGCCTGGTGGGCCTACGATCTTGGCGCCAACGTCCTCTCGGCCGAGGCGTTCTTCCGGGCCGCGCTCTTCGAACGTGCGCACCGCCGCTGGGCCTTTCCCGCCGCGGCCGCGCTATCGGCAGCCGCGTCGGTCGCACGCTATCTCGTCGACCCGCTGCTGCCGCACTCGCCGGAAATGATTGCGGGCGCGGCCTTCTACCTGGCCCTGCTCTCAGTCGGCAACTGCTGGCTCCTGGCGCGCACGGGAGGCCTGCTGCCGCCCTACGCCGCCGGGCTGGCGTTCTTTGCCGTGTACCGACTGCTCGCGACGCGCTGAGCTGAGATCGCGGTGATCGCCGTCGGGGTGGCGCTCGCACTCGCGCTCATCACGGGCGTGCTCGCGCTATCCGCCGACGGCGCGGCCTCGCTCTGGCGGCACGCGTACCACGTGCCGGTCGTGGTCGCGGCCCTTCGCTATGGCGGCCGCGGCGTTCTGGTCGCCCTCGCCGCCGTCCTGCTCTACGCGCCGATCGTGATCCCATCGCTGGAACGCTCGGGTCCGAGTGGGGAAGTCCTCGAAGGCCTGGTGACCTTCGCGATGCTTCTGGGCAGTGGCGTGCTGAGCGCGGCGCTGGCCATCGGGGTGCGGCGGCAGCGCGGACGCTTCGAGACGTTGGTGGCCGTCCAGCGCTCGCTCGAGGGCGTGGCGCCGATGTCGGTGGCGCTCGCCCGACTGCGCGCGTGCCTGGCGGTGCGGCTCGACGCCGACGTTGGACTGGCGGTCCAGGATGGCAGCCGCGTGGCGGTGGCCGGCGGCGTGGAGATGGCGTCGAGCTCGGCGGTGGCCCACGTGCTCGCTTCCGGGGAGCCGCTGTTCGTGGCCGATGCCGGCGGCGTGGCGAGACCGCGACGGTGCTTCGTCACCCCACTCGGCGCGGGCGGGCCGACCACCGGCGCACTCGCCATCGAGCGAGCCGGCGACATCGGTCCCGATGAGCGGCGGGCGCTGCTGACGCTGGCGGCGCATCTGGGCCTGGCTCTGGAGAACGCGCGGCTGGCCGCGCGCCAGCGGCGCTTCGGCGACGAGCTCGCCGAGAAGGTGGCGGCCGCCACCGAGCGGGTGGTGGAGATCGATCGCCTCAAGTCCGAGTTCGTCGCCCTCGCCTCGCACGAGCTGCGGACGCCGCTCACCGCGCTCCAGGGCTTCAGCGAGCTGCTGGCCACGCGGCGCTTCGCTCCGACCGAGATCGCACGGATCGGGCTCATCATGGCCACCGAGACCGAGCGACTGGGCCGCATCGTCAGCGACTTCCTCGACCTGACGCGCCTGGAGCGCGGACTGGCTCCGCCGCTGCGCCGCCGCCGGGTGGACGCCGCCGCGCTCGTCAGCGATGCGGTGGAGCTGCTGCGACGCGGACGCACCACGCACGAGCTCGACGTGGAGCTCGATGGGCCGCTGCCCGAGCTCGACGCCGACCCCGACGCGCTGGATCGCGTCGTGAAGAACCTGGTGGGCAACGCGGTGAAATACTCGCCGGCCGGGACCCGTGTCCGGGTGGCGGCGCGCGCGCGCAGCGCCCCGAGTGCGGTGGAGATCACCATCGAGGACGAGGGCCCAGGCATCGCCGAGGCCGATCTGCCGCGGGTGTTCGAGCCCTACTACCGCGCTGCGGGAGCCTCCGCGGCCGCCGGCGGACTCGGGCTCGGATTGGCCGTCGTGAAGTCGCTCGTCGACGCGCACGGCGGCGAGATTCACGCCGAGAACATGGCGCCGCACGGCACGCGGATGACGCTGATTATTCCCGCCGTTCCTTGACACTCCGCGTCGGCGGCGTGTAGGCTTGCCCGCGTATGCCCCGCCGCGAAGAGATCGCGCTCCGCATGGCCGACGCCATCGTGCGCCGCCTGACGGCGCGCAAGGTCGTCGAGGTGCGCGACGAGGACGTCGTGCGCGCGGTCATTCGCCACGTGGTGTCCGACAACATCGCTGCCGAGGAGCGCCTGGAAGCCGACGCGCGCCAGCTGCTTCTCGAGCACGCCAAGATGATCAAGGACTCGGCCGCGGACTACCGGCAGCTGCTCGGCAAGGTGAAGGAGAAGCTGGCCCGCGATCGAGGATTCATCCTCTGATGCGCATGAGCCGCGAGCGGATCTTCCACCTCGCCGACCTGATCGTGAAGGAGCTCGACGCCACCGAGGGCGTGCACGTCAAGGCGGCGGACGAGGTCCGGCCCGAGATCATCCGGGCCCTCACCGAAGAATCGAAGTTCGAGGAATCGGTCGACAGCGAGGTGCGCAAGACGCTCTCCACCTACTCGCGGCCCATGCCGGAGGGCAGCCGGGAGTGGGAAGTGCTCTACCAGAAGACCCGCGAAGAAGTGTTCCGGCGCCGGCTGCGCCTGTGACGCGGCTGGTGGTCGGCATCACCGGAGCCAGCGGATCGATCTACGGCATCCGGCTCCTCGAGGTGTTGCGGGCCACCACCGAGCTCGAGCTCCATCTGGTGATCTCGGCCGCCGGCAAGCGCACGCTGGTGGAAGAGACCGATCTCGGCGTGAGCGACGTGGAGGCGCTGGCCCACCACCGCTACGACGTGCGGGATATCGGCGCGCCGCTGGCGTCCGGCTCGTTTCGCACGGCCGGCATGGTGATCGCGCCCTGCTCGATCAAGACCGCGGGCGCGATCGCCGCCTGCTACGCCGACACCCTCGTCTCGCGCGCAGCGGACGTGACCCTGAAGGAGGGCCGGCCGCTCATCCTCGTCGTCCGAGAAACCCCGCTGCACCTCGGCCACCTGCGGGTGCTGACCGCGCTGGCCGAGATGGGGGCCGTGATCCTGCCGCCCATGCCGGCCTTCTACAACCGCCCCAAGGATCTGGATGACGTGGTCAACCACACCGTCGCTCGCGTGCTGGACCGTCTGCAGCTGCCGCAGACGCTGGTCGGCGAGTGGCAGGGTGGTCACCGTCGCGGCCCCGGGGCCGCCGGTGGTTGACCTCTCGGTCGTCATCCCGGTCTACGACGAGGAAGACAACCTCCCGGAGCTGTGGGCCGAGCTGCGGAGCGTGCTGGAGTCGCTCGCCCTGGCGTTCGAGGTCGTGTTCGTCGACGACGGGAGCCGCGACCGGAGCGCCGAGCTCATCCGGGGCTTCCGCGATGCCGATTCGCGGGTGCGGCTCGTGCGGCTCAAGGCCAACGCCGGCGAGACTGCCGCCACCGACGCCGGGTTCAAGGCGGCCCGGGGCACGTGGGTGGTCACGATGGACGCGGATCTCCAGAACGACCCACGGGATATCCCGACCCTGATCCGTCATCTCGACCGCTGGGATGCGGTGACCGGCTGGCGCGTGAAGCGCGGCGATGGTGACTCGGCCGTGCGCCGGATCTCGTCGCGCATCGCGAACGGGGTGCGGAACCGACTCAGCCACGAGAGCATCCAGGACAGCGGCTGTACCTTCCGCGCCTTCCGGCGCGAGTGCCTGCGCGAGCTCGTGCTTTACCGCGGCTTTCATCGCTTCATTCCCACGCTCCTGCGCATGCGTGGCTATCGCGTGATCGAGGTGCCGGTGCACCATCGGCCCCGCCGGTTTGGCCAGTCGAAGTACGGAGTGCTGAACCGGGTGTTCGTCGCCACCGTCGACCTGCTGGCCGTTCGCTGGATGAAGCATCGTCTGCTCCGCTACGAGGTGGCCGAGGATCTCGGCGGCGATCTGATCCGCGACTAGACACGATGAACGTCCTGCTCGTCGGTCTCGGTCGCTGGGGCGAGCAGCATCTGCGAGTTCTCTCTCAGCTCGGCGCCACCGTGTGGGTGGCCGAGGTGTCGGCGGCGCGGCGGCAATGGGCGGTGGGCCAGGGGATCGATCCAGCTCGCGTGAGCGACGACTTCCGCACCGCGCTGCCCCGGGTCGATGCGGTGGACATCGTGACGCCGGCCGACAGTCATCGGACGGTCGCCGAGGCCAGTCTGGCCGCCGGATGTCACTGCTTCGTCGAGAAGCCACTGACCGTGTCGGTTGGCGACGGCCGGGCCGTCGCCGCAGCCGCGGTGGCGGCTGGTCGCGTCGTGCAGGTCGGTCACATCTTTCGATTCCATCCCGTGACCGCCGCGCTGGCCGCCGCGCTGAGGCTGGGGCGAATCGGCCGTGTCCGCTATGCGACCGGCCGGTTCGCGGGCTTGAGGCGGCCGCGCACGGATGTCGGCGTGACCCAGACCGACGCCATCCACTATTTCGACCTCTTCGCGTATCTGCTCGGCCGCGAAGCCACGCGGGTGAGCGCGGTCCAGCGGGACTACCTGGGCCGCGGCCTGGACGACATGTCCGTCACCACCGTGGTGTACGACGACGTGCCGCTCCTCGTCGAGGCCAACTACTTCGCGCCCGGTAGCCAGCGCGAATGCGTCATCGCGGGTGAGCGGGGCGCTCTGATCGCCGATTTTGCAAGCTCCACCGTCGTCCTTCACATCGGCGAGCACCGCCGGCGCGATGGCGCCTGGGAGGCGGTGGACGAGGGCAAGGAGGAGCTGGCCGCCACCGGGCCCGAGCCATTGCGGCTCGAGCTCGAGGCATTCCTGGCCGCCTGCCAGGGCCACGGTCCCAGCCCGGTGTCAGCCGAAGCCGGCGTGCACGCCCTCGAAATCGTGGAGGCGGCGGCGCGTTCAGCCCGCCTCGAGCGCACGGTCTCGATCGCCGAGATCCGCTAGCCGCGTCGGGGAAACCTCGACGGGCGACGGGGAGCGAATCACCCGCCGCTTTTCGAGCGAAATCTTGACACCGACGAGCCGCCTCAACGAGACTCGATCGGTGGAAGTCGTGTCGATTCCGGTGGTCCGGCTCCCCACCGTGCCGGTTCGCCAATCCCGCGGTGGGCACTGATTTCCGACTCGGCTGACGCCCGGCGCTCGCCGGGCCAGAGCTAGGGCGGTACCGCGTGCGATACCCCCGCTTCGCCCACGTGCGCCTGGTCTCGACCCTGGTACTGGCCCTCCTCGCGCTGATGGTGCCTGGCGCCCACTCGACCGCGCAGGTCGCGACGCTGCCGGCCGCCACAGGCATCGCGGTGGTGACATCGTTCATTGGCCTCGGCCCGTCGATGAACAACCCTCCGGATCTGACGATCGCTGCCGGACTCGACCGGCTGCTCGTTGGCAGCAACGATCTGGTGGTCATCCGCGGCAAGGATGGCGCGGTCATTGCGTCGATGGATCTACAAGTGTTCTTCGGGTCGGTGCGGGCGCCTGGAGAAGACACGGTGTTCTCTCCCCGGGCGGTATTCGATCCGGACAGCGAGCGGTTCTTCGTCGTGGCGGCGGCCAACGATCTCGCGAGCGCCTGCAATCCGGCGACGACCTGTGTCGCCCACTATCTGCTTGCCGTTTCGATGAGCAACAGCCCGGCCAACCTCGACCCGTCGGAATGGACCTTCTACTCGCTCGACGCCACGCTCGACAATGCGGTGGCCACGCGTAACTTTGCCGACTTCACCGACATCGGGGTCAACGAGCAGGCCATCGTCATCACCTCGATCCAGCACGACATGATTACGAATGACTTCGTCACGGCCAAGGTCCGCCGCCTGCCCAAGGCCCTTCTCGTGGCCGGCAGCCCGGTGATCGCGAGCGACTGGCAGGACTTCGTGGCGATCAATGTTCCGGGTACGGCCACCCGAGTGCCGGTGATCCATCCGGCGGCGATGTTCGGCACTCCGGGACACTTTTTTTTGACGAGCCGCGTGCCGGGCCCGGCGAGCAACGACTGCAGCATGGTCGTGTGGTCGCTTGACAACCTGCTGGCCACCACAACCCTCACCGGGAAGCTGGTCGCGAAGACGAGCGGCTGCGCTCCCTCCCCCGACGCGCGGCAGCCCTTCGGCCTCGGCGCGGCGAAGCTGCGCACGTCGAACGCGGCCGGTGGGCACACGGCCCGGCCCGTGTATCGTAACGGCTCGCTGTGGGACGTGGAGTCTGTCCAGCGGACGGTAAGCGGTGAGACCGTCTCGGCGGTGCGCTGGATGCAGCTGAACGTCAGCACCTGGCCGGCGACACCGACGTTCGTCCAGGACGCGTTCATCAACGTCGCTGGCACCGAGCACTTCTATCCGGCCATCATGGCCGACGCCTCCAACAATGCGTTCATCGTCTACGGGCGCTCGAGCGGTGCCGGCGAGTTCCCGTCGGTGTACGCAACCGGGCGTGCGGCGGCCGACCCGATCAACACGTTGCGGGCGCCCGCGCTTCTGCAGGCCGGAACGAGCACACTGAGCGTGACGAATCCGGCGGCCTATGGCCAGTACTTTGACGCGGCACTCGACCCCGACGACGGGACCGTGTGGGTTGTGGGCGAGTATGTCACGTTGGCCTCGGCGTGGGGCGCGTGGGTGGGCAACCTCTCGGGGCCGCAGCTGCTGATGGTCACCAAGCAGGGCAACGGCACGGGGGCGGTGACCAGCCTGCCCGCCGGGATCAGCTGTCCAACCGACTGCCTGGAGTCGTTCGACGCGGGCACCGGCGTGACGCTGACGGCCACGCCGGCCGCCGGATCATTCTTCACGGGGTGGGGCGGGGGGTGCGGCGGGCTCGGTGCGACGTGCGACGTGCTGATGGATCGTCCACAGAGTGTCAGTGCGGGCTTTGCCCTGCAGTCCGTCATCAAGTTCAGCGCGGCGTCGTATTCGACGACCGAGCCGACGTCGGTCACCACGAACGCCACGATCTCGGTGACGCGCACGGGAGGGACGCACACCGGCGTGACGGTGCACTTCGCGACGGTGGCCGAAGTCGGCGCCGGCAAAGCCACCGCGGGCGTGGACTACGAGCCACGCTCACAGACGCTCACGTTTTCGGCCGGTCAGGCGACGGTGACCGCGACGATTCCGATCATGCCCGATACGCTGGCCGAGGGCGCGGAGACGGTGAAGCTGCTGCTCACCAGCCCCGCGGGCGGCGCGGTGCTGGG
>Ga0070669_100004103_pt1 | contig 10557 bp, 7 predicted proteins | sample KBSS53metaG_FD_64680 | JGI IMG/M metagenome (GOLD analysis project Ga0070669, IMG submission 64680) | Switchgrass rhizosphere microbial communities from Kellogg Biological Station, Michigan, USA - KBS S5-3 metaG | ecosystem: Host-associated > Plants > Roots > Rhizosphere > Soil ... | reverse complement strand
ATGGAACTGTTTTGCCACCGGTGGCGGCAACCCTAAGTATTCAGCAGCCTGTTCCGTGAAGTCAGTACCGACCAGCACCACGTTGTTGCGCTTGGCAATCTGCAGTGCTTCGTCTGACATACGAAAGCCGTGTTCGATAGACGCGACGCCGCCTTCAGCCGCATTGCGCGCGCCCTGTTCCGTCATGCAATGCGCTGCCACTTTCAATCCAGCGCTTGCCGCTTCAGCCACGATGTATTTGATGTCGTCTACCGAATAGATGTACTGCTGATCGTCAACCACGATCTTGATCACCTTCGAGCCGAAATGAATATTTTCGCGAATCGCTTTCCGCATTTCATCGCGCGTGTCGGCAACGAGATATTCAGGCGCAACGAGCTCGCGCCGCTCCGGTTGCAGATGATACTGACCACCGAAGGGTGCGATGATGCGGCCCGCGTTAATCATCGTCGGCCCCGGCACCAGTCCTTCTTCGATCGCTATCCGCAGCGACGTGTCGGCGTAATTTCCGTTGTTGCCGACGTCGCGAATTGTAGTAAAGCCCGACTCGAGCATCGCGCGCGCGTTAACTACTCCCAGGATCGCGCGATAAGTGCCTGGCTCGCGAATGTCTGTCGTAAACAAATCACGATTGTCCGGCGACGTGGTCTGGCACATGTGCGAGTGGGCGTCGAAGAGGCCGGGCAGGACGGTGAAGCGCGACAGATCAATCACGTTTGCGCCGGCGGGAATCGCTAAGCCTGGGCCGACGGCTTTTATCTTCCGGCCTTCGATAATGATGAGCTGATTGATTGCAGTCGAACCTGAATCCGGATCGACGAGCTTGCCCGCTTTGATGACGGTCACCTGCGCCTGACAAAGGCCGGCGGCGCAAATCAGAAACAGCGCGATGGTTAAGAGATATTTCGTAAGTTTCATAAGACCTCAAGTTCTATCGAAGCTCGGTGCCGTGCAAATGTTAACAGCACATTATCAATTGAGCATTGTGGTTGTAGGGGCGGACCCATGTGTCCGCCCCGGGCGCACACATAGGTGCGCCCCTACAGGAGAGTATTCACCAACCGCTGGTTGAACTCGATCCGGTTCCGATCAGCACGCGGACGATCACCGGGGAGTTGGCGAGCAGCATAGTTATCCAGGTGCGGCGGCGGTTGATGTCTTCGGCGAGATAGAACATCCGGGGCGGAAAGTAGATCAAGAGAGCGAGGAAACACAGAAAGAAGAGCCGCCCAAGAAATTCCACCAGGCTCGACGGGCGGCCAATGCCGGCGAACGTCAACATGTTCCAAAAGACTTGAAAGAGAATCATGTTTACGAACAGAAAAATGTCGCCGAGCAATTCGCTCTGCGGTGTACGCAGAAAAGGCCAGCGCGGCGGTTTCTTGTAAGGCGAGAAATAACTGTAAATGAGATACGTCTGAACAATCGTGAGAACCAGTATCAGGAAAATCATCGACACGAATACCGGCGCGCCTTCGAAAGCGCGTTTACCGAAAACAAACTGGCCGAGGGCTGAGAAGACGGCGGACGCGATGACGAGATTCAGGCAGAAATAGAAAAGGGGATTGAAAAGGCAGCCGCCAATACCGTCTAACTCCGTCGAGCTGGAAGCGTGTCGACGCTGTTGAAAATGCCAGCGCTTCAGCACTGCGCCGGCTGCGGGGAGGAACCACATAGCGAGCAGAATGAATCCGATGGCCACCTGGGCCAGCGGGTTATTGGCGTCAACCTGGCTGAAGAGCTCGATGAACTGCCGCGTCAGCAAACGCATCAGGAAGATGTTGGCGACGAAGACCAGAACGTCGAGCAGCAGACCGCGATTGGCTTTGGTGAAAAGACTGGCAAGCCGAGGCATTTTGTTATCCACAGATTACGCAGATTGTTTACTCCCTCTCGCAGAGGGAGAGGATTGGTGAAATTTATTCTCCCTCTCCCTTTGGGAGAGGGTTGGGGAGAGGGCCTAGCGAGCCCAACTCCGTCCATATCGCTTTGAATTTCTTAAGTCAGATATGCGGCGATGGTTTCTAGAACCTTGTCGGGGTCGCTGAGAATATCCTCGTTCGAAAAGCGCAATACCGAAGTCCATTGGCGGTCATGTAGGCATCGCGTTGCTGATCGTGATGCCACTGCTCATTTCCATCATGCACTGACCCGTCGCATTCCACCGACCAACTGTGCTTCATGACAATAGAAGTCTGCAATGTAGTTTCCGAACTGATGCTGGCGCCTAAACTTGAAACCACGCAGTTGTTTGTTGCGAAGCATGCTCCATAATTTCGCTTCGGCAGTAGTCTGGGTCAGACGTAATTCCCGTGCGCGATCTGTCAAACCGGCGATGGGTAGACCACCTCGATAATGGCGGACGCGTTTCATTGGCCGCATTCTAATGTGGAATGTGATGGGAGGTGAATCTTTGCGCGCGAATGATTCTTACGAACAAATATTTCCGAGCGACCAAGTACGAGGGAGCAACTAAGCCCTCTCCCCAACCCTCTCCCAAGGGGAGAGGGAACAAAGACTCTTTTCCCAACCCGTCCACCTGGGAAGAGGAGCTTGGGTTCATCGCTTTTATCTGCGTAATCCGCGGAATCTGCGGATAGTTTTCAACCTCTGGTCAATTGTCGGTACTTGATCCGATGCGGTTGGTCGGCGGCGGCGCCGAGTCGGGCTTTGCGGTCTTCTTCATACTCCGAATAGTTTCCTTCAAACCAAAACACTTTACTGTCGCCCTCAAACGCGAGTATGTGCGTCGCGATGCGATCCAGGAACCAGCGATCGTGAGAAATAACAACCGCACATCCCGCGAAGTTCTCCAATGCCTCTTCCAGCGCGCGCAACGTGTTGACGTCGAGATCGTTCGTCGGTTCGTCCAGCAGCAAAACGTTGGCGCCTTCCTTCAACATCTTCGCCAGGTGCACACGATTGCGTTCGCCGCCCGACAACATGCCCACCTTCTTCTGCTGATCGGAGCCGGAGAAATTGAAACGGCCCACGTAAGCGCGGGAACTCACTTCGCGTTTACCGAGCAACAGGAGATCAGTGCCGCCGGAGATTTCTTCCCAGATGGACTTGTTCGGATCGAGCGTGCGGCTTTGATCGACATAGGCAAGCGAAACAGTTTCACCAATCCTGATCGCGCCGCTATCTGGTTCCTCCTGTTTAGTGATCATGCGAAACAGCGTCGTCTTGCCGGCGCCATTGGGACCAATAACGCCAACAATGCCGCCGGGCGGCAACGCGAAAGTCATGTCTTCTACCAGCAGGTTGTCGCCGTAGGCCTTGCTAACGGCCTCAGCCTCAACCACGACATTGCCCAGCCGCGGCCCGGGCGGAATGTGAATTTCCAAATCCTCGCGCCGCTTCTCCGAGCCTTCCTGCAACATCGATTCATAAGCGTTAATGCGCGCCTTGCCTTTTGCATGACGCGCTTTCGGCGACATGCGAATCCATTCGAGCTCCCGCTGCAAAGTCTTCTGGCGTTCGCTCTCCGACTTCTCTTCGCGCCGCAGACGTTCCTGCTTTTGCTCGAGCCAGCTGGTGTAGTTTCCTTTCCAGGGAATGCCCTGGCCGCGATCGAGTTCCAGAATCCAACCGGCAACGTTGTCGAGGAAGTAACGATCGTGAGTTACCGCGATGATCGTGCCCGGGTAATTTTGCAGGTGATGTTCCAGCCAGGCGACGGACTCGGCATCGAGATGGTTGGTTGGTTCGTCGAGCAAAAGGATGTCGGGCTTTTGCAGCAACAGACGACAGAGGGCGACGCGCCGGCGTTCACCGCCAGACAAGACAGCGACTTTGGTGTCGGGCGGCGGACAACGCAGCGCGTCCATTGCCATTTCCAGACGCGCATCAAGGTCCCAGGCGTCCTGGTGGTCCAGCTTCTCCTGCACCTCGCCCTGCCGCGCGAGGAGCTTGTCCATGTCCTCGTCAGACATCTCCTCGCCGAACTTCGCATTGATCTCGTCAAACTCCTTGAGCAGGCTGACAGTTTCGGCGACGGCTTCTTCGACAACTTCACGAACGGTGCGCGCGTCGTCGAGCAACGGCTCCTGTTCGAGATAGCCGACAGTGTAGCCGGGAGAGATGACTGTCTCGCCGTTGATCTCTTTATCGACGCCGGCGAGTATGCGGAGCAGGGAAGACTTGCCGGAGCCGTTGAGACCGATGACCCCAATCTTCGCGCCGTAGAAGTAGGAAAGATAGATGTCTTTGAGGACCGGCTTCTTGTCGTAAAACTTACTGACGCCGACCATGGAATAGATGACTTTGTTTGGTTCAGTGGACATGAGATATTTGTTGTGTAATACCGCTCACCGAGTAGAGCCTCTTAGAGTTGAATTGGACAAGAGAGAGAGAGCGCGTGTCATTAGGCTGGTTCACCGGGATCAGAGTTTTAGCTGGAAACGAGCCGCCAAGTCTTCTTCGATAGAAAGATAATGCAATCATTAGCGTGAAAAACTCAAATCAATATGGCGGAGAACGAACGAGTAACAGATAGCATTGAAGAATCATACCTGGCCACCCTTGATCGCGCACTGATAGCCGCAACCCCGCGCTCAGGAACCACACTCTTGAGTGTGCTTCGAAGTGTACAAGGAGTCTTCCCTACACTTGTGATGGAAAGGCTGAAGAAACTTGGAAGAGACACACTGCTGCACGAACCACCGTTGTCAGCACCCAGCGAAGAGCCGACCGTTTCAGATCCTGAGCTTCATCCTCTCGATTTTGAATGGTATTTCACTCCAGATTGCGCCGATCAAGTTTCAGAGCTGCTTATTAGCAAAGCCGGTGACATTCTTTGCCTAGCTGCGCCGAGTGTCGCATGCGCCATTGGACGTCGCGGGAAACCGGTGGTTCTTTTGGACAACAATCCTCTGGTAAAGCTGCGGCTTCCCTCTGGTTCATCAAATCTACAATTCACGGTTTGCAACTTGTACGATCGACTTCCGCTCGACAATTCCTTTGCCGTCGTTTTCTTTGACGCGCCTTGGTATATCAAGCCTGTGACATATTGGATGTGGCAGGCAAGCAATATAATAGCGTCGGGGGGCACTATGGCTTTCTCCCTATTTCCCTCACTCCTCAGACCGGGCGCGGACGAAGAGCGGTCTCAGGTCCTGGCTCAAGCCAGGGCCATAGGAGAAGTGCAGGTTCTCGAAGACGTGCTAGCCTATGACACGCCGCTCTTTGAACGAGAGGCGCTAGCACACGGCGGTATTCGAATTACGTCTAGCTGGCGAAGGGCGGATCTCGTTGTCGTTACCGTCAACAAGAAGGTCCAGCCGCTTCCCCCTTTCCCTGCTCCGCCCGATGAGGCGTGGGAGACTTTTCTGATTGGTAAACAGGTAGTAAAGCTAAGGAAACTTGTTAGTGCAGCAGATAACTTCTTTCTTGCGCCTGTCGAAGGTTTGGTAGATTATGTATTCCCCACTGTTAGTATGCGCGATCCGCGGCGCACTCAAATCGATCTATGGACATCCCGTAATCGCGTCGCAAGAGTGGGGAACCGAAGTTTGGTTGCCCACGCGTTAGGTCGTCTTGAAAACGGCAAGACCGTCGCCGAGGTTGCAGACTCATCTGAGGTCGCTTCAATCTCGATTGCTGATCGAGAGGCGTTTCTCACAAGCTTGTGCTTGATTCTTGAAATACCTTCGGAGGAACGAGATGTCCCTACACACAATCGTCCTGCGATTCGCCGATTTCAATAATATCGACACTATTAAGGAACACCTCAAGGTTATCGAAGAGGTTCCGTCTCATACTGTCTGGTGGGGATGGTGGAAGAAGGATGACGAACAAAAGAAAGGGACAGCGTTGCGAGTCATCAGTAGCCGCTGTCCCCTGATACTAGGGTTGATTAACAGATTGGCTAAGAGGTTTTACACGACGAAGTGCGTCAAGGTTGAAGTTGGGCCATATGGCGCACGCATACCAAGTCCTAATCCGGAACGTACGCCCTCTTATTATCAGGATTCAGCTCATCCTGCCTGGTTTGAATTGGCCTCGATTGATGAAATCAGTGAAGAAGAGTTTATCAAGCAGTTTGCCGGAACTCCTCAGGGTAATGACACATTTTACATTGTAGAGAAAACTGATTCTGGCCTTGTTTTGGAAGATGCAGATCTTTCTGATCCCGACCTCGTAAAGACTCGTGGCGATTCGATACTTCACGTATCAGACCTTCACTTCGGTCCTGATCACGGTTTCCCACCGAAATCAATTAAGGGTCCCATTCCTAAGTTGTCGTTAGCCGATAAGGTTAGCGAGATTGTGGTGGCGCTCAATGATCATAAGATTGGAGTGGTTGTGATTTCGGGAGACCTTCTGACTAAAGGCGAAGAACAAGGCTACAACGTGGCGGAAGATTTCATCGATACCTTGCTAACGAATCTCAAACTTGGCAAAGAGCATCTTGTCATCGCTCCCGGCAATCACGACATTATTGTTAAAGACTTCCAGAGCGATCCTTACACTTATTCGCCGGAGAAACCATACCGCCGTTTTATCAAAGGCTTTCTTGGAGTCGAAAACATAGAGCGTCTTCAGCGCTTTTTGACCCCTAGTAAATGGCAGCTCAGGTTCCTATCCTTAAATTCAGTGAGCCTTCGTAACAAGGAGCACATGGAATATGGATTCATCGGAAAGGACAAGTACGATCCCTTCTTGAAGGTTCTTGATGAAAGTAATGATGGGGAAAGTGCTTCGAAATTGGCTCAACAGAATATTCTTAACTTCGCTGTGTTTCATCATCACATCTTACCGGTGCAAGGAATTGAAGAGCCGGTGCCCGAAGGCCCGATTAGCATGATGCTGGATGCGGGCCAGCTCGTGACTAGCTTCCAGGGTTCGCAAATTCACTTTGCGCTTCATGGTCACCAACATGTCCCATTTGTAGGGACTACGGCGCGCGCATGTCGAAGAGATAACTTATGGGTTGGTTATGACAAGCCTCTCACTGTAATTGGCTGCGGCAGCACTGGAGCAAAAGCCGACCGTCTCGCGGATGTGGTCAGGGATAATACCTTAGGCATATACACACCGCGGGGAAAGACCTTTGAAGTGCGTGTAGAAAGGTTCAATCCTGCTCTACCTCCCGAAACCTACATGAGAGTTTCTCTTCGGCTTTAGGGGTATATCGCATTCTCCTCAGGTGCTTCGGCGATTCAGTCCCCACCGACCTTGTCGATCACCGAGTCGAGCAAAACCACAAGCTCCTGAGATATTCCTTTTCGGAATGCGGCCAGATGACTGGCAAACCCCAACTGATAAGAAGCGTCTGTCCTGGAAGAAAGGCAAAAGCGGTAGGCCGACTCTTCATCAAGCCGCTGGCGCAACCACAGATTCACGGGAGTCTCGACTTTCACGCCGCGCTTGTTCGCCTGTTCTCTATGTCAGTAAGCAATTCGAGCCGACGGGCACTGTGCCGCTGATTTACGCGGACGAGCGCGGATTCAGAATTGAATCATTATTATCTGATCTGCGCCTATCCGCGGAAATCCGCGGCCCGAATTCCCGCCTACTCCTTCTGCACTTTCGTTATCGCGCGGCGAACCTGTGTGGCCTTCTGCGTCTCACCCTGACGGTCGTAGATAACGGTGGCCTTCTCCAGATTTTTGACGGCCGCTTCTTTCTGTCCGGTGGTTTCGTAGAGTTGTCCAAGTGAAGAATGTGCGGCCGCTTGCTCTTTTTCGTCTTTAACCTGCGGCGCCAGCTCGATCACCTTGTTGTAGCTTCGCTCTGCTTCGGCTCTCTGATCGATCTTGAAATACAAATCGCCGGTTCTTCGCACCATCGGCAGGTAAAGTTCCTTCAGCTGGTTAGGCGCCTTTGGGTCCTGCAGTTTTTGCGAAAGCTTCTTTACTTCGTCTCTTGCCTCCTTCACTTTCCATGATGAATAGAGATTTGCGATCAGGTACTGTTCTGTCACGTCGTCTGCTCCAAGCTGGCGGATCTTCTCTTCAGCGCTGTCGAACATCTGACGTTCGCCAGGCGGCAGGTCCATTTTTCGCATCATCACTCGCGGTTGATCGCCTTTGGGCTCAGGTGGGCGCAGATCGATTTGGTGCCCGCACGACACGTTGCAGCAGTTGGTATATTCGCCGCTATTCAGCGGACACACGTGGCCGTCAGGACAGTTCACCCAGGCGGTGGCCTGCTGGCCCACGCGCAGCACATCGCCGCCGCGAAACAAGCCACTAAGAATGCGCACAAAGTCACCCGCGCCTTTCGGCTTGAGCAACACTTCATTGTCAACCTTGAAAATCATAGCCGTGTCGGCGTTGGCGACCGAGTTGTCGATCTTGCCGGCATCGAGCTTGCCGATGTTGGTGTTGTCGTTACCGGGCGGGACGCTATTCCCGTTGTTTGGCGGACTGCTGGTTGGACTACTCGGCGGCCTATTGTTGCCACCGTTGTTGCCCGGACCGCTGCGACAGGAAGAGCAGGCAGCTAATGTGAAGAGTGTCAGCGAAATCATGCCGCAAAGAACGATTCGGTTTTTCATGTTCGTTATCCTTTGTGTAGTAGCTCCTGAGCGCGCGCGGGCCAGTCTGGTTCCACTTCCTCTTCCGATTTGGAGCTGGTCTGGATTGACTGGATAAAGGCATCCCATTGTTGCTTAGCTTCCGCTTTGCGTCCCTGCTCATCGTAGAGCCGGCCTAACAGGTATTGCGCGGCGGCGCCCTGCCGCCGTATCAATGCCCAGTTTAGTTGATTCTCGGCGAGGAAATAGTTGTGCAGTTCGAGGTTGGCCCAACCGAGATTTTTGAATATGAAATACTGAACATCGACCGGCAGCGTAGGAAGACGTTGGACCAGATTATTCAGGAACGACAAAGCGCGATTCGGATTGCCTTGCAGGATAAACATCCGCGCCAGGTTGTTCGAAGCGGCGTAGTCCGACGGATCGTATTCAATCGCGAGCTGGTATTGGCCGGTGGCCTCCGCGTAGGCCCGCATTTTGTCCAAACGCAGGCCACGACTGAAGTAGGCCTTCGCCAGACGTGAACGCGCGGAGTTGTATTTGATCGCCTCAGCCCCTTGATAATTCGAAATAGCATCATCGAACTGATCCTTTGCAAACTCCAGATCGCCTTTGTAATTCAGATAACGCGCGCCAAGACCGGGTAGAACAACGCGCAGCGCGATCACTATGATCAGTATCGACATGACGAACCAGACTCGGGCCGCGCCTAGTGAATTCAGCCGCGACCAGGATCGTCCCAGCAGTTTTCGCCCAGCTGTCAGGAACGTGCTGCCCGCCAGGAGCACCAGCAAAATCTGCGTCGCTCCACCAGCAATGCTGAAGGAGTTCGCACCGCCTTTAAGCAAGTGGACGACTGTGCTCAACGCGGTCACGAAAGCACTAAGCACGAGGATGGCGGCCACGATGGTCCACACAGTTACTCGCGGTTCGTTGTCTGTTAGTTTCCTGACGTCTTCCAGTCGCGGTCGGTCTGGCGCGGATGCTTCCGACAACAGCTGCTTTACGTTGCGTGAAAAAATTTCCAGGCGAGGTTCGATCGGTCGTTCAAAGGCGTCCATCCATTGTTCAGAACTGATGAAGAGTTCAAGGTCCGGAGACGGCAAGACGTTCTCAATTCGTAAGGGATAGATAACTTTGTTTTTGCTGACGGCGCGTTCAATTTCGCGTTCAACCTGAGGCGACTTGTTTGAGCTCGAGGAAAAGACCAGGACCATCAGCCGGGAATCGTTGATGGCTTTAACGATGGCCGCGGCGTAACTGCCGGCGGGAATATCGCGCGGCGCGATCCAACAGCTTACCCCATTGCTTTCAAGCGACGCGCACACGGCGTCGGCTACGCTACGGTCCACGCTCGAGTAACTGATAAAGACGTCGGCCATAACAGGAATAGAATAGGAACCCGGCTGGGTCGAAAACTTTTGAGAAGCGTTGACCGTGCAACGAACGCGTTTTATCACGGTTCGCTGAAGCTGTCGAGAAACCTGCAGTCCGGTGGTGTAGCAATTTCAGTTTTCCTCTGTGCTTCCTTTGTGCACTTTGTGTCTCTGTGGTGAATTTTTGTCGGACAAATCCACCACAGAGACATAGAGGATACAAAGGCCGCACAGCGGAAGACCTGAAAAATCGCCCGCTTGCCTATACTTGTCAGCCGGAAGTATTCCACTTAACCTGTGGGCCAATTCTGTGACCACATCAAACGGAGGCCGACGATGAAATTCCAATCGTTCGTAATTGCGCTCAGCTTGATTCTCGCGCCCTCGCTGCATGTGGCCCATGGCCAGACTCAGGCGAATGACGCGGACGCGGCGAGGATTAAGATCGAAGTCGAGAAGCGCCTGGCCCATAAGAAGAACCACGTGAACATCGAGCTGCGCAATGGCTCGAAACTGAAAGGGCGAATCGAACAAGCCGACGAAAACAAGTTCACGATTCGCGAAGACAAGACGAACCAGAGAAGGGAACTAGCTTATGGAGACGTTGCGAAAGTTAAGGGCCAGGGTCTGGGTAAGGGTGCGAAGGTCGCAATCGTCGTGGCTTCGGCCGTGGTGGTGGTTGGCGTAGTCGTCTACCTC
>Ga0070669_100004094_pt1 | contig 10564 bp, 9 predicted proteins | sample KBSS53metaG_FD_64680 | JGI IMG/M metagenome (GOLD analysis project Ga0070669, IMG submission 64680) | Switchgrass rhizosphere microbial communities from Kellogg Biological Station, Michigan, USA - KBS S5-3 metaG | ecosystem: Host-associated > Plants > Roots > Rhizosphere > Soil ... | reverse complement strand
GGAAGCGAAGCACGACGTCGTGCGTACAATTCATGACGTAACCGCGCTCGAGCATTGTCGCTGCAACCTGTTTGCCCGAAGACGTCAGCTCGAGCCCGATCATTAAACCCATACCACGAACATCTGCGATCAATCCGGGATGCCGCGATTTCAGCTTGCGAAGTTTGCGAATGAAGAAGTCTCCCGTTTCAATGACGCGCTGAAGAAGTTTCCCGTCGTTCATCATGTCAAAGAATTCGAGACTCAAGCGGCAGGCTAAGGGTCCTCCTCCAAACGTGGTTCCGTGATCACCAGCCTTGAGACCATCAGCAGCACGTTCTGCAACGAGAAATGCGCCCAGGGGGACGCCCAGACCAAGAGGCTTTGCAACGCAAAGAATATCAGGGCGCACGCTTGTGTGTTCAAAAGCAAAGACAGTTCCGGTTCTGCCCAAACCGCACTGCACTTCGTCGAGAATCATGAGGCAGTCGGACTCATCGCAGGCTCTTCTAACTGCAGACAGAAACGAGTCGGGGAGAGGTCGAATTCCACTTTCGCCCTGGATCGTTTCGATAATTATCGCTGCAGTCTTCTCGGTGATTGCCGCTCTTACTGCGTCAATGGATGCCTCGCCCTGGGTTGCATCTACGAATCGGACGCCTGGAATTAACGGCTCAAATGGAGTGCGATACTTTTCCTGCGCCGTAACTGAAAGTGCGCCCATTGTCCGACCGTGAAATGAATTGGTAAGCGCAACAAACTCAGTTTTATCATTGTGACCGCGTCGCTTCTGCCAGGCTCGTGCGAGCTTCAGAGCACCCTCGACTGATTCCGTACCGGTATTGCAGAAGAATGCACGAGACATACCGCTTGCCTTCACCAGGTTCTGGGCCAAAGGTCCCTGATACGGGTGATAGAAGAGGTTCGATGTATGCATCAGCTTTGCGCTTTCACGCAGAACCTGACGGATGCGCGGATGGTCGTATCCGAGTACATTCACCCCAATACCCGAAATGAAATCAAGGTAGGCCTTGCCTGAGTCGTCATAGAGAGTCGAATTCTTGCCGCGCACAAAAAGCACAGGGGCACGGCTATAAGTAGGCATGAGATATGACGCTTCCAGATTCGCGGTCTTCTCCAGTTGCGAATGCGAGGGCCCGGTTTCATTCAATGATTCAGTCGCAGTTAGTGTCATGTTTAAATATAGTAAGCCTTCTTATGTCGTTATTGCGGTTCCGATGTTTGCTCTATCGAGGATGCTTTCGCGAAGGCATCCAGGATGAGATGCGCCAACAATTCTGATGTCCTCTATCCCGCCCGCGAGAGCTTCCAGGCATGCACGAAGTTTTGGGCGCATGCCACCGGATGCCACTCCGGTTGCGAGGAGATCTCTGATTGCAGCGGCACTTAGCCTTGCAATCTGCGCGCCGTCTTCGCCTCTCACGCCGCCTACATCAGTAACAAAGATGAGTTGACTTGCCTTGCAGGCTGCTGCGACAGCGGCCGCCATCTGATCTCCATTCACATTGTAGTAGCTCCAATCGTCCATCCCTAAAGCGAGGCACGCAATGACGGGAACAATACCGGCGGCGAGCAGCGTGGAAATCAGACGGGGCCTGGATTCAGTGATTTCTCCAACGAAGCCGAGATCGGTCCTGTCAGCAGCCATTACTCGACTCGCAAGAAAACTCAAGCCATCGCCTCCGGCAATTCCGGCGGCTTCGATTCCAAAACTTGCGAGCTCCGCGACGAGATCCTTTCCTACCTTTCCTGCAAGGACCATTTGCACGACATCGCGAGTCTTCTCATCCGTAATCCGCAAGCCGTCGTGGAAGTGAGATTCAATCTTCAGTTGCTCAAGCAGGTTAGCAATTTGTTTGCCTCCGCCGTGAACAAGAACGAGTTCCCGATTTGCGTCTCGAATTTCGACAAGTTGCTGCAGCAGCTGCCGGCGCAAAGTTGCATCGACAAGAACGCTGCCACCGAGTTTGATGACGACTGGATTCATACGCTCAGGATGCCTGCAGTCTCGCTGACGCCGAGCGCTAGATTTGCATTTTGAATTGCCTGGCTGGCCGCACCCTTGAGCAGATTGTCGATTGCTGAGATGACAACAGCCTCACCTGTTGCTTCATCCAGGACGAGGCCGATATCGCAGTATGGCGTGTTCGCTGCGAACTTGATCTCAGGAAGCTGCGACTGTGAGAAGATTCGCACGAATGCGCTATCGACAAATGTTTCGCGCCACACAGCGAGGATGTCATCCCTCAGCACACCCTGCCTGACTCGAATGTATATCGTGGAAAGTATTCCGCGATTGATCGGAAGCAAATGCGGCGTGAAGATCAATGCACCCGGGTTGGAAGGGACACCAAGACCTTGCGCGATTTCAGGTGAATGACGATGGCTCATCACCTTGTAAGCCGAAAAGTTCTCACTAACTTCTGCGAAGTGGGTTGTAAGGCTTGGTGCTTTGCCGGCTCCGGTAACTCCGGATTTGGAATCGCAAATGATCGGCCGGCCATCCTCAATCAGACCCGCATCGCGAAGCGGTTTGATTGGAATGATTACCGACGTCGGATAACATCCCGGATTTGCAATCAGTTTAGCTCCCGGAAGATCCTTCCTGACAAACTCGGTAATGCCGTAGCACGCGGCTTCCAGAAGATCGGGTCTCGAATGTTCAAATCCGTAGTAACGAGGATAATCGCCTGAGTCCTTCAGTCGGTAGGCGCCGCTAAGATCAACAACGATGGCCCCCAATGCGAGCATTGATGGAACAACTTCGTGTGAGAATTCATTTGGGGTCGCCAAAAAAACCACGTCGGGCGCAAGCGAACGGATCGAGCCTTCGTCAAACGGTTCACAATTGAGCTGCGACGAGCCTTTTAATGCAGGATGCAGGTCAGAAATCGGTGTCGGTGTAGAAGTCGGCGAGGCAAACGCCCCCACTATCTGGATACTTGGATGATTGGTAAGCAGGCGCACGAGTTCTCGTCCGGAGTATCCGGTCGCACCCGCCACCACTGCCTTGTAGAGTTTCCCGCTCATTGAAAATAAACAAGAAGAATACTACTTCGTAGCCGTCTCAGTCTACCGAAGAAGGCAGGGCGGCAGGGAGGCAGAGAGGCGGGGAGGCGGAGAAGAGCAGAAAGAAGAAGCTACAGGCAAATTATTCCGTGAAAGGTTGCGTGAGGCCTCTTTCTCCTCCTCGTCTCGGCGTCCCTGCCTCTCCGCCTCTCCGCCTCCCTGCCTTCTTCTCACGATTGACAAGGCGGAACGTCGTGACATACAAACCAAGGTTCGCACTATCAATTCATACACGGAGAAATACATTGCCCACGAGTCGAAAAAGACAATCAGATAAATCGAGGCCGCGAGGCTACGGCGGAAAAAGCGGGTCATTCGCTGAAGGGTCAACCCTCGGCAGTACGCGTCAGCCCAGCGGAACCGTTATTCTTATCGTCACTCTGATCGTAGTCGTTGCCGCGGTTGGTTATTACTTCTATCTCAGCCGTAATCGAGGCACTACCACGCCTACAGGTCTTCAGATCATGGATGAAAGAGTAGGCACGGGAGAAAGTCCGAAACCAGGTCAGTCAGTGACAGTGCATTACACGGGACGTCTTGATAACGGCATTGTTTTTGACAGCTCGGTTGAACGCAACGAGCCATTTACATTCCAGATAGGGAAGGGTGTCGTTATCAAGGGTTGGGATGAGGGGGTTATGACGATGAAGGTCGGTGGAAAGCGCCGGTTAACGATTCCACCTCAGCTCGGCTATGGAATACAGGGCAGCCCGCCGGCAATTCCACCAAATGCCACGCTCATCTTTGATGTCGAGCTGCTGGGCGTAAAATAAGTGTATTCAGATTGATGTGTCTGTCCACCGATGTCAGTTATCTCAACTGATCAGTTGACGATTCGCTTTGGCCAGTTCACTGCGGTTGATCGAGTGTCTCTTGCAGTCGAACAGGGTGAGATCTTTGGATTCCTCGGTCCAAATGGATCTGGAAAAACCACCCTCATTAAGGCTCTTTGCGGCCTGCTGAAACCGTCGATGGGGAGCGGCAAGGTACTGGGATATGACTGCGCGACTCAGACCGCGAGCATTCGAGAACACGTCGGTTACATGTCTCAGAAGTTCAGTCTCTATGGCGATCTTACAGTCGAGGAAAATATCAATTTTTATGCGGGCGTTTATGGACTGAAGGGCGATTATCTGCACCGCAGGCGACGGGAGATCATCGAAATGACACGGCTCGGCACCTATCTTGAACGCCGCGCTGACCGGCTTTCGGGTGGTTGGAAGCAGCGCCTCGCTCTCGCCTGCGCTTTCATACACGAACCTAAACTGCTCTTTCTAGATGAGCCGACGGCAGGCATCGACCCCGTTGCCCGCCGTGAACTATGGGACCTGCTCTTTCATCTTTCAGCGCTTGGAGTCACATTCTTTGTTACAACTCACTACATGGATGAAGCTGAAAGGTGTGGGAGAGTAGGCTACATCTACCTGTCTCGTTTGATTGCTTACGGCACCCCGGATGAATTGAAAAAGATTCCCAATGTGTCGCCGTTCGGAACGAGACGCGTGGAAATCACGGTAGACAATACATCGGCAGCGATGGGGCGACTCAATGATCGGAACTATGTCAGGAGTGCAACGATATTTGGTGATAGCATTCGCTTGTTGATAGATGAAAAGATTTCCGATCAACAGATCATCGACGATCTCGCCAAAGATGGCTTCGGCGGTGCAGAAGTGCGACATATTTCCCCATCACTTGAAGATGTGTTTGTTTCATTAACTCAGGAGGCTGCGGCTGCAAGGAACACCAAGGTATGAGCAGGGGGGATCCAAACGTCCGTCCTCTGAAAGGCCCATTTGGCGGCCTTATCCCTGTACTACGCAAAGAAGCCATACACTTGCGGCGCGATCCGATGGCGCTTTTCTTCGCGGTGTTCGTCCCTGTGATTCAATTGTTTCTGCTCGGTTATGCGATCAACACAAATGTCCGTGATGTGCGGACCGTTGTCTATGACGCAGTGAAGGATCAGGACAGTCAGCGCCTCCTTGATCGCTTTGAAAACTCGAATGATTTCAAGATAGTTTCCTTTGTCGATTCGGACGCAGAACTCAACAGCGCCATCATTAAGGGAACCGCACGAGTCGGCATCAAGATTCCACCCGACTATTCGAGAAACCTTCTTTCGGGCGAGACGGCACAGGTGCTCGTCCTGGTCGACGGATCTGACTCGATGGTTTCGGGCGAGACATCCAACGTCGCAAATGCAATCGCATTTCAGGAATCGCTGGACCGGTTGCTGGGCGCTAGTGAGAGCCGTGGCTCGTTGCCTGTCGAAGTACGTCGCAAAATCCTCTTCAATCCGGACTCGCGCTCTCCGAACTTCTTTATCCCGGGTTTGATTGTGGTTCTGCTCCAGATGATGACGGTAATGCTCACCGCTTTTGCGATCGTGAGGGAACGTGAGCGAGGCACGCTTGAACAGCTGTTCATGACGCCAGTAAGGCCGCTCGGATTGATGGTGGGGAAAATCGTGCCGTATGCCTGTGTAGGCTTTGGAGAGCTCGTTTTTGTGATTGCCATCATGAGATTCGTTTTCGCCGTACCCATTAACGGCAGCGTTTTGCTCCTGTTAGCAATGACGATTCCTTTCATTGTTACGATGCTTGGAGTAGGTCTGCTGATTTCCACTCGTGCCAACTCTCAACAGGAAGCTATCCAGTTGGCTTTTGGGACTTTGATGCCATCTATTTTTCTTTCCGGATACATTTTCCCGATCGATTCCATGCCTGCAGCCTTCCAGTGGATGAGCCGGATCATTCCAGCGACTTATCTGATCGAGATCTCGCGGGGCATTATTCTTCGAGGTGCCGGATTTTTTGATCTCTGGAAGCAGGGGCTTATTCTTTCTATCATGGGAATTGTACTGACTCTGGTCAGTGCGATGCGTTTCCGCCGGCAGGTTGGATAAACATTCAGGGAGACTTCACGTTGACTGATACTTCAAATCGAAAAGTGCATCGAGCGATAGTCAGTGTTTCAAACAAGACCGGTATTTCAGAATTCGTTCGGCGCCTGGAGAGCCATGGCATTGAGATCCTTTCAACAGGCGGAACTTCAAAACTTCTGCGTGACGATGGGCTTACAGTGCGTGACGTGGCGGACCTGACAGGATTTCCGGAGATGTTGGATGGGCGTGTGAAAACGCTTCACCCTAAGGTTCACGGAGGCATTCTTGGAATCCGGAGCGATGAAATTCACCTCAGCCAAATGAGCGAACATGGTATTGAACCAATAGATCTGGTCGTCGTGAATCTCTATCCCTTCGAGCAGACAGTCGCAAAACCAGGAGTCGAAAGAAGAGAAGCGATTGAGAACATCGATATCGGCGGTCCCGCGATGATTCGCTCCGCCGCGAAGAATCATGCAGATGTCGCCGTAGTCGTGGATGTTAATGATTATTCAAAGGTCGCCGATGAGCTGGACCGACTCGATGGTTCACTCAGTCTCGAACTGCGTTCAGAGCTGGCGCTCAAGGCATTCAGGCATACATCGGCATATGATCGAGCGATCTCACGCTATCTTGCTGGAGACGCTGAGAAGGACCTGCCTGAGGGATTTGAGCTGACTCTCGAGAAAGTTCAGGCGCTTCGTTATGGTGAGAATCCGCATCAGCGTGCTGCTTTGTATCGAATTGCAAATCTGAAAGAGACTGGAGTTGCGCAGGCTGAGAAGCTCCAGGGAAAAGAGCTTTCCTACAACAATCTCCTGGACTCAGATGCGGCATGGGACCTGCTTTGTGATCTGCGAGCGCTGGCACCCGAGCTTGTAACGTGCGTGATCATCAAGCATACAAATCCATGTGGTGTCGGTGTTGCTGACACACCGCTTGAGGCGTTTCAGGCAGCAAAGGCGACTGATCCGGTCTCGGCGTTTGGCGGAATCATCGCGTTTTCTCACGAGATTGATCGACACGCAGCGGATGCAATCGCCGAAATGTTTGCTGAAGTGATTATCGTTCCTGGTCTAAACGCAGATGCGTCTGAGGTGCTTTCCGCAAAGAAGGGTCTGCGCGTGCTCAGAATATCTGGTTCCGGGTCTTCCACCAGAGTTGACCTGCGCCGAATCAGTGGCGGCATTCTCGTGCAGGATCACGATGAACAAGTGATCGATCGGGAAAGTCTGAAGGTTGTCACAGAGCGCTCGCCTACGGACGATGAGCAGAAGGCGCTTGAGTTTGCGTGGGTGATCTGCAAACACGTCAAATCAAACGCGATCGTATATGCACGCCGAGGCCAGTTAGTTGGAGTAGGGGCTGGCCAGATGTCGCGAGTCGATTCAGTTAAGCTGGGCGCGTCGAAGGCCCAATTGCCATTGGATGGATGCGTCCTTGCTTCTGACGCATTCTTTCCGTTTCGTGATGGTCTCGATGAAGCTGCAAAGCACGGCGTAACGGCAGTGATCCAGCCAGGTGGCTCAGTGAGAGATAAAGAAGTGATTGAGGCTGCGGACGAACACGGTGTTGCGATGGTGCTCACCGGGATGCGGCATTTCAGACACTAAAAGCGAGGCGATTTTCTATTTCTTTGCCTTGCCCTGATTGGCCACCGCCTGCTCCGCCTTCGCAATCGCCTCAGCGTCGCCAAGGTAATAATGACGGATCGGCTTCAGGTTATCTTCGAGTTCATACACTAATGGAATTCCTGTAGGAATGTTCAACTCGACGATCCGTTCATCGGAAATGTTGTCCAGGTACTTCACTAGCGCCCGAAGGCTGTTTCCGTGAGCTGCAATAATGACTTTTCGTCCTTCCTTGACTACTGGCGCAATCGTTTCGTGCCAGTACGGAAGCATCCGTGCAACGGTATCCTTCAGGCATTCCGTCACCGGCAACTCACCGTCCGCCAGATTCGTGTATCTGGGATCCTTTCCCGGATAACGTTCATCGGTGGGCTCGAGTGGAGGCGGCGGGGTATCGTAACTTCGTCGCCATATCTTTACCTGGTCGTCACCGAACTTCGACGCAGTCTCAGCTTTGTTGAGGCCCTGAAGGGCTCCATAGTGACGTTCGTTGAGTCGCCATGAATTCTCGACGGGTATCCACATGAGGTCCATCTCATCCTGGACGATCCAGAGCGTCCTGATCGCTCGTTTCAGTACCGAAGTAAAGGCACAATCGAACGTGTAGCCGTCGGCCTTCAATATCTGCCCAGATGACTTTGCCTCTATCTGACCCTGTGGTGAAAGATCGACGTCGGTCCAACCGGTGAAACGGTTTTCTTTGTTCCAGAAGCTCTCTCCATGTCGAAGGAGAACAAGCTTAAACATCTCTACTCCTCTCTCACTGCTGACGGCCTTCGACGTCGGTCATGATTCAGGCGCCATTCGCTGTGGCGATCAGACCTCGAACGTATCCGATTGTTTCAGCGAGACCAGGTACCGGATCATCAGCATCTTTCTCATACTCAAAACTGAATAGTCCTGAATACTTGATCTTGAGTGCGGCCTGCACAATGCTTTTAAGGTCCAACACTCCACGGCCGCCTTCAATCGTTGAGCCGTTCGGTTCCGTGCTGCTGATGTCCTTAACGTGCATGTCATAGAGCCGAGCCTGGCACTTGACGATGGCTTCGGCAGGGTTGACCTTCGCGCGGGCTGTGTGGCCAACATCGATGCACAGTCCCACCCGCGGATCATATTTTTGCACCGCATTCCAGACATCATAGGGTGAGGGAAACTTCTTGTCCTCCGGGCCGTGATTGTGGATGGCAATCTTGATATCGAATTCTTTTACCATCTTGTCGAGGATCGCCATCGAATCGGGATCTGGACTGCAAACGATAACCTTGATCCCAATGTCGCGCGCGTACTCAAACGCGTTGCGAATGTTTGCCTCATCGTTTGTCATCCCTACGTTGCCGCAGCTTATCGGCGTGATTCCGCCTGCCTTGAATTTGGCCGCAACAGCGCGACGCTCATCGGCAGTGCTCTTCATCGGCAGATGAAAATCTTTGATCGACACGTATTTGAGCCCGACCTTCTGGATTGCTTTGATCGTGTCATCCACTGAAAACTTTCGGAGGGTGTATGAGGCCACTCCGGCCTTCAGCCCACGCCATCCATCGTCGAGTGCGTAGGGAACCGAGTTAATAGCCGGTACCGCGTTAGCCGCATAGCGAAACAACGGCAAACCAGTGACTGCGAGCGCTGATGACTTGATGATTGTGCGACGGGTAATTCTTTCTGACATCGTCGTTACCTTTCTGTCTAACAGTTAGAACAGTTCGAGGATGGGTTTTGCGCCTTCAGGCACGTACGGGGAAGATTCAATGTCACTCCCTTCATATCTCGATCGATAGTCAATACCAAGGGTATGGTAAATCGTGGCGATTACATCACCGGGTGTGGTTGGACGTTCTCGTACATATGCTCCAATATCGTCTGACTCGCCAACTACCTGACCGCCGTGCACACCGCCTCCAGCAAACAGAGCTGTCCAGCAGTGCGGCCAATGATCGCGCCCTCCGCAGGGATTGATTTGCGGAGTCCTCCCAAATTCTCCTGTCGCTACTACAAGCGTAGTATCGAGCAGGCCAGTCCGCGAAAGATCTTCGAGAAGTGCGCTGTACGCGTGATCAAACATCGGACCGACGACATCGCGGTAGGATGAAATCGCCGGGAATGGACGTGCTCCGTGGATGTCCCACGTCACCTCGTTCACAAGGCTATCGAACATATCAATGGTCACAAATCGTCCGCCGCTGGCGATGAGCTCGATCGCGCGATAACAGCTCCGACCAAACCGTGACGTTCCGTATCGATTGCTATCGAAGGCCGGCAACCATCGCGGGCCTTTGACTTCTTTTTTTGTGTACCCAGCCGGCACAACAAATGCAGCTTGCCCGGAGGTGCCCTCTCGAAATCCCTCTCCCAGCCGCCGACATGTTCCGGTAAGGTTCGTGTGCGGCAGTATGCCATTTTGGATGTCGAAATGCCGGGTCATGACCGCAGCAAGAGAAGGATGGAAAACATCCGTTGATATGCTACCGCTGTCGAGCATGTCGAGACTTGAGCGGTGGTCTGCGGAGACATTGTGATGGAGGCTTCTCAGAAGAGCATACTTATCAGCGTGTTTTGCGGTACGAGGAAAGATTTCGCTGATTTCAATTCCTTTAACATTAGTCTTTATTGGCCGAAATGGCCCGCGAACATCAGAAGGCGCGTCCGGCTTCATATCGAAAGTGTCGAGGTGACTTGGTCCGCCTACCAGCACAAGCATGATACAGTTCCTGGCAGTTGGCTGCGTGCTCATTCCCGGAATCCGGGAAGGCAACACGAGGCTGGCAGCTCCGATCGATGCAGCCTGGAGAAAGCGCCGGCGGTCGACGTCGGCTGACGCTTTCACACTGCTCTCAATCTGCGGTATAAAAAGTTCTTCGCGCTCTTTCATCGGATGTTTTACGTGAGCTCGCTTGCGGTATCTCTAACACCTGCATTCCGAGCTTGTCAAGAAAGTGATCCAATTGCGGGATGGGAGATCCCTTGCTGGTTCCTCGAT
>Ga0070669_100004093_pt1 | contig 10565 bp, 10 predicted proteins | sample KBSS53metaG_FD_64680 | JGI IMG/M metagenome (GOLD analysis project Ga0070669, IMG submission 64680) | Switchgrass rhizosphere microbial communities from Kellogg Biological Station, Michigan, USA - KBS S5-3 metaG | ecosystem: Host-associated > Plants > Roots > Rhizosphere > Soil ... | reverse complement strand
AACCCATCCGTAGCGGGGAAACCCGGCACCGGTCCACACTAATACTTGACTAGTCAACTATTGACATGTATACTAATCTTCGATGGGCCGATTACAGCAGGAATTGAAGCAACGGAAGCCCTTCCAGAGCGTGGCGCAGGAAGCGCTCCTCGGCTTGATGCGGACGACGGATCTGGTGCGGCGTCAGGCCACCGCGGTCATCGAGCCGCATGGCATCACGCTCCAGCAGTACAACGTGTTGCGCATTCTCCGCGGCGGCGGGACCGACGGCGTGCCGACGCTCGACGTCGCCGAGCGGATGGTTGAACAGACGCCAGGAATCACGCGGCTGCTGGATCGGCTGGAAGAAAAAGGCTTCGTCAAGCGGCAGCGATGTTTGAAGGACCGTCGCCAGCATCTCTGCTGGATCACACCGAAGAGCGCCGCGCTCCTCGAGAAGCTCGACACGCCGATGGTCGAGTTCGGCGAGCACCTGATGAAAGGGTTGAACCAGGAGCAGCGGATTGCTCTCGTCCGCCTGCTCGACGCGCTCCGTGCAGCGCACGAATAACCGACAACCGAGAGCAGTACTTTTGAATTGAGGTAACACATGGCCACCACCGCAGTTCCAACATCGACTCGCACGTTCACGATCGATAAGATTCATTCGGAAGCGACGTTCCAGGTCCGCCACCTCGTCACCAAGGTTCGCGGCCACTTTGCCGACTTTGCCGGCACGATCCAGTTCAACGACGAGGCGCCCGAACAGTCATCCGTGTCGTTCACGATCCAGACCGCCAGCATCGACACCAAGACCGCCGATCGCGACGCGCATTTGCGGTCGGAAGATTTCTTCTTCGTCGACCAGTACCCGGAGATCAGTTTCGTCAGCTCGAAGATCACGAAGAAGGGCAACGAGAACTACGACGTGCGCGGGACGCTGACGATTCGCGGCGTGGCGAAAGAGATCGTATTGCCGGTCACGTTCCTCGGTCATGCCATGGATCCCTGGGGCAATGCGCGGCTTGGCTTCGAGGCCGAGACCACGATCAACCGCAAGGATTTCGGCCTGACGTGGAATGCCGCGCTCGAAACCGGCGGGTTCCTCGTCGGCGACGAAGTGAAGATCGGCGTGCAGATTCAGGCCATCGCGCAGGCGTAAGGGCCGCGGCGAGGAGGGGGTCATGTCAGTACGACCAATCAAGCAGGTGTCGCAATCGACACCTGCGACAGAGGGCGCCGGCGTCAGACTACGGCGCGCGTTCGGATTCGGCGACACGACGGCGTTTGATCCGTTCCTGTTGTTCGACGATTTCCGCAACGACAATCCCGACGATTACATGGCCGGGTTCCCGTGGCATCCGCATCGCGGGATTGAAACGATCACATACGTGCTCGCCGGCTCGGTGGATCATGGCGACAGCCTGGGCAACCGGGGCACTCTTGGCGCCGGCGATGTGCAGTGGATGACCGCGGGGCGCGGCATCCTGCACCAGGAAATGCCGAAGGGGGATAGCGGCGGTCGCATGCATGGCTTTCAGCTGTGGTCCAACCTGCCATCGTCGCTGAAGATGACGGCGCCGCGCTACCAGGACATCTCCGCTGCCGACATTCCAGAGGTCGTTGATGACGATGGGACGCGGGTCCGGATTGTCGTCGGCGAATTCTGGGGCAAGAAGGGGCCAGTGGACGGCGTCGCCGCCGATCCGCGCTATCTCGATGTATCGGTGCCGCCGGGCGGCCGCAAGCGGCTCGCGGTTGACCGCACGAATCATGCGTTCGCGTACGTCTTTGCCGGCTCCGGGACATTTCGCGATGCCTCGGCGCCGCAGGGCATTCTGACCGAACAGGTCGACGGCGCGACCACGCGAACCCTGCCTGAGGAAAGCGAGAATCGATCGCTGATCCTCTTCGATCGTGGCGACGAGGTCGTAGTGCAGGCTGGCGATCACGGGATCCGCTTCCTGCTCGTATCGGGAAAGCCGATCGAAGAACCGGTAGCCTGGTACGGTCCGATCGTGATGAACACCGAACAGGAACTGCGACAGGCCCTACGCGACCTGCGCCAGGGCACGTTCATTTCACGATGAGCCAGACGACCTGTTCGACCATGAGCCAGACGTAGGGCGGGGTCTCCAGGCCCCGCCGTATGGAGCTACCGCTCCGAGGCCCAGCGAATCGCGTTGAGGAACATGGTCGTGAAGGCGCTGTTCTGGAACAGATCGGGTTTGTGGCCGAACTGGAAGTACACGTTTCGCGCCGCGTAGTGCGGGTTGGTCCAGATGACAGGATGATCGCCCATCTTCAGGCTGCGCGCCGGCGCGTAGCTGTTCTCGTCGACGTTTGCGAGCACGTGCACGTCGGGCCGAGGTGACCGGTCGTAGGTATACCACTCGTCGTTCTCAATCGTGAATGCGGCCGGCAATCCTTTGAACACCGGATGCCCGGAGTCCTCGACGCGACGGCATCAGCGAACGGCTGATGAATCGGCTGGCCCGGTTCGGCCAGGGCTATGAGCCGACGAGTTCTCCCTCCGATCTCCGCCTTGGGCTTCTTCGCGAATAGTTTGTCGACCGGGAGATCAGCGTCGAACACCAGATTGAAAAATCCAATCATCATCTCGTCCCAACTCTGGTCGCCCCACGTCACTTCCTTGGTCGGATCGGCGTTGTCGGGATTGCCGGGTGAGTTGTCGAAGTGCGCGGTGCAATCGATCCTGGTGCCCTTCGGCAGCGCGATCGGCTGGTCGAGGTTGTACCAGTTCTGCCAGTGCCAGTTGAAGCGCGGCACTTTGAGCAGGACGTCGGTCTTGCCGGAGGGAAACACTGCTCGGTACTCGAAGTCCTTCCCGCGTCCGTGCATGTGCGGATGCAGGCTGGCGAGCTTGACGTCTGTCCCGACCTCGAAACTCGCATCGACGCGATAGTTCGGATCGCCCGGTGGAATCTTGAACGTGCTGTTGACGGCCGACAGCGTTAGAACACGCTCTTTGGGAGGCTGCCTGGCGAAGACAATGCCGAGGCGCGAACGATCGGTCAATGCATGGCCGTGTGGTGTGTAGTGCAGTTGGAAGACGATGTCGGAGCCGGCCTTAATGAGCTTCGCCTGCCCGGGCGGCAGAATCTCGGCAGGCTGGCCCGGCGCGTAGCCAACGAGAAAGTCGCTCGGCAGCGCGCCGGCCTCCGTCTCGTCATCGGTGTTGACCTTTGGTGCTGTGAAAAAGACACCGGCCGGCTGGCCTCGATACCACTTCGATTTCGGCTCGCGGACGAACGCGATGATATGGTGCACGACCATCCGTTCCGTCGGGCGCACTTCCGCCGCCTGGATCCACCGGTCTTCGCTGAAGTGCGTCGGCACGACGATGTGCTGATAGTCGACGACACCGCGCGCCGGGACATCGAACGGCAGCGGCAGATCGAAAATCATGTCCGGCTTGCCGATGTTCCAGCCTTCGACCCACTCCTCGGGCTTCGGTAGATCACGCGGATCGCCTTGTGGCGCACCGCCGTCCACCCACTTCACGATGGTGTCGACCTCCGACGCGCTCAGGCTCATGCTGTTCGAAAACCTGCCGTAGCGGGGATCGGCATGCCACGGTGGCATTCGTCCAGCGACGATGGCGCTCTTGATCGCGGCTGCCCGTGGGCGCGCCTCCTCGTAGGTCAGCAGCGAAAACGGGCCGGCTTCGCCGGGACGGTGGCAGACCTGGCAATTCTTCTGGACGATTGGGGCGACGTCCTTCGAGTAGGTTGGGACGCTGTCCGCTCCGCGCTGCTCGCTCCTCGCCGCTCGTTCGGGTGCGCCCGCAACCTTCGCCGAGCTGGCCGTGATCGTTGCCGCGGCCATCACCGCCGACATCGTCGCCGCGTGTCGCCATCGAATCGGCATCGCCGCCTCCCAGGTGGTGTCAGTGCGACATGACAGCACTTGCAAGCCAGGAGTTATTGCACGAGAGCGGCAGCTGTTGTGACAGGAACGTCAGAGCTTATAGTGCCCGCGATAGTCGCGCGGCGTGCGGCCGAATTGCCGCCGGAATTCGCGTGAGAAGTGGCTCTGATCGGCAAAACCGCATTTCAAGGCGATTTCGGAGAGCGGTTCATCGGTGTCAATCAACGCGCGGCTGGCAATGCGCAGCCGCAGCTTGCGCAGAAACTTCTGCGGGGTGACATGGAAGGCGGCACCGAACTGCCGTTCGAACGCGCGCAGCGACATATTCGAAATCGACGCGAGATGCTGATTGGTAATCTCCTGGTGGAAATGGGCGCGCATGTGGGCCAGCGCAGGCCCGAAGCCGTGGCCGGTTGTCTCGACACTGTTCGAGGGTCCAGTGGCGCGAGTAGTTCGATTGACCCACAGATACCGGCCCTGCCGATCCTTCACCCAGGCCAGTACGTCGGGAAGAAAATCCAGGAGCTCGGCGAAATGCGATGAAGTCTTGCTGGAGGCCATCTTTACTTCCGAGGGGCTGCCGTAGCGGCCTTAAAACCGCTTCTACCGAGACAACAACCACCGCACGATGTTGTCGATCATCGTCGGGAGCGGCGGTGCTGAGTAGATCTGATCGCCGTGGCCGTAGTTGACGTACACCATCCTGTATTTCGTGTTGATCCATGCGACAGGAATGTCTCCACCGTTCAATGTGTTCTTGACCCCGAGCGGAAAGTTCGAGCCGTCCAGCGTCAGCAAAACCTTGACCTCAGGATTGGTGCGCGGACTGGGCGTCCACGAGTACCACTCGTTGATCGGCGCGACGAACGTCGCTGGCACACCTTTCAGGATTGGATGTGCGGGATCGTCGGCGTTGACGCGGGCCGGCATCGACGGCCAGTTGTTGGCGCTGAACCTGATGCCTCCCATGAACTCGGTGAACCACGGCCACGCGTTGGTGCCGAAGCCTGAGACGTGGAATCCGAGCCAGGCACCTCCACCGGCGATGTAGCGCTCGAACGCCGCCCGCTGCGCTGTCGTGTGCGGCGCGTCGTTCAGCCAGATTACGACACGGACATCGCGGAGATTCGCCTCATTCAGCGCGTCCCAATCGCTGGTCGCGGCAAACGCATAGCCGTCTGCCGCCGCGGCGCCGAACGCGCGCATCGCCTGCTGCGCGAACAGGTAGTGATCGAGCTCGCCGCCGGGCGTGAAAAACGCCAGCACCTTCGGACGTGCCGCCGGCGTTTCCTGTGCGACCAGGGATCGCGGGAGAAGAAGTGTTGCTGCCACGCAGCCGATTGCCAGTAAGATTCGCCGCATACCAATGACGGGCCATACTACATCGCGCCGCGTGGCCATCGCACTGGCCGCGCTGCTCGGCCTGGTCGCCGCGGTCACCGCCGAGGTCGGCGTCACCGACGGACCGAAGGGCGTTGTCGTCAACACCCGCAACGGCAAAGCCTACGCAGCGTTTCCCGACCTTGGCATCGTCAAGATCGTCAACGGCGCCACCGGGCCGGTCGTCGCGCTCAAGACCGGCGCCAACGTCAAGAATCTCACGATCGATCCGCGCAGCGGCCGTGTGTACGCGATGAACCGCGGGCCGGGCACCATCTCGATCATCGATCCCGACACCGATGCGATCATCGACACACTCACGGCGGATCGCGGCAGCCTGACGGCGCTCAATCCCGTCACGAACAAACTGTACGTGTCGGCCAGCACCGGCACCGACCCTTCCGTGATCGATCTCCAGACCAAATCCTCGACGAGTATTCACGCCGGCACGGAAGGCAACGCGCTGTCGGTCAACGTCAAGGCCAACAAGATCTATTTCGTCGGCTACGAGGACAACTTCCTGACCGTCGTGGACGGCGTCACCAACGAACCGTCACGAATCGAAGTGCCAGGTTTTCATCAGTGGGACTCCACGTTCAACGAGAAGACTGGCCTCCTCTATCTGCCGACGCCGAACAACAACGCGGTCACGGTCCTCGACACCCGGACGAATCTTGTCTCGATGGTTGGCACCGGCAGAGTGCCGATGGCGGCGGCCGTCAACGACGTCACCAACCGCATCTACGTCGTGAACTACGCGAGCAGCGACGTCACCGTCATTGACGGGGCATCGAACCAGCCAATCGCGACGATCAAAGTCGGGTTGTGGCCGCAGCAGCTTGCGATCAACAGCAAGACAAACAGGCTTTATGTCGTCAACACACACGCCAACAGCGTGTCCGTGATCGACGGCCGCACGAATACGGTCGCGGCGACGGTGCCTGCGGACAAAGGGCCATGGGCTGTCGCGGTGAACCCGGTGACCAACATCATTTACGTCGCTAACCGCCTGAGTGACAAGGTCACGGTGATAGACGGACGGACGAACAACGCTGTGCAGCGATAGTCCGCCGTCCTCGAGGATGTTTCTGTGCGCGCGGTCGTGCGAAATCCTCTCAACTACGTTCCGCTGCCGAACTCCGGGCCATCGATCGGGCGCACTTCGCACTCGATATCCCAATCGTTACCATGGATGCGCAGGAAGCGCTTGGTAAGTTCGATGGCGTCGGCCTTCGATTTCGCGTCGAGGATAGCAAAGCCGCCAATGACTTCCTTGGTTTCGGTGAACGGGCCATCCACGGCCGAAAGTTTGCCCTGACGCAAACGCACCCGCGTGCCTTCCGATGTGGGCCGGAGGCCGGCCGTTCGAACCAGCGAGCCCTCACGTGTCATCTCCTCGATGAGCTTTCCCATGTCGTTCATCAGCTGCTCACTCGGCACCTGGCCGCGTGTCTCGTCCACCCGGATCATCGACAGAAATCGCATATCTATTCTCCTTGGGCCATCCGTATACCGTTCTACCGGGTAGTCGAACGAACGGCGCATGGATCGACATGCGAAAAGACAAGGGGCGCCGCGCGGTTTACTCCTCGCGCAGCAGCACGATCGGGTCTAATCGCGCCGCACTCCTGGCCGGGAACCAGGAGGCTGCCATCGCCGTCAACGCGACAGTCGCGAGCACGATGGCCCAACTCAACGGATCGCTCGAGGTCACGCCGTACTGCAGCGACCTGAGCGCTCCGCTGAGGGGGATGGCGAAGACCGTCCCGACCGCAAGGCCGATCGCGGCCACAATCAGACCATCACGAAGAACGACGTGACGGACGCGGCGCGGAGTGGCGCCAAGCGCCGTGCGGATGCCGAATTCGCGCCGCCTGCGCGTCACCGCGTAGGACAGCACGCTGAAGAGCCCGGCGGCTGTAGCGGTGAGCGCAAATACCGCAAACGTCAGCGCAACGGCTGCGGCCGCCCGTGGCCGGGCGAGTTCCGCGACGTACTTACGATCGACGGTACCGGCCGCCTGCACTCTCACGGTCGGGTGGCTGCTGGCCAGCCGATGACGGATTACCGCGGCGTCGGGACAGCCCGGCTCGCAGCGCAGGCTGACCATCGGAGTGGATGGCACGTCGGTGTACGGATGGTAGAACTCCGGTAAATCCGCCCGAGGGTCGAGCGAGGGGAAATGAATCTCTCGGGCGACACCGACGACTTGAAACGTCTCTTGGATGAAACGGAACGAATGTCCAATGGGATCGGCGTCACCCCACAGTCGTGACGCGAGGGCCTGCGACACGATAACGTTGTTGAAAGTATCCGATGATGTGAAGCCGCGGCCGCGCACGATGGGAATCTGATAAAGAGCGAACAGGTCCGGGGTCACGACATATCGCTCCAGGTTCAGGTTTATAGGGAGCGCTCCTGGCCGATCCGACGTCCACTCTCCGAACGACAGCATCCCTCCGTGCGGCGGCAAACCATAGGACCAGGCGACCTGCCGGACGCCCGGCAGTTGCCGCAACTGGTCTTCGACGCTTCGCGCAATCCCGGCTCGCCCGGCCGGATCCGTCGCGGCGCTTGAGCCCAGCGCCAACCATACAGTCGTAATGCCGTCGGTCTGCAGTCCTCGATCGGCCTGCGACATGTTCACGAATGATCGAGTGAGGACGGTCGCACCGACAAGCAGCGTGCACGCAAGAGCCACTTCGATCGCCACCAATGCGCGACCAACCATCCGTGCCGCGGGAGTCTCCGTCGCGCCACGATCCACGACGCGCAATGAGTCTCCGGCGGGAAGAGACGTGCCGAGCCAGGCGGGCAGAAGGCCGGAGACGAGGATGGCGACAACGCCAAACGCCGACGTCATCAAAAGCGCTCGCCCATTCAGGGTCAGCGGATTCAAAGTCTGGAGCAACAACGTCTCAGGGATCACCTGCTGACTTACTGGTACGAACGCCCACGCCACCGCCGCGCCGCCTGCCATGCCGAGCGCCGCCAACAGCGCGCTCTCCGCCAATGCCTGACGGAGCAGGCGGGCACGCGACGCACCCAGCGCGGCACGCATCGCGAATTCTCGTCGTCTGGCGGTCAGACGCGCCAGCAGCAGGCCGCTGACATTCGCACAGAGGACGAGAAAGACCAGCACGACTCCGCCGGCCAACACTCGCACGGACTGCGTCGCGTTGCTGTCGGTCAAACCAGCCAGTGGATAGACCCACGGTCGCAACTGCGCAGTGTTCCCGTCTGCCGCGCGCGCCGCTTCAGTCGCAAGACGAAGCGAATCGGCACGCATCATATTGGAAGCAAACCTCACATACGCCTTCGCCATTTCCGCCCGTCCAGTGAGATTTGTCGGACGCCAGAGCACGGTATCGGCCGATGGAAACCTGAAGTCTGAAGGCAGAACGCCAATGACGACGGATCGACGGCCATCGACGGTAATCGAACTGCCGACAAACGCCGGGTCGCTCCCGTACACGGTTCGCCAGAGTGTTTCAGACACAAGGACGCGATCGGCCTCACCGGGCCGGCCATCTGTCGGATCAAACAGACGCCCGCGCAGCGTCCTGACGTTCGACAGCATCTTGAAGATTCCCGGAGTCACGGTAGCGCTCTCGCGGGCAACGACTGTCTCTCCGACTTGGAGGAGTACCGTTGCCGACATCGCCGATTCCGCTGCCTCGAACGCTGCGCTCTCGCGCCATGCCTTCAGAACCGCAGGAGAAACCACGACGCGTCCGCCCCGGTCGGTGCCCATCCAGACGTGCGCGAGCTGCGCCGGGTCGCGAAACGGAACCGGGCGCAGGATCAAGGCATCGAGCACTGTGAACATCGCCGTGCCGAGTCCAATCGCAAGCGCGAGCATCCCGGCGGCCGCACAGGTGAAGCGACGCTGTGCCATCAACGCCCGCGCAGCGTAGCGGACGTCCAGCCACAGCGACTCGACGCGCAGAGCGCGCGTGTCCCGGACGTGTTCCCTCGTCTGCACGACACCACCAAACGCGCGCAACGCCGTCAATCGTGCCTCTTCGCGGCTCATGCCGCGTGCGATGTTTGCCTCAGTCTCCATCTCGAGGTGGAACGCTGCCTCGTCATCAAACTCGCGTTCGGCACGCCGACGCTGACGCAAACTTCGCAGCGTTGTCATCAATGCCATGGATTCAGCCTTCCTGCAGCAATCTGCGGATGGCGAGGGTAAACTGACGCCAGTCCTCAGTTTCGACAGTAAGCCGGCGGCGTCCAGCCGCCGTGATCGAGTAGATGCGCGCCTTGCGGTTGTTTTCTGATGTCGACATTTCCGACGACAGCAGCCCGGCCGCCTCGAGTCGGTGGAGCGCGGGATACAGAGATCCCTGGCTGACCGCGAGCGCTTCGCCCGACACCTGGCGGATGCGTTGCTGGATTCCCCAGCCGTGATTAGCGCCGAGTGCCAGAGTTCTCAGGATGAGCAGGTCGAGCGCGCCCTGAAGATATTCGGTCTTTGGCATCTTCCTCTCGTGTGGCGAGAGGAACGATACACGAAGCCCGCATGCGGGTCAAACGGCTGGCGAACGAACGAAAAAGACAGGTGTCAAGACGCCCGGGCCCGGACTGCGGCGACTCGTGCATATACCAGACCGGACAACACCGCCGCACCAATGCCAACGGTGGATCGCATGGACGACTCGTGTGACGCGGCCTGCTCAATTTCCGCGCAGGCATCGCGCAGTCGCTCGCGACGGCACAGGTAGTCGGCGTGAAGCGCCAACACTTCTCCTTCGAGCACCTTTCTGGTGAGCTCGACGTGATCCTTGTCCACACCCTGGCGTTTGGCGAACATGGTGAGATGATCAGCGAGCACTTGCCTGTCGTGGAGATCCCCGAGTATCTCCTGCCCTCGCTTCAGCGCAGTGATCGCGGAACGCATGTCGGCGAAGCCGGTTCGCAGCGCAATCTCTCCCGCGTAGCGGAGTTGCTTGATCGCAATGCGCGCGCTGTGCGCACGACGCGGAAAGTAGACACCGGTCGCATGCGCGATCGCGTCGAAGGCGGTGCGGCTGCGTTCCACCGCCAGCCGTCGAATCTGCTGTTGCCAGCCCCGCGACGTCAGCCGCATGCGAAGCCCCGCCGGGTGGCCATCGCCGACGAAATGCAGCAGCGCCTCAACATCCAGCCGTTCGAGCGTCTTGATCAATCGCCGCGTCCTCTTCAGGCGGCGCCGTTCGTGATCCTGTCGAACGACGACCGATGGCGCCGTTTCCGGTGCATGGACTTCGAGGTCTCTGATTAACGCTATCTGCACGTCGACATCTCGCACCTTCCCCAGCGCACGTCCCATT
>Ga0070669_100004092_pt1 | contig 10567 bp, 9 predicted proteins | sample KBSS53metaG_FD_64680 | JGI IMG/M metagenome (GOLD analysis project Ga0070669, IMG submission 64680) | Switchgrass rhizosphere microbial communities from Kellogg Biological Station, Michigan, USA - KBS S5-3 metaG | ecosystem: Host-associated > Plants > Roots > Rhizosphere > Soil ... | reverse complement strand
CGAGCGACCCTCCGCCAAGCGCCGACGTGCTCCCGTTCCCCGGCAGTACGATCGCCGAAGGCACACCGGCGCGATGAGCACGCTCGAGCTGCTCGACGTCGTCAAGGGCTATGTCAGCGGGGGCGAAATCGTGCGCGCCGCCGACGGCGTCTCACTGCGGATCGTCCCCGGCGAGGTGGTGGCGCTCTACGGTCCGAGCGGTTCCGGCAAGACGACGCTGCTGCTGCTTGCCGCCGGCATGCTCGAGCCGGATGCGGGCGAGGTGCGCTTCGGCGGCCGCAGCATCGCCGGCCTGTCGCGCGACGAGGGTGCCCATTACCGCCGCTCGCTCGGCTTCGTGTTCCAGTCCTTCCACCTGATGCCGGCAGTGCCGGCGATCGACAACGCGACGCTGAAGCTGCTCGCGGACGGCATCAGCCCGGCTCGCGCGCGCAGACAGGCGACGACATGGCTCGCACGCCTCGGCCTGGCCGACCGGGCCCACCACACGCCCGAGCGGCTGTCGATGGGCGAGCGCCAGCGCGTCGCGATCGCGCGTGCGCTCGTGAACGATCCGCAACTGATCCTCGCTGACGAGCCGACCGGCAGCCTCGACAGCGTCCGCAGCCGCCAGACGCTCCAAATGCTCTCGCGGCTGTGCCGCGAACGTGGGGTCGGAATGCTGCTCGTCACGCACGACCCCGACGCGGCCCACTTCGCCGACCGCGTCTTCGACCTGCGCGACGGCCAGCTTGCCGCGCGGGCGGATCACCACAGCGAGCCGACGCTCGACGTGCCGACCAGCGACGAACCGACGCCGGCATGAGCCCGCGCACGCTGCTCTATCTGTACGGCTGGCGGCTGCGCGCCCACCCCTTCCAGGAGTTGCTCGCCGGTGCGGGGATCGCGATCGGCGTCGCATTGCTGTTCGCCGTGCAGGTGGCGAACACGAGCATGACCGGCTCGGCTGCGCAGACGGTCGCGGCAATCACCGGGCACGCACAGCTCGAGTTGGCGGCACGCGACGATCAAGGATTCGACGAGCGCCTCACGCGCGCGGTCCGGGGACTTACGGGAGTACGCGTGGCAGCGCCTGTGCTCGACCGCCGCAGCGTGATCGCCGGCCCCCGGGGAGCACGCGCGGTCATGCTCGTCGGCGTCGATCCCTCACTGGCACAACTCGGCGGCTCGATTACGCACGACTTCGGGCCGAACGGGCTTCAGCTTCCCACGGCAGGCATCATCGCGCCCGATCCGATCGCACAGCAGATCGGTGCGACGCCCGGTCGCCGAGTACAGGTGCTCGTCGCAGGTCGTGCGCGGACGACGCCGCTGTCCGCCGCACTTGACCGTGGGGCGATCGGCTCGCTCGTCGGCAGCCAGGTCGCCGTCTCCTCACTCGCCTATGTCCAGCGCCTGACGGGGATGGCCGGCCGCGTGTCGCGCGTGTTCGTCGAGGCCGCGCCCGGACACGAGCGGAGCGTGCGCGCCCAGCTGTTGCAACTGGCCGCCGATCGGCTCGACGTCGGGCCGGCCGACTCGATCGTGCGCCGGTTGCGCGTCGCGGCCGCGCCAAGCGATCAATCTTCGGCGCTGTTCGCGGCGATCAGTGCGATCGTGGGCCTGCTGTTCGCGTTCAACGCGATGCTGCTCACGATGCCCCACCGGCGCGCGTTCATCGCGGAGCTGCGGATGCAGGGTTTCACCGCGCGTCAGGTGGTCAGCGTGACCGGGTTCCAGGCGCTGCTGCTGGGCATCGCGGCGTCGATCGGAGGACTCGCACTCGGCGACCTGCTCTCGCGCTCGGTGTTCGACTCGCTGCCGACATATCTCGCATTCACGTTCCCGATCGGCACGCAGCGGATCGTCACGACGACCACGATCGCGATCGCCCTCGCTGCCGGCGTTACGGCGTCGCTGCTGGCCGCCAGCCGCCCCCTGCTCGACCTGTTCACGAGACGCCCGCTCGACGCGGTGCACGACGAGCGCGGCGAGCTCGGAGAGGAGCTCGGGCCGGCGATGCGGCGGCGGCTCGTGTTCGCCGCCGGCGGCCTGGTGGCGGCGACGACGCTCGCAGTGGTGGTCGCCCCGGGCTTGACCGTCATCGGCTTGCTCGCGCTCGCGCTTGCCGCGCTGCTGCTGATGCCGACAGCGTTCGCCGCCATGATGCCGCTGACCGACAGGCTCGCGCGACGGCTGCGCCGCAACATGCTGCTCGTGGCGGTCATGGGCACGCGCTCTGCGATGACACGATCGGTGGCCGTCGCCGCGATCGCCGCGATCGCCGTCTACGGGAACGTCGCAATCGGCGGCGCACGCGACGACCTGATCCACGGCCTCGAGGCCGGCTACGCGGACCATCTCAGCACGGCGGACATATGGGTGACGACGGCTGGGCAGAGCCTTACGACCGACAGCTTCGACGTCACCCCGACGACACTGGCTCGCATACGGCATGCCCCGGGCATCGCAGACGTGCGCGTGTACCAAGGCGGCATGCTCGACACCGGCGACCAGCGCACATGGATCATCGCGCGCCCGCTCGACGATCGTCGCATGATTCCGCCGACGCAGCTGGTGGAGGGGAACCTCGCAACGGCAGAGTCCCGGCTGCGCGCTGGCGGCTGGGCCGCCGTCTCGCGGACGATTGCGACCCACCGCAGACTCGCGGTCGGCGACGCGTTCACGATCCCGGCTCCGACCGGCCCGCTGCGCCTGCGCCTGGCGGCCGTCGTGACGAACCTGAGCTGGGGGCCGGGAGCGATCGTGATGGGGACCGCCGACTACCGCCGCGGCTGGCACACGCATGAGGCGACGGCGCTGGAGGTGGACCTGCGCCCTGGCGTCCCTCCGGCGACCGGCCGCAACGCCGTCGCAGCTGCGCTCGGTCACAACCCGGCGCTCGACGTTCAGACGCGCGCACAGCTCGAGGACGAGTTCCGCGCCATCCTGCATCAGGGGCTCGCACGTCTGAGCCAGATCTCGACGCTCATGTTGCTCGCCGCGATCCTCGCCTTGGCAGCGGCGATGAGCGCGGCCGTCTGGCAGCGACGGCGCCGCCTTGCGGCGTACAAGGTGCAGGGCTTCAAAGAGCACCAGCTGCGGCGCATCTTGTTGCTGGAGACGGTCGTCGTGCTGGTGCTCGGATGCGTGCTCGGCCTCGTCGCCGGTACCTACGCGCACCTGCTCGGCAATCGCTGGCTCGAGTTGCACACCGGCTTCCCGGCGCCGTTCAGCCTCCAGACCGGCCAGGCGCTCATCACACTGCTTGCGATCGTGCTCGGGGCGGCCACTGTGGTCGGCATCACCGGCTATCTCGCATCGCGGGTGTCCGCCCGCCTCAGCTTCGGCGAATGACCCCGGAAAATCCTAGGTAGGTGCCGCCTACGGGTGGTGCGTAGGCAGGCATGAGTGGGACGGTCACACGGACGCTATGGCGCGTTCGCCTCGCAGGCGCGTTCACGTGGTCGATGCCGCTGTACTGGCTCGTCGTCTTCCCGCACGCACGGCGCGAGCTACGGAGATGGGAGCAATACGCGCACCTGATCCCGGACCGGACCCTGCGCGAGCACGCGCTTGGCAAGCTGCGCTCGGAGGCGATGACCGCCGAGGGCGCAGCGGCGTTCGCGATCCTCTCGACCGCACGCTCGTGTCGCGACGTCGTGCGCGCCTGCGTCGCCTTCGAGGTGATCTACGACTACATCGACGCGCTCGCCGAGGAGCCGGTAGCCGACGTGCTCGCAAACAACCGGCTGTTGTACGGCGCGCTCACCGCTGCGTTCGGGTGCAGCGCCCCGGTCGAGAACTGGTACGCCCGTCATCCGCACTACGACGACGGCGGATATCTGCGGGCGCTGGTCGATACGTGCAGGTACGCGCTCGCGCAGCTGCCGGCGCACGAGTGCGTGCGCCCGCAGCTGGGACGACTGACGCGCCGCGCAGCGGAAGCGCAGAGCCTGCACCATGCCGCTGATGATGCCCTCGGCGAACGCAGGCTCGCCCGTTGGGCCGCCGCCGAGCAGCCGCCGGACTGCGCGCTCCGCTGGTGGGAGCTGGCAGCCGCGAGCAGTTCCCCGCTCGGCGTCTTCGCACTCGTGGCCAGCGCCGCGCGTCGCCGGACCGACCCGGCTGGGGCGAGCGCGACCGAACGGGCGTATTTCCCGTGGATCGCGGCACTCTCGTGGCTGCTCGAGAGCCTCGTAGACCAGGACGAGGACGCGACGACGGGCGGCCACAGCTACGTCGCGCACTACCCCTCACGGCACAGCGCTGCTCAGCAGCTGGCGGCGATCGCCGACCGCGCCTGCGTCGACGCGCGCCGCATGCCGCTAGCGGCCCGGCACACCCTGTTGCTAGCTGGCATGGTTGGCATGTACCTGTCCGACGCGGGCGCCGAGAGCGCCGCTGCGCGTGACGCGGCCGAGGCGGTCCGGCGCACGATCGCGGGGCCGCTCGTGCCGCTCCTATGGATCCTGCGGATACGACGGCGCGTGGGACGTGTGACGCGCGTCAACGGCGCTCTGCGCCGCCGCTGCGCACACTGCGCAGCGCGACGACGTTTGCCCGCTCGCCGCTCGCCTCGGCGCGCAACACCCCGCCGCTGATCGTCAATGCGCGGTCGACGCCGGAGACGCCCATCGCTTCGCCGGTCGTCATCAGCACGGCGACGTTGCCGTCGGCGATCGAGCGTACGAGCAGCAGCACCGCCTCGCGCTCGAGCAGGTCGACATGACGCGTCGGGTCGTCGACGAGCAGCAGTCTCGGACCGGCGACGAGTGCTTGTGCAATCGCAACGCGCACCCGCTCGGTGGGATCAAGCTCGCGTGGCTGCAGGTGCGCGCACGCAAGCGCGCCGACGCGCTCAAGCTGCAGCGTCGCGCGTGCGCGCGCCGTCTCGGGCGCCGTCCCGCGTGCCAGCAGCGGCATCGCGACGTGATCGAGAATCGACTCGCCGCCGACGTTCGCCAGTCCCACCTCGACGTAGCCGATTCCCAGCGGCAGCCCGTCGGCGTGATTGGCCAGCAGCGCTTCGCCGCCGAAGCGCACGTCACCGCCGTCGGGCTGCTCGAGCCCGGCCGCGATCCGCAGCAGGGTCGTGCGCCCGGAGCGCGGCATGCCCCAGATCGCCACCAGCTCGCCCGGCGCGACGGTCAGCGTGACGTCGTCGAGCGCAGTTACCTCGCGGCGGCCGCGGTGATAGCGCTTGCTGACACGCTCAAGCGTCAGCAGGCTCATCGATCGTCCCCGTGCGCGTCCGCTCGAACGCGTCGATCTCCTTGCGCGCGTAGGCGATCCATGCGAAGTGCGCGTCGAGCAGGCCGCGGCGCGCAGCGAGCACCAGGCGCTCGACCAGCTCCCCGGCGGCGGCCGCCGGGCTCGCCGCATCGCGTGCCGGCGGAAGCGGCAGCATGCTCGCCTCCTTGAGGCAGCCGCGCTCGTAGGCGTCGACGAGCGCCCGCATCGTGCCCGTGCGGTCGATGTCCGCAGCGGCGGTTCCGGCGATCCGCCGCAGCAGCTCGACGTGCCGCGGGTCGTCGCGCATCTGTTCGGCTACCCATGTGCGGAAGGCGCGCGCGCCGCTCGCGGTGGCGCGGTAGTGGACCTTCGGCTGACGCTTCGCGGCCGGGCGCAGCGCGTCGTCAGGCACGGGCGCACGCGCTTCCTCCGGCAGCGGCTCGATCAGCTCAGCGCGCTCGAGCGCGTTGAGCGCGGCGTATATCTGTGAGATTGGCGGTTCGAGCACCCCGCCGTAGCGCCGTTCGAGCCGCTGGAACAGCTCATAGCCGTAGCTGGGGCGCTCGATCACCAGCCCGAGCACCGCCCAGTTGACCGCCGACCTCATCCTCACCGAAGCGCCCACCCAGCCCCCGTCCGTCGCTTGGAGTAACGGTAAGCGGGACGCTATTCCACTTGGCCACCCGAACGCAACCGTTCATGTCAATGAGCAGCGGTTTGAACGTTCGAAGTAGGGTGTCGGCGCGATGGCCGATCCCGCCGTTCTGACCGAGGTGCGCAACGGCGTCCTGCTCGTGACGCTGAACCGTCCGGATCAGCGCAACGCGGTGAACCGGGCGGTCGCGGAGGGGATCGCGGCGGCGCTGGACCGGCTCGACGCCGAGCCGGGCCTGCGCGTGGGCGTCCTGACCGGCGCCGGCAAGGGCTTCTGCGCCGGGATGGACCTGAAGGCGTTCGTCGCGGGCGAGAGACCCGTCGTGGAGGGGCGCGGCTTCGCCGGGATCGTGCGGCGCCCGTCGGAGAAGCCGCTGATCGCGGCGGTCGAGGGCTTCGCCGTCGCCGGCGGGTTCGAGATCGCACTCGCCTGCGACCTGATCGTCGCGGCGCGCGGCGCGCGCTTCGGGATCCCGGAGGTGAAGCGGGGACTCGTCGCAGCGGGCGGTGCGTTGCTGCGTCTGCCGCAGCGGATCCCGTACCACCTGGCGATGGAGCTGGCGCTGACCGGCGAGCTGCTCGACGCCGAGCGGATGACCGAGGTCGGTCTCGTGAGCCGGCTCGTGGAGCCCGGCGGAGCGGTCGACGGCGCGTTGACGCTGGCGGACGAGATCGCCCGCAACGGCCCGCTCGCGCTCGCCGCCTCCAAGCGCATCCTCGTCGAGGCGCCCTCGTGGCCAGCCGACGCGATGTGGGAGCGCCAAGCGAAGATCGCCGACCCGGTGAGAGCGTCGGCGGACGCGCGCGAGGGCTCGCTGGCGTTCGCCGAGAAGCGCGCACCGCGCTGGCAAGGTCGCTGAGCGCCGACGCGCCGCATCGGTCGGCGTGCGTTGCCATGGCTTGACATGTGACCTTTTGGTCACCTATTGTCCGGCGCATGGACGACGTGTTCAGAGCGCTGGCGGATCCGACGCGGCGGTCACTGCTCGACGAGCTGTTCCGCGCGGACGGGCAGACGCTGACCGCGCTCGAGGAGCGGCTGCCGATGACGCGCTTCGGCGTGATGAAGCACCTCAGAGTGCTGGAGCAGGCTGGCCTGGTGGTCACGCGCCGGCGCGGCCGCGAGAAGCTGCACTTCCTGAACCCCGTCCCGATCCGGCTCGTCCACGACCGCTGGGTGAGCAAGTACGCGGAGCCGTGGGCCGCCGGCCTCAGCGAGCTCAAGCACGACCTGGAGGGCAGGACCATGGAGAAGGTCTTTGAGATCTACATCAAGACGACGCCCGAGCGGCTGTGGGAGGCGATCGTGAACCCGGAGCTGCGCGCGAAGTACAACTTCGGCGTCGGGGTGCAGTCCGACTGGACGCCGGGCTCGTCGTACAGCTCGGTTCACCCCGGCGCCGGCATTGCGATCGCCGAGGGCGTCAACGTCGAGGTCGATCCGCCGCGCCGGCTCGTGCAGACGTTCACCGCGTTGTGGGGTGAGGACGTGAAGGCCGAGGGCGAGTCGCGCGTCACCTGGGAGATCGAGCAGGTGGCGGACTCGTGCCGTCTCACGGTGATCCACGACCAACTGCGCGAGGGCGCGAACGACCAGCTGTTCGGCGGCTGGCCGATGATCCTCTCCGGCCTGAAGACGCTGCTGGAGACCGGCGAGCTGCTGACGACGCCTGGGTCATTGCAGTACGCGAACGCCGGATAGGACGCGTGGCGCGTCGGCGGGCCGGGTAGTGCTCCGCTCACACCACCGAGAGGAGACAGAAGATGCTTTGGCTGCTGCTCGGGATCATCCTGCTGATCATCGCGATCGCCGGCGGCGTGGTCGTTCACCCGATCCTGTTCGTGATCGCGATCCTGGCGCTCGCCGCGTTCTTCTTCGGCGGCGGGTCGCGCCGCACCGTCTGACCTCGGCGAGGCGCGAGAGGGCTTCGGCTGTCAGCCGAGCCCTCTCAGTCTCGGCGGGCGCTGTCTGAGCGAGCGCACCGCGGCGAACAGGTCGCCGTGCTCGGCCACGCGCGCGAGCACCGCATCGTGCTCGAAGCGCAGCAGATCGGGGTCGTTTGCTCTGAGGCAGCGTTCGACCTCGTCCCATGCGACCGGCGTCGAGACGCTCGGACGATCCTTCGCGCGCAGCGAGTACACCCCGACGGTCGTCTTGTGCTCGTCGTTCTGCGACCAGTCGATCAGCACCTTGCCCTCGCGCTCGCCGCCCTTTCTCCTCATGTCGGAGACGACGAGATCCGGATGCTGCTGCTCGAACAACACGGCGACGGCGTGTGCGAAGGGCTTCGTCGTCTCGTAGCGCACGCGCGGCTCGTTGAGCGGGACGTAGATCTGCATCCCCTTTGAGCCCGACGTCTTCGCGAACGCCTGCAGGCCGAGCTGCTCGAACATCGCGCGCAGCTGCACGGCGACCTCGCAGCACTCGACGATCGTCGCCGGCGGGCCCGGGTCGAGGTCGAACGCGAGCGTCGTCGGCCGCTCGATCTCGTCCGCTTTGGAGAGCGACGGGTGCAGCTCGATGTCCGCCAGATTCGCGAGCCACATGAGCGTCGGCAGGTCCTGGCAGAGCGTGTAGTGGATGTCGCGTCTGCTGTGGCGGCTGTAGACGGAGACCGTCTGCACCCACTCGGGCCGGTGTCTGGGCGACTGCTTCTCGTAGAAGAATCTGCCGTCGACGCCGTCCGGGTAGCGCTTGAGCGTCAGCGGGCGGTCACGCAGGTGCGGCAGCAGGACGGGCGCGATCGCGACGTAGTAGTTCATGAGGTCGCGCTTCGTGAAGCCGGTCTGCGGATACAGCACCTTGTCGGGGTTGCTGAGTCTGATCGTGCGACCCTCGACCTCCAGCTCGACGCCGCCGCGCACGCTGCGCTCGGCAGGCGCGCGCGCCGGTGAGGGCGTCTCGCTCGGCGGTGGCGCCACGCGCTCGCGCACGACCTCCGCCGGCGGCTTGTCGTCGCGCAGGCCTTGGTAGCGCGGGTGGCGCAGGCGGCCGTCTCTCGTCCACTCGCCGAACTCGATCTCCGCGACGAGGCGCGGCTCGACGAAGTGTGCGCCTCTCGCCGGCTGACGGCCGACGAACGGCGAGCATCTGCGGACGAGCGGCTCGAGCAGCCCGGCGAGGCGGTCGAGCTCGGCGTCATCGAAGCCGGTGCCGACCTTGCCGGCGTACTTCAGCTCGCCGGTCTTCGGATCGTGGACCCCCAGCTCGAGCGCGCCGAGGCGGTTCTGACGGGCTCTTCTGCCTTCTGTCCAGCCGCCGATCACGAGCTCCTGCCGCTGTGAGTTCTTGATCTTCAGCCAGCTGCCGTCGCGTCGGCCGGGCGCATAGCGCGCGTCGAGCCGCTTCGCGATGACCCCCTCGAGCCCCTGCTCGCGCGTGGCGGCAAGCAGCGCCGAGCCGTTCCCCTCGTGGTGCACCGGCACGCGCCAGCGCTCGCCGTCGAGTCTCAGCTCGGCGAGGCGCCGGCGACGCTCGGTGTAGGGCAGGTCCATCAGCGAGTGGCCGTCGAGCCACACCAAGTCGAAGATCGCGTAGGTGACGGGCGTCTGTGCCATGAGCCGTCTGATCGCCGCCTCGCCGCGCTGGTGGATGCGCGGCTGGATGGCCTGGAAGCTCGGCCTGCCCAGCTCGTCGAACGCGACGATCTCGCCGTCGAGGATCGCGCTGTGCGAGCCGAGCGCGCGGTTGAGCGGGCGCAGCTCGGGATAGGCGGCGGAGACCTCGTTGCCGTTGCGGGTGACGAATCTGAGACGGCCGGGTTGCGAGTGCGCGATCGCGCGCACGCCGTCCCACTTGATCTCGAACGCCCATCTGCCCTCGTCGTTCGGCATCGTCGAGAGGCGCGCGAGCATCGGCTCGATGAAGCCGGGCATCTCCTCGGCGGTCGCGTCCCGCGGCGGGTCCATGCGATGGATCATCCAGTCCTTCTCGCTTCTGCCGGCTTGGAAGAGCGCGTAGCGGCCGTTGAGCTTGTCGCCGTCGAAGGCGACGATCACTCTGTGCGGCAGCCACTTCTCGCACGTGTAGGTGCCGCTGTCCCAGATCATCACCTCGCCCGCGCCATAGCTGCCCTGCGGGATCGTGCCCTTGAAGTCGAGATAGTCGAGCGGGTGGTCCTCGACGTGCACCGCCTTACGGTTTCTGCGCGGATCGTCCGGGATGCCGTTCGGGATCGCCCACGAGGCGAGCACGCCGTCGCGCTCCAGGCGCAGGTCCCAGTGCAGGCGGCGCGCATGGTGCTCGTGCACGACGAAGCGGCCGCCGGGCTGCGCGTCGGGCGCGCCGCCGTCGCCGCTCGGCTCAGGCGTCGCGTCGAAGCGGCGCTTTCTGCGGTACTCGGTCAGGCCCTTCTTCGCCATGTCAGATCGAGGTACCCCACGAAGTAGCGCGAGGCACACGGGAAGGGCCTAACGCGACAGCATCTCGATCAGGATCTCGCGCTGCTCCGGTGGCAGCGCGAGCAGATGCTTCTGGTCGTGGTCACGCTTCCAGGCGCGCGCGGCTTCGAGCATCTGGCGCGGGATGTCGGCGTCAGCCAACGACCTCGCCCACGCGTCCACCCATGAGTCGGCTTCCGCCTGGCTGACCGCCGGATCGAGCAGCCGCGGGATCGTCGACACCACCCCGCCACCGAGCTGTTCCAGCGCGCCGGCGGCGCGGTACGCGGCCACGACACGACCGAAGAGCGCGTCGAGT
>Ga0070669_100004086_pt1 | contig 10569 bp, 11 predicted proteins | sample KBSS53metaG_FD_64680 | JGI IMG/M metagenome (GOLD analysis project Ga0070669, IMG submission 64680) | Switchgrass rhizosphere microbial communities from Kellogg Biological Station, Michigan, USA - KBS S5-3 metaG | ecosystem: Host-associated > Plants > Roots > Rhizosphere > Soil ... | reverse complement strand
GGGTCGGCGCACGCCGGGCGGGACCGGCCTCGGCCTGACGATCGCGCGCACGCTCGCACGCCGCTGGGCAGGCGAGGTCACGATCGCCAACCGTGCCGGCGCAGACGGGGCGAATGGCGCGGGCGCGTGCTCCGTCCTGCGTCTTCCCCGCTTGTCCGTCGCTTTGCCGCAGGAGCAGTAGCGTCGTGTCGATGCACACCCGCTCCGTACTCGCCTGGATTGCCGTCGGCCTTGCCGGCCTCGCACTCGCGGCCGGCATCACCTATGCCGCCACGCAGCTGTCGAGTCAGCGCATCGGGCTTTCGGCCGAGCCGCCCTCCGCCGGCGAGGAGCTGGCACCGAAGCACAGACCGGCGACCGCGGCCCGGCGCACGAGCGAGCACCGCGATTTCAACGGCGGCGGCACGTCCAAGCACCGCACCGCTGCGGAGCGCCCCGGGCACCGCCGCGGCAGCGGCGACCCGGACGATTAAGAGCGGCCTCCGGCGACTCGGGCCCGCCCGGGGACAACGCGCAGGTGGCGGCGCGCCGCCGCGCGGCCGCTCTCGTCACGGTCGGCAAGGTAGGGCGCGAGGTAGCGCGCCGCGACCTTGTGCAGCGGCCACCAGGGGCAGTGCCGCGAAGCGCTCGAGACGACGCTCTCGCCCCCGGTGATCGTCGCGCGCAGATACAAGGGACCTTCGCCCGTGAACAGCACGGCGCGCAGCAGCGGCCGTGTCGACGACTCGGGGAGGCGCGCGCCGGACGCGCGTGCGATCAATGTCGCAACCGCGTCGGCCTGCTGCGCGGCGATGCCGCCTTGCTTGATCGCAAACGTCGTCGCATCGCCGACCGCATACACGTCCGGCAAGCCTGGAACGCGCCCACGTTCGTCGACGTGGATAAAGCCGTCCGGATCGCTTGGGACGCCGCCGAGCGATGGACCGCTCAAGACCGGAAGCGCGACGATGCGCTCGGCCTCGAGCGTGCGCTCGCCCGGGGTGAGCACAAGCGTTCGGCCGTCGTAGTCGTGCGCATAGGCGCTCCCGACGAAGCGGATGCCGGCCGCCGCCAGGCGCTCGCCGACGGCCGCGCTGCCGGCGCCGTGGAACAGCCCGAGCGGCGCATCCTCCGGCGTGACGAGCGTCAGCTCGGGATCGTCGACGCCCATCGCGCGAACGCGTGTCGCCGTCATCAGCGCCAGCTCGTAGAGCGGCAGCGGCCACGTGTGGCCGGACGGGACGACAAACGCGACGCGTCGCACGGTGCCCTGCTCGAGCTCCTGGACGACCCAGTGCAGGCTCTCGGCGTCGGCATCAGCGAAGAACGTGTGAGCGCGTTGGAGGCCGACGCCGACGCCGGCGCGAGCGCCGGGCGCAAGCACGAGCGCGTCGTACGCGATCCGCTCGCCGCCCTCGGTGACGACCTCGCGCGCCTCGTCGTCGACGGCGGCAATCGCATCGCGGCGGCGCACCACGTCGAGGTCGTTGCAGATCTCGTCCAGGTCGTAGTGGCGTGTGGCGCGCGCGCTGAACGGCTCCAGCACGGCAACGGGCCGGTAGTGAAGCTGCTCTGCCGGGCCGATGAGCGTGAGCGAGAGCGCATCGCCGGTGAGCGTGCGAAGTGCGAGCAACGTCTCCACACCGGCGATGCCGCCGCCGGCCACCACAACGTGCAAGGGCCTCAGCGAGGGGCGCAGGTTCTGCGTCATGCGCCGAGGCTATGACGCCGTCGCCGTCGCGCCATCGGGGGTGTGCCGACCTCGCGCGCGGACGACTACGGACCGCTGCCGCAATCCGTGGAAACGACGGATCCTGTGCCCGTGGGGTCTGCGGTGGCACGGCCACGGAACGGGCCGCTATCGTCGCCCGCGATGAACGCTGAGGAGCAGTCCGCCGTGCCTGCGAGCGCCCCGGTGGCGACACGGGTCGTGATCGCCGATGACCACGCCGTCGTCCGCACCGGCCTGAAGATGGTGCTGGATGCCGAGGAGGGGATCGAGGTTGTCGCCGAGGCGGGCGACGTGGAAGCGGCGCTGCGTGCCGTGCGCGCGTATCACCCCGACGTGCTGGTGCTCGACCTCAACATGCCCGGCCAGCCGAGCCTGCAGGCGATCCCACGCTTCACCGAGCAGGCGCCGGAGACGGCGATCGTCGTGCTGACGATGCAGCAGGATCCGGCCTTCGCGCGCGAGGCGCTGCGCTCGGGCGCACGCGGCTACGTCTTGAAGGAGGCCGCCGACGCCGAGCTCGTGCAGGCGGTGCGGATGGCGACCCAGGGTCGCACGTACCTCAATCCGGAGCTCGGTGCACGAATGGCGGCCGAGCCACCTCCGAGCGGCCCGCCCGACGACCTCACCGAGCGTGAGCTGGAGGTGCTGCGGTTGATCGCGCTCGGCCACACGAACAGCGAGATCGCCGCGCAGCTGTACCTGAGCGTGCGCACCGTCGAGTCCCACCGCGCGCACATCCAGCAGAAGGTACGGCGCTCTTCGCGCGCGGAGCTCGTGCGCTACGCGCTCGACCACGGGCTGGTCGAGGCGGGCGGGGACTGACCTCCTACGCGGCTGTTTGGCCGCCTGCGCCCGGCGCACGTTGGAGACGTGCCGAGACGGTCGTGCCGTTGCCGGGAGCGCTCGCGATCGTGAGCGTTCCATCCGCCAGCCCAACGCGCTCGCGCATGCCCGTGATGCCGAAGCCCTCGCGGGGCAGCGTCGGGTCGAAGCCCACGCCGTCGTCGCGCACCGCCACGTCGACGTGTCGGTCGGAGGCGACGATCTCGATCGAGACGCTGTTCGCGTGCGCGTGCTTGATGACATTCGTCAGGGCCTCCTGCACGAGCCGGTAGACCGCCGTCTCCAGCTCCGGCGCGACCCGCTCGTCATCGCTGCCGAGGCTTACCTCCGTCTCCACCTCCAGGCCCTCGACGGCAGCAACCCGGCTCGCGAGCGACTCGATCGCCGGCTGCAACCCGAGCTCGTCGAGCGCCGCCGGTCGCAGCTCGGTGATCAGCATCCGCAGCTTCTCGATCTCGGTGCCGATCTGCTCGACGGCCGTGCGCACCGCCTGCTCGAGCGACTCGGCGTCGCTGCGGCGCAGTGCAGACGACAACAGCACCTGGAAGCCGGCGAGGCCCTGCAGCGTCTCGTCGTGCAGCTCGCGCGCCCAGCGGCGGCGCTCCAGCTCGGCGGCGGCCATCGTGTCACGCAGGCGTTCGTGCTCCACGGTCTGCGCGGTCGCGACCGCGGTCGCGGCGCTGGCAGCGAACGACTGCAGCAGCGCCTCCTGCTCGGCACCGAACTCCTGCTCGGCACCGATGCGATCGAACGCGACGAGCATGCCGAGCGCCCGAGCGCGGAACTCGAGCGGCACGAGCAATGCGGTGTGCGCGTCGGGCACGCCGAGCCGCTCGGGGGAGATGCGCAAGCGACTCGCCACGTCGCGGATGCGCTCCGGGCGAGTGCCGCGCAGGATCTCGCCCGAGGTCGAGCCCTCGACCGGGATGCGCCGCCCGACGACGCCCGGCTCGGCCTCGCCGGCACACGCGGCCACTTCCATCTCGTCGCCGTCGCGCAGGAGGATCACCATCGCGCGCGCATCGACCAGCGCGCGGCCGCGCTTGACGATCAGCTCCAGCACGCGATCGAGCTGCGTCTCGGCGCCGATCGCGCGCGCGATCGCCGTCGTCGCCTCGAGCCCCTGGACGACCTGCTCGAGCTCGTCGCGCCGCAGCTGCAAGCGCTGGTAGAGGTCCGCGTTCTCGATCGCGACGGCCGCCCAGTCGGCAAGGATGATGGCGGTCTGCTCGTCGGTCGGACCGAAGTCGCCGCTGTCTTTGTCGGTCAGATAGAGGTTCCCCCACGCGTTGCCGCGGATCAAGATCGGCACGCCGAGGAAGCTGTGCATCGGGGGATGGTTCGCCGGGAAGCCATACGAGCGCGGATGCGTGCGGAGATCGTGCAATCGCAGCGGTCGCGGCTCCTGGATCAGCAGTCCGAGGATGCCGCGGCCGTGCGGCAGCTCGCCGATCGCGCGGTGCGTCTGCGGGTCGATGCCGCGCGTGACGAAGCGTGCGAGCGACTGGCGCGACTCGTCGAGCACGCCGAGCGCCGCATAACGCGCGCCGGTCAGCTCGCGCGCGACGTCGAGCACCTGCGCGAGCAAGGTCTCGAGGTCGCGCTGCGACACGAGCGAGCGACCGACCTCGATGAGCCGGCTCAGCCGTTGCTCGTCGAGCTCCTCGCTGGTGATCGCGTCGTCCCCTCCCATGCGGGCCCCTCCAGCGCCGTTCATAGCACAAGCGGGATAACCGCTCTGGACAATTGACGCGCGTGCGCGCGCCGTTCTGTCACGTTGCAGTCACGCCCTACGGGCGCGGCGGATACACACCCGCGAGGGCGATGATGAACGTGATGGGCAGCGATGCCGATGGCGCCTGATCCTGGCGCAGGTCGGGCAGGGCAAACGTCTCAACGCCGTCGCCGCCATAGGTCGTGCCGATTAGGCTGAAGAGCGGAGCGTGCTCGGAGATGGGGAGCAGCTGTCCGTGGCAGCGCGCCCAGCCGCGCGGGGCGAAGTCCCCACCGAACATGCGGATCTCCCCCAGATAGGGCTCTGCCATGCTGCTAGGCCTCCACTCGCTCCCTGCGTCCACGTACCCGTTCCGCCACGCTATCGCGCAGCGGCACACACCGCAAAGCGGTTTGATTGGTGAACAGAAGATTGCGTAATCGTGCGGACGCTGACGACCGGGACGCCCTCAGGCGCGCGGCGAGAGCACCACGAGCGGGATCGTGCGTCCGGCGCGCGCTTGGTATCCGTCGAAGCCGCGATACGTCGCCACGCACAGCGGCCACAGCCGCTCGCGCTCCTGCTCGCTCGCGACCCGCGCGTGCACCTGCAGGACCCGTCGTCCCACCTGGATCGTCGTGTCCGGGTTTGCCCGCAGGTTGTGGAGCCAGGCCGGGTGTCTCGGATAGCCGCCCTTGGAGGCGACGAGCACGTAGTCGTCCCCATCGCGCGTATACACGAGCGGGCTCGTACGTCTGATCCCGCTGCGTGCGCCCACGTGGTCGAGCAGCAGCATCTGCGGCAGTCCCGGCGGTCGGTGCCCGAGCCGGCCGCCGCTGCGGCGATAGAGCGCGACGTGCGCGCCCATCAAGCGGGTCAGCAGCGGCCAGGAGCGGTCGACGAGCGCATTCGGCATCGCGCGTGACTCTACGCGCAGGCCGACGGCGTCGCGCCGCTATTCCGCTCTCATCCTTTCGCGGACGATCTTCCTCGCGAAGTTTTCGACACGGAGCGTGTCGGCTCTCGTCCAGGCGCCGCCCTCTTCGCGCAAGCGGATCTGTTCCGTCCAATAGTCGTTGCCACCGTTTCTCCTCGAGACGGCGACGATGTACGTGACGAGTTCTTCGTATTCGCGGGGCGACAGCACGTCCCGCCACGCCGGCATGCCGGGTTCGCCGTACCCGATCGCGTAGCGGACGTGCGTCTCGGTGATCCCGGTGCCGAAGTCGAGGTTGTAGCGCCTGCCTGTTGCCCCGGCGTCGGCAAGCGTGTGACAGCCGGCGCACATTTCTATGAAGCGTGCGCGGGCGTACGCAAAGCGGTCCTGTTTGACAGGCCTGACCGGCACAACTTTCAATATCCCGCCGGGGTAGGTGCTGGGCCTCTCGGTCTGCGTGTGTGACCTGGTTGTCGAGCCCGTGCTGGAAGCGGAGCCGGAACCGGACTCATCGCTGCCGCCACAGCCGGTCGCCAGCGCAACCGTCGCGAGCGCGATCAGCAGGCATGCGAGCAGCGGCGACTCCCTGCGGCGCAGCAGCCGACCGTCAATCCCCTTCGGCATCCCGTCCCCCCTCGCTTCCGATCGATCCCCCGTCGAGCGCGACGCTTCGTGACGCACGCGTCCCGAGTCGCGGGTCAGGATCTCAGGTTTCCGAGGGCGCTGCAGGATCAACCGTCAGCGGCCGCCGCGTCGGCGCCCGCCTCCCGCTCCGCCGGGCGCGGTACGAGCAGCAGCGAGCACGGCGCCTCGCGCACGAGCTCCTCACCGGTGCTGCCGACGACGAGCCGCGAGAACGGCCCCCAGCGGCGTGACCCGACCACGAGCAGGTCGGCGTCGGCGGCCCCGGCGGCGAGCTCCTCCGCCGGCTCTCCGACACGCAGCTCCGTCTTGATGCCCGGCACCCGCTCCGCCAGCTCGGCCAGCAGCCGCTCCGTCTGCGCACGATGCGTGCCGACCAACTCGTCCCACTGGACGAGCTCCACCGCCATGCCGGCCGGCGCCATCGTCGCCGGAAGCCGGTCGTCGACGACGGACACCACCGTCAGCTGTGCGCCCGTGGAGGCGGCAAGCCCGAGCGCGATCGTCAGGGCGGCGTCGGCCTCCGGCGAGCGGTCGACGCCGACGACGATCCGTCGCAGCGCTGCGTCCGCCGTGGCCGCGCGATCGCGCGCAGCAAGCGCGACTGCGCAGCCGGCGCCGTGCAGCGCCTGGCGGCCGGTGCGGCCGACACCGGCACAGCTGTCGGGGACGCGGCGCGACGAGCCGAGCACGAGCAGGTCGGCGTGCTCGTCTGGAATCACGTGGCACAGCGCTCGACCCGGCGAAAGATCGGCCTTGACATGCGTGCGCGCGGACGGCGCCAGCTGCTCGCGCACCGACAACAGCAGGCGCTCGACGTCTCTGCCGAGGTGCGCGTCGCGTCGCAAACCTGGCGGAAACGACACCAACGGATCGGTATAGGCGCCGACGAGCACGATGTCCGCGTTGCCCCCGGCGGCGAGCGCGCGCGCCAACACGGCGGCGTCGCGCCCGCCGGACGTGCCGTCGACCCCGACCAGAATCTTGCGCAGCATCGGCCGCAAATCTACGCGCCGCCACCGGTGCCGACCTCCGTGCGCACGCACCTGGAGGATCCGTGGTTCCCCGCGAACAGCACACGGCCATCCGCGGATGTCCTCGCACAGCAGCCGCTTCAGAATGTGCGGCCGAAGGGAAACGGCTCCGGGGTCCGGCTCCCCGCCTCTCCTCCCCGGTCCACATCGACACGCCGCCGGTGACGACGGACGGCCGCCCCCCTTGGCTCCTCCTCATCGTCGCCGGCGGTGCTGTCACGCCTCCAGCGGTTGATCGACCAGGACCGCGTCGTTACGCTGACTGAAAACGTCGACGTTTCGGGGAGCGCAGCAGGCAGTGCACGCGGGCAGGGAGGATGCGGGACCAGGAGCGGTCACATGACGCTGCTCGCGCTCGAACACGTCTCGAAGACCTATCAGCGCGGTCGCCGCGAGCTGCAGGCGCTCGACGACGTCTCGCTCGAGGTGAGCGCCGGCGAGGTGGTGGGCGTGTGGGGAAGGCGCTTCTCTGGCCGCACGACGCTGCTGCGGATCGCCGCCGGACTCGAGGCGCCGGACAGCGGCCGGGTGCTGCTCGACGGCATCGACGTCGCCAACTATCCCGAGGGCACGTTGCGCCGGCGCATCGCGTACTGCCACACAAACTTCGCCCCTGCGCATGCGGAACTGGTGGTCGAGCACGTCGCCGTACCGCTGCTGGCGATGGGCACGCGCATCGACCGCGCGTGCACGCGCGCGCAGGCAATGCTCGACCGCGTCGGCGCCGGCCCATGCGCCGAGACACGCCCGCACGAGCTCGCGCAAGGCGAGCTCGTGCGGGTCGTGCTCGCGCGCGCCTTGCTGCAGCAACCGCAACTGTTGCTGATCGACGAGCCCACGAGCGGCGTCGATCTGCTCGAACGCGACGATCTGCTGACGACCCTGCGCGTGGTCGCAAAGGACGAGCATGTCGCGGTGCTGTTGACGGCGTCCGAGACCGCCGGGATTGCCGGCGCGGACCGCATGCTCGCGCTCAACGACGGCACGCTGCACGGGGACGCCGTACCGCACGCCGCAGAGGTCGTGCCATTCAAGCGGCCGCGCGCCGAGCCATCGGGCTGATCGCCGGGCACGCCGCCCCGTCGCGCAGAAACTACGGACCTACGAGCGCGGTGTGCGGCGGATGCCGCGTGGGGCAGCTCGACCGTACGCTCGGGTTTATGTCCGCGTTCGATGCCCCACCACCCGCGGATCAGCCGCCGGCCGGTCCGCCTCCACCCCCGCCATTCGGCGACGACGCGTATCCCGTCAGCTTCGCCGTCGACTTTCCCGACCGCCGGCTGAACCGCCTCACCACGGCGTTGCGCATCTTCATCGCCATCCCGATCGCGATCGTCCTCGGCACGGTCGGCGGCGGGTCGTTCCACGTCGGCACTGGCGAGAACCAGGCGACGATCGTCGCGGCCGGCGGCCTGCTGTTCGCGGGACCGCTGCTGATGATCCTGTTTCGCGAGAAGTACCCGCTGTGGTGGCAGGACTGGAATCGCGAACTGCTGCGCTTCATCAACCGCGTCGGCGTCTATCTCGCGCTGCTCGACGACACCTATCCATCGACCGACGAGCAGCAGGCCGTCCAACTCGAGCTGCCACGGCCGGATGCCAGGAGAGACCTCAACCGCTGGCTGCCGTTGGTGAAGTGGTTCCTGGCGATCCCCCACTACATCCTGCTGTTCTTCCTGTCGCTCGGCGCGCTGTTCGCAGTGATCTTCGCGTGGTTCGCGATCCTCTTCACCGGGCGCTATCCGCGCGGCCTGTTCGACTACGTCGTCGGCGTCCTCCGCTGGCACAACCGCGTGGCGGCGTACGCGTTCGTCCTCGTCACCGACCGCTACCCGCCGTTCCGGCTCGCGCCCTGACATCGCTCGGCGCGACCGTCGATCGCCGCACCGGCTGCCGCGCCACGGCGCGATAGCCGGCCGCCGGCGCGTGGCGCCGCGTCGAGCTGCTAAGAAGCCGCGCGTGTTGCACCGCTTTACAGCGCTGTGGCGGAGGACGCTGCTACCGGCCGTCGTCGGCGGTGCCGCACTGCTGGGGGCCGCGGCGCTCGCGACGCACCGTCCACCGGTGACCCCCGCGCTCGGTGCCATCGCCGCCGCGAGCTTGGCGCTGGTCGCGGTCGCCGTGACCGAATGCCTTGCGAGCTCCGCTCACGCAGCCAGACGCTGGCCTGCCACGCTGGCGATCTTCCTGCTGCTGCTGGGCGGGCTCTCGTGGGCGACTGCCGCGCTCGACGATGGCGCAGCCCGTCCCGTGATCCCGCTCGTCGGCAGCGTGCTGCTGGCAATGGCAGTGCTCGGCGCGCTCGTCGGAGGGCAGATTCCGCAGCGTCGCCTGGTCAACAGCGGCATGTTCGCGCTCTACTGCGCCTTCACGTTCTACCTTGCCGTCCGCATCGGCCTGCCGTCGCAGACGGCCGCCGCCGGCTCGTCGGTCAGCATCGCGGACACCGCCTTCGACGTGATGGTCTTCACGGTCATCCAGACGCGCTTCGGAGATGCCGGTCGCAGCGAGGGCCGCGATTACGCGATCGAGTACGTCGCAAGCCGTGACGAGTGGCTGACTCCGCCGACGCCACCCCAGGCCGCCATGGCGGACAGCTCCAGAGCGGCGACGAGAGAGGTCATCTTGCTGGGTGTGGCGGTCGCGGTCGCGCTCCTTGCCCTGCTCGCCGAGGCAGCCGGCCCCCTGGGACTCGACCGCAGGACAAACCCGCTGCCCGCCGACCGCTGGTGGGGCCTCGGCGCGCTCGTAGCGTTGACTGCGATCGCGCTGCTCGCCGAGCGCCGCTTCACCCGCTGGCGCGCACGCGAGGGAGAGCCGCCGCGCACGCGCCTCACGCTCGATCTCCCCGCGTGGTATTGGGTTCCGCCAGCGGTCGCCGGGGGCATCTGGCTCAGCGCGGCGATCGCCCTGGCCAACGGGCCCGCCCACGTCCCGCTGCTCGCCGGCGTGTCAGCCGGCATCGTGCTCGTGCTCAGCGCCCGTTCTCTCGTGCTGACGCCGATTGAGCTGCAGTGCCGGACGGCGACCGTCGGCCAGCTGCTGCTCGCGGGGATCACGGCGCTCGCGCTCGCCGCCGCCGCCTACTGGCTCGTCGCCTATGGCGCGTGGTCTGGGGCGGAAGCACTGCGCGGAGAGGACCTCGCGCCGATCGTGGCAGGGACGTTGCTGGGCAACCTCATCCTGTTCGTGCTTGCCGGCCGAGCGCTCGCGTGGGGACTTCCGAGCGGCCGTGAGAGCGAGCACGTGCTCGCACGCGGGAACATCATGAGCTACGTCGCACAGGACGCCGCGATCTACAGCACCGTGTTCTTGATCGGCGTGGCGATCCCGTTGTATGCAGCAAGCCGAGACGCGGCGCTGGAAGAGTCGTCATTGAGCGTCGTCGCGTCGCTCGTGTTCCTGCCCGGCCTCATCAATGCCGTCGTGTGGGGTGTTCACAACTGGGCTCGCGTCGAGCGCGAGATGCAGACGCTCGCCCATCGCATCCCGCGCGCCGTCATCGACGTCGAGGCAGGCAATTGGCATGCGGCCCGCGACCGCGAGACGGCGCGCAAGCGCCTGCTGTTGCGCCACCTCAGAGCGCAGCGCATCGGAGTCCTGAGCCTCTTGGCGGTGGGGCTGTCGTACCTCGGCGCCGTGTTGATCGAGCACTAGCGCGCGGCCACTGGCAGGATCACGGTGACAT
>Ga0070669_100004083_pt1 | contig 10569 bp, 10 predicted proteins | sample KBSS53metaG_FD_64680 | JGI IMG/M metagenome (GOLD analysis project Ga0070669, IMG submission 64680) | Switchgrass rhizosphere microbial communities from Kellogg Biological Station, Michigan, USA - KBS S5-3 metaG | ecosystem: Host-associated > Plants > Roots > Rhizosphere > Soil ... | reverse complement strand
GCTACCTTCCAACTTTCATCGAGTTCGCGGATTCGACCGGAATGCTCGCGAGTATTGGCTGAGCTCATCGCACTATTCTCCCACGCTGGCCGGCTGGAGAATTCCGGCCATCGCCGCCGAAAGCTTTTCCCAGTTGGAACGCTCAGCTGCCAGTTGCTTCCTGCCGGCTGAGGTCATTCGATAGGTTTTGACGCGCTGCTTATTCTCTGAGACGGTCCATTCTGAGGCGATCCACTTCTTTTTTTCGAGGCGATGCAATGCCGGATAGAGTGATCCAGTGTCGACCTGCAGGACATCACCCGATCGCAAACGAATCGCCTGGCTGATTCCATAACCGTGCTGTGCTCCCCACTGAAGTGTCTGAAGGATAAGCAGGTCAAGAGTACCCTGGAGCAGCTCGATTCGGTTTTCGTAACGTCGCTTCAATGACTGTCCTCTCACTCCCATCGTTTGGGATGTAGATAATCTACATCAAAGGCTGTAGATTATCTACAGCTTTTCGCGGGTGATATAATTTCTTGAATGGAAAGACTAAAGTCGGAAGCGCTTCAACCAGTTTTTGAGCGATTGCGGTCCATTCTAAAGAAGAACGCTGCCCACCTGACGATTTCAGAAGACTCCGAAAAACACTACAGCCTTGATGGAACGCCTGGTCCGGCAACTCTCGCGGCGTGGGGCGGTAAACTCAAGCGCGAGACAATACCTGTCGCGTGGGTCGATATCGGAAAGACCTACGTCAGCTATCACCTCATGGCGTGTTCCAGTCCAGCTTTCCGGGAAACGTTATCAGCGCGGCTCGAAGCTCACATGCAGGGCAAGACTTGTTTCAATTTCAGGAAGAACGACGAAGAACTCTTTACCGAACTCGAAGAAGTGACGGTCCGCGGTCTGGACAAGTTTCGCTCCCTGGGATTTATCGTGTGATCAAATCACGTATTTGAATCCTTCGCCGGGGCCGCAAACCACTCTGACTTGGGAACAACCACTCTTTCTTCAGGTTGTTTTAAATAATGCGGCGACATGATCTGCACGCCGAATTCATTAAATGCGTCTTGAATCTGGGCATGCAGTTTGGAGAGTATGAACGGGCGCCTGTCCGGCTGATCGATGTTGAATACGAGTTCGTATTCGACAAAGAAGTCGGAAAGGGTTCTCTGTATGACGCGCGGAGGCGGTTGCTGCCGAATGTCAGGCGTTCGCGCTGCGGCGAGCTTCAAGATCGCTTCAACCTGACGCCAGGGAGCATCATAGCCAACCTTCACCGGAGTCCCGACAACCGCGCCGTCCTTTCCAGCAAGGCGTGAGTAATTGGTAACCGTATCCGACGTGAGGAGTGAATTTGGAATCGTAATTTCTTCGCGGCGGCGCGTAGTAATCTTTGTTGAAAGTAGACCCACTTCGCTGACAACGCCCCTGATCTCGCCAGTCTTCACATAATCTCCGGCTTTCAATGCTCGCGAATAGACAATTACCAGACCGTGCATGATTTGATTGACAAGTCCTGCGGAACCTAACGAGATCATAAGTCCTACGAAGACGCTTACGCCTTTGAATGCGTCCGTGCCAGAGCCGGGAATGTAGGGATAGGCAACAGTCACCGCGAAAATCCAGATGAGCGCTTTTGACAGACGGCGTGTGGCCCGGGCAGTTTCAGGTTCCAGCCACGAGGTTTCCAATCGACCGTCTTCAGCACTGTGGAGAACGCCATCCACGGCTTTTACCACTACTCTTGTTATTACAAAGATAACTATGACTGCGAAGAGTCCGGGTAGAGCGGCAATAGCACCGTGACCGAATTGTGCGAGGAGGTTTGTAAGATACGCCCCCACGCGACGGCCCCAGGGCCGACTGTAGGGGAATCGAAGCAGGACAAATGTCAGCCAGAAGTAAGCTGCAATGACTGAGACACCGAAGCCGGTTAAGTTGATCAGGCCCCGTTCAATGGAAGTCAGAAAAGGACTGAGATTTATGTTGCGGATCTTAAAGCCCAGTTTGGGTTGTTTCTGAATGCGACGAACCTGACGACGCACGATTCGCGAAATCACCCAGAGCGCGATTCCGAGCACGATCGTTGCGAGGAGCGTCAGCAATATTCCTCGCAAAAGAACCGGCACGCGACGCTGTTCGATGCGAGCCTGCAATACCTCACGAAGCTGGCTGGCGGCGTTGTCTGCGGCCTGCTCCAGGGTTTGTGACGATTCCGGATCGATATCTTCGGGAACAAGCCCGAACATCATGTTGTCGCCGGCGTAAATGACCATCCCCTCGAGCGACCCGATTTTCGCGCGACCTACAGTTACTCCTTCCGCCAGCAAAGAATAAGGAATTGCCTCGATGCGTTCGCGAGTGTCCTGAGCACGATCTTTCGGTTCGCGATTGCCAATCGCAGCGCGAAGTATCACGATGGGCCGGTTCCAAATTTCGACGGTTGCAGGTTCGCTTCTTCGAACCGTCAGGGCCCCCGAATCTTGCGGGGTCTGCCCAAACGCTAATGCACTGCACAGAAGGGCAGTGAGTGCACACAGGAAAGCAATAGTCTGTGATTTGATGTTCTTCATTCTGGCCATGCTCATTATTTGAAATTGCCTTTCCAAAGGCAGGCGCCATTGAAAAAGAGAATGCGTGCAACGTACTGCATTAAGTAAGGATGCTATGAAACTCGGTGCCCAATTATCATAACCTCATTGCAGCGGAAGGTAGCTGAAAAATGAGTCAAAGATGACGGAAATCGTTATTGATCACTGAAGTAAAAGTGACTACGCTACACTTTGATGAGAATTGGCCTGGCGACTCCTTCTGTTCCCCTATCGCTTGACGACGGCCTTGAAAAGGTCAGATGGCTGCAGTCTGACGCTGCCGCTCAACGCGCCGAGATAGTGTGTTTCCCTGAAGCCTATCTTCCGGGCCTGCGGGGGCAGGATTTCGAAGTATTGCCGTTTGGTCCGAGTGATGAAGCACTGGTAATCGAAGCAGTCTCGCGATCAGCGCGAGAATTCAAAATCGCGACGATCCTCGGGATGGAAAAGGTTGGCGACAACGGCCGGCAGATAGCTGCGGTAGTGATTGATGCTAACGGAAAGATTCAAGGTTACCAGACAAAGAATCAGCTGGATCCAAGCGAAGACCAGTACTATGTTCCTGGTAAGACGCGGCGCGTGTTTGAAATCAATGGCGTAAAAGTCGGAGTCGCAATCTGTCACGAGGGCTGGCGCTATCCTGAGACTGTACGGTGGGCAGCAGTGCGAGGGGCCAAAATCGTCTTTCACCCTCAGCATACCGGAAGTAACACAAAGGGCGTCCAGCTTTCGAGTTGGGGTGCAGAGGACGCGCCTTACTATGAGAAGGCAATGATCTGCAGGAGCATTGAGAATACAATCTACTTTGCCAGCGTGAATTATGCGCTGCGGTTTCAGGAGTCAGCGACAAGCCTTATCGATCCTGCAGGGAACTGTCAGTCATATCTGCCTTACGGAAAAGAGGGTGTCCTCGTCGACGAAATTGACATTGACATCGCGACGGGGTTGCTCGCACGTCGTTATGCCTCCGAACGCTATCAAGAGGACTTATGAACCGGATGATGGTTGCGTATGAAGACATTGACCAATACATCGAAGCGTTTCCACAGGCGGTCCAGAAAACTCTGGAAAAGCTTCGCCGAACTATAAAGAAAGCGGCGCCCGGGGCTGAAGAGGCAATCAAGTATGGGATTCCGACGTTCGTTCTGAATGGCAACCTCGTTCACTTTGCGGCCTACAAAGAGCACATAGGGTTTTATCCGGCACCGATGGGGATTGAAGAGTTCAGGCCCGAGACTACTCAATATGAAAGTGGCAAGGGCACGCTGAGATTTCCGCTGGATAAGCCCATTCCGTTCGATCTGGTGACCCGAATTGTGAAGTACCGTGTACAGAAAAGCCTTGAAAAAGCAGAGTCTAAGCGAAAGAAGAAATAAAACGGGATCAATAAACATTCAGAGGAGATGACGATGATGAAGATGCTCCGTCCGCTCTTCGCGATTGTAATCGCAGCCTTCGCAATCAATGTGAATGCGCAATCGCAACGATCCACGGATGATTCAGGCAGGGAGGCCGACGCTGCGGCGATACGAGCCCATATCGAAAGCATCTGCCAGGCTTTTGTTGACTGGGACATTGACAAGATTCGCGCGACGCACACCGACGACTGGCGCGGCTTCCTCGAGGGATCGCGCGTGCCGATAAGAGGAATTGATGAATATATGCGTGCCAACGGCATTGAGTGGCCGCAGCCTCCAAATGCGCCCAAAGGCCAAACCTATCCGGACCCGAAACGCGGCTTCAAAGTCTTCGATTTCGATGTCCACTTCTACGGTCCGGATCTGGCAGTCGCCTGCTTCAATGTTGATTTTGGCGCAAAGTCGGGGACCGACATCATCACCGAAAACAGGTTCCGGATCATGGACGTCTATGCGAGACGGAATGGAAAATGGAACCAGGCGGCTTCGCATACGGTGATCGATCCCGGATGGAAAGAACAACGGATGGCGAGGGCCGGAACGCTCTTACCTGAAGCGCGTAAAGAGCTGCTGACTGCACGAGAGTCCGTATGGCGCGCCTTTTTCACGAATAATCAGGCGCAGCTCGAAAAGCTGGTTCCCGAAGATACTATCGTCTTGGAAGGCCCCCTCGACAAGCCGTTCATAAAGAAGGCCGACATTCTCGAGTCAGCCAGACAACTTGCCGGAAGCGGTCAGAAACTCGTCCGACTTGAATTCCCGAAGACTGAAATGCAGGTCTACGGCAACACGGTGATCATTTACACGACGTATCTTTACGAGCTCGAAAACCAAAAGGGTGAGCGTCACACGAGCACGGGTCAGGCTACCGAAATATTCGTCCAGCGCGATGGAGCCTGGGTCAATCCCGGCTGGCATATGGCACGCGCGAATTAGCAGTATCCGCTTAAACTCGCGTTCGTCTCAGCCGGAATGCGCGAAACCCTTCTCAGTTTTCTTTCAGATAACGTTGAGCGAAGAGACGAGACCGCGATCGTCCACTGGCGAGGTCTGCGGATAGCGCGATTGTCTTATCTGGAACTTGCCGAAAAAAGCTTTCAGTTTGCCCGTGAGCTCGAGGCCCGAGGCATTGTAAAAGGCGAGCGCGTATTGATCTGGGCCGGGAACAGCCCGGAGTGGATCGTTGCTTTTTTCGGGTGCCTGCTGCGAGGGGTAGTCGTCGTTCCACTCGACAAATCGAATACGACAGACTTTGTCCGTCGCGTCCAGAATCAGGTAGGCGCAAAACTTCTCCTTGCACCCGACGATGTTCACCTCGATATACCATTCTTTCCACTCGATTCTCTCAGCAATCTGATATCGCACCATTCGTCATCACCGTATGACGCCTCAAACATCCGAGGAACTGATCTCGCGGAGGTGATCTTCACATCCGGCACAACGTCAGAACCAAAGGGCGTATGTTTGACTCACAAGAATTTCCTTGCCAGCCTGACACCGCTGGAAAACGAGATTGACCGCTACCGTCGTTGGGAGCGATTTTTTCATCCATTGCGCTTTCTGAGCCTTCTTCCACTCAGTCACGTATTTGGCCAGTACATGGGAATGTTTGTTCCTCAACTTCTTGGAGGTGTTGTCTACTTTCGCGACTCGCTCGCCGCGACTGAAATCATCAGAACGGTAAGGAAAGAACGCATCTCAGTCGTCTGTGCTTTTCCCCGTCTGCTTGATTCGCTGCGCGAAATGATCGAAGCAGACTATGCGAAACAGGGCGAGGCGGGATTTTTCAAAAGAGCACTAAGCAGGGCCGAGAAGGAACATCCTCTTCGTCGATGGTTGACATTCAGTCGCGTTCACCGTCGATTCGGTTTCAAGTTTTGGGCATTCATTTCGGGTGGAGCGACACTCAATGAAGAAACTGAGCGATTCTGGAGAGCGCTTGGATTTGCCGTGATTCAGGGATATGGAATGACTGAGAGCGCGTCAATCATCAGCATTCCTCATCCTTTCAAACTTGGCCCGGGGTCCATCGGAAAGCCCTTGCCAGGCCAGGAAATGAAGCTGAGCGACAACGGAGAAATACTCGTCCGCGGAGACAACATATCCTCTGGATTTTGGGGAGACGAAGCAAAATCTCTCACCGATGAAGATCGATGGCTGCACACCGGGGACATTGGTGAGCAGGACAGCGAAGGTTACGTCTATTTTCGAGGCAGACAAAAGGACGTCATTGTGACGGCCTCCGGAATGAACATTTATCCTGAGGACCTGGAGGCAGCACTTGAACGACAACCGGAAGTTCGCGCCAGCTCTGTAATCAAAAGTGAGGGCGTGAAAGGACCGGAACCACTGGCTGTGATAATCCTTCGCGATCCCGAGAGCGATCCTGAAACGATCGTCAGGCACGCTAACGAGACGCTGGCACAACATCAACAGATTCGACGATGGACTATCTGGCCGGAGATGGATTTTCCGCGGACGTTGACTACTGGAAAGGTGATCAAACGGCTCATCGCGGAGCGAATTAATGAGAAGGAGAAGAAGGAACTCGTTGAGCCGTCGACAGGCATCCTTGAACATCTTGAAAGCCTCATCAATCGCGATCGCCCAGAGCTGGCTCTAAACCGCTCACTGGCGTCGGCAATGAATCTGGATTCGCTGGGTCGCGTTGAGCTGCTGAGCGCGCTTGAAGATCGCTATCAGGTCGAACTTGATGAATCCGCGATAACAGATTCGACAACAGTTGGCGACATTCAGAAGATGGTTACCGCCGGCTCCGGTGCAGCTCAAAACTTGCGTTATCCGTACCCGGAATGGCCTCTTTACGCGCCAGCGACATGGATTCGATTCGCAGTCTACTATCTCATTATTTTTCCGCTCACGCGTTTGTTGTGCCCTATGCGGATTACCGGAATAGAACACTTTGATCAGTTACAAGGCCCGGCGCTCATCGTCTCGAATCATGTGACGGCCGTTGATCCTGCATTGATCCTCTATGCGCTTCCGCGCAAATGGCGCAATCGAGTTGCAGTCGCAATGCTGGGGGAGTTCTTGCGCGATTGGTCGCACCCGGCGCCGGGAACGCGCTTTCTCAAGAGTTTGCGTTGGCGAATTCAGTATCTACTGGTTGTCTTGCTCTTCAACGTTTTTCCTTTGCCGCAACAGAGTGGCTTTCGCAGAAGCTTTGCCTTTGCCGGTGACGCAATGGATCGCGGATACAACGTGCTGCTCTTTCCTGAGGGACGAAGAACTGAAGATGGGCAGATGAAGACCTTCCTCTCAGGGGTTGGCTTGCTGGTTAAGCAACTGAACGTTCCGGTCATTCCCGTGCGAATTGACGGGCTCTTTGAGTTGAAGCAAAAGGGAAAGCACAAGGCTCGACGAGGAGACGTGACAGTGAGCATCGGCTCTTCGATGAAGTTCGATACGGATATCGAGCCTTCAAAAATTGCATTAGAGCTAGAGCAGGCTGTCAGGCTATCATAGGCGCGCTCGCGCTCATCGAAATAGGAGGCTTCCATGAAACAAGCAAGTTTTCTGTTGATCATTGTGCTCGTTGCGGCGTGCACTGTGTTTGCGCAATCGAGCAAAGCCGATCCAATTTCTGGCACCTGGTCAGGATACATGGGGCCTGGTGCGTCACCTCAGTTTGCTGTCAGTCTCGAACTTAAATATGACGGCAAGTTGATTTCAGGGACAGTGTCGGGGTTGCCAAGCCCTGGAGAGGTCAAAGCTGGAAGTTTTGACCCTTCCACAGGCTTCTTAAAGCTTGAGGCGTCACCCGTGAACGATTCAACCACTCGGCTCGTGCTTGAGGGCACAGTTGTTATGGACACGGTGACTGGCCGCGTTACGGTGCCCAATCAAACCGGCACTTTTAAGTTCACGAAACAGGGAAGCCCAACGAATGACCTTGCGCCTGCGCTGAAATTTGGCTTCAACGAAGTCAGCGCGTGGATCACGAAAGCGGCCGATATGGTTCCTGCCGACAAGTACAATTATCGACCGGTTCAAACCGTACGTACATTCGGCCAGCAGATTGCTCACGTCGTGGATAGCTATAACTACTTTTGTTCGCGGGCGACGAACCCTAAGGTGGAGTGGTCAGACGCAACCGAAAAAGGAAGCACAGACAAAGCGATACTCATTCAGAAGCTGAAACAGGCTACTGATGCTTGCACTGCTGCCTATGGAAGCGAAGCGAAGGCGCCGCCGCTCATGGCCAACATCGCACACACGAACCTGCACTACGGAAATCTGATTACTTACCTGCGAATGATGGGAATGACACCGCCGTCGAGCTGAGGGGGGAAGGCGGAGAGGCGGAGAGGCAGGGAGGCGCCGTAGGCGCCACAGTTAATAGCCGGTGGCGAAGCCACCGGAAACCGTAACAAAACCATTCGGCCCTGAAAGAGGCCGAGGTACAACCGCGACCCTTTCAGGGTCGGTCTTGTGTTTCAAAGATTACCGGTGGCTTTGCCACCGGCTATTGACGGTGGCGCCTTCGGCGCCCCGACCACTGACCACCCTCTTTTCTCTCTTGCCTTCTCGCCCTCTCGCCGCGCTCGCCCTCCTCAACAAACTTTCATCAAAATTTCACTGCTCTTTCAAGACTTGCCGTTCCTGGATGTCTATTATTCGCCGGATGCGCATTAATCTCATTTCTGAAGACCCTTTGATGGAAATGAGAAACAATTCAACAATTGGGCTGCTTTCTTAAACAATGACAGCCGTTTGACGAGAGGGAGAAAACACATGGGTCTCAATGCCGATAACAGCATCAAAGGCGAGTATGTTCTGGCAACTGGAACAGCCGCCGCCAACCGTCTTCGACTTCTGCACAGCCTGTATGGTTCCGGCGCACGTCGCGTTCTGCTCGAGGCTGGCATACAACCCGGAATGCGAGTAGCAGACATAGGCTGCGGAGTGGGAACGGTAAGTGCGCTGCTGGCGGAGCTGGTCGGCCCGACGGGGGAAGTGGTAGGTATCGACTTCAGTCACGCACAGTTAGCGCAGGCGCGACAACTCCTTCCTGCCGGCGTCACAAACGTTCACTTCATCGAGGCAAGCGCAACAAACACAGGACTCCCGCGTGAGCAGTTCGATCTGATCTATTGTCGCTTTCTTTTGATTCATCTTACGGAGCCCGAAAAAGCATTGGGTGAAATGTACGATCTGCTCAAGCCGGGAGGGATCCTTGTTTGTGAAGACGGAGACCTGACATCTGCCGGCAGCGAACCTCCTTCGGCAATGAATGCTTTCTCAGAGCTGTTCGGCCGACTTGGCCCGGTGTGGGGTGTGGATTACACGCTCGGTCGCCGGCTTTTTCAGATGGTACTCGGAGCCAACTTTTCTCAGGCACAGATCACCTATAACCAACCAGTTATGGCGCGTGGCGAACCAAAACGACTACTGGAGCTTTCTGTGGCAGAAGCCCGATCATCTTTCGTTGGTGCGGGACTCATCTCCGAGAAGGAGATCGACTTTGCTCTGGCTGAAATGCAGCGTCTCGCGAAAGACGAAACCGTCCTGGCAGTTATGCCTAGAATGAGCCAGGTCTGGGCACGAAAGCTCCCGCCCGCCGGGGAGAAACGACTGGATCGCGTGGCCTAGGGCATCACTTAGTTTTCAGAATGGCTGGATGTTTGTGCCGATCAGATGAAAGTCTGGTCGGCATATTCGTTTATTGACGAGATCTGACTGAGGGCTGACTGGTCTTTTTCAATTGCATATAGTGATCCCGCTGTTCCTTGTCCAGATGCTCAAGGGAGTAGCGCAGTGCCGTCCGCGGCATTGTTGCCCCATACCGCGTCAGAAAGGTGCACAGCTTGTCCCGATCCTTGTCGCCTGCTGCGCGGAGCAGCCATCCTGTAGCCTTGTGAATTAGATCTTCACGGTCGCCAAGCAACATCTCCGCAATCTTGTAAGTATCTTCGGTCTCGCCGTGTTTTATGAAATAGCCCGTGCTGACGATGGCAATACGGCGCTCCCAGACGTTCTTCGAGCGCGCGAGCTTATAAAGCACATTCCGAGGTTTATCGAAGAGATAACGTCCGACCACGTACGCGCAGCTCCCGTCGACCAGGTCCCAGTTATTGATCCGGTCAATCCGCTTCATGAATAAATCGTAGAGTTCTTTTCTTCGTGAGTCCGAAGTCTTCTTCCGGCGACCCTGTTTGTCCATGATGCCGAGCCCTCCCGCCCTTGCTTCGTGGAGCGGACTCTCGAGCAGTTTCTCTACTTCGATGAGTGGCATTTCACCGAACTCCTTGACCAGGTCAAACAGTGGTCCCATTCGAACACCCAGGAAGATGTCGCCCTCACTGTACTCACCGGTACCTGTTTTGAAATACCGCTGATGCTGCCTGCTCTCTTCCTCTGATCCAAGGCTCTTAAGCCTTTTGATGAACTCCGCAGCGGTAAGTTGAGATGGCATGTAGTTTGTCTCTTTTCGTGTGCCCGGGAGTCGGCAGTGCGCTTGGCCTCCCGCCTCTCTGCCTCCCCGCCTCTCTGCCTCCCAGCCTTCTTCACAATTTCCGCAGCCTCTCCGCCGCGAGCTCGAGCGTCTCGTCTTT
>Ga0070669_100004078_pt1 | contig 10577 bp, 9 predicted proteins | sample KBSS53metaG_FD_64680 | JGI IMG/M metagenome (GOLD analysis project Ga0070669, IMG submission 64680) | Switchgrass rhizosphere microbial communities from Kellogg Biological Station, Michigan, USA - KBS S5-3 metaG | ecosystem: Host-associated > Plants > Roots > Rhizosphere > Soil ... | reverse complement strand
AGCTCGTCGTCGAGTACGCGGTCGAGCGGTTCCCTGTCAAACGATACGAGCCTGTCCTGGTCCAGCTCGTCTACCGCGAATTCCCTGGTCGAGGTTCGCAACTGCTTCAGCCAGAGGTTGCGAGCGGCGGACATAAGATAGGTCCGTAATGAAGCTCGCCCCGGTTGAAAGTTCGCCGGCTTCTTTATCAAACTCAAAAAGCAATCGTGCGTAATGTCCTCGGCACCCTCGACGGATCCTGAAAGCCGGTAAGCGAACCGAAATACCGGGGCGCGGTGCCGTTCGTATAACTCCATGAAAGCGGCCGGGTCGCCAGCTCCTGCCTTTTCAAGCAAAAGTTCGTCTGTGTTTCTATCTGGCAATCGCGGCACTCGATTCTGTAGGAATCGTTCCTACTGGTATTACCAAAAGAAGGCTAAAAGTTACGGTGTTTCTCGAAATCCCGGCTTCTGGCAACCGCAATTCAAACAACCAGCTGCAAAAAGTTTCTCGCCCATCAGGACTTTCATGGGCTCGATCTGAAGGCGCGCTATAGGTCAGCACCGGTCAATACCCTTCAAATCAAGGCGTTGGATGCATTTAGAAGCCAAACGGTTGACGACTAAATATGCCGCCACTAAGATGTTTTGCTCCCCTCGAGTCAATGAAGCGAACAGGTGAATTAATCTGTTTTTTTGAACCGGTTGAGCGCGCCTGGCTGAAATACTTATGAAATCAACAGCTTTGAAGAGTTTCCTAAGAAAAGGCGTACTCGCAGCCGGCCTCCTGGCGCTGCTTCATTCCTCTATTCCCGGACAAGTTCCGCCGGAACCCGAGCGGGCGCAGCTCCTGAACGGGCTGCGCGTCGTAATCTGGTCGCGGCCCGGAGATCAGGATGTGCTGTTGAAACTCCGCATCCACAGCGGCGCCGCGTTTGACCTAGCTGGCAAGGGCGGCAGCATGGCGCTGCTGGGCGACATTCTCTTCCCCGACCCCACCACGCGCGAGTATTTCACCGAGGAAATGCAAGGCCGGCTGAATGTCACGACAAATTACGACTCGTTGACTATCACGATGCAAGGCCGCGCGCGAGAGTTCGAACGCATGGTCGAAATACTTCGAACCGCTCTGGTCACACCGCAGCTTACGCCGGAAAACGTGGCCAAAGTTCGTGAGGGCCGGAAAAAGGTCATAAAAGAGACCGCGATCTCTCCAGCAATGCTTGCCGACCGCGCAATCGCTGCTCGTTTGTTCGGGGATTTTCCGTATGGACGTCCTTCTGGCGGCAGTGTCGAATCGCTCGAACGCGTCGAACGGGCCGACCTAATGCTGGCCCGCGAGCGCTTTCTTAATGCCAACAATGCGACGTTGACTATCATCGGCGGCATTCAAACTAACCGCGCACTGCGAGCGCTGCGACAACTCCTGGGCGTTTGGCGCAAGAGCGATCAGGTGGTGCCGGCGACGTTTCGTCAGCCTACGGCCCCGGATGCGCGCACGCTAATCGTCAATTCTCCGGCTGATCAAAGTGTCGAAGTCCGTCTTGCGTTGCGCGGTCTTAGTCGCCGAGATCCGGACACACCGTCCGCTGAATTGCTGGCCTTGATCGCGAGACAACGCTGGATCAAACAACTTCCTGAGCTGGCGTCGAAGCCGGTGTTTGTCAGGCACGATGCTTTTACGTTGCCGGGAATGTTTGTGATGGGTGTTACGGTTGACAATGTGTTGGCTGGTAAGGCGCTCGTTTCGGCGAGGGAAGTTTTGCAGTCCCTGGCGAGCGCACCAGTTAGCGCAGCGGAGTTGGAACAGGTGAAGAACGAGGCCATCACTCTCGCCAACAAAGAATTCGCCAGCCCCGATGGCGTTGCTACTGCCTGGCTCGACGGCGATACCTACGAGCTGCCGGCAACTGCGGAAAGAACTCGCGCCTTAAATACGATCACAGCGACAGATATTCAACGCGCCGCCGGCAGGCTGGTACACGACAACGCCTTTGCTTCGGTCGTTGTCGGAAACGCCGAAGTACTCAAAGCACAAATCGAGCGCTATGGAAAAGTTGAGAGCATGGGAGACATTGCTCCTAAGGTTAATCAGCCGGTCGAGTCAAGGACCGACTTGAAAACTAACAACAACGTGAAGCCTCAAATTAAAACTCCTGCCAAGCCGGAGTAATCGCAAATCATTCGCAATCTACCTGCAACCAAATCAATACCCACATCCGCTTAACTGTGTCTGACAAAGAAAGCGCATCGACGACAGAGCACGCGCATCGTGTCCGCGAGATGTTTGCGGCAATCGCAACTCGCTACGATCTTTTAAATCACCTGTTGTCCGGCAACATCGACAAGCGCTGGCGACGTTTAGTCGCGCAGGCGTTACGCGCAAAACTTGTCGATAGCGAAGCGAGAATTCTTGACGTTGCCTGTGGCACCGGCGACTTGTCGCTCACGCTTTCCCAGAGCGGGGGCGCACGGATCGTCGGCATCGACTTCTGCCGCCCAATGCTCGACATTGCCGCGACGAAGTCAGCAAAGTCAGGGTTGGCCCTGCCCTTCATTGAGGGTGATGCGCTGCACCTCCCATTTGCAGACCGTTCTTTTGAAGCAGCGACCATAGCTTTTGGTTTACGAAATTTGTCGAGTGTCGAAGCAGGAATTAAGGAACTACTGCGAGTATTGAAACCTGGGGGGAAAGTGGCGGTGCTCGAGTTCTCGAAGCCGCAGGCACCGGTTCTCCGTTCACTCTTCAAATTCTATTTCACGAAGTTGCTGCCGCGGTTTGGCGGTTTGATAAGCGGTTCCAAGAGCGCGTACCAGTATTTGCCTGATTCGGTTTCGCGATTTCCCGATCAGCAGGAACTGGCAGCGATGATGACGAACGCCGGCTTCGCCGAAGTCAGTTATCAGAATTTGACTGGCGGCATCGCGGCATTACATCTCGGCACGCGCAGTAAGTAGGACAGACATTCCTGTCTGTCTGGTGTATTTCGAATCGGACAGACAAGAAAGTCTGTCCTACCAAGATTGGTTGCATCCGCTTGAACGTTTGCAACCATTAGAGCGCAGCCCGGGGGACTCCTGGCGAGCGCGCGGTTGTCGGGGCCACGCGAGCGTTTCGTTTCCTTCGGGCTACGTTCTTTTTTACTGCCCAAAATCCGACACCTCACGACCGCTATGCTATTATCGCCGCGAATTTTTTCGATATCCTTCATCGAGACACGCCCAGAGTGCGTTCATTTTTCAAGCATAAGTTTTTTCCCTTCCTGCGGCGCTTCGCGATCTTTTTGCTCGTAGTTTGGACCGTAGTTTCCCTCGTCACTCTATTGATAGAACTCGTGCCCGGCGACCCGGCGGTTTCGGTCCTCGGCGAACAAGCGACACCCGAACAGTTTGAGCAGTTTCGCCAGAAGCACGGTCTCGATCGGCCGCCCTTTTTCTTTTCATTCCCCAGAGACTCCGCCGGCGCACGCCACTTCCAATGGCACGGCAGCGCCAACCGTTACACCGAATATTGGATTGCGCTGTTGCACGGCGATATGGGCCGATCGTTTCGCACCGACCGCCCGGTTATCGACCTAATTAAGGAGCGTTACATCGCCACGATCGAGCTCGCCCTCGCCGCGCTGTTCATCGCAATTCTGATCGCCATTCCGCTGGGCGTGGTCGCCGGTAAAAATCGCGGGACATGGATCGACAATCTCGCTTCAATCGTGGCGCTAATCGGTATCAGTCTGCCCGGCTTTGTAATTGGCCCACTCCTCGTTTACGTCTTCGCAGTAAAACTAGACTGGCTGCCTCCGTCCGGGCGCTTCGATCTGAGCTATCTGATCCTGCCGGCGGTGACTCTCGGCGCCGCGCTCTCAGCAATCCTGACGCGCATGGTGCGTTCATCAGTTATTGAGGAACTCAACGAAGATTACGTTCGCACCGCGCGCGCGAAGGGCCTGAGCGAAGCGACGGTGGTTTACAAACACGTTCTGAAGAATGGCCTGATTCCGGTAGTTACTATTCTGGGTTTGCAGCTCGGAATTCTGCTTGCGGGCGCGATCATTACGGAGAAGATCTTCGGCTGGCCAGGCCTCGGGTTACTGCTGGTTGAGGACGGTATCGGCAAACGCGACTATCGCGTGGTGCAGGGTTGCGTGCTGGTGATCAGCATTACGTATATTGCAGCGAACATGCTGACGGATATGGTTTATCGCTGGCTTGACCCGCGAATTAGACTTCAGTGACGAGTGACAAGTGACGAGTGACAAGGTGAGCGAAGAACCGAAAACGAGAGGCTACAAGGATTTGATTGTATGGCAGAAAGCCATGCAGCTGGTTAAAGCCATTTACATCTTGACGCGAGAGTTTCCGAGTGATGAAAGATTTGGACTAATTTCGCAGATGCGACGGGCCGCCGTTTCGGTAGCGTCAAATATTGCTGAGGGGCAGGCGCGCCATTCCACCGGAGAATTTGTTCAGTTCATCTCACACGCCGAGGGGTCTGTCGCCGAACTCGAAACCCAATTAATAATCGCGGTCGACCTGGATTTCTGTAGCGATCAAGCTGCCGCACCCATCTTCGGGCTGCTCTTAGAGTTGAGAAAAATGTTGAATGCATTGCGACGAAAGCTACAAGGCCGCTGACCTGTCGCTCGTCACTTGTCACTCGTCACTATTCTTATGAACCGTCTAACCATTGTCGGATTAATCATCGTTGCCATTCTTGTCGTCATCGCGATCTTCGCGCCATGGATCGCTACGCATGACGTCGGCGCTACGAACCTCTCGCTTCGTTACCTGCCACCCTCGTCACAGTATTTCTTCGGTACCGACTCTACCGGCCGCGACATTTTCTCCCGCGTTGTCTTCGGCGCGCGTATCTCCCTCAAAGTTGGCATCGTCGTCGTCGCAGTGTCCGCACTAATCGGCACCCTCCTCGGCGCGCTGGCCGGATATTACGGCGGCTGGCTTGATCGAATTGTTTCCGGTTACGTCTTCAACGTATTCCTCGCCTTCCCCGGCCTGCTGCTGGCTATCGCAATGGTGGCCTTCCTCGGCGCGGGCCTCAATAAACTGATCTTCGCGCTCTGCATCATCGGTTGGGTCGGCTACGCGCGCTTGATTCGCGGGCAGGTTTTGAAGGTGCGCGAGTATGACTTCGTGCAGGCGGCGCGAGCGCTGGGCGCCAGCGACGCGCGCATCCTGCTAATCCATATTTTGCCAAACGCGATCCAACCGTTGATCGTGCAGGCGAGCCTGGGAATGGCGGGCGCAGTTCTGTCGGAAGCTTCACTCTCGTTCTTAGGTCTCGGCGTGCCGCCGCCTGCGCCTTCGTGGGGCGTAATGATTGAAGAAGCACGCGACCTCTCGACGCTCCAGGCAGCTCCGCATGCGCTGATCTTCCCCGGTCTGGCAATTGCGCTTACCGTCCTTGCTTTCAACTTCATCGGCGACGGCCTGCGGGAATACCTCGACCCGCGGCAACGCTCGCGCTGATGTAAAGCAAACTGTTAGTTTGCTTGAAGTTTGTTTTCATTCAAGATACCTGTAGCCACGACCGCAAACTAACAGTTTGCTTTACGAATGCGCAGAATTATCAAAACCTTATTTCTGATTTTCCTTGGAATAGCGATCGGCGTGATTGGCTATGAAGCGATCATGCTTATTCGCGTGTCGCATTTGCAGAATACAAATCCAGCGAGCACGTCGCTGATCGAAGCACGGATCGCCGAAGCCGAAGCCAAAGGCCAACAGCCGAAACGCGAACAGTCTTGGGTTAGCCTTGATCGCATTTCGCCGAACCTGCAACGAGCGGTACTCGCCGGCGAAGATACCAACTTCGTTTCGCACCGCGGCTTTGATTATCAGGCGCTGCAAAAAGCCTGGGACGAAGGCATGCGCGAGGCGGCGCGCGAAGCGAAGCAGGAAGGTGAAAACGACGATTGGCTGCCGACCATCCCCGACTTCAAACGCGGAGCCTCGACCATCTCGCAGCAGCTCGCAAAAAATCTTTACCTCTCTTCACGGCGATCTTTTTTTCGCAAGGGTCAGGAGGCGATTCTCACAGTGTTCCTCGAACGGACGCTAAGCAAGCGCCGCATTCTGGAGTTGTATCTGAACGTGATTGAGTGGGGCGAGGGGATTTACGGCGCCGAGGCCGCGGCTCAACATTACTTTCACAAACCAGCCGCGGTGTTAAGCGCCAACGAAGCCGCATTTCTTTCGGCGATGATTCCCAACCCGCGCACGGTATTTAATCCTCAGGTCAATCCGCGTCGCGTTTCCCGCCGGCAAAGAATTATCTTGAGAGGCATGCCTTACGTGCGCACGCCGTAGGTACTTTCGCAGAAAGATAAGCCGCTGATTTACGCAAATAAACGCGGAAAAGAATAGTATTTGGCGGTTCCTTGCGTTGAACGACTTGCAAATCTGATCCGCGCTTATCTGCGTAGATCCGCGGCTTATCTTTCTGCGAAAACACGCTGCTTTCCAAAGCTATGCAGACGGCGCCTGCGGCTGACGTTCATTTTGTCTGCTCAGGATCAGCAACGCCGCACCGAAGAACGCACAACCGAGCGAGTCCTCGAGCGTCCACCAGAGCGGCAGGCCAGAAGTGTAATCAATGAGGAAAAAGACTGGCGCCGCCAACAGGTATGCGATGCCATTAAGTATTACGAGCTTGCGAAAGCGATCGACGTCAGAAGCCAACACCCAAAGAGAGATTCCATGCATGCCGTACGTGTATGACGCCTGACGGATCATGAACATCGTGATCGATCCAGTGGGCATCGTGCCAAGTCCGAGCCAGGCATGTGCAAACTCCATCCACGACCGCGGCATTACTACAGCAACAAACGCGAGTATTTCCAGCGTGCCTCCAAGCCGCAACAGCCACGACTGTAGTACTCGTCGATTCATCCAGTCCTCTATTACATCTAGCGTCGTAGTGAACCTGGGTTGAAAATCTCCGTGAATCCTCTGTGTTCTTTGTGTCTATGTCAACAAACACGAAGGCCGCTCCCGTGGAAGCGGCCCGTTTAGATATCTGCCTTCTGCCTTCACTGCTTACTGCTTTCTGCCTTCTGCTCACTAGCTCCGCGTATCCTGAACGAATTGAGAAACTCCGCACCGGTAGTTTCACTATTCGGAGCGTTTAGAACGCAAATCAAAAAGATCTCCCTCTCCTCATCTATCTGTTTTGACAGCGCTCGGACTTCCCCGGACGCCGGCCCAAAATCGAGCAGGTAGCGTCGTCCGACGTAACCACCCAGTTTCAGGTTGCGGCCGGGTGTAGCAGTGATAACCACACCGAGACGCTCACCGGCACGATTGATCCCGTCGACCATTCCCTTGACGGCAGCAGCAGCCGCTGAGGCGTCAGTCGCGGTGCCGTTTGGGCCCCTGGTCCACATCAGAAAATACAGACTTCCCTTGTCATTGCCGATGACGTAATGCATATCGACAATCCCACCATCGGCGTTAAGCACCGGAAGAGTGACCTCAACCCCATCGCTCGGCGCGATAACTGAAAAGTGTCGGTCCTCGGGCTGGTACTTCTGCCAACGACCGGGCGAAGGTTGGGCCGAGATGGGCTTCACATCCGGCTGGCCCGCGATCGAGCCCGGCTTAATAACTCCGCCCATTAGATCTTCATTAGCTAAGCCGCGCGGCTTTACCTTATTTGCTACCGGCTTTGGTCGAGGTAGTGAGGGAGGCAGCGCTGGGCTTGGCGTCAGCGTGGCCTTCGCGAGCCGTGCCTTCTCAAAATCCCACGGCGCTACCGGCGAGTCATCCTGCCAGAGTCCGCGGCGTTCGGCTCGTGCGGCATCCTGCGACTGACCGTAAATCTTTTGTTCAACTTCACTCAGCAGCCGTTCGTCTTTGTGGTTGTACCAGGCAACACCGTCGCGGATCATCTGCGCACCGACGTCCATGTCACCAAGCAGGACCTGGCCGATCAGGAATTCGCCCTGCAAAGCGGAGTAGCGAATGACTACAAACTTTTTCAGAATCAAGTCGGCCAGATGCTGTCGGGCAATTCCGGCATAAGCTTGTTCGCCCGCCGGGGCCGCAATCGCGATTAGCCTGATCTTGACCGGAAGTTTTTGACTGACGAGCGTGAAGCTTTCGCCGTCACTGACCTCCGTCACCTGGCCCTGTAAAGAAGCAGCGCTACCGGAGCTGCAAACAGCCAGCGGTAGCGCGAGAAGGAAAAGTATGCGAAGTAATCGATTCGTCATTTGTCTGCTCTGTGCGTTCTTGGTGTTCTTTGTGTCTTTGTGGTTGCTCTAATTATGATCCACCACAGAGACACAGAAGACACAGAGATCACACAAAGAGTTAGCTCAGACCGCGAACTCGCTCTTGAGTTGCAGTTCAGCTTTGCGCAGTTCGAAGCGTGCTCGGCCCAGATTACCTTCAGGATTGATAGCCAAAACTACAAAATATTCGCGGCCCAGCAGGCGCATGATAACGACCGCGCTGTCCAGCGAGATCATCAACTCCTGCAGGTTGCCAAGTCCCGTATCTTTACCGGCCTTCTGAGCATTTCTAACGAGGGACGTAAACTCCGCCGCGGCCACATCGAGGTTTGCTTCCTGACCAGCATCCTTGAGCAAACGTTCAACCGCAATACCGTCGATACCCATAATGAGTGCACCGAGGCTGCCCTCGGTGCGCTCCATGATGTTCTCCAAAGTTTGTTTGAACATGTGCCTTAGCCTCACAACTCCTGGCGCAAACTGTCAGCCTCGCTTCGCGCGCAAACTAACAGTTTGCTTTGCAGGAATCTTACGGACGCTGCCCACCCAACGTGCCCGGGCGCGCGCTCGGCGCGTTCGCCGGCGGTGCATTCGGCGCCGGAGAATTCAGGCCCGGGGGCACTGAAGGCTGCGGCGAGTTCTGCTGTTGCTGCAACTGCGTCGGGGTTGGCGTGTTGCTCTGCGGATTGCCCAAAGGAACAGGCTGGGAAATCTGCGTTGTCCTTGGTCCAGTGCTAACCGTTCCCGTGGTCGGGCGACCCTGGTAGTCAGGACGATAGATGTGCGGAGTGATGAAGAACAGGATTTCGCTGTTCTGTCGTGTCACTAACTTGCGCTTGAACAGATTACCAAGCAGCGGGATCGACGCGAGGCCAGGCGTGCGCTGTCGCGTTGAGCCTTCGGTGTCGGCCAGGACGCCGCCCATGACTGTCGTGCCGCCATCTGGAACCAATACTTCGGTCTGCATGCGCTGGGTGTCGATTCCCGGAACGCCGCCAACCGCGATACCGGTGTTGATGGTGTTGTTTTCGATGGTGACACGCAGGATGACGGTGCCCACGTCCGTGATCTGCGGCGTAATGGAAAGACGCAACGGGACGGAGACAAAGGTCGTCGTCACGACTGCGGTGCCGCTGGCAGCCTGGGTAGTCTGCACCGGAATCTGCGAACCACTTTCAATCTGCGCCGGTCGATTGTTCAGAGCGGTGACGCGTGGCGTGGCAACTGTCTTCGCTTCGCCGCGGGTCTCCGCCATGGTGATGAGCGCGCTAATCTGCGCAGTGCCAAACAAACCAGTCGTCAAACCAATGACCGTGCTCGCAGCGGCAGCGCCGAGAGAGCCAAGCGGTTGATTAGTACCGGCGAGACCACCAAAAACGCCAAACGGATTCGGACCGCTCTGCAGTCCGCTGCCACTACCGCTACCGCCACCCGATCCTCCTGAAGTGCTGGAACTCGCCGGCAGCGTCGAAATATTTCCCAAGCCGCCACGGCCGAGATTCAGTACGCCGGCTGAAAGCTGCGCGCCGAGGTCGCGGCTGAAGTTATGTTGCGCAATGACGATGCGCGTTTCAATCTCAACCTGCGGCTCAGGCTGGTCCAAAATAGCCGCAAGCTGGCGAATCGCGTCGATGTTTTCTTTGACGTCAGTGATGATGAGCGTATTGCTGCGGCCGTCGACCTCGATCGAACCACGGCGGGACAGCCGGCGGGAGATGATCGGTAGCAAGCCCTGATCGCCGCTGCCGCCGGTGGCATCGCCGCCCGCGCCGCCACTAAAACTCAGGTTGGTGGCGCCGCCGGAAAACGCACCGGTAGAACCTGCGGCCTGGGCCAGGGTGCCCGAAGCGCGCGCGTAGTTCAAACGAATGAACTCCGTCACGAGCGGTGAAGCATCGAGCCGCGAATCGTTGATGACTTTCTGCGTCTCCGACTCTTTCGCAAGCACTTCGTTAGTCGCCACGCGCAGAATGTTGCCGTTGGTTTCGACGCCCAGCCGGTTCGCCTTGAGCACCGCATCGAGAGCGATGTTCCAGGGAACGTCCTGCACGTTTACCGTCACCGGCACGGCGGTGACTGAACTATCGATCACGAAGTTCACGCCATACTGCTCGGTGATGTAGTTGAGTATGTCGCGAATGTCGGCGTTGACGACGTTCAAATTGATCGGCTCGCCGACAAAGCCCGGCTGGCCATACTGACGTCCCTGCTGCGACTGCACCATCTTGTCAGATGCTGGCGACACGGCCGCGCTGGGCGCCGGTGAAGGCGAAGGCTTTTGCTGAGCGGCAGGGTCCGCTGCGGCCACACTCGGCGAATCGCCGGTAATGATCCCTTCCGTGTCGTCGGC